>Ga0070730_10000006_pt1 | contig 364858 bp, 361 predicted proteins | sample Coa_R1_3_FD_66447 | JGI IMG/M metagenome (GOLD analysis project Ga0070730, IMG submission 66447) | Surface soil microbial communities from Centralia Pennsylvania, which are recovering from an underground coalmine fire - Coalmine... | ecosystem: Environmental > Terrestrial > Soil >... | reverse complement strand
GACCTTCGGCCTGGAGTACGACCTCGACCTCTTCATGATCGTCGCGGTCCGCGACTTCAACTTCGGGGCCATGGAGAACAAGGGGCTGAACATCTTCAACTCCTCGCTCCTGCTGGCCGACCCGGCCACCGCCACGGACATGGACTTCGAGCGCATCGAGAGCGTCGTGGCGCACGAGTATTTCCACAACTGGACCGGCGACCGGGTGACCTGCCGCGACTGGTTCCAGCTGTGCCTGAAGGAGGGCCTGACGGTCTTCCGCGACCAGAGCTTCTCCGCCGACCAGCGCGGCCACGCCGTGCAGCGGATCAAGGACGTCAAGGCGCTCCGCGCCCGCCAGTTCTCCGAGGATCAAGGCCCGCTGGCCCACCCCGTCCGCCCGTCGAGCTACATGAAGATCGACAACTTCTACACCGCGACCATCTACGAAAAGGGCGCGGAGGTGATCCGGATGCTGAAGACCCTGATCGGGCCCGACGCCTTCCGCAAAGGCATGGACCTCTACTTCGAACGCTGGGACGGCCACGCCACCACCGTCGAGGAATTCATCCGCTGCTTCGCCGACGTCTCCGGCCAGGACCTCACCGCCTTCTTCGCCTGGTACGAACAGGCCGGCACGCCGGCGGTGACGCTCAAGAGCACCTACGACGAAGACCGCCGCGAGCTCACCCTGGAGTTCGTCCAGGAGACCGCGCCGACGCCCGGCCAGCCCACCAAGGGCGCCCTGCCGATCCCGGTCACGGTCGGCCTGCTGGACGCCGAGGGCCGAACCCAGGCCTTCCTGCGCGACGGCCAGGCGGCGGACGAGACGCTCGTCGTGCTGGAGGGCGCCAGGACCAAGGTCGTGCTGACCGGCGTCGACGAGCGCCCGGTGGTCTCGGCCCTGCGCGGCTTCTCCGCCCCGGTGAAGCTCAGCTCCAACGCCGAGGCCCGCGACCGCTACATCCTGCTGGCCGGCGATCCGGACCTGTTCAACCGCTGGGAGGCCGGCCAGGAACTGGCCCGCGCGCTCATCCTGGCCCGCGCGACCGGCATGGCCGACGAGGTGGGCGAGGAACGCTATGCCGAGGCCGTCGGCCGCGCGCTCGCCGACCAGGCCTCGGACCCGGCGTTCAAGGCGCTCCTGCTGATCCTGCCCAGCGAGCCCGACCTGGCGCTGGCCATGAGCCCGGCCGACCCGGCGGCGATCCACGAGGCCCGGGACGCGCTCCGCACGCGCCTGGCCCTGCATCTCGAAACCGAGCTGAAACGCCTGCACAACGGCCTGCAGGAGATCGGCGAATTCTCCCCCGACGCCGCCGGCGCCGGCCGCCGCGCGCTCCGCAACGCCGCCCTCGACCTCCTGGCCGCCAACCCGCGCTCGGAGGTCGGCGAACTCGCCTTCGGCCACTACGAAGCCGCCGCCAACATGACCGACGCCATTGGCGGCCTGGCGGCGCTGGCCCTCATCGGCGGCGAGCTCTACGAGCGCGCGCTGGCCGACTTCTACGACCGCTGGAAAGCCGAGCCCCTGGTCATCGACAAGTGGTTCGCCCTGCAGGCCCGCGACCCCGACGAGAGCGCCCTCGGCCGCGTGCTCGCGCTCACCGCCCACCCCGCCTTCGAGGCCAAGAACCCCAACCGCCTGCGCGCGCTCGTCTCCACCTTCGCGAGCTTCAACCCGGTCCGCTTCCACGACCCCAGCGGCGCCGGCTACCGCTTCCTCGCCGACCAGATCCTCGCCACAGACGGCTTCAACCCGATGACCGCCGCAAGGCTCGTCGAGCCCCTCGGCGGCTGGCGCCGCTACAAGCCCGAGCTCGGCAAGCTGATGAAGGCGGAGCTCGAACGCATCCTCGCCGCCCCCGGCCTCTCCAAGAACGTCTTCGAACTGGTCAGCCGCGCGCTGGCCGACGACTGACCCCAGCCCAGATCCTCCCCCAGGGCGAAGCCCGATTGAGGGGGAGGTGTCGCGGCGCGCCGCGCCGTGACGGAGGGGGTTCCAGCCCACAGCGCACGCCGCGACAGCGGGCCGCCGGGGCTAGCGCGCGAGGACGATGTGGGTGGCATGCTCGGTGGCCTGGTGCTCGGTGACGCGGTAGCCGAGCGTCGGAAGGTCGATGCCGGCGAATATCGCCTCGCCCTGTCCGAGCACGACCGGCGACAAGGCGAAGTGCAGTTCGTCGATCAGACCGGCGCGCAGATACTGGCGCACCGTCTCGACACCGCCGCCGATCTTGACGTCGAGATCGCCGGCCGCGGCCTTGGCCTGCTCCAGGGCCGACTCGATCCCGTCCGTCACGAAGATGAACGTCGTCCCGCCCTCCATCTCGATCGGCGGCCGCTGGTGGTGCGTGAGGATGAACGTTGGCGCGTGATACGGGGGATTGTCGCCCCACCAACCCTTCCAGTCGGGCCCACCCCAATCGTCGCCGGCCGGGCCAAACATGTTGCGGCCGAGGATAAAGGCGCCGAACCCGCGCATCGCGCGGTCCGCGTACTCCTGATCGACGCCGTCCGAGCCCCCGTCCTGACCGATCATCGTCCGGAAAAAGAGCGTGCCGAACATCCACTGGTGCAGCTCGCGCCCACGCTTCCCGATCGGATCCTCCAGGCTCTGCTCCGGTCCGGCCCCAAAGCCGTCGAGCGAGATCGAAAAACCCCCAACGCGCACCCGTGACATCGCTGCCTCCACTGCTCAGACCGCCGACCAAAGAGGCCGGCCTTCCCAAGAACGGCCGGCGCCGGCGCGTTCCGACAAACGCGTGGCGCCTTTCGGCCGACGACGCGGTCGTCGCCGTTCGCAAGGGCGCCTAAGGGAGGTTCGCCCCGCCACCGTGATCTCGCCGCGCTGGTCAGCCTCGCGCCAGGAACGGACTTTTGGATCCCCTCCTAAAAGGTGACATTCAGCGGTGCTCCCGCCGAGGAATAGCCTCAGCCCAGATCCTCCCCCAGGGCGAAGCCCGATTGAGGGGGAGGTGTCGCGGCGCGCAGCGCCGTGACGGAGGGGGTTCCAGCCCAGGACGCGCGCCGCGGCGGCGGGCCCTCGGCCGCGATGCGCCATTCGCGGACATTGGCACTCGGTCCGAAAGCGGACCTCCGAGCTCCCCGGCTGCGACCAGCCTCGACTCTTAGCGGACTAGTCAGACTTGGCGCGACTGCGTTAGCCCGATCACTCACCAGGCTGCGAAAACCGACATTGCCATCCCCATAAGCCAGGGTTTGCGAAGTGCCGGACTAGCTCTCCGTGGCGTCCTTATCTAAGTCCGGCGCGCGCCCGAAGCTGGATTGAAGCTGGCGCAAGCGCGCGTTTATTTCCTCGTTCGACACCTGCACCTGCAGACGATCCTGAATGTACTGCAGGCGCGCTTTGCAATCGCGGATGATCTCGCTCCAGCACTTTACCCAAACCGTATAGTTGGGCTGCTTCACTGCAATGCCGATATCTCGGCCGTCCTGGGTGATGCTCTGCTTCACGGTGTCATCGTATTCCCCCACCACTAGGAAGAAGGTCCAGGTCGTGTCCGTGTGGGTGAAGGCGGGCTGCGTCGATAGCGTGAGCGCATAGTCGGTTATCTGGTTCAACACCTTGCGATCGGCGCGCACCGATGGGCGTTTCAGCTCGACCACGAGGTATTCATGGCGATCGGCATGGGCGCCGGGGATGGTCCGGCCTAGAAACTCGTCAAGCCGTGCGGCGCGGCCATCGCCTTGGATGACCTTGCCAGGCGCCTTGATGCCGAGCTCATTTGCCACCCTCTCCATCACGCGGGTCAGTCCGATCTCGTGCAGGGTGATGTGGAATTGCTCGCCAAAGATCCAGGTGTTGTCTCGGACTAGGGCGTCCAGACCGCCGCGCTCCTTCAGCACCCTCCGCCAGGCCGGATCGAAAACCGCCTGTTCGAGGGTCTGCAGAAACGCAACGCGATCGGCAATCAGACTAGAGGCGGAAATGATGTTGGAAAGCTCAGTCCGCTCGAGGAGTGAGGAGAACTGGTTCTGCTTGTCCTTCGGCAGGTCGACCACAGCGCGCAAGATTTGGGTCAGCGAATCCGGGTTGTGGCGGAGCGCCTCGCGGAGCAAGGCCAGCGTCATCCGCTTCAGCGAATTGTCCGCGCGGCGAAATTCTTTCGAATAGTTGGAGACCGCATAGGTCGCCATATCGAACACATCTCGTTCACGACGCTCCACGTCGTCAGTCGGATCGTCCTTATACGGATAGGCGCCGGCGTCCTTCAGCTCCTGAATGAGGTGTTGCGACCGCTCGGCCGACCGATTGCGGAAGTGCTCCTGCACAGGATCGCGGATGGCCTCCAGGACGCGGGCGAAATCCTGGTCGGTGAGGTCGTCTAACTCAAGAACGTTGTCCGCGGCGAGCGCCACGAAGAAGTCGGAGGTGGCGTAGACCGAGAAGGAGAAGTCGGGCGCCTGGATTCGCGCCGGCTGGGAGCCGAGCACCACCCCGTTCTCGCCACAGAAATGGATCTTGCGGCTCTCCATGGCCGTGGACCATTCGACAATGTCCACTTTGACACCCCGCACGGTCTGGGTGGGGCCGACAATGGCTGGGAGATCTATGGTCTTGGTCGAGGCGATTGCCGCGTTGGCGTCGATACGGCCGCCATCGTACCAGAGTTCAAGATCGGGGTGCAGGCGAAGGAACTGAGCGAAGACGGTGACGAACTGCTGGCGCGCCTCGTTGGTCGCGAGCCAGTCCTGCGAGCCTTTCAGCGGATGAAGTGAAACAATCGTGCCCGTTGCCCCGTCCGCAGCTATGGGATCGCTGATCCGCGATTTTTCCAAAGCTTCGGCACGGATCTCGATCGTCAGGGCCTGAACGCCGTCGCCAGCGTCAAAGCGCGTGCTCCATCTACATCGATCGGCAACTGAAAAGAAGCGTAGCCGGCCGCGGCCTTCCTTGCCATGCAGCGCTCGGCCGGTCGGCTTGACGTGGCGCTTCCAGGATTCGCCCAGTTGCCCGAAATCGCATTCGGCGCGCTCTGCGGTGATGCCGGTCCCGTTGTCGGTGACGATGACCTCATCGATCGACCCCAGCGGCGCGCGTTGGAAGGTCACCTCGACCCGGGTCGCCTGCGCATCGAACCCGTTCCAGACTAGCTCGGCGATTCCCTTGAGGGGATCAGCGCTCCGGACCACCTTCTCAATGTGGTCCTGCTTGGCCTTGAGGGTGAGTTCGTGCACGGCCCGTCAGGCCGCCTTCGCGGGGTCGAGCCAGCCCTGCCGCCTTAGGACATCATAGGCGAGCTTGATCTGTTCAGGCTTGAACCGCTGCTTGCGCTCTCCCCAGGCATAGGTCTGGGTGATCGCCTCGTCGGCGGAGTGAGCCCCGCCGCGCGAGGCGACCCAATGCACCGTCGCCAGAAGCTCTAGGCCGAAGGGGGACTCGAAGCCCGAGACCAGGTCCCCGACCCGATCGAAACGCTGGCGAGTTGCCGAGCCCGCCCGAAGCAGTTCCTCCGCGTCGCGCACCGCGCCTGGGACGAGCTCCAATTGCTTGTCGGGCGCATCGCCGCCGTCCGCGTAGCCTGAGATCAGGTGGCCTTCGACCGCGCGAAGGACGTGGCGCAGATTTTGCGCGTAGGGGCCGTAGGGCGCCTTGGCGTAGTCCAGACGCAGGCCCTCGCCCGCCTCCTGCATGAAGTACATCAGCTTGTGGACTTCCAGGAGGGTGACGAATGGGTCGAGAAGGCCGCTCAAGTACCTGTTCATCAGCACGACCAGGGCGGCCCGCCCCGGCGTCATCTTCGGTACGGCGCTGGACGACACCATCTCCTGCGCTGACGGGGCGCCCCCGGGTTCGAAGATCATCACCTCGACAGAAGGAAGGTCCGCCATCGCAGCCTCGATCCGCGGTCGCACCTGGCTCCAGTTCAAACCGCCGAGCCCGCTGCCCAGTGGCGGAATAGCGATCGAGCGAATCTTGCGGGCCTGGATCACCCGCACGAGGTCGACGAGGCCGGCGTCGATGTCTTCGATCCGGCTCTTACCGCGCCAATGCCGCTTGGTGGGGAAATTGATGATGAAGCGGGGATTATCGAGGCGATGGCGCTCGAACACGAACATTCGCCCGGGCTCGACCTCGTTGAGATCGCAGGCTCGCGCATAGGCGGCGAAATTGTCGCTGAACGCGTTCTTGAACTGCAGCGCGATCCCGCGGCCCATGATGCCCACGCAATTCACGGTGTTGACCAGCGCTTCGGCGTTGGATTTGAGGATGTCGCCCGTGGTGAATGTGATCATGGACCCCCCTAGTAGTACCAGGCCGGCACGAGATCGACCTTTGGCTTATGGGCCGCCGCGCCTACGATCTCATCCACCTGCAGCTTCATCGGCATGGTCTGCACGCCGATGCGTGTAAAAAGACTCCACGGAAAGTCGTCTCGCATCAAAAACTCGGCCTGCTTGCCTTCCTTGACGTCGGGCGCCGTCCACTGGTTCGCCGCAACTGCCGCCCATTGGACTTCGTCTAGCGCGCCGAGATCGTCGCGAAACTCGGCGTAGTTGGCACCGGCGTTGGACAAGGTGAAAGCCCAACGTCGGTTGTTCGCCTGCGCCCAGGCGACAGCCGTGTGCAAATCCGCCTCCAGATGGACAATGGGGGTCTGGCCGCCCTTGTAGTCCACCTCGGGGTGATTGCCCTTGTGTAGCAGATACAGCATCACGGATCTAGAACAAAAGTAGAACGGAACATATTGCCCTACCACGTCCCCGCCGTGGCATCGCACAGGAAGGTGCAGTCGTCGGGTCTTGATCGTCGACATACCGATCGCTTGCTGGGGACCGCCAGCCGCGACCATGTGCGCATCACTACGCAACCCACCGTTCGCGACAATGGCGGCGAGATTGCTGACGTGGGTGATGTGGTAGATTTTCGGATCGGCCGGTGTGGCCATTGTGTGGTGACCTCCCAGCCTTTGCCGAGCCGCCGTCGCAAGCATCGCGGATGCAAGCCGATTCGCCGGAAGTGTTTAGCCGATCGTGGCGTAGGGCAAGCTGCGTTCGTTCCAACGAACAGGCGCGTTGGGTGCCGTGTCATCGGTTCTCGCCACCACCCGTACCGTAGATGCTATCGGCTAGCGAACGGCGGTGTCGGAAAGCGGACCTTCCCAGCGTCGCCTAAGAGTCAGAACCCGTCGTGCGGGCAATCGGCCCTGCGCTCACCGCACAGGTTTGAGACCGCCGCTCACGACGCCCAACCGGGCGATAAAACTTGACATCCCGCCAAAGTGATGTTCTTGTTTTGTTCATGGACGAGGCGGCAGCCATGGTCGCAGCTCAGGAGCAGGCGCTCGGCATTTTCGCCGATGCGGTGCTGAAGCTCGCCCTGCACATCCAGCAGCAGGCGATGGAGGCCGAGGATCTGGACCAGAAGGTCCGGGCGGCCGGCGCCGTCCATCGGCTGGGCCGGGGCCTGCGCCAGACCGTGGCGCTGCAGGCCAGGCTCGCCCGCGACGCGCGGGCGGAGGCGGCGAAATCTGCGCCGCCGCGGCCGGCGCCTGACGAATGGGCGGAAGAGGACGAGCCGGACGAGCCGGACGATCCGAAGGCCGTCGCCGTCCGTCGCCGCCGCGACTGGCTGACGCGCGGCGTCGAGCGCTGCGTGTGGAACGAATACGACCGCGCCGACGAGACCGAGGAATTCACCGGCGAGTCCCTGCTCGAGGACCTGTACGAGCGCTTGAGCGACCTCATGGCGGACCCGGACTCTTTCCTCGAACTGGATCCCGACGACCTCCTGGTCGAACTCGCCAAGGAACTCGGCCTCAAGCCGCCGGAATTCCACCCCCGCGCGCCGCCCGTGCCTGCGCCGCCGTCGCAGGCTGGCGCCATCAACGGCCACGACTCCTCGTAAGCCGTTTTTATCGCTGAGCCGTGTTGTCCGTGGTCGGACCTGGGGCGGATCGACATTCAACAGTGTTGCGGGCTTCCAAATCCCCCTTCCTCCTCGACGGAGGAAGGGTCGGGGATGGTGGTGTGCCGGCAGCGATGACGTCATGGCTCGGGCTGGCTCAGGCGCCCAACGGCGCTCGGACCTCCACACCCTTGCGCACACCACCACCCTGTCCCTCCTCCATCGAGGAGGAGGGGACGCCAAACACCGACCGCCTGAATATCGATCCGCTCCACAACCCCGGCGGTTAACCAACAAGCGGGACAATTCGTCGCCGAATGGCGGTGACGCTGTTTACCCTTATTGCGTAGAGTCGCGCGCGATCGGGGTGATTTGCCTTGTCTTGGTAGGAGCTGCGAGCCTTGTCGGCACGCGACAGCGAGAGCGCTGCGGGCGCGCAGGCGGAGGATCGGTCCGCCGATCTGGCGCTGGCCAAGCCGCCGACGCAGCGCTTTGCGCGCATCGCCATACTCGCCGCCCTCTTGCTGCTCGCCTCCTATACCGGCGTCGCCATCGACAGGGTGATGCATGGCCCGCTCAGCCTCATCATGCAGATCGCCTCCCTGGTGGTCCCGCTGGCCGTGGCGATCGCGCTCGGCGTCCTGCTGCTGCTGGAATCCCGCCGGGTCGAGCGCGCGCACGCCGCCTACAGCGACAGCGAGCAGCGCTTCCGGCTGGCCGTCGAGGCCGCCCGCTGCGGTATCTGGGAATGGGACCTCTCCGAAGACCGCATCTTCATGTCCGACGTCACCGCGGCGCTGTTCGGATGGCGCGGCGGCGTGGTCGACGGCCAGCAGGTACTGGAGCGGGTCTCCGAGGGCCACCGCGACGGCCTGCGCGAGGCGCTCTCGACCGCGGCGGTCTACGGCGGCTTCGACGTCTCGTTCCGGGTGCCCAGCCTCTCCGGCGGCCGCCCGGTCTGGATCGACGCCCGCGGCCAAGGCTTCGGCAAGAGCCCGGAGGGCGGCTACGCGCGGATCATCGGCGTCGCGCTCGACGTCACCGAGGAGCGCCTGGCCCAGGCCCGCGCCCAGGCCGCCGAGACCCGCCTGCGCGACGCCATCGAGAGCGTGTCGGAAGCCTTCGTGCTCTGGGACAGGCAGGGCCGCCTGCTGATGTGCAACAAGAACTACCGCAGCTTCTTCCGCCTGGAGCCGCAGGTGCTGAAGCCCGGCGTGGCGCGCGAGGAGCTGGAGGCCCAGGCCAAGCTCGCCGTGCGCCAGGAGTTCCCGGCGCTCGGCGGCCGCAAGGGCGTGCGCGAGGCCGAGCTGGTCGACGGCCGCTGGGTGCAGATCTCCGAGCGCACCACCGCCGAGGGCGGCCTGGTGGTCACCGCCGCCGACATCACCGCGCTGAAGGCCCAGGAAGAGGCGCGCCGGGTCAACGAGGACGAGCTGCGCCGGGCCGTCGTCAATCTGGAGCGCAGCCAGGAACAGCTCTCGGAACTGGCCCGCAAATACGAGAACGAGAAGCTGCGCGCCGAGGGCGCCAACCAGGCCAAGAGCGAGTTCCTGGCCAACATGAGCCACGAACTGCGCACGCCGCTGAACGCCATCAACGGCTTCTCCGAGATCATGGTCGCCGAGATGTACGGGCCGGTCGGCGACGCCCGCTACAAGGACTACGCCCGCGACATCCTCAATTCCGGCCAGCACCTCCTGGCGCTGATCAACGACATCCTCGACATGTCGAAGATCGAGGCCGGCAAGATGAACCTGCGCTTCGAGCCGGTGGCGCTGGAGGACGTGGCCGAGGATGCGCTGCGCCTGGTGCGCAACCGCGCCGAGGCCGCCGGCCTCTCGCTGCGCCTGGACTTCAGCGACCTGCCGGAGGTCGAGGCCGACTATCGCGCCATCAAGCAGGTGCTGCTGAACCTGCTCTCCAACGCCATCAAGTTCACCCCGCGCGGCGGGCTGATCACCGTGGGCGCCGAGCGCCGCGACGACCCGCTGGGCGAGCGGGTGCGGATCAGCGTGCAGGACACCGGCATCGGCATCCCGCCGGAGGACCTGGCCCGCCTCGCCCAGCCCTTCGAACAGATCGAGAGCCAGCACGCCAAGACCCAGCAGGGCACGGGGCTGGGCCTCGCGCTCACCAAATCGCTGGTGGAGATGCACGGCGGCCTCTTGGACCTGCGCAGCGCGCCGGGCCAGGGCACCAGCGCCATCTTCTCGCTCCCGGTCCACCAGATCAGCGCCGCCCTGGCCAAGGCCGCGCTCTAGCGCCAAGCTCGCCATCGAAGCGGAGGGTTGATGTTCCAACGATTTGAGCAGGCGCTGGCGCAGGCCGTGAGCAACGGCCGGATCGCCGGCGGCGTCGCCCTGATCGCCGACCGCGACGGCGTCCTCTACGAGCACGCCGCCGGCGTGCGCGCGATCGGCGCGGCGGCGCCGATGGACGCCGCGACCGTGTTCTGGATCGCCTCGATGACCAAGGCCGTGGTCTCGGTCGCCGCCCTGCAATTGGTGGAGCGCGGCGAGCTCACCCTCGACGGCGACCTGACCGGCCTCGTCCCGGATTTCAAGGACCTGCAGGTCCTGACGCCGCAGGGCCTGCGGCCCGCCAAGCGCGGCCCAACCCTGCGCCAGCTCCTCACCCACACCTCCGGCTTCGCCTACGGCTTCACCAGCGCCGAGCTGGCGGCCTGGATCGAGGCGAGCGGCTTCGAGGCCAACGGCGGGACCCGCGCCAGCCTTCGCCAGCCCCTGCTGTTCGATCCCGGCCAAGGCTGGATCTACGGCATCGGCATCGACTGGGCCGGCCTCGCCGTCGAGGCGGCCAGCGGCCAGCGCCTCGACGCCTATCTGCGCGAGCACATCCTCGCGCCGCTCGCCATGCCCGACACCGGCTTCATCGGCGCGCCGGATCGGGCGGCGCGGACCGCCGGCGTGCATGTCCGCGGGCCTGAGGGCGGCCTCGTCCAGATCCCCTTCGGCATGCCGGCCGACCCTGAGGTGCTGGCAGGCGGCGCCGGGCTCTACAGCACCGCGCGCGACTACGGACGCTTCCTGCGGATGCTGCTGAACGGCGGCGAACTGGAGGGCGTCCGGGTGCTGAGCGGCGAGACCGTGCGGGGCCTGAGCCAGGTGCAGACCGGAGAACGCCGGGCCGGCTATATCCGCAGCGCCATGGCGAACATGAGCAACGACTTCGACCTCTATCCGCAGATGGCCACCGGCCATGGCCTGGCGACCATGGTGACGCCGCAAGCCACGGCCGAGGGCCGCGGCCCCGGAAGCCTGGCCTGGGGCGGCCTGGCCAACACCTACTACTGGGCCGATCCGGCGGCGGGAAAGGCAGGCGTCCTGCTCACCCAGCTCCTGCCCTTCGGCGACCCGGAAGTGCTGGCCCTGATGCGCGCGCTGGAGCGCGACGCCTATGGGACGCCCTGGCCGACGATGGTCTCATAGGCCTTGCGCGCCGCGGCCCTCGCGCGGTTGAGCGCCGGGGCCAGGCTGCGGAAGTCGCGCACGCCGCCGGCTCGGGCGAGCAGGCTCTTGAAGGCGGCCGGTTCGGCCTGCGGATCGGCGCCGTCGTCCAGCGCGACCTTCAGCAGCTGCGTCAGGTCCTGCTGCAGCCGCCAGGCCTGCTCGAGGGCGGTGAGCGCCGCCTCCGGAGCCAGGCCGGTCTCGCGGAACGCCGCCAATGCCGCCGCCGTATTGGGCTCCAACGGCCCGCCGTCCGCGGCATGGGCCAGCTGCAGGTATTGCGCGGCGAACTCGATGTCGACGAGGCCGCCCGGCGAGAGCTTCAGGTCCCATTCGCCCTTGGCCGGCCGCTCGCGGTGCATCAGTTCGCGCATCTCGCGCACGTCGGCGGCGGTCTGGGCGCGGCCGCGGGGCCGGCGCAGCGCCGCGCCGATGGCGGCTTCAGCGTCGGCGGCGAAGGCCGGGCTGGTCGCCCAGACCACCCGCGCTCGGGTCAGGGCCAGCAGCTCCCAGGTCTCGGCTTCAGCTTCGTAGTAGCCCTCGAACGCCGCGAAGCTCACCGCCACCGGACCCTTGGTCCCCGAGGGCCGCAGCTGCATGTCGACCTCGTAGAGGCCGCCCTCGCCGGTCTGGCTGGACAGCGCTGCGATCAGCCGCTGGGTGAAGCGGCCGTAGAAGGTGACCGCGTCCCAGCCCTTTACCGCCGACACGCCCGCGGGATCGGCGGCGCGGTACAGCGTCATCAGGTCGAGGTCGGAGCCGGCGCTCATTTCGCGCGAGCCGCATTTGCCGAGCGCGACCACGGCTGCGTCGCCCTCGAAGACGCCGCCGAGGCGCCCGGTCTCGGCCAGCGCCGCCGCGGCCAGGGCGTCGATGCAGAGGTCGGCGAGGTCGGCGAAGGCCTTGCCGGCCGTGACCGCGCTCGCGGCCCCGCTCATCACCTGCACGCCGACCCGGAAGGCCTGCTCGCGGTGGACGATGCGCACGGCGTCCATCGCCGCTTCGAAGGCGCCCTCTTCAGTGCGGGCCGCCCTGGCGACGGCGGCCCGCATGAAAGCCCGGTCATCGGCGATGTCGATGGGCTCGAAGAACCCGCCGTCCAGCATGGCGTCGATGGCCGCCGGCCGCCGCGCCAGCGTCGCCGCGAGCCTGGGCGCAAACGCCATCACCTGCACGATCAACTCGAAGAGGTTGGGCTGCGCCAAGAACAGCGACTGCAGCTGCACCCCCGACGACAGCCGCGAGAAGAAGTCGGAAAACCGCGCGAAGGCCGGGTCCGGCGCGCCGGTGGCCTGGGCCGCGTCCAGCAGGCGCGGCGCCAGCCGGGTGAACAGCTCGCGGCCGCGCTCGGTCGCCGTCGCCGGGATGCGGCCGTGGTGCCAACTGCGGATCGTCTCGGCCACCTTGTGCGGGTTGGAGAAGCCCATGCGCTTGAGCGTCGCCAGCGTCGCCGGGTCATCCTCGACGCCGGTGAACACCAGGCTGCCGAACCGCGAGGACAAGGGCTCCTCCGACGGGAAAAGCTCGCCATAGCGGGCGTTCACGCCCTGCGCCGTGCGGGTGATCGCCGCGTCGAAGGCCCGCAGGCTGTCGTAGCCAGAGAGCGCGGCCACACGCCGGCGGTCGGCGTCGGCTTCCGGCAGCTTGTGCGTCTGTTCGTCGGCCAGCATCTGCACGCGGTGCTCGACGCTGCGCAGCCGGCCATAGGCTTCGGTGAGCTCGGCGCAGGTCTCCGGCGCCACGTGGCCGGCGATGGTGAGCGCGGCGAGCGCATCGAGCGTGCGGCGGCTGCGCAGCTGCGGATTGCGGCCGCCCAGGATCAACTGCTGGGTCTGGACGTAGAACTCGATCTCGCGGATGCCGCCGGCCCCCAGCTTCACGTCGAAGCCCTTGGCGGTCATGCGCTCGTCGACCTTGTAGGCGTGGATCTGGCGCTTGATCGAATGGATGTCGGCGATGGCGGCGAAGTCGAGGTTCTTGCGCCAGACGAAGGGCGCCAGTTCGGCCAGGAACGCCTCGCCTGCCGGGATATCGCCGGCGCAGGGCCGCGCCTTGATGAAGGCCGCCCGCTCCCAGTTCTGGCCGACGCTCTCGTAGTATTCCAGCGCTGCGGGGATCGGCACCGCCGCCTGGGTCGAGGACGGATCGGGACGCAGCCGCAGGTCCATGCGGAAGACGTAGCCGTCGGCGGTGCGCAGCTGCATCAGGTCCGACAGCCGCTGCGTCAGGCGCACGGCGAAGGCCTCGGTCTCCACGCCGGGCGCCAGCGGCATGGCGTCGGGATCGAAGAACACCGAGACGTCGATGTCGCTGGAGTAGTTGAGCTCGAAGGCGCCCTGCTTGCCCATGGCGATGCAGAACCAGCCGGGGACCGGCCCCTCCGGCCCGTCGCTGAGATGGGTCAGCCGCCCTGCCTCCACCTCGCCCCGCGCCGCCACGGTGAGCGCGGACGCCACCGCCGCGTCGGCGAATCGGGTCAGCGCGCCGGTCACCTGGTCGAGGTCCCACGCCCCGCCGAGGTCGCAGAGCGCGGTCAGCAGATGCAGTTCGGCCTTCAGCACGCGCAGGCCGACCGTCGCCGCCTCGCTGGAGAGGTCGGCCGCCGCGGCGGTGCGGGCGAGGATGTCGTCCAGCCGCGCCATCGGCTCGTCGGCCAGCAGGGCGTCGAGCCGCGCCGGATCGCGCCTCGCCAGGCTCGTCAGATAGGGCGAGGCGGCGAACACGGGGCTGAGCGCCGGCCAGGCCTGCTCCAGCCTTGGCGTCCACGCCGTCTGAGCCAGCACGCCGCGCAGGCGCTCAGCCGCCTTGTCGTCGACGACCGGCCCGCAGGGCTTCAGGATTTCGGCGAGCGCCATGGGGCTTCGGCATAGCGGAGGGCTCTGGCGCCCGCGAGCTTTTCAATACTGGCGCGAGGTCTTCTCATCCTCGGTGCGAGCGCTTGCGCCGGTATGGACCGCGTCCCTAGCGTCCCCCGCGTCATCCGCCGATCCCTTCGCGCGGCCTGACCGGAGGAGTATCAGATGATCCGCGAAACCCCGCGCCAAACCCCGCGCCTGCGCGCCGCAACCTTCGCCGCCGCCACGCTTGCCGCGGCCGCGCTCAGCGCCGGCGCCGCCCAGGCCGCCCAGGTGTTCAGCGACAACTTCAACACCGAGAACGGCGGCGCCGCCGCGAACCCCTACACCAACTTCGCCAACTGGACCGTCTCCGGCGGCGAGTTCAGCGTGGTCGAGGGCGCGCGTTGCGAGGGCGGTTCGGGCGGCTGCGTCGGTCTCGACGGGCGCGGCGGCGGCCCCGTCGGCAACGAATTCCACACGACCGACAGCTTCAACTACCTCGCCGGCGCCGTGGTCACGCTCACCTTCGACATCTCCGGCAGCCACGCCGACTGCGGGAAATGCGACGCCGACGACATGTACGAAACCGGCTTCCTGTTCGGCGTCGAGCCCACCACGATCACCAACGTGACCTTCGACAACGCCAGCTTCGGGACTCTCCACGAAACCACGGGCATCGACCTGTTCGGAAACGGCTTTGCGGTCCCGCGCAACGATCCGTGGACAGCCCACACCATCAGCTTCACCGCCACCCAGGCCGGGTCGGTCCAGATCGACCTGCGCAGCTACAGTGTCGATGGCATTGGCCCGCTGCTCGACAACGTGGCCCTCGACGTAACCGGCGGCAGCGTCCCGGAGCCCGCCAGCTGGGCCCTGATGATCCTGGGTTTCGGCGGGGCCGGGGCGGTGCTTCGCCGCCGCCGCACGGCGCTCGCGGCCTGAGCCACGACGCCTGATCCTGGCGCGCCGCCGGTCTCTCAGATCGGCGGCGTTGTCATGTCCGCCACCGCCGCGCCTCAGGCCCGCGGCGACACCAGCGCCACCCGCAGGCCCGGGCCCATCTCGCCGACCTTGCCCCGGCCACGACAGAGCCGGACACAACCGGGCTATCCGTCGGCGCGCTGTCGTGCGGCGAACCTGTCGGGCGCGAGCTTGGCCGCCAGGTAGAGCCGGGTCATCAGCCGCAGCTGATCCGGCGCGCCAGGGCTGGTCGGCGCATCCTTGGTGGCCATGCCCACCATGGTCTTCATGTTGTTGAGCACCACGGCGGCGATGTCGTCCGCTTCCTTGTCATCGAGTGCGGGCGCGCAGATTGTGAGCGCCGTCTTGACCCCCGCCAGGGTCTGCGCGCGGAACCTTTGGCGCACGGCGGTCGAGTCCGTCCGCGAGTCGATCAGGGCCGCAAGGCCTCGGGTCCGCGGATGCAGCTTCACCAGCAGATCGATCAGGATGTCCGCCAGCTCTTCTGGCGTGGCGCCAGCCGCGCGAGCGTGGATCGCATCGTATTCGGTGCGCAGAATCCCGGCCTGGTGCTCCATGAGCGCGTCGGCGATGGCGTCCTTGTTGGGGAAGAAGCGGTAGAGGGAGCCAATCTTCGCCTCCGCCCGAGCGGCGATCTCCGCCATGGTCGCCGCCTCATATCCCCGCTCCTGAATGACCGCGGCCGCCGCCTCGATCAGTTCGGCGACGCGCTGGCGGCCGACCTCGCGCTGGGGGGGCAGCGCGCCGCGATTAGGGCTTGACGAAATTGAGGGCATGCTCAAATAGAGATCTTAGTTGAGGAGCTCCTCAACTATATAGCGGTCCGCGCGGCGCCGCACAACGGTGGTCGCGGAGGCCCAGCCTCAGTCGAAAGGACACTCCCATGATCACCCTGTCCGCGCCGACCACGGCGCTGATCCTCATCGACCTCCAGCAGGGTATTGTCGGCTATCCGCTGGCGCCGCACGCCGGGGAGGCCGTGGTCGCCAAGGGCAAGGACCTTGCCCGCCGTTTCCGCGCCGCCAAGGCGCCCGTCGTCCTGGTGAACGTCTCCTTCTCGCCCGACTTCGGCGACGCCCTGCAGACTCCGGTCGATGAGCCTCCGCTGGCGCCGCCCGGCGGGTTCCCGGAGGGTTGGAGCTATCTCGTCGACGGCCTGGCCGAACCCCACGATCTGCGGGTCACCAAGCGGCAGTGGGGCGCCTTCTATGGGACGGAGCTGGACCTGCAGCTGCGTCGACGGGGCGTGGCCACGGTGGTCGTGGCCGGCATTGCGACCAACATGGGCGTCGAGTCGACCGTGCGCGCCGCCCACGAGCATGGCTATGCCGTGGTGCTGGCAGAGGACGCCACGACCTCGCTCTCGGCCGAGATGCATGCCTTCGCCTTCGAGAAGATCTTTCCGCGCCTCGGCCGGGTGGCCAAGGCCAACGAGATCGAGCTGCGGGCGTGAGCCGGGCCTCGTCGGCGGGGAAGGGCTTGCCGCTGCAGTCCCTGCCCACGGCCGCTCGCTGGGCCGTGCTCCTGGCGGCCTCCGCGCTGGGCGCCGGGCTCCTTCAGTGGGCTCGGCTGCCGGCGGCCTTGATGCTCGGGCCGCTGGCGGTCGCCGTGCTGGTGCAGACGGCCGGCGGCGCGGTGAGAGTCCCCCGCGCTTTCATGGCGGTGGCCCAGGCGGTCATCGGCTGCCTCATCGCTCGCTCAATTACGCCCGCGATCGTCGGCGGCTTCGCCAGCCACTGGCCGGTGTTCCTCGCCGTGGTGGCGCTATCCATCGCGGCCGGCGCCGGCATCGGTTGGACCATGAGCCGCCTGGGTATAGTGCCCGGGACCACGGCCGTCTGGGGCATGCTTCCCGGCGCCGCGATGGCCATGATGGTGATGGCCGAGGCCTACAGCGCAGACTTCCGCCTTGTCGCGTTCATGCAATACCTTCGCGTGGTGCTGGTGGCGACGGCCGCCTCGGTGGTGGCGTTGCTCTTCGTGCACGGGGGCGGCGGCCCCCGTTTCGCAGGCGGCTATTTCCCACCGATCCACTGGCTGGCCCTTGCCGAGACCGTCGGCGTGGCCGTCCTCGGGGGTGGCCTCGGCCTCGTCGCGCGCATTCCAGCCGGTGTGCTCCTCGGCCCGCTGGCGCTCGGGGCGGCGCTCAATGTCCTGGGGTGGGTGACGATCGAGCTGCCACCCGTCGTGTTGATCGCCAGCTATGCGGTCATCGGCTGGAACACCGGCCTGCGCTTTACCCGCGACGTGCTGGCCGCCGCCGCCCGGGCGCTGCCCCAGACCCTGGGCGCCACCGCCCTGCTGATGGCTTTCTGCGGCGTCCTGGCCTGGCTGCTGGTCGTCCTGCTCCACGTCGATCCGTTGACCGCCTACCTGGCCACCAGCCCCGGCGGGGTGGACGCCGCGGCGATCATCGCCGCCACCACCAAGGTGGACACGCCGTTCGTCATGGCGCTGCAGACCCTGCGGGTGATCGTCGTCCTGGCGATCGGCCCGCAGGTGGCGCGATGGGTGGCTGGCACGCTGAACGCAGCCGCCACTCGCCCCGACCCCGCTGCGCCGGCCGACCTCGGCGATCTCGACTAGCCGAAAATTCGCCCACCGGTGGATGAAGGCGGGCCGCGGCCGGCAAGCGGACGCTGTGCAAGCCCGCAAGGAGTCACGAGCGGCCCCCTCAGGCCCGCGGCAACACCAGCGCCACCCGCAGGCCCGGGCCCATCTCGCCGACCTTGCCCGGGCCCTCGGCCAGCTCCAGCCGGCCGCCATGCGCCTCGGCGACCGCGGCGACCAGGGAGAGGCCCAGGCCCGCGCCCGGCTCATTGCGGCTGTTCTCCAGGCGGACGAACCGCTCGACAACCCGCTCGCGGTCGCCGTCGGGGACGCCGGGGCCGGTGTCGGTGACCGAGAACTCGATCTCGCCGGAGGAGCGGCGGCGCACCCGCAGCATGATCGCCCCGCCACCCGGCGTGTACTTCACCGCGTTGTCGAGGATGTTGGCGAGCGCCTGGGCCAGGAATTCGCGGTTGCCGCGCGCCTGCAGGTCCTTGGTGAACTCCGCGGCGAAGTCGATGCCCTTGTCCTCGCAGAGCGGCTCGTAGAGCTCGGAGATGTTGGCCGCCAGTTCCGAGGGGTCGAACAGCACCGGGTCGGGCGCCGTGCCCGCCGCCTGCAGCCGGGCGATCGCCAGCACCGCGGCGAAGGTCTTCAGCACCCCGTCGGTGTCCTCCAGCGCCTGGGCCAGCGCCTGGGTCGGGTCGCCCTTGCCGGCCTCGACATCGAGATAGGCCACCTCGAGGCGGGCGCGCAGGCGGGTGAGCGGCGAGCGCAGGTCGTGGGCGATGGCGTCGCCGGCGTGGCGGTGGCCGGCCATGGAGCGCTCCAGCCGGTCGAGCATCTCGTTGATGCCGGCCGAGAGCTCGTCGAACTCGTCGCGGGCGCCGCGCACGGGGGCTCGCGCGCCGAGGTCGCCGTTGCGCACCGCGTCGACCACGGTGGTGAGGCCGGCCATGGAGCGGCTGACGTTGCGGCTCATCAGCATGCCGCCGGCCAGGCCCAGCAGCACCACCAGGGCGCCGGAGCCCTGCAGGGCGCCGACCACGCGGGCCACATAGGCGTCGTCGCGCGCGACGTCGGAGCCGACGAACAGGATCGGCCCGCCGTTCAGCTGCTCCTGCAGGCCGCGCGCCGGATGCTCGACCTTATGGCCCTGCGGGTCCTGGTCGCCGACCGAGAAGGTGGTCCAGGTCGGCTTGCCGTCGAACCGGTCCACCGGGCTCCCGGCGATGGAGCCGGAAATGCGCTTCTGGTTCTTGTCCATCAGGACGTAGAGGAACGGCTGCTCGCTCGCCGCGCGCTCGATCACCGACTGGTTGACCGCATCGACGCCGCCGCGGTCGTAGGTCGCCGACAGCGAATGCATCTCGCGGGTGATGTCGAGATCGGTGCGCCGCCGCGCCTCGCCGGCGGTCGCCACATAGATGTAGACGAAGAGCGCGCTCGCCGCGAAGACGAAGGACGCCAGGAACAGCAGCGTCAGCCGGAACGGCGTGGTGCGGAAGATGCGCGGCAAGCGCACGGGTCCCGCCATCGCAGGCTTAGGCGTCTAGCCGGTAGCCCGCGCCGCGGACGGTCTGCAGCATCGGCCGGTCGAAGCCCTTGTCGATCTTCGAGCGCAGGCGCGAGATGTGCACGTCGATGACGTTGGTCTGCGGGTCGAAGTGATATTCCCAGACCTTCTCCAGCAGCATGGTGCGGGTCACCGACTGGCCGGCGTGGCGCATCATGAATTCCAGCAGCTGAAACTCGCGCGGCTGCAGGTCGATCTCCTTGCCCTGCCGGTGCACGGTGCGGCCGATCAGGTCCATCTCCAGCTCGCCGACCTTCAGAAGGGTCTGGACCGAGCCGGTCTCGCGGCGGCGCGACAGGGCCTCGACGCGCGCGATCAGTTCGGCGAAGGCGTAGGGCTTCACCAGGTAGTCGTCGCCGCCGGCCTGCAGGCCCGCGACCCGGTCGCCGACCTCGCCCAGCGCCGAGAGGAACAGGACCGGCGTCTGGTCGCCCTCGCGGCGCAAGGTCTCGATCAGCTGGACGCCGTTCATCTTGGGCATCATGCGGTCGACGATCATCACGTCGAACTCGCCATCGCGCGCCGCGCTCAGGCCCTCTTCGCCATCGGCGGCCTTGGTGCAGGCGTGGCCGGTCTCGGTGAGGCCGCGCTCCATGGCCTCGGCCGCCTCGAGGTCGTCCTCGACGATCAGAATCCGCATGCTGTCTCCGCCCCTCGCGAAACCCTAGCCGGCGATCTTGATCGGCAGGAAGGTGGTGCGCCCCTGCCGGAAGATGCCCAGCAGCACGCTGGTGCGGCCGGCCTTCTTGGCCGCGTCGACCGCAGCGGTCACATCGGCGGCGGTGGTTACCGGGTGGCCGTTCGCCTGGACGATGACGTCGCCGCGACGCAGCGCCTTCTGACCGGCGTCGGAGTTCTGGTCGATGGTTTCCACCACCACGCCATGAAGCTCCGGCGGGGCGTTGATCCGCCGCCGCGTGGTCTCGTCCAGCGGGCCGAGCGCCATGCCCAGCACCGTCGGATGCGGCGCGGGCGGCGGCAGCGCCGGGTTGGCGCGTTCGCCGCCGCCGGGCGTGTTGTCGTTGGAGGCCAGGTCCTTCTCCGACGGCCGGATGCCCGAACGGATCTCGATGGTGTGGTGCTTGCCTTCGCGGATCGCATCGAGACGCAGAGTGTCGCCGGGCTTGGCCTTGGCCACTTCCCGGGTCAGTTCCGTGGAGGTCTTGATGGCCACGCCATTGACCGAGACGATCACGTCGCCCGATTGCAGCCCGCCGCGCGCCGAGGGGCCGCCGGGCACGGTGTCGGAGACGATGGCGCCCTTCTGCGAGCCCAGACCTTGGGCCTCGGCCATGTCGGCGGTGAAGTTCTGGATGGTGGCGCCGATGTAGCCGCGCTGGATCTTGCCGCCGCTGATCAGCTGCTTGGTGACGCTGTCGGCCACCTCGGCGGGGATGGCGAAGCCGATGCCGACCGAGCCGCCGGACGGCGAGAAGATCATGGTGTTGACCCCGATCACGCGCCCGTAGATGTCGAAGGTCGGGCCGCCGGAGTTGCCCCGGTTGATGGGGGCGTCGATCTGGATGTAGTCGACGAAGGTCTCGCCGATGTCGCGCCCGTAGGCCGAGACGATGCCGGCGGTGGCCGTGCTGCCCAGGCCGAAGGGGTTGCCGACCGCGATGATCCAGTCGCCGACGCGCGGCTTGCCGGCGTTCTCGAAGCTGACGAACGGGAAGTTGGTGCGCCCGCCCTTGACCTTGATCACCGCCAGGTCCGAGCCCTCGTCGCGCCCGACGATGGTGGCTTCCAGCTCGGTGTCGTCCTTCAGCACGACCTTGATGGTCTCGGCGTTCTCGACCACGTGGTTGTTGGTGACGATGTAGCCGTCGGCCGAGATGAAGAAGCCGGAGCCGGCCGACTGCTGGGTCGGCAGCTTCGGCTGGCCGCGCTCGGTGCGCCCGCCCTGGGGCGGCGCACCGCCCTCCTCGTCATCGCCGCCGCCACCGCCGCCGGGGAAGTTCTCGAAGCCGGGGATGCGGCGCAGCGCGCTGGTGTCCACGCGGCTGGTCACATTGATCGAGACCACCGCCGGCGAGACCCGGTCGAAGATGTCGGCGAAGGACATCGGCGCGCCGGGCGGCGGGGCGAAGATCGGCGCGGTCGACGCCTTGATCAGGTGGCCGCCCTGGTCGGCGTGCGCCTGCGGCAACCGCATGCCGGCGCCGGCCACGGCGGCGGCCATCACGCCCGCACCCGCCACGGCGCCCAGGAAATAACCGGTCTTCTTGGAGGTCATATGACTTCTGTTCCCTCTGCGCGCCTCGCGGGCGCGCCTCGTAAACCTAGGTTCGATGCACGAGAGCGCAACGGCTCTCAAGTTACGGTTAGGTCACCCTGCGCTATGCAATCCGACCGTTGTAGGGCGCCATCATGTCAGGCGGCATCGGTTTCTGACAGTCGTCTCACGCGCTCCGCCTCTTCCGCCGAGAGTTCGGTGTCGCCCGATCGGCGCCGCAGCCTCGTCACCAGCAGGCCTGCTCCCAAAACGACCACCGCGAACGGCCCGCCCCAGAGCAGCAGATTCATCCAGGAGAACGCCGGCGTGAGCAGGATGAACTCACCATAGCGGTCGACGAGATAATGTTTGATTTCCGCGTCGCTGTGGCCGGCGCTCACCTGCTCGCGCACGGTGCGGCGCAGGTCGCCGGCCAGTTCGGCCTCGGAATCGTCGATCGACTCGTTCTGGCAGACCAGGCAGCGGACGTCCTGCATGATGTGCCGCGCACGCGCCTCCTGCGCCGGATCGGCCAGGCGGTCGGCGGGATCGGACGCCGCGGCGATGCAGAGGACGCCCGCGGCGATCGCGGCGAGAGTCCGCAACCTCATGCTGGCTGTTCCTTGGCCGGGCGCTCCTGCGGCCGCGGCTGCGGCTCGGGCTGACGCCGACGCGCCACGCCCAGCCGCATGCGCCGGTCGGAGAGCGAGGTCAGGCCGCCCAGCGCCATGATCACCGGGCCCAGGAAGATCAAACTGGCCCAGGGGTTCCAGTAGGCGCGGATCAGCCAGACCGGCGTCCCGGCGGTCGTCCGCCGCCGCTCGCCCAGCACCATGTAGAGGTGCGACGCGCCGCGGTAGCAGAGCGCGATGCCGCTGATCGTCTGGCCGCCGGCCGGATAGAAACGGCGGTCCGGCTCGCCCGTGCAGACCGGCTTGCCGTCCTTGGTGACGCGGATCATCGCCCGCTCGGCGTCGAAGTTCGGGCCATCCACCGGGCCGACGGTCTCCAGCGTCAGGTGGTAGCCGGCGACGTCGAGCGAGCCGCCCAGCGGCAGGGCTTCGGCCGCCTCGCCCTTCCAGCCCAGCTCCACGCAGGCGCCCAGCACGAAGACGCCCAGGCCCAGGTGCGCGAGCGTCATGCCCCAGGCGCCGCGCGGCAGGCCGGTGAGCCGGCGCCAGCTGTCGGCGGCCGGCGCGCGGAAGGCCCGCGTCCGCTCAAGGATTTCCACCGCCGCGCCTGTAACCAGCCAGACGCCGATGGCCACGCCGAGCGCGCCCAGCGCCTTCTTCGGACTGACCAGCGCGTAGGTCAGCAGGCCGCAGCCGAGCGCGATCAGGGCGGCGAGCCACAGCCGCTGGCCGACGCCCTGCAGATCGCCGCGCTTCCAGGCGAGCAGCGGCCCGGCCGGCAGGATGATCGCCAGCACGGCCATCAGCGGGGCGAAGGCGATGTTGAAGAAGCCCGGGCCCACCGAGATCGCCGCCCCGGTGAGCGCCTCGCGGATCAGCGGATAAAGCGTCCCCAGCATGACCGCCGTGGTCGCCGCCGCCAGGAGGACGTTGTTGAGCACCAGCGCGCTCTCGCGGCTGACGGGTGCGAAGACGCCGCCGGGCGCGAGCTTGGGCGCCCGCCAGGCGAAGAGCGCGAAGCCCGAGCCCGCGGTGACGCCCAGGATGATCAACAGCAGCACGCCCCGCTTGGGATCGACCGCGAAGGAGTGGACGCTGGTCAAGACGCCCGAGCGCACCAGGAACGCGCCCAGCATGGAGAAGGTGAAGGCGCCAAGCGCCAGGAACAGGCTCCAGCCCGCCAGCGCCCCGCGCTTCTCGGTGACGATGGCCGAATGCAGCAGAGCCGTGGCCATCAGCCAGGGCATGAAGGAGGCGTTCTCCACCGGGTCCCAGAACCACCAGCCGCCCCAGCCGAGCTCGTAATAGGCCCAGAAGGCGCCGAGCGTGATGCCGACGGTGAGGAAGCTCCAGGCGGCCAGCGCCCAGGGCCTGACCCAGCGCGCCCAGGCCGCGTCCACCCGGCCCTCGATCAGGGCGGCGACCGCCAGCGAGAACACCACCGACATGCCGACATAGCCCGAGTAGAGGAACGGCGGGTGGATCGCCAGCGCCGGGTCCTGCAGCAACGGGTTCAGGGACGCGCCCTCCACCGGCATCTTGTCGCCGGCGAGCCGCATCAAGGGATTGGACGCAAACACCGTGTAGGCCAGAAAGACCGTCCCCAGCGCGCCCTGGGTCGCCACCATCAGGGCCTTCAGCCCCTTGGGGAGGCCGCGCCCCAGCGTCGCCGCCGCCGCGCCGTAGCCGGTCAGGATCAGGCACCAGAGCAGGATCGAGCCCTCGTGGCTGCCCCAGGCCCCGGCCACCTTGTAGAGCAGCGGTTTCTCGGTGTGCGAGTTCTGGGCGACGTTGGCGACCGAGAAGTCCGAGGTGATGAAGGCGTGCAGCAGGCAGGCGAACGCGATGGCCACGCAGGCGAAGGAGGCCACCGCCGCGCCCTCGCCGGCCGCCGCCAGCACGCTGGCGCGGCGGATGCGCGCCGCCGCCGACAGGCCGAACTGCGCGGCCGCGAACGCCAGCGCCAGGATCAGCGCGAAGGACCCGAATTCAGCGATCATGGGAGCGGATCATGTGGCCGGTTGCGCCTTCGCGTAGTCCGGCGTGGAGCCGTCGCCACGCCATTCGCCCTGCGCCTTCAAGGCCTTCTGCAGGTCGGGCGGCATGTATTTCTCGTCGTGTTTGGCCAGCACCTGCTTGGCCTCGAAGGTCCCATCCTCGCGGAACGCCCCCACCGCCACCACGCCCTGGCCCTCGCGGAACAGGTCCGGCAGGTCGCCCTGGAAGACCACCTTGTCGGTGGCCGTGCGGTCGGCGACCACGAACTCGACGCGGCCATCGGGATGCTTGGCGACGCTGCCCATCCGCACCATGCCGCCCAGCTGCACCGAGCGGCCGGCCGGCGGATGCGCCGCGGCGGCCTGGCTTGGCGTGTAGAAGAACGAGATCGAGTCCCGAAGGCCCCAGAGCGTCAGGCCGACGGCCAGCGCCAGCACCGGCGCGATCACCGCCACCAGGGTCAGGCGCCGCCGCGCCTTGGGGGATTTGGGCAACCAGCTCATTTCATCTTTTCCGTCGCCGCGGCCTGGCTCAACTTCGCGAGCACGTCGGGCTTGCCGGCGTAGCGCGCTCGCGCCGTCTTAAGCGCCGCATCGCGCTTTTGTGTGTCACCCAAGACAGCATAGGCCTTCACCAGCTGCACCCAGCCGGCCGGGTCGTCGGGACTGGCGGCCAGGCGAGCGGCGAGACCCGCCACCATGCCGCGCACCGCGGTCATCTGGTCGGCGGAAAGCCCCTGCGGCGCGGCCGCGGCGGGCGGAGGCGGCGCGCCTTCCGCGCTCGCGATCGCCGCCTGGACGTTCTGGCGGCGCGGATCGCTGGCCGGCATCTCGGCGAGCAGCGCCTTCCAGTCGGCGAGGCCGCCGGCCTTGTCGCCGTCGCGGATCTTCACCGCGGCCAGCTGGAAGCGGGCTGGCAGGCTGTTCGGCTCCAGCTTGATCAGATGGCGGAAGGCGTCGACCGCGTCGTCGGTCAGCTCGCCGTTGGCCTGGTAGAGCTCGGCTTCGCCCAGCATCTGCCACAGGTCCGCCCGCTCCGGCGCGACGCGCACGCCGCGCCGCAGGGCCTCCACCGCGCCCAGCAGGTCGCCGGCGCCGCCGCGGGCCAGCGCCAGGTATTTGTAGCCGTCCGGATCGGTCGGCCGGCCCTTGACCTTGTCGGCCACCAGGGCGGCCAGTTCCTGCGCCCGAAGCGCCTGCGGCGGCGTCGCCTGCCACTGGGCGAGCCTCGCCTTGAACGGCTGGTCGCCCAGCTGAGGCGAGCCCACCGCCATATAGACCGCCAGGGCCAGCACCGGCGCGCCGATCGCGACGGTCAGGATCACGGCGCGGTGCGGACCGGCGGACCAGACCTCGGCCGGCGCATCGGCGGCGGCCAGCAGGCGGCGGCCGGCCTCGGCCTCGGCGCCCTTGCGCTCGTCGGCCCCAATCAGCCCGCGGTCGGCCAGGTCGCCGATCTCGGCCAGCTGGCGGCGGTAGAAAACAGAGGTGGTGTCGCCGGTCTCCGCGGCGGTCGCGGCGCGGGCGGCGCGGAACAGGACGAGGATGACGGCTGCGGCCGAGAGCAAGGCGGCCGTAGCCCACAAGGCGATCATGCCGCGCGTTTAGCGGAAAGCGCCACCGAGCGCGAGGGGACATCGGGTCGCCGCCGACGCGGCCCGGCTCACCGCCTCAGGCGTCGAGGACGATCGGGCTGTCCGACGGCGGCGCACACGCGCTGGCGGCGCGCCGGCGGACCAGCTCGGCCGCCTTCTCGTCGCGGGTCAGGCCGACGACGTCGGCGGCGATCTTCAGGAAGGCGTGGGCGTTGGCGACGTTGGCCACATCGCCGTTGCGGAGATCGCCCAGCACCTCTTCGACATAGTGGTCGGCGAGCGCCGCGAGCTTCTCCGTCACCTTGGCGTGCATCGCCGAGAAGCCGCCGTAGTTGGCGCAGAGTCGGATCTCGTGGGCGAGCGTCAGCAGGGTCATCGCCCGGCGGACCGACCTGGGCTCCGGCGGCTCGTCGAGCTTTGGCCCGGTCTTGCGCGGCCGCGCGAAGCCGGAGGACTGCATGGGGAGCGCCGCCGTGGTCAGCTTCTCGGCCTCGCGCAGGCGGGCCTCGACCAGATTCGCCAGGGTCTTCTTCTGCCCGACGATCCGATGGCCCCAGCCGTGGTCGCGGGTCAGCTCGATGCAGCCTTCCAGCTCGTCGGTCTGCCGGGTGATCAGTTCGACCAGTTGACCCGCGGCGCGGCCGGCGTCGGGCCCGCCGTCGAGGTCGAGCTTGCTGATGGCCTTCAGGGCGTCGTCGATCTCGGCCATCACCCGCTCGGGGAAGCCGCCCAGTTCGGAATCGGCCAGATAACGCTCGGTGGGCTTGTCCATGATCGCCGAGATGATCCGCAGGACCATCCACGGCGGGGTCAGCTGGGCGGCCAGCATTTCGAAGAAGCGCGGCCCGGCGTCCTCGGCGATGGCCACCGAGTCCTTGTAGGCCAGGCGCGCCGGCGCGCTGGTCTCGTCGCCCGTCTGAGCGACCCATTCGGCCAGGCGCGGCAGGGTGCGGCGCACGATGGGCGTGATGTCGAGGCAGGCGGCCAGCGCATCGGCGGCGCCGGGCCGGGCCCGCTCGCAGATCTCGGCGGCGGTCTTGAAGTCGCGCTGTTCGGCGGCCCGCAGGCCCTCGGCCGCCAGCTTCACGACCGCATTGTAGGCGGTGCTGGGGTCGGGCACGCGCTGCTCGGTGGCGACGGCCTTCTCGATGGCCGCCGTCGCGGCCGCCACGGCGGCCATTTCGGGGCTGGCCGTGGCCTTCAGTCCGCGCCAGACGTAGGTCAGGGCCTGGGCGGGAAACACCAGGCTGTGCGGGTCGGAACCCCCATTGCTGGAAGAGGGGCCGACGCAGAGCGGGACGACCGGCTGGAACACCGCGTTGCGCAGCAGCCGGTCGCGGGCCTCGGCCTCGACCAGCTGGCGGACGGACGCCAGCACCGTGTCGCCGCCGGTTTCCGCCAGCGCCCGCTGCAGTCCGCCCACGATCTTGTCCGGCGCCGATTGAACCAGCGTCCTGACGATTTCGATCTTGCGGTCGGACAGAGCGACCATCTGACAGTTCCCCCGGACGGAACCCGGTTCCTCCATCAGCAAGCTGACATAACACGGGTTAAGGTTGTCCGAAGGTCGAGCCTATTCAAACGCCTGCGCGCGGCAGCACGGCTTCCACGCGCAGGCCGCCCAGGCTGGACTGCGAGAGCGCCAGCGAGCCGCCATAGGCCCGCGCCAGTTCGTCGATGATGGAGAGGCCCAGGCCCGATCCCGGCGCGGTTTCGTCAAGCCTCGCGCCCCGCTGCAGCACCTCGGCGTGGCGCGCCGCCGGCAGGCCCGGTCCATCGTCGTCCACCAGGAGCCGGAAGCGTTCGGGGCTCGCTTCCTCGGCGCGGACGCGCACCTTCGCCTTACCCCACTTGCAGGCGTTTTCGATGGCGTTGCCGGCGATTTCCAGAAGGTCTTGCCGCTCGCCCAGGAAATACAGGGCCTCGTCGGCGTCCCAGTCGATCTCGATCCCCTTGTCGCGGTAAATGCGCCCCAGCGTGCGCGACAGTTCGTCCAGCACCTCGGCGACCGAGGTCCGCTCGCCCGACCCCTGCGAGCGGGCGGCGGCGCGGGCGCGGCGCAGATGGTGGTCCACCTGCTTCTGCATGGCGTCGGCCTGGCGGGAGACCACCTCGGCAAGCGGGCCCGGCCGCTGGCCGGCCTCGGCGATCATCACCGAGATCGGGGTCTTCAACGCATGCGCCAGGTTGCCGACGTGGGTCCGCTGGCGCTCGACCACCTGCTGATTGTGCGCGACCAGCGCATTCAGTTCCTCGGCGAGCGGCGTCAGCTCGCTGGGATAGACGCCCGTCAGGCGCTGCGACTGGCCGCGCCGCAGGCCCGCCACCTCGTTCCTGAGGTTGAACAGCGGGCGAAGGCCGACGCGCACCTGCACGAAAATCGCCGCCACCAGGCCCGCGCCCAGCAGGATGAACAGCCAGGCGGTGGCGGTGACGAAGCCGCGGACGTCGCGGTTGACCGAGCTCTGGTCCTCGGCGGCCAGGAAGATCACCGGCGCCTTGCGGCCCTGCAGCTGGTACTGCTGGGCCCGCGCCCGCAGCGGCTCGTTGTTGGGGCCCTCGGTCTGGTAGCTGATGTGCCGCCCGGGGTTGGCCTTGAGCTTCGCCACCAGGTCGGGGGGCGTCCCCAGCACCGAGTCGAACAGCGAATAGGATCGCGCCAGCGGGTGCAGCTTGCCGTCCGGCGTCGGCTCGGCGATCTCCCAGTAGCGGCCGGAATAGGCGCGCTCGGCCCGCTCGTCGGTGAGCGGCGGGGCGAACACCTGGCGCTCGTCGCTGGGATCGACGGTCGATCCCGCCACCAGGTTCACCGTCAGGTCGCTCAGCGTCTGGTCAACCCCCTGCAGGGCGGCCCGCTCGAACAGCACCGCCAGGACCACGCCGGTCAGGACCAGGGCCGCCAGGCTCCAGACCAGAGCCAGCAGCACCAGCCGCCGCGCCAGCGACGGATTGCGCAGCCCCGGAAGGAGCATCAGCCCGGGTTCACGTGGCCGGCCCTCACCAGGCCCATATTCACGAGACCAGGGCCTCGTCGCCCAGCTCGCCCTCCGGGCAGGTCAGGCGGTAGCCCAGGCCCCGCACGGTCTCGATCCGATCGGACCCGATCTTCTTGCGGACGCGCCCGATGAACACCTCGATGGTATTGGAATCGCGGTCGAAATCCTGATCGTAGAGGTGCTCGACCAGCTCGGTGCGGCTGATCACCCGGCCCTGGTGCATCATCATGTAGTGCAGCAGGCGGTACTCCAGCGAGGTCAGCCGCAGCGGTTCGCCGTTGACGCTCGCCCGCGCCGCGCGCGGGTCCAGCCGCAGGCCGCCGCAGGCCAGGTTCGGCGCCGAATGGCCGGCCGAACGGCGCAGCAGGGCGCGCAGCCGCGCCAGCAGTTCCTCGGTGTGGAAGGGCTTGGTCAGGTAGTCGTCGGCGCCGGCGTCGAAGCCCGCCACCTTCTCGCTCCAGGCCCCGCGGGCGGTGAGGATCAGCACCGGCGTCGCCATGTTCTCGCGCCGCCAGCGCTCCAGCACCGACACCCCGTCCACTTTCGGCAGGCCGAGATCAAGGATCACCGCGTCATAGGGCTCGGTCTCGCCCAGGAACTGGGCCTCCTCGCCGTCCGGCGCGTGGTCGACCGCATAGCCGGCGTCGGCGAGCGCCAGCTTCAGCTGGCGGCTCAGGTCCGGATCGTCTTCCACAAGCAGGATGCGCATGATCGCCTCCCTTTCCTACTACCAAATTGGCCTACTGACTGAGCAATCCGCCGGTCTGGGCGTCGACGGTGAAGACCTTGATCTGCCCGTTGGCGAGCTGCCATTGCACGAGATAGACGGCGCGACCGCCCGACTGCCCCATGGTGGTGTTGAGCTGCCGGCCCGGATGGCTCTTGGCGATCGTCTTCAGAACGCTCGAAAGCGGCGCCTGGCGCCCCTCTTTCACGGCTTCGCGGGCCGAGGCCTGGCCGTGGTCGGCGCCCGGCGGCGGCGCGGAAGGCTGCGCCGCGGCGAGGCCCGAGCTCAGGCCCAGGGCAAGCATGGCGGCGAGGAGGGTGCGTTTCATGGCGCATGACCTAGGCGGCCCGGACTGAACCGGGGCTGAACGCTTCCGCTTATGCGGCGGGTCGCCGGCCCTGTCACGCCCGGCGGCGGCGAAGGCGCTAGCTCTTGCGCTTCGGCGAATAGGGCCGCTCGCGCTTCCAGGTCTCGGCGATGGCGTCCAGCGCCGGGTCGGGGGTCTCGGGCAGGGTCACCACCAGGCGGGCGAAGAGGTCGCCGCGGTGGCCCTTGGCGTCGGAGAGACCGCGGCCCTTCAGGCGCAGGCGCGTGCCGGAGTTGGCGCCCTTCGGCACGGTCAGCGTCACCGGCCCGTCCGGCGTCGGCGCCTCGACCTTGCCGCCCAGCACCGCGTCATAGACGGAGATCGGCACGTCCATCACCAGCACCTCGCCCTCGCGGCGGAACACCGGGTGCGGGGCGAAGGCGAGTTCGATGAAGGCGTCGCCGGGCCCGGCGCGTCCGGGCGAGCCCTGGCCCTTCAGGCGCAGGGTCTGGCCTTCCTGCGCCCCCTTGGGGATGGTCACATCGATGGTGCGGCCGTCGGAGAAGGCGATCCGCTTCTTGCCGCCCTTAATCGCATCTTCCAGGTCGATCTCGAGCCGGGCGCGCACATCGGAGCCGCGCTGCGAGAAGCCGCCGAAGCCGCCGCCCGCGCCGCCGCCCCGCGGACCGCCGCGCCCGCCGCCGAACATCTCGCCCAGGATGTCGCCCAGGTCGACGCCCTCGAAGGTCTGGCTGTGCATGCCGGGGCCGCCCGCGCCGAACGGTCCGCCGCCCGGCGGAGGACCCCAGGGACCACCCTGCCCGCCGCCGCCGCGCGCGAAGCCGCCGAAGGTCTCGCGCCCGTCGGCGTCGATCTCGCCGGCGTCGAACTTCTTCTTCTTGGCCGCGTCCCCCAGGATGTCGAAGGCGCCGGAGACCTGCTTGAAGCGTTCCTCGGCCGCCTTGTTGTTCGGATTGGTGTCGGGGTGGTTGGCCTTGGCGAGCTTGCGGAACGCCTTGCGGATATCGTCCGCGCTCGCCGTGCGCGGGACGCCCAGGACCTGATAGGGGTCGCTCGCCAAGTCAGTTCAGTCCTTTTGGAGGTGTGGTCGCTCTGCAGGCGTAGATTGGTCGGTTCGGCTTCCGGCGCAAGGGCTGATGTTGCAGAAATATCACAGACCTAGCGCCGCCCCCGCTCCGGGATCAGGTCGGGCGCCGCGAAGTCCAGCGCGTCCTCGGCCTCGGCCAGGGCGCTCTCGCTGATCGTCTGGCCGCGCACCGAGACGCCGGCGCGGTGGACGCTCTCCGGATCGCCACTGATCAGCGGATGCCAGTCGGCCAGGTCGCGGCCCTCGTGCAGCCGGCGGTAGGCGCAGGAGAGCGGCATCCAGGCGAGCTGCTCGATATTGCCCGGCGTCAGCTTCACGCAGTCGGGCACATAGTCCTGGCGATTGGCGTAGTCGGTGCAGACGCAGGCCTGCGCGTCGAACAGCTTGCAGTGCACGCGGGTCGGCGTGACCTGGCCGGTGTCCTCCTCCTCGAAGCGCACCAGGCAGCAGAGGCCGCAGCCGTCGCAGAGACTCTCCCATTCCTGGGCGGTCATCTGCTGCAGCGTCTTGCGCCGCCAGAAGGGTTCGCCAGCCATGCGGCATGATCTAGGCTCACAGGGCGCGCGGGTCGAGCGCCGCCTAAGCTGAAACCTGGGGGAAACCGCACATGAACTGGCTGCACGAGGTCGCCTATTTCTTCGGCGGCGCCTTTCTGATCAACGCCCTGCCGCACCTGGTCGCCGGCCTGCAGGGCAAGCCCTTCCAGTCGCCATTCGCCCATCCCCCGGGCCAGGGGCTTTCCAGCTCGCGGGTCAACACGGTCTGGGGCGCGGCCAATGTGGTCGTGGCCTGGCTGCTGCTGGCCAAGGTCGGCGCCTTCGATCTGCGCGCGCCGGAGCACTTCATCGCCGCCTTCGCCGGCGGCCTCGTCCTGGCCTACCCGCTGTCGATGCGGTTCGGGCGGTTCAACGGCGGGAACAACCCGACCGGCGACGGGGCCGGCTGAGGGCGCGCCCTTACCGCGAGTTCATTGGACTTCGCCCCCGCCAGGCCCGACGCTTGCGCAACGAATGCTGATGGAAAGCCGCCAAGTCATGCGCAAAGCCCTGTCTCTGGCCGCCGCCGCCGCCCTGGCGGCGACCGCGACGCTCGCCCACGCCGGCGCCCAGCTCGACGGCCCGCCGCTGCGCGCGCCGGCGAAGCTGGATTGCCCCGCTGCGTCCGCCGACCTGACCCGGACCGCGCAGTCGCCCGATGGCCAATGGTGCGACTACGCCGGCCAGCATGGGGAGACCGTGCGGCTGCGGCTGGCGCCCCTGAACGGCCAGACGCCGTCCGAAGCCCTGGCGCCGGAGCGCGCCCAGCTGCATGGCCTGGTGCCGGTCTACCACCAGCCGATGCCGATCAGCTACAGCGGCGGCGACAGCGCCGACGTCAATGTGCCGTTCGTCCACGTCCATAAGGACGGCGACAAGGCCGACGTGCGCCTGTTCGGCATTTTCCACATCGTCGGCCACGACCACGACAGCGATTTCGATCATGACCGCGCGCAGGAGCACACCTCGGTGCACGCCGGCCTGCGCGGCGCCGAGGTGGTCGCCGACAAGGTCGGGCGCAACAACGCCTCCCTCGTCTATGTGCTGGCCGGCAGCCACCGGTACTCGTCGGGCTATCGCGCCGTCGGCTATGTGGCCAAGGGCCCGACAGCCGGCCCCCTGGTGGTCGCCGAGTTCCGTAGCCCCGTGAACAGCCACCGGGACAATGACACCGGCCACCTCGATCTCGACCGTCTGATCGACCTTCAGCTCGGTCGGTAGCGGCGTCGCCCTTGCGCTCTTCGCCCGGGGCTATATGTCCCCGCTCCGATGCGCGCCCCGATACTCGCCCTGAAGGACGTCCGCCTGGCGGACGGTCCGCTGATGCTGTTCGACGGCGTCGACCTGGCCTTGGACGCCCGCGTCCGCGCCTGCCTGGTGGGCCGCAACGGCGCGGGCAAGTCGACGCTGCTGCGCATCCTGGCCGGTGAGATCGAGCCGGACGGCGGCGAGCGCAACCTGACCACCGGGACCCGCATCGCCTTCGTGCCGCAGGAGCCGGAGATCGCCGGCGCGACTCTGCTGGACTACGCGACCGCAGGCGGGGCGCAGGACTATCAGGCGCAAGCCCGCCTCACCGACTTCGGACTCGATCCGGCCAAGAGCACCCAGGGCCTCTCCGGCGGCGAGATCCGCCGCGCGGCGCTGGCCCGCGCCTTCGCCGAGGACGCCGACGTCATCCTGCTGGACGAGCCCACCAACCACCTCGACATCCTGGCCATCGAGACCCTGGAAGACGAACTCGCCGCCTCCAAGGCCGCGGCGCTGATCGTCAGCCACGACCGCGCCTTCCTGGAGCGGGTGACCAAGCGCTGCTTCTGGCTGGAATACCGGCTGGTGCGGCGGCTGGACGAGGGCTTCGCCGGCTTCGAGGACTGGGCCGAGAAGATCGCCGCCCAGGAGGCCGAGGAGGCGCGGCGGCTCGACCGCTTCATCGCGCGCGAAGCGCACTGGATGGCCCGTGGCGTCACCGCCAGGCGGGCGCGCAACGAGGGCCGCAAGCGCCGCCTGGAGAGCCTGCGCCAGGATCGCCGCGACCGGCTGAAGGACACCCGCAGCGAACTCAACATGGGGATCGCCAGCTCGGGCGTGTCCGGCAAGCGGGTGGTCGAGGCCAAGGGCGTCTCCAAGGCGTTCGGCGACAAGGTGCTCCTGAAGAACTTCTCCACCCGCATCCTGCGCGGCGACCGCGTCGCCGTGGTCGGGCCGAACGGGGCGGGCAAGACCACGCTCGTCAAACTGTTGCTGGGCGAGATTCCCGCCGACGCCGGCACGGTGCAGCTCGGGACCAATCTGGAGATCAGCTACATCGACCAGGCGCGCGCCACGCTGTCGCCCGAGACCACGCTGCGCGAGGTGCTGCTGCCCAAGGGCGGCGACCAGATCATGGTCCGCGGCGTCCCTAAGCACATCGCCTCCTACGCCAAGGACTTCCTGTTCACCGACGCCCAGCTGCGCCAGCCGGTCCGCACGCTCTCGGGCGGCGAGCGCAACCGCTTGCTGCTGGCCAAGGCGCTGGCCAATCCGGCCAACGTCCTGGTGCTGGACGAGCCGACCAACGACCTCGACATGGACACGCTCGATCTCCTGGAGGACCTGCTGGCCGACTATGAGGGCACGCTGATCCTGGTCAGTCACGACCGCGACTTCATCGACCGGCTGGCGACCTCGACGATCGGTCTGGACGGCAAGGGCAACGCCGTCGAGACGCCGGGCGGCTGGCAGGATTTCATCTCCCAGAACCCGGGCTTCTTCCACCGCCTTCCGGTGGCGGCCTTCACGGCGCCGAAGGCCGCCGCGCCGGCCCCGCCGCCCCGGCCCGAGCCCCCGCGCGCCAAGCTCAGCTACAAGGACCAAAGGCGCCTGGGCGAGCTCGAAACCCTCATCGCCGAGGGGCCGGCCAGGGTCGCGAAACTCGAATCCGACCTCGCCGATCCGGGCCTCTACGGCCGCGATCCGACCCGGTTCCAGCGCCTGTCCGCTGAGCTGGAAACCCTCCGGACACAGATCATCTCGGCGGAGGAGGAATGGCTCGCCCTGGAGGAGCGCCGTGAGGCCCTGGAGGCGGCCCGATCGACCTAGGCCCGCTTTCCTGTGGAAAACTATAAGCCACTGAAAATACTTGAATAATGTCGCAATGACCCCGAGTTCTCCACCGGTTCTCCACCGCTTCTCGATGGTCGAGTCACACCCCGCCCGAATCAGCCTCTTGCCGGATTTCGGGTTCGGGAGCACCGTTCACTTGCCGAGAGGGACTGCGGCGCGGGCAGACGGAGAGGCCGGAAACGGCGGACCCAGAAGCAGAGGCGAGCAGAAGGTTTCTAGAGGCGAGGACCGGGGCGACCCGGGACAGACCACCTGAGACACCGGCCGCGACGGAAAACCATCGGGGGCGACCCCGAGAACCGAAGGCGCGATCGACCTGGAAGGCACAGATCCCCCAACGGATCTGGATGAGAGGGCGGGGTTTCGGGCAACCGAAGCGCCGCCCTCTTGCTATGGGCGGCTTCCAAGCTGAAGCGCAGCGCCTTAGGCTCCCCGCGTCATCGGGGACCTCGCATGAAATCCAGCCTTCTCATCGCCGTCGCCGCCTTGGCGCTGGCGGCCGCCTGCTCGCCCGCCAAGCAGGATCAGGCCGCCGCACCGTCCGGCCGGACCGCGATCCGCTTCGCCACCGACTGGAAGGCGGAGGCCGAACAGGGCGGCTTCTATGAGGCCCTGGCCGAAGGCGAGTACGCTAAACGCGGCCTCGACGTGAAGATCGTCCAGGGCGGTCCCGGCGTGAACGTGCCCCAGCTCTTGGCCGCGGGCGCGGTCGACATGGGCGTCGGCTCCAACGCCTTCATCGTGCTCAACATGGTCCAGCAGGGCGTGCCGGTGAAGGCGGTCTCGGCGGTCTTCCAGAAGGACCCGCAGGTGCTGCTGGCGCATCCGGACACCGGGGTGAACACGCTCGCCGACCTCAAGGGCCACCCGATCCTCTTGGGCGACGCCTCGGTGACCGGCTTCTGGGTGTGGCTGAAGGCCAAGTACGGCTTCACCGATGACCAGGTGCGCAAATACGCCTTCAACAACGGCCCGTTCCTGGCCGACAAGCGCGCCGCCCAGCAGGGCTATGTGACCAGCGAGCCCTACACCATCGAGAAGGAGGCGCATCTGAAGCCGGTGGTCTTCCTGCTCGCCGACAACGGCTACCCCGGCTACGCCAACATGCTGCTGGCGCCCGACAGCCTGACCGACAGGAACCCGGCGGCGGTGAAGGCCTTCGTCGAGGCCACCGCCAAGGGCTGGTCCGACTATCTGAACGGCGACCCCAAGCCCGCCGACGCGCTCATCCTGAAGGACAACCCGGAGATGACCCAGGACGTCCTCGACCAGGCCCGCGCCAAGCTGAAGTCCTATTCCATCGTCGAAGGCGGCGACGCCAAGACCGCCGGGGTCGGCGCCATGACCGACGCCCAGTGGAAGGCCTTCTTCGACATGGCCTCGGGCCAGGGCGTGTTCCCCAAGACGCTCGACTACAAGAAGGGCTATTCGCTGCAGTTTCTGCCTTCCCCGCCGCCCGCGAAGTGACCGTCGCCGCCCTCACCGACGTCGAGGTCGACTATCCGCGCGGCCGTGCGCTCGGGCCCTTCGGCCTGGCCTTGGCGGCGGGCGAGATCCTGGCGCTGGTGGGGCCGTCGGGCTGTGGCAAGTCCACCGCCATGCGCCTCTTGGCCGGACTGGAGGCGCCGACGCGCGGCGAGGTCTCGCGGACGCCTGGCCGGGGCGAGACGGCGGTGGTGTTCCAGGCCCCGACTCTGGCGCCCTGGCGCACCGCCCGCGCCAACGCGGCGCTTCCGCTTGAGCTGGCCGGCGCGCCCCGCGGCGAGGCGCTCACCCGCGCCGACGCGGCGCTGGCCCGCGTCGGCCTGAGGGGCGCCGAGGCCGCGCGGCCGGCGCAGCTCTCCGGCGGCATGGCCATGCGGGTGTCGCTGGCCAGGGCGCTGGTCACCAACCCCAGGCTCCTGCTGCTCGACGAGCCGTTCGCGGCCCTGGACGAGATCACCAGGCGCGCGCTCGCCGACGACGTGCTTTCGCTCTGGGCGGACACCAAGCCCGCCATCGTCTTCGTCACCCACAATGTGGAGGAGGCCGTCTACATGGCCTCGCGCGTCGTAGTGATGAGCCGCGGGCCGGGCCGCATGGTCGGCGAAGTGGCGGTCGAGGGCGCGCTCCCCCGCGCGCCGGGCTTCCGCACCACCGAAGCCTTCCGCCGCCAGGTGGAGGCGGTCTCGGCCCTGCTGGCGAAAGGGATGGCGACATGAGCCACCTCCTCCGCGGCCTCGCGCCCGTGGTGCTGATCGCGCTGCTGCTGGCGGCGTGGGAGGTCGCCTGCCGCGCCCTGCAGGTGCCGCTGTTCTTCCTGCCGCCGCCCTCGGCCATCGCCGTCGCCATGGCCGCCGACTGGCGCGAGCTCCTGCAGTCCGCCTGGAGCACGCTGTCGATGGCGCTGATCGCCCTGTTGCTGGCCAGCGCCATATCGCAGGCCCTGGCGCTCGCGGTCAGCCTCAGCACGACGGTGGAGCGCACCGTCTGGCCGCTGGCCGTCGTGCTGCAGGTGACGCCGGTCGTCGCCATCGCGCCCCTGGTGGTGATCTGGGCGGGCCTCGATCACGCGGATCGGGCGATCGTGGCGCTGGCGACGATCGTCGCCTTCTTCCCGATCTTCTCGGGCGCGGTGGCCGGCCTGAAGGCCGCCGATCCCGACCTCGAGCGCCTCTTCGACCTCTATGGCGCGAGCCCGTGGCAGCGGCTCTTCAAGCTGCGCCTGCCGTCCGCCGTGCCGCAGCTGCTGGAGGGCCACAAGGTGGCTGCGGGCCTGGCGCTGATCGGCGCGGTGGTGGCCGAGTTCGTCGCGGGCTCCGGCGGCGCCCAGGGCCTGGCCTGGCGGATCCTCGAGGCCAGCCACCGCATGCAGACGGCCAAGATGTTCGCCGCCGTCGTGGTCCTGGGCCTGATGGGCGCAGGCCTGAACACCGCGCTTCGCGCCTTGGAACGGGCTGGCCTGCGCTGGTGGCGCGGACGCTAGGCGCCTCTACTTCGCCGCCGGTGCGACGGGCGTCAGGACATAGTGGATCGGCAGCCTGATCTTGGCGCCGACTGTCGGCTCGCCGTCGGTGCTCCAGGGCGCCATGCGGAACTTGGCGGTCAGCGCCAGCGCGCCCGCGCCATAGCCCTGGCCGGCCGGCGTCTCCTGCGCCACCGCGCACCCGCCCAGCGAGCCGTCGGCCGCCACCGTGCAGCCCAGCACGACACGCACGTCGTTGACGCCGTTCTGGGCCACGGGGAAGGTCGCGCGGTAGTCTTCGATGCCCGGCGCGGCGGTCCAGGCGGGCTTGGTCACCATCGCCGCGCCGGTCAGCACCGCCGGGTCGAAGGTCACCGGGATGAAGACGTTCTTGCCGATCATGTCGGACTCGCTGGCCTTCAGCTTCTCGGCCAGTTTGCGCGCCACCGGCGCGAAGCCGTAGAGGCCGGGCTTTTCCTTCAGCGCCTCGCAGTCGCGCGGATGCAGGTCGCGGCCGATGGCGCAGGTCAGGGTCACGGTCCCGCCGATGTTGGCGGCCTTGGCCTTGGCCGGATAGGCCGCGGCGATGTCGGCGACGGTGGGCGCCTCGACCCAGGTCGCGCCGTCGGCCCGCGGGTCGGCGTAGGCCGCGACGGCGCAAGCGGCCGCGGCGGCGGCGCTCACGGCCATCAGGGCGATTTTCAGAGACATAACAAGCGCTCCCCGTGTTCGGGCGACCTTGCCACGGCCTTGCCGGTCTTGAGAAGCCTAGACGGCGGTGCGCTTGGCCGCCGGCCCGGCGCGCAGCCGCTCCAGGGCTTCGCTGGCCATGATGGTCAGGGAGCGCAGGCCGTGGTCGGCGAAGACGTCGAGGGCGGCGTCGAGCGCCATGACGCCGGCTGCGCGTTCGCCGCGATCCTTGCCGGTGATGTCCACGCGGGCCTCGTAAAGCCGGGCCAGGTGCAGCTGCACCAGGGCCCAGGCCACCGGGTCGCGGCGCGGCTGCAGGGTGGCCAGCTCGATCTTCAGCGCCGCCTGGGCGGTGTCGAGCACGGCGAGGTCGCCGGTCAGCTCCGCCGAACGCGCCAGGCACATGGCCCGCTGGCCGGCCGCGAGGCCGCGCAGCGGGGTCGCCGGCGCGTCCTTCAGCACCAGATTGGCGCGGTCGTAGCAGGTGACGGCCTTTTCGTAGGCGCGCTCGTCGGCGCTGGCGTCGCCCAGCGTCTGCAGGGCATGCGCCAGCGCGATCTGGGTGCGGGCCCAGTCCAGCGGGCTGTGCTCCTTGCTCAGGTGATCCAGCGCGCCGGCCAGCGTCGTGGCGCCGGCGGCCACCGCGTCGATGTCGCCGGACGCCTCGCCCCACAGCGCCAGGCCTTGGCCACGCAGGATCTCGGCGCGGGCCCAGGTCAGCGGCTCATAGGCCAGGTCAACGCGGTCGGCGGCGGCGGCGGCGTCATCGATGGCCGCGCGCAGCAGGGCCTCGTCCTTCAGCCGGGCGCCCCAGCCGCAGATGAGGTCGGCGCGCATCAGCCGCGCCTCGGCGGCGAGCGGTCGCGCGGCGGGCGAGCGCCGGGTCATGGCGTCCAGCGCTGCGATCGGCGCGTTGAAGCGGACGACAGCGGCCCAGGCCGCCTCGGCGTCGCCCTTGGCCAGGCCCTCGCGGCCCTCGACCAGCGCCAGGCCGACGTCGGCCAGCGGGGCGGCGATGCCGCCGCGGGCGACCCCGCGGGCTTCGCGGAAGGTGGCGGCCGCTGCGGCGTCGAGGCCCGGATCGCCGAACAGCTCGGCGCCCAGCAGGCCGGCGAAGGCTTGCTCGCAGCGGGCGCGGGCCCAGGCGTCGGGGCGGCGATGAGGATCGAAGGCGGCGCAGGCGGTCTCGGCGGCGCAGGCGGCCTTGCGCAGGGCCACGGCGTCGCCCGAGCGGCGGGCCACTTCGCGCCAGACCATGGCGGCGTCCAGCCGGCGCTGCGCGCGGTCGTGGGCGCTGATCCGCCCGGCGGCCACGTCGGCGGCCTTGGCCTCCTGTTGCAACAGATTGAGGTCGAGCAGTTCCAGGAGGGTCGTGTCGCCGCCGGTCAGGCCATCGGCATGCGGCCGCACCCGCTCCGCGCCCAGCAGCCGCATCAGTTCACGACCCAACTCGAACATTCCGCCACTCCCGGCGGCTTTCCGTCCCGGTATGAGACGAAGGCCGCGCGCTTTGACGGATAAGAGCAAAGCCGGAGCCGCGATCGTAAACAAGTGGTTAATTTCCCAAGTATGGTTAACCGTGTCTTACGATCCACAGTAAAGCGCGACGGATTCAGGAGTTCCGTGGGTCACCGCATGAATTCGTTAACGCAGGCGGCCCGCGATCAGCCGAAGATCGCGGCCTGCTCCTCGCCGGTCAGGACCCGCCATTCGCCGGGCGCGAGGTCTTCCGGCAGGGCCAGGCCGCCGATCCGGTCGCGGTGCAGGGCGGTGACGTGGTTGCCCACCGCGGCGAACATCCGGCGCACCTGGTGATAGCGGCCCTCGGTGATGGTCAGCCGCGCTTCCCTTGGCCCCAGGGGCTCCAGCACCGCGGGTTCCACGGGGTCGGTCTCGCCGTCCAGCATCAGGGTTCCGGCGGCGAAAACCTCGGCCTCGGTCCCGGTCATCGGCCGGTCGAGGCTCGCCACATAGCGCTTGGCCACGTGGCTCTTGGGCGAGATCACCCGGTGCAGGAACGGCCCATCGTCGGTGATCAGCAGCAGGCCCGTGGTGTCCTTGTCGAGGCGGCCGATGGTCGAAAGCGCCGGCTCCCGCGCCCGCCAGCGGTGCGGCAGGAGTTCATAGACGCTGCGTCCCGGCTCGCGGTGCGAGCAGACCACGTCCGGTGGCTTGTGCATCAGGATCGTCAGGGGCGCGGGCGGATCGAGCGGCTGGCCGGCCACCGTCATGCGCGCCGGCAGATCGGCGCTGACCGCGATGCGCGCGCCGGCGTCCTTCAGCGCCGCGCCGTCCAGAGCGACCTGACCGCGGGCCACCAGCGCGGTCACCTCGCGCCGGGAGCCATAGCCCAGGTTGGCCAACAGCCGGTCGAGCCTGGCCATCGGAAGCTTGCTCACTTGCGGGCCTCGAAGATCTTGTAGCCGCCCGCGTCGCCGCGCACGGTCACAGCCTCGAACGCCTTGGCCAGCGCCGCCTCGTAGGGCAGATGCCGGTTGGCCACCAGCCAGCAGACGCCGCGTTTGCTGAGCATCCTTGCCGCCGTCTCGATGAAGGCCACGCCCAGCCCCTGGTTCTCCATCCCGCCGTCGTGAAAGGGCGGGTTCATCACTACGAAGTCGAGATCGCCGACGCCTTCCAGCGGGCGGCGCAGATCGGCCCAGACCACCCTGGCGCGCGCGTCGTCCAGATTGTGCTCGGCGCAGGCCACCGCGCGGCCGTCGATGTCGGCGCAGGTCAGCGCGGTGACCTTCGGCGAGGTCAGCACCGCCCGGGCCAGGAGCCCGATGCCGCAGCCCAGGTCCGCGCCCTCGCCGTAGAGCGCGGGGAGCGCCTCCAGCAGCCGCAGGCTGCCGGGATCGGGCCGGTCCCAGCTGAACACGCCGGGCTGCGACCAGAGGCCGAGCGACGGCACGATCCGCGGGCTGCCCGCGGCGATCGCTTCGTCGAGGCCGATCGGCTCGGCCGGCCGCGTCGCGCTACAGAACCGGTGATGCTTGCGGGCGTCCTCCGTGACCCGGCAACCGAAAGCCTCCAGTGTCTTCTTCAGTCGCGAACCGCCCTTGTCCTTGGGCGCGAAGGCAATGAGCGGCGCGCCGGGTTTCAGGGCCCGCAGCGCGTGCGCCAACACGCAGTCCCGCTCGATCGTGCCGGGCGGCGCGAGGATCAGGGCGCTATCGGCCGATGCGTCGCCTATGCTCGCGATGTCCGCCGAATCCGGGATCAAGGGTGAGAGCTGGACCGCGCCCTTCGGAACCTCGATCAAGCCCGGCGCCGGCGTTCCATAGAGCAGCGCCGCCACCGGCCTCAGGCCCGTTCTTTCGACCGCTCGAAGCGGACCTTGGGATAGCGCTCGCCGACGTAGCCGGTCTCCCAGGCGGTCTTGGCCAGGAACACCGGCTGGTCGTCGATGTCGGTGGCCATCTGCATGCGGTGTTTGCCCGTGAAGTCTTCCAGATCGGCCTTCTCGCCAAGGGTCCAGCGCGCCTCGGCATAGGGACTGGGCTCGAAGATCACCTCCAGCTGGTACTCGTTGGCCAGGCGATCGGCCATCACCTCGAACTGCAGCTGGCCCACGGCGCCGACGATGAAGTCCGCGCCCATGGTCGGGCGGAACAGCTGGGTCACGCCCTCCTCCGCCAAGCTCTCCAGCGCCTTCTTCAGGTGCTTGGCTTTCAGGGGATCCTTGACCCGCACCCGCTGCAGGATTTCCGGCGCGAAGTTGGGCAGACCCGCGAACCTTAAGGTCCCGCTCTCGGACAGGCTGTCGCCGACGCGCAGCACGCCATGGTTCGGGATGCCGATCACGTCGCCGGCGAAGGCGTCTTCCGCCAGCTCGCGGTCCGACGCGAAAAACATCATCGGCGCGTTGACGCTGAGCTGCTTGCCGGTGTTCTGGACCTTCAGCTTCATGCCGCGGGTGAACTGGCCCGAGCAGAGCTTGAGGAAGGCGATCCGGTCGCGGTGGTTGGGGTCCATGTTGGCCTGGACCTTGAAGACGAAGCCCGCGACCTCCTTGTCGCCGGGGACCACCTTCGTCGCCTCGCCGCCCTTCACCGCCGCCACCGCCTTGGGCGCCGGGCAATAGGCGCCGATCCCCTCCAGCAACTGGTCGACCCCGAAGTGGCGCAGCGCTGAGCCGAAGAACACCGGCGTCATGTGGCCCTCGAGAAACGATTGGACATCGAACGGTTTCGACGCGCCGGTCACCAGTTCGGCGCTGTCGGTCAGTTCGGAAAGCTCGTCAGGGTCGAGATAATTCGAGATCGAATTACCTTTGAGCGGCAAGGCGTCCGGATGGCCGTCCTCCTGCCCCGCCGGGCCGCCGCCCTTCTTGGCGAAGGGGATGAATTGGTCGCGGGCGAGGTCCAGCATGCCCTTGAAGCGGCCGCCGGAGCCGGCCGGCCAGTAGAGCGGGGCTGGGTCCAGCGCCAGCTTGCTCGCGATCTCGTCGAGGATGGCGAAGGGGTCCTGCGCCTCCCGGTCCATCTTGTTGATGAAGGTGACGATCGGGATGTCGCGCAGACGGCAGACCTCGAACAGCTTCAGCGTCTGCGGTTCGATCCCCTTGGCCGCGTCCAGCACCATGATCGCGGCGTCGGCCGCGGTCAGCGTGCGGTAGGTGTCCTCCGAGAAGTCCTCGTGGCCCGGCGTGTCCAGCAGGTTGAACATCAGGCCGGCGTGGTCGAACGTCATGACCGACGCCGAGACCGAAATCCCCCGCTCGCGCTCGATCTTCATCCAGTCCGAGCGCGTGCGCCGGTTCTCGCCGCGCGCCCGCACCTGGCCGGCCGCGCGGATCGCGCCCCCGGCCAGCAGCAGGTTCTCGGTCAGCGTGGTCTTGCCGGCGTCAGGGTGCGAAATGATCGCGAAGGTGCGGCGGCGAGCGGCCTCAGCGGCGAGGGAAGTGGTCATTTGCGGCGATTAGCAACTCCAAGAGGTTTGACGCAAGGAAAAATAAGGATTATTTTCATCTTCGATTGCAAGAGGATGCACATGGCCAACCTCATTCGCCGCCGCAAACTCCCCGACGGCCGCGTCGAGGTGTTCACGCCGATGCGGAACGCCGATGGGTACTACATTCTCGCCGACCGCGCCGTCGACCCCCAGCACAACAAGGCGGCAAACCAGTTTTTCGTGCGAGACCTTGATGCCGTGATCGCGCGTGTGCGCCGCGGCGGAGTGAGTCTGCGCATGCAGGGCGACATCACGCGTCAGCCCAACCTGATCAGCGCCGGAGAGATCGAGATTGAAGAGGAGGCGCCGGTAGCTGGCGTTGCGGAGGATGACGATCCCTTCGCCACCTTCACCGAATGGAACAGCGCGGCTGACGACGCCGCCTACAAAGACCTTTGAGCTTCGCCACTTTCGATGTGGTCGTGGTTCCCTTCCCCTACAGCGACAAGCTTGCGGAGAAGCGGCGGCCGGCGCTGGTCGTCTCGGCGTCGGCGGTGGGCGACGAGCTTGATCGGCTCTGGGTGGTGATGATCACGACGGACCGCGGTCGGCGCCTGACAGGCGACGCCGCTATCGCGGACCTGACTTCGGCAGGCCTTCCCGCTGAATCGCTTATCCGTGCGAGCAAAATCGCGACGATCGAGGTTGATCGCGTGGTGCGCCGCGCCGGACGACTGTCGGACCACGACCTTGCGGCGGCGATGGCCGCCTTGCGCGCCTGCGCCGGCTTTTGACCGTCAGGCGGCCGGCAGATTGAGCTGCCAGGACACCCCGAACCGGTCGTCGACCCAGCCGAACCGCAGGGAGAAGCCGTAGTTCTCGAGCGGCATCCTGACCTCGCCGCCGTCGGAGAGCCCCGCGAACAGTTGCTCGATCTCCAGTTCGTCGGCGCAGTCCACGAACATCGAGATCGAGGGCGTGAAGGAAAAGGCGTGCTTCACCGGGCTGTCGAAGATCATCAGCTCCTGCCCCGCCAGCACCAGGGTGGCGCGGCGCACCTGCCCCTGCGGCCCCGGCTCGCCGGCGCCATAGTGCTCCAGATGCCTGACCTCCGCGCCCGCGAACAGCTCGCGGTAGCGCGCGATCGCCGCGACCGCATCGCCCTGGAACATCAGGAAGGGGGTGACCTTGTCGACCATGGCGGGGCCTCCGGCGCCTTGCCGGAGCAAAGCACAAGGCGCCCCTAGGCCGCCAGCCGTCGCCAGATCTTGCGGTCGGCGATCACCGCGTCGAGGCCGCCGTCGCGCTGCAGGGTGTGCAGTTCGGCCATCACCTCGAACTGACAGGCGACGAACCGCACCGTCACCTCAGCGGGCGAGCAGTCGAGCTTGGGGGCGACGAAGAGGGCGGCGTTGATCATCGGCGCCTTGGCGGTGATCAGCGCGCAGAGCCTTCGCGCCCGCTCGGGATTGGTCCTGTGCAGCAGCGGCTCGCGGGCGAACAGCTCCTGGCCCATGCGCAGGATCGCCGGAAAGCTCAGCCGCTGCATCCGCTGGCCGTCCAGCTTGGCGTCCATGGCCACGCCGTCCAGGCGCAGCACAACATCGTTGAGCAGGAAGAGCATGTCGCCCTTGTCGCACAGGCACGCTTTCGCGCCCGTTCACGAAGGGGGTTAACCGGCGAAAAACCTTAAGTTTCTCAGCCCCTCTCCACCGGCTCGGTCAGGAAGTGGCGGCCCTGGCGGTCGTCGATCTCCACCACCCAGACGTCCGGGTCGACGCGGACGGCGCGCTCGATATAGGCGTCGAGGTCGCGCTCCTGCTCGGAATTGGCCGGCTGCATCCACACCCGTTCGCCGTCGAGCCGGGTCGCTTCGGCATAGAGCTTGGCGGTGCCTTCGGGGCGGTTCAGCACCTTGACCAGCACCGCGCCGGCGCGTGCGTCGCCCTTGCGGATCACCATGCCAAAGGCCCCCGAGAGCTCGGCCCTGCGGATCAGGGCCGAGACCCAGATGTCGGTGGAGAGCAGCATTTAAGGGTTTGTTCCGGCCTCGCTAACGGAGTGGCAACGCTAGCTGCGCTACTCCGCAGGCTGGTCGCAAGACCATAGCGAAAGAAGACGCATGAAAAGCTCGCGCAGAAGCGCGAAGCCGGCGTCTCGGTGGATGGGGTTGTTGTGGGGGGCTCTGGCCCTTTCGCCCGCCGTTGCGCACGCGCAACCGGCGGACCTGTTCTACGAGCGCGCGGTGATGTCGGCGGCGGATCAGCGCTGCGGACTGTTCGCCCCGGAAGTCGGCGCGGCGCTCGCCGCTGCGACCGCGCAGGCGCGTGGCGCGGCCTTGCGCGCCGGAACCCCGGGCGAGGTGCTGCGCCAAACCGAACGCACGGCCCATGCGCGCGCCGCCACGGCCGATTGCCGCTCGCCGGACATCCAGACCGCCGCCGCCCGCGTCCGCAGCGCCTTTTCAGGCTTCGCGAAGATGACGCGGCTGACCTACGCCGGCGACGTCGCTGGCTGGCAGGCCGACCGCAACATCTACCGCGGCGCCCGCTGGCAGCTGTCGCAGGAAACGGCGTTCGGCGCCGACCGCATGGCCTTTGGCCTGATCGGCAAGGAGGGCCCCGGCGCCCTGGTGGCCGTGGCCCGCTTCGCGGACGGCGCCGAGCCCTATGCCGCGCGCCTGGTGCTCCGTGACGGCGCCCGCAGCGCGCAACCCTATCTGGCGCGCTACGGAACCGGCTCGACCGCCGGCCTGCCGCTCGCCCAGCGCCTGCCGCCGCCGCTGGCGCAGAAGGCCTATGCCGCCGCCGCCCGCGCGCCGGCCGGACCCGATCTGCTGCCGAAAGGCGCCGCTTCCGGCTGGGCGTTCCGCTTCCCGGACGCCGCCTCGCAGGAACTGGCCAACCTCGACCCGCGCGAGTCCGTGGCGGTCGACTTCCTGTTCCCGGGCGACGTGACGCGGCGCGCCTATATCGAGGTCGGCGACTTCGCCGCCGGCCGCGCCTTCCTGCAGGCGTCGGGCCGCTAGGTTCGGCCGCTAGGCTTCGGCCGCGCGGGCCACGGGCTCGGGCTGGACCAGCACCGGCATCCGCACCGTGACGGTCGTGCCCTCGCCGAGCGCGCTTTCCATGGTCATGTCGCCGCCGTGCAGGCGGGCGAAGGCGCGCACCAGCGACAGGCCCAGGCCCGCGCCGGCCGCGCGGTGCTCCGCGTCGCCGGCCTGTTCGTAGGGCCGGCCCAGCCGCGCCAGGTCCTGCGGCGAGATCCCCACGCCGGTGTCGGCGACGACGATCTCCAGCACCTCGCCGACCGGATGGACCGAGACGGTCACCGATCCCCCCTTGGGCGTGAACTTGAGCGCGTTCGAGATCAGGTTGAAGGCGATCTGCTTGATCGCGCGCCGGTCGGCTTCGGCTTCCAGAGACTCCGACGACAGCTCGCCCCGCAGGCTGACGCCCTGGCGGTCGGCCTGGCCGCGCATCAGGCGCAGAACCGCGGCGATGGCGTCGCGGGCGTCGAAGTCCTCGCGCGCCAGCTCGAACCGCTCGGCCTCGATCTTCGACATGTCGAGCACGTCGTTGATCAGTTCGAGGAGGTGCGCACCGCTCTCGTGGATCAGGTCGGCGTATTCGGAGTAGCGGTCGGACATCGGCCCGAACAGCCGCTGCCGCATGATGTCGGAGAAGCCCATGATGGCGTTGAGCGGCGTGCGCAGCTCGTGGCTCATATTGGCCAGGAACCGCGACTTGCCGGCGTTCTGCTGCTCGGCGACCAGACGGGCCTCGTCCAGCTCCAGCTCGCGGCGCTTCTGGGCCCGCGCGTCGCGGAGCGCGGCGACCAGCCGCTTGGGGCCCATCCGGCGCACGGTCAGCACGCACCAGCCCTGGGCGTCGTGGGCCGGCGTGAACGCGATCTCGGCCGAGCCGTCGGCGGCGGCGCGGATCAGGGCGTCCTCGACGCCGGTCCGCTCGTCGACGCAAACCAGTTCGCCCAGATTGCGGTTGGGCAGGTCGCGGGTCTCCAGGCCGACCGGCGCCTCGCCGAAGGCCTCCAGGATCCGTCCGCCCGGATAGACGCTGAGCAGCAGCTGCGGCTGGTGGTCCAGCGCCTCGCGCAGCTTCAGCTCCGCCTCGCGGGCCCGCGCGTCCTCGCCGCGCACCTTGCCCTGCAGGGCCACCAGGCCGGCCGCGAACCCCAGGCCGGTGGTCCCAAGCGCCAGCAGGCTGAGCCAGGGTGTCAGCGCCTGCGGCGGCAGGGGAAGCAGCAGGATCGATGAGCCGATCGCGGCCACGGCTGCGGCCGCGACCCCGGCGGCGGCGCCAAGCGCCAGCAGCTTGGGCCGCCCGAGCGCCGCGCTCGCCGCCAGCGGCGCCAGGCACCAGGCGGCCAGCGGCCCGGCCGTCCCGCCGGTGAGCAGCGCGGCCGATCCCCCGGCCAGCGCCCAGATCAGGATCGCGCCGAAGGCCCCGGTCTCCCCGCCGGCCTGCGCCAGCATAGCCCCGGCCAGGCCGGCCGCGCCGATCGCGCCCAGGGCGGCGAGTTCGGCCGGCGGCAGACCGGTCCCGCCCAGCGCCAGCGCGCCGGCGCTCAGCCCTACGACCAGCGTCCACGCGAGGTGCCAGCTCACGGCGAAGCGCCGTCCCGCGGCGGTGGCCGCGCGGGGGCGCGGCCGTCGTTTGGGACTGGTCAGGGGCAAACCTGGATGATCTGTGCGCCGGACATGGTCGGACAGTTTAGCGTCCAAGGTGAGTCCAAGTAAGTCTGCTCGCCCAGCGGGCGATAGTTGCTCCACAGGCAAGACCGCTTTGCGAAAGGAAATCGTAAGCGGCGGCGGCGAAAATGGCGCCTCTTGGAACGAGGGCCCAGCGCCTCCTATGCCGCCAGAGGCCGACCCCGCGACCGCGCCGCCAGCGCCCGACGCCGCCGCGCGCCGCAGGCGCAGGACCGGCGGCATCGCGGCCCTGGAGGACCAGAAACGCGCCTTCCTGCGGCTGGTCAGCCACGAGCTTCGCACGCCGCTGAATTCGATCCTCGGCTTCTCCGAGATCCTCTCGGCGGAGCTCTACGGCCCGCTGGGCGCCCCGCAATACAAGGAATACGCCGAGATCATCCGCGGCAGCGGCAAGAAGCTCTTGCGCCTGGTCAACCAGGTGCTGGAGATCGGCCGCCTGGAGGGCGTCGAGCTCGAGGTCGGGCCTGAGGCCCTGGAGCCGGCCTTCGAATCCGCCATCGCGTCGTCGGCCACCGATTTCGTCCGCGGTGTCCGCCCCGTCGTGGTCGAGGCCGAGGAACTGCCCCTGGTGCTGGCCGACCCCTGGGGCCTGCGCACGGTGCTGAGCCACCTGCTGCAGAACGCCGCCATGTTCTCCCCCGACGACGGCGAGGTCCGCCTGCGCGCGCAGGTCCGCGAGCGGCACGTCGACGTGCTGGTCGAGGACGACGGCGAGGGCGTCGACCCGGCCGACCTGCCGCGCCTGCTGCTGCCCTTCGAGCAGGGCCAGAATGCGCTCGTCCGCCGCACAGAAGGCGCGGGCCTGGGCCTGGCGATCTGCGAGCTCACCTGCCGCGCCATGGGCGCGCGTCTGATGCTGACCTCGGCGCCGGGCAAGGGGATGACCGCCCGGGTGCGGTTGAAACGCGCCTAGTCGTGGTTGCGCGGGCGCCCGCCTGCGCCTAAGTCGCGACCATGTCCGCAATAGACGACGAACTCGCCGAGCTCTCCGCCGAGTTCGAGGTGCTGGGAGACTGGGAAGAGCGGTATCGCTACGTCATCGACCTGGGCAAGGACCTCGCGCCCCTGACCGACGCCGAGCGCTCCGACGCCAACAAGGTACGCGGCTGCGCGAGCCAGGTCTGGCTGGTCAGCGAACCTCAGGCCGACGGGACGATCCGTTTCCGCGGCGATTCCGACGCCCACATCGTGCGCGGCCTGATCGCCATCGTGCTGCGGCTGTTCTCGGGCCGCCGGCCCGAGCAGATCCTGGCCTTCGACGCTCCGGCCGCCTTCGAAACCCTGGGCCTGAAGGGCGCGCTGTCGCAACAGCGCTCCAACGGCCTGGCCTCGATGGTCGCCCGCATCCGCCGCGACGCGGAAGTCCGGGTCTAGCTAGGCCGCGCGGATGCCGCTGACGCCCTGGCTCATGCCGACCACCGCGTCGAAGCCCAGGATCATGTCCACCTGCTGGCCGTCGGAGGCCAGCGGCAGGCGCAGCCACAGGATCGACAGGTGCGAGGCGCCGCGCCAAGCGAGGCTGTGCACGCCTACCGCCGGGCGCTTCTGTGCGACCACCTTGCCCAACTCCGCCCGCCAGTAGTCGGCGGCGGCGGTGTTGTAGATGTCGCCAAGCCGCTTGCCGGTGATCTCGCGTCCATAGACGCCGTAGAGTCCGGTGCCGGCCAGCCGCATGCGGAAGTCCGCCGCGGCGCTTCGCGGGTCCGCCGTCACCTCGATCAGGCTGATGGTCGGCAGCAGGCGCTTGATGCCGCCCGGGTCCAGATGGGCCCGTCCAGGCAGCCGGGCGCCATCCCGCAAAGAGGCCCAATAGGCGAAGAGTTCCTCGTGTGCGCGTACTGCCGCACCGGGAGCCCCTATCTGCGCCGCCATGTGCAGATGCCCCGACAACCGGTTGGATTCACAACGAATCAGTTATCGCCGATGTGACGAATCGGCGGCAAGCGGAAAAGGGTTAACGCGGGCCGAATTCGCGCAATGCGTGCACAAATGAATCGATGAGCATCGAGGCGGGGCGCACAAACGGAAACGCCCGCCGAAGCCGGCGGGCGTCCCGAACTCGAAACCGGGTGTTGAGGCCTAGCGCTTCTTGCGCGGCGCCTGGCGGCCGCCTTGGCCGAGGCCCATCTGCTTGGCCAGGTCCGAACGCGCCTTGGCGTAGTTCGGGGCGACCATGGGATAGTCCTTCGGCAGGCCCCACTTGGCGCGATATTCCTCAGGGCTCATGTTGTACTTGGTGCGCAGATGCCGCTTCAGCGACTTGAACTTGCGGCCGTCTTCCAGGCAGATCAGGAAATCGGGCGTGATCGAGCGGCGGATCGGCACCGCCGGCTCCTTCGGCGCCACCTCGGCGGTCTCGCCGCCCGAGGAGATACCGCTCAGCGCCCGGTGCACGCTCTGGATCAGCGCGGGCAGGTCAGCTGCCGTAACGGAATTGTTGCCCACATAGGCGGAGACAATATCCGCCGTCATCTCGATGACTTCCGACTTCTCATCCATTCTTGTTTTCCATAGGAAGCGCGCCGTCGAGGGCGCTGAGTTGATTCACAACATCAGTAGCGCGTTGCTTATCTGGACTTTATGCCCAACACAAGCACACAAATAGAGGTTATTTCAGCGTAACAGGCAGAAAATCGAGATCGAAACAGGCTGTTGAGTTCAAAGAACCGGTTTCTCCGAGTAAGCGCCGAGCCCTCTACCTGGGCGCCTGCAGCCTAAGCGGGTGATCTCACCGAAAATCCGGCGCCTGCCAGTGATCCCAGATGTCCGGCAGGTCGCTGGACACCTTGTCCGGGAAGGCGGCGGGGCGTTTTTCCAGAAACGAGGTCACGCCCTCGCGCGCATCGCCCGACTTGCCGCGCGCCTGGATGCCGCGGCTGTCGGCGCGGTGGGCGTCCATCGGATGCGCCGCGCCGGCGTTGCGCCAGATCAGCTGGCGTGTGAGCGCCACCGAGACGGGGGCGGCGTTGTCGGCGATCTCGCGGGCCAGCGCGCGGGCCGCGGGCAGGAGGTCGTCCGGCGCGTGCAGCGAGCGCACCAGGCCGGCGTCGAAGGCGTCCTGCGCCGGGAAGATGCGGCCGGTGTAGCACCACTCCAGCGCCGTCTGGACGCCCACCAGATGCGGCAGGAACCAGGACGATGCCGCCTCAGGGTTCAACCCTCGCCGCGCGAACACGAAGCCGTAGCGCGCCTCGGTGGACGCCAGCCGGATGTCCATGGCCAGCTGCATCGTCGCCCCGACCCCGACCGCCGCGCCGTTGCAGGCCGAGATCACCGGCTTCAAGCTGTCGAAGATACGCAAGGTCAGGAGGCCGCCGCCGTCGCGCTGCCGGCCCTCGCGGGTGCGCGCCTCCAGATCGGCCTGGCCCGCGCCGGCGCGGCTCGAATAGTCGAAGGTCTGGGCCCCGGCTGACAGGTCCGCCCCGGCGCAGAACGCGCGGCCCGCGCCGGTGACGATCACCGCGCGCACCTTGTCGTCGCGGTCGGTCTCGTCGAAGGCGGCGATCATGTCGCGCATCATCTGAGTGTTGAAGGCGTTGAGCTTCTCAGGCCGGTTCAGCGTGATGGTCGCGACGCCGTCCTCGACGGCATAGAGCAGGGTCTCGAAGGTCGGCGCGGCGGCCATGGCGTTCTCCCGTTTTTCATGTCCGTTTTTCAGGCCCATGCCGCCGCCTTGACGGACGGTAGGTCAAGGCCCGCTATAGCGCCTGAACAAAGATAAGTTGGCGGCGGCCCGCGAGAGGCGGCCCCAACGGGAGTGAGACCATGCATCCGTCGGCGCACGCCAAGACCCACCCGGACAAGCCGGCCTTCATCATGGCCTACTCCGGCGAGACCGTGACCTACGGCCAGCTTGAGGCCCGCTCGAACCAGGGCGCGCACCTGTTCCGCAGCCTGGGCCTTCAGACCGGGGACTCGGTCGCCTTCTTCATCGACAACCACCCGCGCTACTACGAGCTCATCTGGGCCGCCCAGCGTTCGGGCCTGCGCTACACCTGCCTCAGCTCAAAGCTGACCACCGGCGAGGTCGAGTACATCGTCAAGGACTGCGAGGCGAAGGTGTTCGTGGCCTCCGTCGCCACCGCCGAAACCGCGTTGGCTGTCGCCCCGTCGATCCCGGGCGTGGCGCTTTACATGGTGGGCGGCGCGAAGGGGCCGTTCCAAAGCCTGGAGGACGCTCGGGCCGCCATGCCGACGACGCCGATCGCCGACGAGAGCGCCGGGCGGCCGATGCTCTATTCCTCGGGCACCACCGGACGGCCCAAGGGCGTCAAGCGGATCGCGCCGGACGGGACGGCCGACACCGCCATCGACCAGCCCAACCCGCTCGCGAACCTCGGGATGGCGCTCTACGGCTGGAACGAGGACACCGTCTATCTGTCGCCGGCCCCGCTCTATCACGCCGCCCCGCTCGGCTGGTCGACGGCGGTGCAGGCCATGGGCGGCACGGTGGTGATGATGGAGCGCTTCGACGCCGCCGACGCGCTCAAATTCATCGAGCAGTACAGGATCACCTCGGCCCAGTGGGTGCCGACCCACTTCGTGCGCATGCTGAAGCTGCCGCCGGAGGATCGCGCCCGCTACGACATGAGCTCGCTCAAGGCGGTGTTCCACGCCGCCGCCCCCTGCCCCGTGCCGGTCAAGGAGCAGATGATCGCCTGGTGGGGCCCGATCGTGCACGAGTACTACGCCGGCACCGAGGGCAACGGCTTCTGCATCATCAACTCGCAGGAGTGGCTGGCCCACAAGGGCTCGGTCGGCCGCGGCCTGATGGCCCAGGTGAAGATCTGCGACGAAGACGGCAATGTGCTGCCGCCGCGCAGCGAAGGTCTGGTCTTCTTCGAGGGCGGCGGCCAGTTCGAATACCACGGCGACCCCAAGAAGACCGCCGAGAGCCGCAACCAGCACGGCTGGACGACGCTGGGCGACGTGGGCTGGCTGGACGAGGAGGGCTACCTCTACCTCACCGACCGCAAGAGCTTCATGATCATCTCCGGCGGGGTGAACATCTATCCGCAGGAGCTCGAGAACGTGCTGATCGGCCACCCCAAGGTCGCCGACGCCGCGGTTGTCGGCGCGCCGGACGAGGAGATGGGCGAGAAGGTCGTGGCGGTCATCCAGCCGATGGACTGGGCCGACGCCGGCGACGATCTGCGCGCCGAACTGATGGCCTACGCCCGGGCGCACCTCAGCCACGTGAAGTCGCCCAAGGTCATCGACTTCATGGCCGAGCTGCCGCGCCACGCCACCGGCAAGCTCTACAAGCGGCTGATCCGCGACGCCTACTGGGCCAAGGACGGCGCGCGCATCGCCTAGTCCGGCGCCGGGCCGAGCCCCTTGGGCAGCTCGCGCACCTCGATCACGCCGCCGGCCTCGAACACCGGATTGCCGGCCAGGAGGCCCTGGGCCGCGGCCATGTCGTCGACCTCGATCCGCAGATAGCCCACGATGTGGCTGCTGATCGGCGGCGCCGGGCCATCCTTCTTCAGGCAGAACCCGCGCCCGATCGCCGAGCCGCCGCGCAGCACGCCCCGCTCGCTCAGCCGGCCCAGATAGGCTTCCCAGGCGGCCGGATCGGCGGGCGCGGCCTCGTGCATGAGGAAGATGAAGTCGGCCATGATCGAGGTCCCCTGCGGTTCGCCCGCGCCCATCCCGCTTGCTCGCAGTCCGGCAGATGCTAGATCGGTTGGCAGCCAAGCCAATCCAAGAGGGAGCGAACAATGAACCCGGTTGAGATCAAAGACCTGCCCGGCCTGATCGGTACGGAGGTGGGCGTTTCGGACTGGGTCCAGATCACCCAGGAGCGCGTCAACATGTTCGCCGAGGCGACCGGCGACCATCAGTGGATCCACGTCGACGTGGAGCGCGCCACCCGCGAGATCGGCGGCCCGATCGCCCACGGCTACCTGACGCTGTCGCTGATCCCGTTCCTGGGCCAGGGCATGCTGCCGGTGAAGGGCGTGACCCGGGGCATCAACTACGGCTCCGACAAGGTGCGCTTCGTGAACATGGTCCGCGTCGGCAAGCGGGTGCGGATGCGCCAGAAGCTGATCGGCGCCGAGCCCAAGGCCGGCGGCATGCAGCTGAAGAACGAATGCACCATCGAGATCGAAGGCGAGGACAAGCCCGCCTGCGTCGCCGAGACGATCTCGATCGTCTACGGCGCTTAGGACGCCCTATTCCGGCCGGGCGGCTTCCTCGGCGGAGGCCGCCTTGGCGCCGGAGATCGGCTCCTGGCTGGCCACCTCGGTGACCGGGGCCGCCGGGTCCTTGATCAGCGCGATGGTCTCGCGGATGAACCGGGCGTTGGTGACGATGCCGATGTCCAGGCGCTCGCTGTTCAACTCCACCTGCTGGGTCAGCAGCCCGGCGATGAACTCCACGTCCTGGCTGCTCTGACCGTTGTCGCCGGCGGCGGTGTGGCGCGCCGGGCCGCTCATGAACACCGGCCCGCCGGAGTTGCCGGGGAACACCGAGAAATCGAGCAGGAAGGTCGGGAAGATCTTGGCCGGCGCGATCGGATAGGACGCCACGCGGCCGGCGCGCAGGATCGGGAAGCCCGCCGAATTGGCCGCAAGCCCCCGCGGGAAGCCCAGCGTCATCATCTGGTCGCCCGCGCCCACCTGGTACTTGGAGAAGGTGTCGTCGGCCGCCAGGTAGTCTTCCGGGATCGCCGCCTTGGTGAAGGCCGCCGGCGCGGTGATGGCGATCGCGGCCACGTCGCGCGACGGATGGTGCGTCCACAGGGGATGGCCCTGGGCGTCGCGGATCTTCAGGCTCTGCGGCGAATAGCTCCAGCTGCCGTCGGCGTTGGCGAAGCGATAGCCGATCCGCGCGTTCGACTTGGGCATCTTGTCGAAGACGTGGTTGGCGGTGACCAGGATGGTGTGCGGCTTGCCGTCCGGGGTGGTCTCGGTGATCAGAAAGCCGGTGCCTACCGTCCGCGTCCCGTCGCCGAGCGGCTGCTCCAGCTGCACGGTCGCCTGCATCATCTGCGCGGACAGGTCCATGACCATGGTCGCCGGTTCCCAACTCTCTTGATGCCGTTCGCGTCGTGAGATTGCGCGAGCTCGATTGCCGTACAGTGAATCGGAACGCACTTTTTCCGCAAGACGCCATGGCGTCGCGCCTTGACCACAATGGACAGCTGCCCGCCTGGACGGCATCTAGCGCCGCATGAGCACGCCAAAGCCTCCCGTCGTCCAGAAACACCCCAAGCGCATCGAACAGCTCGGCCGCGTGCGGATCGACGACTACGCCTGGATGAAGGACGACAACTGGCAGCAGGTGCTGCGCGACCCCAAGACCCTGCGCGCCGACGTCCGCGAGCACCTGGGCGCGGAGAACGCCTACACCAAGGCCATGCTGGCCGGGACCGAAGGCCTGCAGGCCGAAATGTTCGGCGAGATGAAGGGCCGCATCAAGGAGGACGATAGCTCCGTCCCCGCGCCGGACGGCCCTTGGGACTACTACGTCCGCTATGACCTCGGCGCCCAGCACCCGATCCACGCGCGGCGTCCCAAAGGAAAAACTGACGGCGAGCAGATACTGCTGGACGAGGAGGCGCTGTCGAAGGGCAAGCCGTTCTTCCAGGTGGGCGCGGCCAGCCACAGCCCCGACCACACCCTCTATGCCTGGGCCGCCGACGAGCAGGGCTCCGAGTACTACACGATCCGGGTCAAGGACCTGGCGACCGGCGAAGAGCTCGGCGCTCCGGCCGAGAGCGCCTACGGATCGCTGGCCTTCTCGCCGGATAGCCAGTGGCTGTTCTGGATCTGGCGCGACGAAAACGCCCGGCCCGCCAAGGTCTTCCGCCGCCCAACTCGCCCAAGCAAGGATGGGAAGGGCGGCGACGACATACTGGTCTACGAGGAAGCCGACGACGGCATGTTCCTGGGCGTCAGCGTCACCTCCGACGACAGCCACATCGTCATCGGCGTCGGCAACCAGGAGACCACCGAAAGCTGGCTGATCCCCGCCGCCGACCCGACCGCCCAGCCGGTCGTCGCCGAACAGCGGCAGGTGGGCGTCAAGTACAACCTCGACCACTGGACCGACCGCTGGGTGATCCACACCAACGCCGACGGCGCGGTGGACTTCAAGCTTTCCACCAGCCCGGCCGCGGTTCCCGCCAAGGCGACCTGGACCGACTGGATCGCGCACAAGCCCGGCCGCTACATCACCGGCTTCGCGGCCTTCGCCGGCCATCTGGTCCGCGCCGAGCGGGTCAACGCGCTCGACCGCCTGATCGTCACCGCCCACCCTAGCCAAGCAGGGGGCGGCGAAGAACACGAGATCGCCTTCGACGAGGAGGCCTACGCCCTGCACATCGAGGGCGGTTACGAGTACGCCACCACGACCCTGCGCTTCGTCTACCAGTCGCCGACCACGCCCCGTCAGACCTACGACTACGACATGGCCAGCCGCGCGCGGACCCTGCGCAAGACCCAGGAAATCCCCTCGGGCCACGATCCGGCCCGCTATGTGGCCCGCAGGCTCTACGCCAAGGCGGCCGATGGCGAAGAGGTGCCGATCACCGTCCTGATGCTGAAGGATACGCCGCTGGATGGCACGGCGCCGCTGCTGCTCTACGGCTACGGCGCCTACGGGATCCCGCTCGATCCCGGCTTTTCGATCCGCAACCTCAGCCTGGTCGACCGCGGCTGGATCTGGGCCAACGCCCACGTGCGCGGCGGCTCGGACAAGGGCTGGGGCTGGTTCCTCGACGGCCGCAAGGAAAAGAAGCCCAACAGCTTCACCGACTTCATCGCCTGCGCCGAGCACCTGACCGCCCAAGGCTACGGCGCCAAGGGCCGGATCGCGGCCTACGGCGGCTCGGCTGGCGGCATGCTGATGGGCGCCATCGCCAACCTGCGGCCCGACCTCTGGGGCGCGATCATCGCCGCGGTGCCCTTCGTCGATGTGCTCAACACCATGAGCGACACGACGCTGCCGCTCACCCCGCCGGAGTGGCCGGAGTGGGGCAATCCGCTTGAGGACGCCGCCGCCTACGATCTGATCGCCAGCTACAGCCCCTACGACCAGGTCGCCGCCAAGCCCTACCCGCCGGTCCTCGCCACCGGCGGCCTTTCCGACCCGCGCGTCACCTACTGGGAGCCGGAGAAGTGGGTGGCCAAGCTGCGCGATTTCTCGACCGGCGGCGCCCCGATGCTGCTCAAGATCAACATGGAGGCCGGCCACGGCGGCGCCTCGGGCCGCTTCGACTTCCTCAAGGAGATCGCGCTCGACTACGCCTTCGCCGTCTGGGCGCTGGAGAAGGCGTGGGAGAAGTCATGATCGTGAGACCCGCCACCGAGACCGACGCCGCCGCGCTTGCCGAGATCTATGGCGACGCGGTGCTGCACGGCTTCGGCACCTTCGAGGAAGAGCCGCCGACCGCCGCCGATATGGATGGCCGCCGCCGCGCCGTGCAGGACAAGGGCCTGCCCTACCTGGTCGCCGAGATCGACGGCCGCGTGCTGGGCTTCGCCTATGCCGGCCCCTTCCGTCCCCGCGCCGCCTACCGCTACACGCTGGAGGACAGCGTCTATGTCTCCCCCGACGCCAAGGGCAAAGGCATCGGCCGCGCCGTGTTGTCGGCGGTCATCGAGGCCTGCGAGGCGCTCGGCATCCGCCAGCTGATGGCGGTGATCGGCGACACCGAAAACGCCGGCTCCATCGGCCTGCACCGGTCGCTGGGCTTCGAGCAGACCGGAGTCGGCCGGAGCGTCGGCTTCAAGCACGGCCGCTGGGTCGACATCGTCCACATGCAGAAGGCGCTGAACGGCGGCGACACCCGCCTGCCCGACGGCGGCGGCGTGACGCTCACCGGCCACTGAGTCCGTTTTCGCCCGGTAAAAGTCATTTCGCGCCACCGCGGGCGCGCGCAGCATGCGCCTTCCCTGACCTCACGGAGCCGCCATGACCCTCGCTTCCCGCCGGTTCATCCTGCAGGGCGCTTTCTTCGGCGTCGCCTGCGCCTGCGCCGCCGTCGGCGCCGCCTCCGCCCAGGCGCCGGCCTCGCCGCCCAAGCCGGGCCAGAAATACGTCTGTCCGCCCTGCGGCTGCGCCGCCGACGGCAAGGAGTTCGATGCGCCGGGCGCCTGCCCGGAATGCGGCATGCCACTGGTCGCCAAGCCCGCCGATCCGAAGGCCGGCGCCCCGGCGCCGAAGCTCGCCTCGGCTCGGCAAACCTCGGCGGCAAAGTCCGCGCCCGCCTGATTCCAGCCGCAGGGGCGGCATGCTAGAGCTTGCCCATGCCGCACAGCCCGATCAGCTCAGGCCCCGACGACATCGAGGCCCATCCGCGCCACACGGGTCACCGCTGGTTCGATCTGATCCTGGCGCTCTCCGCGATCTTCATCTCGGCGGTGTCGCTGGCCGTCGCCATCGAGCACGGCCGCACCGAGCGCGACCTGGTGGCCGCCAGCTCCTGGCCGTTCGTCAAGCTGATGCTCAGCAACGAATACAGCGAGGGCGAGGGCCATCAGTTCGCGGCCTTCGGCGCCATCAACGGCGGCGTGGGCCCGGCCAAGCTGCAAAGCTTTGAGGTGTTCTTCAAGGGCCAAGCCATGCGTTCGGGCGCCGACCTCCTGCGCCACTGCTGCGGCCTGGGGCCGACCCCCGAAGACTTCCGCCGCGAACTGCCGCACGGCTTCCACTACGAGATCACCGACCGCACGGTTATGCGGCCCGGCGAGACCATGGTGACGTTCGGCGCGCCGCGCGGAACCGATGTCGGAGACCGCCTGGCCGGCCTGATCACCGGCCTTACCTTCCGCGCCTGCTACTGCTCGATCCTCGACCAATGCTACGTCGGCAATATGCGCGACACCCGGGTCGAGGCGGTCAAGACCTGCCCCGAGCCCAAGGTGCGTTTCGACCCCGCCTCCATCGACTGACGGCGTCCAAGCCGAATTCCTACTAAAAGTTTAGTTGCCAGCCCGGGTTTGGCGCGCGACCATCTCCGAACGATTTAGGAGAACAGGCGTGACCACATCTTCCCGGGCCAAGGCGAGCGGCGTCCTCACCCCGCTGGAGCTGCAGATCATGCAGGTGCTGTGGACCGCGGGGCCCAGCCCAGTCGCCGCCGTGCAGGAGCGCCTGGGCTCCGACCTCGCCTACACCACCGTCCAGACCATGCTGAACGTGCTGTTGCGCAAGAAGAAGGTGCGCCGCACCCAGGTGGGCCGCGCCTTCACCTACGAGGCGGCCGTCAGCCGCGACCGGGCCACAGGGGCGGCGCTGAAGGACCTGGTGTCGCGGATGTTCGGCGGCTCCGGCGAGGCCATGCTGATGGCGCTCGTCAACACCCAGCAGATCACCCCCGAACAGCTCACCCGCGCGGCCGAACTCGTGAAGCGCGGCGACGACGAGGAGGCTTAGGCGATGCAACAGCTTCTCGCGGGCTATCTGGTCAACGCCGCCTGGCAGATCCCGGTGGTGGCGTTCTGCGCCTTCCTCGTCTCCCGTTTCGGCGGCCTCTCGCCGCAGGCCCGCAACCGTCTGTGGCTGCTGTTCCTCGGCATCGCCGCGGTCCTGCCGGCGGTGTCGCTGGCGGCGCTCCTGCCCCACGCCGCGCCCACGGTCGCCCGCGTGCCCGTCGACGCGGTCGCCGCCGCCGCCATCGAGGCCGCCGCGCCAGACCCCGACGTCCTCGTCCCGGCCGCCCAGCCGGCCCTTGAACTCTCAGCCTGGTCAGCCTGGGCCATGACCGCGTTTTCCGCCGCCGTGGTGGCGCTGTTGATCGTGCGCCTGAGCCTGGCCGCCAGGGCGGCAGGGCGGCTGGTCCGCCAGTCGCGCCCCGTCGTCCTGCCGAGCGCCGTCGCCACAGCCCTCGAACGTCTCGCTCAGGCCCATGGCCGCATCGCCGCCCCGGTCCGCAGCTCCAAGCGCGTCTCCAGCCCCGCCGTGGTCGGCGCGGTCTCGCCGGTCATCCTGATCCCCGACGGCCTGGCGGTCGCCGACGACGACCTGCGCGCCGCCTTGCTGCACGAAATGGCCCACGTGATCCGCCACGACTATGCGGTGAACCTGGCCTGCGAGGTCATGACCCTGCCGGTCTGCTGGCACCCGGCGCTGGCCACCTTGAAGGCCGGCGTCGCCAAGAGCCGCGAACTCGCCTGCGACGCCATGGCCGCCGACGCCATCGGCTCGTCCAAGACCTACGCCCGGCGGCTGGTGTCGCTAGCTCAGACGCTCGGCGCCCAGTCCCACGGAATTCAGACCCTGGGGGGTCCAACCCACGCCATGTCCCGCAATGCGGCCCTGGCGGTCGGCCTGTTCGGCCGCAGCGATCTGGAGGATCGTCTCATGCACCTGATGAAGCCCAAGGATACCGAAGCCCCGGCGCTGCGCGCCGCCCGCCTCTGCGGCCTGGCCGCGGTCGGCGCCGGCCTGCTGGGCTCCGCCGCCCTGCTGCATGTCACCCCGGTCTTCGCCCAACCGGCGACGCCGGTGACCGCCCAGCCGCTGGCCCCGCCGTCCAGCGCCGCCACCGCGGCGACCCGCCAGGCCCAAACCGACGCCGCCAAGCCCGAGACCGCCACACCGGCCACGCACAGGCATCACGGCGTCATCATCAACGACGGCAATGTGATCGTCAGCGCAGCGGACGGCCGCTACCCTCACACGTTCAAGGCGTCCGACGGCCGCGACTTCACCGTCTACACCGACGACGCCAAGGAGCCGTCCCCCGAGCAGCAGCGCGAATTCGAGGCTCAGGTTCAGAAGGCCGAGGCCAGGGCCGCCGAAGCGGTGAAGCGGGTCAATTCGCCGGAGTTCAAGGCCAGGATCGCCGCGGCCACCGCCCGCGCCGCCGAGGCTGAGGCGCGGGTGAACTCACCGGAATTCAAGGCCCGCATCGCCGCCGCCGAGGCCCGCGCGGCCGACGCCGAGAAGATGATCAACTCGCCCGAGTTCAAGGCGAGGATCGCCGCCGCCGAGGCGCGCGGCGCCGAAGCCGAGAAAATGGTCAACTCGCCGGAGTTCAAGGCCCGCATCGCCGCGGCCCAGGCCCACGCCGCCGACGTCGAGAAGATGATCAATTCGCCCGAGTTCAAGGCCCGCATCGCCCGCGCCGCTGAAGCCGGCGCCCGCTTCAACACGCCGGAGTTCAAGGAACGCATGGAGCGGATGCAGAAGCGCCTCGACGAGCTCTCCCGCGACGACGCCCCGGCCACGCCCTCGAGCCCCGACGCCCCGAAGCCGACGCCCTGAGCCCACGCCCTGCGTCGGCCCGGGCGCGGGCCGGCGCAGTCGTCAGCGGATCCTGGGGGCGATTGGGGAGACGTTGGCTGGGGAACTAGGACTCGAACCTAGAATGACGGTACCAAAAACCGCAGTGTTACCATTACACCATTCCCCAGCAGGAACGGCCGCGAGGGGTCCCCGCGCGGAGGCGTCGAGATAGCGTATGACACCCTGCGATGCAACGCCCCCAAAGTCATCGGGGAAGTCATTGCGGGGGTCGCGTTTTTGACGCCGCCGCAAAGCGCGCTAACCCCGCCTTGCGGGCCACCAACCCCTCCTCTATAAGGCGCCCTCCAAAGTCGGAGTGTGGCTCAGTCTGGTAGAGCACTGCGTTCGGGACGCAGGGGTCGCAGGTTCAAATCCTGCCACTCCGACCAATCATTTTCCCGCCGGTTGCGCGGGACGCCCTCCCGGCCAATACCCACAAGAAGTCCGCCAGTTAGGTGGGCGCCCGGCTGGCGCCCAATGAGCCGGCGCCAGGCCTCGATCGGGCCCGCACGCTCGCGACAGGCTGGACTCACCGCCGCCGGCCCTCCCACAGTCCGGGGATGAGCCTAGCCGCGCCGCCCGTTCTGGACCTTGACCTCGAACAGCGCGCTGCGCTGCAACGGGCCCAGGGCGTGGGGCGGATCGAGGTGTCCGCCGAGGGTGGCCGCACACGGCTGCGGCGGCTTTACCAGGAGGGCTGCGGCAAGATCCTCCTGCCCGTCGACCTCGCCGCGCGTTCGCTGGAAGCCGTGGCGATCAACACCTCCGGCGGCCTGACCGGCGGCGACCAAATGGCCTGGCGCGTCGCGGCGAGGGCCGGCGGCTCGCTGACCGTGACCACCCAGGCCTGCGAAAAGATCTACCGGGCGCGCGATGGCCACGCGGTCGTCGCCGTCGATCTGGAGGTCGGCGCGGGCGCGCGGATCGACTGGCTGCCGCAGGAAACCATCCTGTTCGATGGCGCGGCGCTCACCCGCACCCTGCAGGCGGACCTGGCCGCCGACGCCGCCCTGCTGGTCGTCGAAGCCGTGGTCCTGGGCCGCACGGCGATGGGCGAAAGCGTGCGGCGCGGCGCGCTGCGCGACCGCTGGCGGATCCGGCGCGAGGGCCGCCTGGTCTTCGCCGACGACCTGCGCCTCGATGGGCCCGTCACCGATGTCGCGGCGCTCGCTCCGACTCTGGCTGGCGGCAAGGCCTTCGCCTCGCTGCTGCTGGTCGCCGACGACGCCGAGCGCCTCCTCGCCCCCATTCGCGCCGCCATTGGCTCAGCGGGCGGGGCCAGCGCCTTCGGCGGCAAGCTCTTCGCCCGCATCGTCGCGGCCGACGGGCTCAGCCTGCGACGCGCCCTGCTGCCGGCCATCGCCGCGCTCCGCGACGGCGCGCCGCCCCCTCGCGTCTGGCGGCTCTAAGATGAACCTTACCCCCCGCGAAAAGGACAAGCTGCTGATCGCCATGGCCGCCGAGGTGGCCCGCAAGCGTCTGGCCCGCGGCGTGAAGCTGAACCACCCGGAAGCCATAGCGCTCATCACCGACTTCGTGGTCGAGGGCGCCCGCGATGGCCGCACCGTCGCCGAGCTGATGGAGGCCGGCGCCCACGTGATCACCCGCGCCCAGGTCATGGAGGGCATCGCCGAGATGATCCACGACGTCCAGGTCGAGGCGACCTTTCCCGACGGGACCAAGCTGGTCACCGTCCACCATCCGATCCGATGAGGCGCTGACCATGATCCCCGGCGAAGTCATCACCGTGCCCGGCGACCTGGAGCTCAACGCCGGCGCGTCGCCGCTTACCCTGCAGGTCGCCAACACCGGCGACCGGCCGATCCAGGTCGGCAGCCACTACCACTTCTTCGAGACCAATCCGGCGCTCAGCTTCGACCGCGCCGCCGCGCGCGGCATGCGCCTGGACATCGCCGCGGGGACCGCCGTGCGCTTCGAGCCCGGCCAGGCCCGCGAGGTGACCCTGATCCCCTTCGGCGGCGCGCGGCGGGTGTTCGGCTTCCGCCAGGCCGTGATGGGCGAGCTCTAGATGCCGGCCCGCGTCACCCGCGCCGGCTATGCGGCCATGTTCGGCCCGACTGTGGGCGACCGGGTGCGCCTGGCCGACACCGAACTCTTCATCGAGGTCGAGCGCGACTTCACCACCTACGGCGAGGAAGTGACCTTCGGCGGCGGCAAGGTGATCCGCGACGGCATGGGCCAGAGCCAGGTCACCCGTGCGGCGGGCGCCGTCGACACGGTGATCACCAACGCGGTGATCGTCGACCACTGGGGGATCGTGAAAGCCGACGTGGGCCTGAAGGACGGCCGCATCGCAAAGATCGGCAAGGCCGGCAATCCTGACGCGCAGAACGGCGTCGACATCGTCATCGGGCCTGGGACCGAGATCATCGCCGGCGAGGGCAAGATCCTCACCGCCGGGGCCATGGACTGCCACATCCACTTCATCTGCCCGCAACAGGTGGAGGACGCCCTGATGAGCGGCGTCACCTGCATGCTGGGCGGCGGCACGGGTCCCGCGACCGGGACCAAGGCCACCACCGCGACGCCCGGACCCTGGCACCTGGCGCGGATGATCGAGGCCGCCGAGGCGCTGCCGATGAACATCGGCTTCTCCGGCAAGGGCAATGCCAGCCTGCCCGCCGCCCTGGTGGAGCAGGTCGCGGGCGGCGCGTGTGCGCTCAAGCTGCACGAGGACTGGGGCACGACGCCGGCGGCCATCGACTGCTGCCTTGCCGTCGGCGACGCCCACGACGTGCAGGTGATGATCCACACCGACACCCTCAACGAGAGCGGCTTCGTCGAGGACACCGTCGCGGCGCTCAAGGGCCGCACCATCCACGCCTTCCACACCGAAGGCGCCGGCGGCGGCCATGCGCCGGACATCATCAAGGTCGCGGGCCTGGCCAACGTCATCCCGTCGTCGACCAACCCGACGCGGCCCTACACGCGCAACACGCTCGCCGAGCACCTCGACATGCTGATGGTCTGCCACCACCTGGACCCGTCGATCCCCGAGGACGTGGCCTTCGCCGAGAGCCGAATCCGCAAGGAGACCATCGCGGCGGAAGACATCCTCCACGACCTGGGCGCGTTTTCGATCATCTCGTCGGACAGCCAGGCCATGGGCCGGGTGGGCGAGGTGCTGATCCGCACCTGGCAGACCGCCGACAAGATGAAGAAGCAGCGCGGGTCCCTGGCCGGCGACGGCGCGGCGGACAACGCGCGGGTGAAGCGCTACATCGCCAAGTACACGATCAACCCGGCCATCGCTCACGGCATGAGCGCCCACATCGGCAGCGTCGAGGCCGGCAAGCGCGCCGACCTGGTGCTTTGGGATCCTGCCTTCTTCGGCGTGAAACCGGACCTGGTGATCATGGGCGGCTCCATCGTCGCCGCGCCCATGGGCGACCCCAACGCCTCGATCCCGACGCCGCAGCCGGTGCACTACCGCCCGATGTTCGGCGCGCTCGGCAAGGCGCTGACGCGGTCATCGGTGACCTTTGTCTCCCGGCTGGCCCTGGAGAACGACCTGCGCGGTCGGCTGAGCTTGGACAAGGAGCTGGTCGCCGTCGAGAACGTGCGCGGCGGCATCTCAAAGGCTTCGATGGTCCACAATTCGGCGACGCCGGTGATCGAGGTCGATCCGGAGACCTACGAGGTGAAGGCCGACGGCGAACTCCTCACCTGCGAACCGGCCGACGTGCTCCCCATGGCCCAGAGGTATTTCCTGTTCTGATGCCGCATACCCCGATCACCGACGTGCTGCCCAGGGGCGCCTGGAGCGGCGAGCCCGCCGACCGGGTGGTGCTGGACTACGACGGCCGCCACCGCCGCCGGATCGTCCTGACCGGCGCCTCCGGTGCGGAATACCTGCTGGACCTCCCTGAAACGACGCACCTGCGCGACGGTGACGGCCTGCAGACCGGCCGCGGCATCGTGCAGATCGTGGCGCGGCCGGAACCCTTGCTGGAGGTGCGCGCGGCGAGCCCGCAGGCGCTGATCCGCCTGGCCTGGCACATCGGCAACCGGCACCTGGCCGCCCAGGTCTTCGCCGACCGCATCCTGATCCGCCGCGACCACGTCATCGCCCACATGCTCGAACACCAGGGCGCCAAGGTCCGCGAGGTCGAGGAGGCCTTTGATCCCGAGGGCGGCGCCTATCAGGATCATGGGCCGGGCGATCACCACCACCATGACCACTGAGGCTCAACTCCTGCGGCTGATGACCTGGCTGTCGCCGGCTTTCCCGGTCGGCGCCTTCGGCTATTCGCACGGCCTGGAGACCGCCATCCGCGAGGGGTTGGTGCGCGACGCCGACACGCTTGCGGCCTGGGTCGGCGGTCTCGTGGAGCTCGGCGGCGGCTGGACGGACGCGGTGCTGTTCACCGCCGCCTGGGAGGCCTCGGCCGCGCGGGACGCGCTCGCGCTCGCCGAACTGGTCGAACTGGCCGAAGCGCTCGCGCCGACCCTGGAGCGCCGCCGCGAGACCCTGGCGCAGGGCGAGGCCTTCCTGGTCGCGGCGCGGGCCTGGGGACCGCCGGAGCTCAACGGCCCGGTCGCTTACCCGGTCGCCGTCGGTTCGGCCGCGGCGCGGGCGGGCATCCCGGCTGGGGCCGCGCTCACGGCCTGGCTGCACGCCTTCTGCGCCAACCTGGTCAGCGTCGCCGTCCGCGCCATTCCCATCGGCCAGACCGACGGTGTCGCCGTGATCGCCGCGCTCGAGCCGACGATCCTGGCCACAGCGGGTCGCGCGGCGGCTTCGACGCTGGACGATCTGGGCGCCTGCGCGCTCAACTCCGACATCGCCGCCATGCGGCACGAGACCCTGGACGGAAGGCTTTTTGCGTCATGACCAGCCGCAACGGCCCCTTACGCATCGGCATCGGCGGCCCGGTGGGCTCCGGGAAAACGACGCTGGTGGAGAAGCTCTGCAAGCAGATGCGCGACCGCTGGAGCGTCGCCGTCGTCACCAACGACATCTACACCCAGGAAGACGCCCTGATCCTCAACCGGCTGCAGGCGCTCTCCGAGGACCGCATCCTCGGCGTCGAGACCGGCGGCTGCCCGCACACCGCCATCCGCGAGGACGCCTCGCTGAACCTAGCCGCCATCGCCGAGATGAACCGGCGCCACCCCGACCTGGACGTGATCTTCATCGAGAGCGGCGGCGACAACCTGGCGGCCACCTTCTCGCCCGACCTCGCCGACCTGACAATCTATGTGATCAGCGTCTGCCAGGGGGAGAAGATCCCGCGCAAAGGCGGCCCAGCGATCACCCGCTCGGACCTGCTGGTGGTCAACAAGACCGACCTCGCGCCGCACGTGGGCGCAGACCTCGCCGTCATGCGCGCCGACACCGCCAAGGCGCGTGGCGAGCGCCCCTATGTGTTCACCGACCTGACGCGCCTGGTGGGCGTCGCCGAGGTGGCAGGCTTCATCGCCCGGGCCGGCGGCTTGCCGGCGCCGATGAGCGACGTGGCCTAGCGGACCGCGATGGCTCCCGCTTAGGGAGCCTCGCCGGGACCGCCATCCAGGATTTCGCGGACCTTGCGCGGGAGCTGCTCGACCGTGAAGGGCTTGGCGAGCAGCGAGACGTCGGCGTCCAGGACGCCGTTGTGCACGATGGCGTTGCGCGTGTAGCCGGTTGTGTAGAGCACCTTCAGCCCGGGCCGCGCCTCGACGGCTTTCAGGGCGAGCTGCCGGCCGTTCATTCCGGGCATGACGATGTCCGTGAACAGCAGGTCGAGCTTAGGCAGGTCCGCGATCTTCTCCAGGGCGCGCCGCGGATCGTCGGCGTGCAGGACCAGATAGCCCAGGTCGCGCAGGACGTTGACCGAGAGCTGGCGCACATCGGTCTCGTCCTCGACGACCAGAATGGTTTCGCCGGGCCGGGCCACGGGGACATCGCCTAGGGGCGCCGGAGCGGCTTCCTTGGGCGGCTCGGCGCCGACGTAGCGCGGCAGGTAGACCTTCACCGTCGTCCCGACGCCGACTTCCGAATAGATCTTGATGTGGCCGCCGGACTGTTTGACGAAGCCATGCACCTGGCTGAGCCCAAGGCCCGTGCCCTTCCCCGAACCCTTGGTCGTGTAGAAGGGGTCGAAGGCGTTCTCCACCACCTCGGGCGGCATGCCCGTCCCGGTGTCGGTCACCGACAGCATGACGTACTGGCCCGGCGCGACGTCCACATGGCCGGCGACATAGGCCTCGTCCAGATGGGCGTTGGAGGTTTCCAGCGTCAGCCGGCCGCCGTCCGGCATGGCGTCACGGGCGTTGACGCTGAGGTTCAAGAGCGCGTTTTCAAGCTGGCCCGGATCGATACGCGTCCGCCACAGGCCGCCCGCCAGGACGGTCTCGAGCTCGACGTGCTCACCCAGCGTGCGGCGCAGCAGTTCGGACATCGTGGCGGTCAGCTTGTTGGCGTCCACCACCTCCGGCGCCAGCGGCTGCTGGCGGGAAAAGGCCAGCAGGCGGGCAGTGAGCGCGGCGGCGCGCTGCGCGCCGGAGAAGGCCGCATCGATGAAGGTCTCCGCCTTGCGCGGGTCCTTGGCGAGATTGCGCTTGGCGACGTCCAGCGAGCCGATGACGATCGCCAGCATGTTGTTGAAGTCGTGCGCGATGCCGCCGGTCAGCTGGCCGATCGCCTCCACCTTCTGCATCTGCCGGATCTGGGATTGAGCCGCCTCCCGCTGGGCGGCCTCGTCCGCCAGCGCCTGGCGCGCGGCCCTCGCTTCGGCCAGCCGCTGCAGCAGGTCGCGGCGAACGAACCCGCCCAGCACGAACAGCGCCAGGATGATCGCCAGCAAGCCGGCCAGGATGACGCTCGCCCAGCGCCGGGCCACGGTGTTTCGCGACGTCAGCCGCTGGTCCTGCTCGCTCTTCATCGACGCCACGACCACGCGCGCGGAGTCCATCAGCGCCTTGCCCCGGTCGAGGCGCGCCGGCGACGCCGCGGCCTCGCGGTCGCCCTTGTCGTAGAGATCGATCGAGTCCTTCAGCACCCTCTGGCGCTCGGCGGCGATGCTGCGAAGCCGGACCAGGGCCGCGCCCTGTTTGGGATCGTCGGCGAGCTCGGCCTTCAGGATGTCGAGTTCGGGGTCGAGGTGCGCCAGCGCCGCGTTGTAGGGTTCGAGATAGGCGGGGCGGCCGGTGAGCAGATAGCCCCGCGCCCCGGTTTCGGCGTCCTGCAGCCGCGACAGGACCATGCCGAGCTGGTTTTCGATCTCCAGCGTGCGGACCACGGCCGAAAAGCCGCGCTGCTGGCGGCTCGAGGCGCCGATCGCCAGCAAAAGCGCCAGGATCAGGATCGCGAAACCCGCCGCGAGGATGATCAGCGCGCGGTCCGCTCGGGCTGAAGCCATCTGGCGGTGATGCCGAACAATCGCCGCCTTAGCAAGCGGCTAGCGGACGAGCGTTCCGACCACCCGCAAGCGGCTCACCCCGCCGTCGGGGAAGATGTTGAGCCGCACGAATTTCACCGGCCCGAGATCGGCCAGCTCATCACGGAATTCATGCACAGCGTCGGCCGCCAGCTTCGCCTCCGGCAGCAGCACCGGCCAAGCCTCGGCCTGGGCCGCGATCTCCTCCGGCGAGCCGGCGGCGCTGGCGCTCGCCTGGATCGAGCAGCGGTCGGGGTAGTTGCCCTTGAAGTGAGCGGTGTCGACGGCGACCGAGCGCACGCGGCCCAAGGCGCCGAGTTCCAGCACCGCCCAGTCGTGGCCCGGCTCGCGCCGCCGCCGCGTCTCCCAACCATCGCCCATGTTCACCCCGCGGCCTGGCGCCGTCAGGTTCGCCACCGCGCCGTAGTGCTCGTCGTTGGCGATGACGCCCCGGCCGCCATTGGCCACCGCCAGCAGGTCGACGGCCTCCTGCGCGCCGACCTTGGCCCAGTCCGGCAGCACCCGGCCCCAGACCCGCAGGCGCGCGATCCCGCCATCGGGATAGATGTGCAGGCGCACATGGGTGACGGACTGGCCGTGCTCGACGGGCACATAGACGCGGTTGTCGCCGGCGAGGTCCAGGCGCGGGGTGACAGAGGTCCAGGCCGCATCGCCGGGGATGGCGTCGGCCGAGTTGCAGACCTCGATCATGGCGCCTGGCGGGTAGTTGCCGGTGAAGAAGGCGGTGTCGATCTCGAAGCCCGCCACCTCGCCGGGAACACCCAGCCGGATCACGCACCAGTCGTGTCCGGGAACGCGCTTGCGGCGGCTTTCCCAGCCATCCATCCACTTGCCGTTGTCGTCATAGACCCCCTCGCGCCAGACCGGCGGCGCCGGGTCGATCAGGCGGGCCTTGTCGGCGAAGAAGTCGTCGGTGGCGTAGACCACCTCGCTTCCCAGGCGGGGCTGGGCGAGGTCTACGTAGCGGCGGCGCAGGTCTTCGAACACGGGGGGTCTTTCTAGATCAGCTCGGCGAGGCGGAACCCCGCGATGCGGTGGATCTGGGCGATGGCCGTCGCGAACTCGGTCTCCGGATCGTTGGCCAGCCGCGCCTCGAAGGCCGCCAGGATGTCGGCGCGGCTCAGCCCCTTCACCGCGACGATGAAGGGAAAGCCGAAGCGGGAATTGTAGGCGGCGTTCAGGCGCTGGAAGGCGTCGAACTCCGCCGGCGAGCATTGGTCCAGGCCCGCGCCCGACTGCTCCTTCACCGAGGCCTCGGCCATCTTGGCGCGGCCCGCCAACTCCGGGTGCGCGCGGATGAGCGCCAGCCGCATCTCGCGCGGCGCGGCGTCCACCTCGTCGCGCAGGGCCCCGGCCAGCGCCGCCGGATCGTCCAGACGGCCGGCCTCCGCAGCCGGCCAGACGCCCTCGGCCACCCAGGGCGAGTCCTCGTACACCGGACCGAAGCGGGCGAGGAATTGCGCGTGGGTGAGGTCGCTAACCGGCATGCGGATGCCGCTCGCGCCAGTGCCGCGCGATCTCGACGCGGCGGCAGAACCAGACGTCACGATGGCCGAGCGCATGCCTCAGGAACCGCTCCAGCCCGGCCAGCTTCCCGGGCCGTCCGGCCAGGCGGCAGTGCAGGCCGATGGACAACATCTTCGGCGAGGTCTCCCCCTCGGCGTAGAGCACGTCGAAGGCGTCGCGCAGATAGGTGAAGAAGTCCTCGCCGGTGACCAGGCCGCCGCCCGAGAACCGCATGTCGTTGGCTTCCAGCGTATAGGGCACGATCAACTGCGGCTTGCCGGCCTCCACGGTCCAGAACGGAAGATCGTCGGAATAGTCGTCGGCGTCGTAGAGGAAGCCGCCCTCTTCCGCCGCCAGGCGCCGGGTGTTGGGACCGGTGCGGCCGGCGTACCAGCCGAGCGGTCGTTCGCCGGTGAGGCGCGTGTGGATCTCGATGGCGCGCGCCATGTGCTCGCGCTCCACGGCCTCCGGCGCGTCCTGGTAGTTGATCCAGCGCCAGCCGTGGCTGGCGATCTCGTGTCCGGCCTGGAGAAAGGCCTCGACCACCGCGGGGTTGCGCTCCAGAGCCATGGCCACGCCGAAAACGGTGACCGGCACGCCATACCGCTCGAACAGCCGCAGCAGCCGCCAAACGCCGGCGCGGCTGCCGTACTCGTAGATCTGCTCCATGCTCATGTGCCGCGCGCCGACGATGGCCGGCGGGTTGATCATGTCGGAGAGAAAGGTCTCGGAACGGTCGTCCCCGTGCAGGACGCTCATCTCCCCGCCTTCCTCGTAGTTCAGCACGATCTGCACGGCGATCCGCGCCCCGCCCGGCCAGTCGGCGTGCGGCGGGTTGCGGCCGTAGCCGATCAGGTCGCGGGGATAGGAGGCGTCCGGCATGGATGACCGCTTAGCAGGCTTCGCGCGGCCTGCAGCCTCGCAAGAAGGCCAAACAGTTGCAATTGCATGGGGTTGGACCGACTCTGGGCGGCTGGTGTCCCGGAAGTCATATGAGCGGCCTTACCACCCACGTCCTCGACACCGCCCACGGCAAGCCGGCCGCGGGCGTGGCCGTGCGCCTGCTGCGCGGCGGCGAGGTCTTGGTCAGCACACGGACCAATGGCGACGGCCGCTGCGATTCGCCCCTGCTGGCCGGCGAGGCGATGAGCGCGGGCGCCTATCGGCTGGAGTTCGCGGTCGGCGCCTACTATCGCGCGCTTGGCGTGGCGCTGCCCGATCCGGCCTTCCTCGAGGTCGTGGCCGTCGAGTTCGGGATCGCCGGCGCGGGCGCCCACTACCACGTGCCCCTGCTGGTCAGCCCGTTCGGCTATTCGACCTATCGCGGCAGCTGACCATGAGCCGGCCGATTCGATTCTTGCTGGATGGCGAGGTCCGCGAACTCCGCGACATCGACCCCACGCTGACCGTGCTCAACCTGCTGCGGTACGACCTGCGGCGGACCGGGACCAAGGAAGGCTGCGCCGAGGGCGACTGCGGCGCCTGCACCGTCGTGCTGGGCGAGCTTGCGGCGGACGGCGCGGTGACGTTTCGGGCGGTCAACGCCTGCATCCTCTTCGCGCCGATGCTGGACGGCCGCGCCCTGTTCACGGTCGAGAGCTTGAAGAAGGACGGCGCGCCGCACCCGGTGCAGCAGGCGATGGTCGCCAACCACGCCAGCCAGTGCGGCTTCTGCACCCCCGGCTTCGTGATGAGCCTCTATGCGCACCAGCGCTCCGGCGCGCCCACCGACAGCGCCAGCCTGAAGGACGCGCTCGCCGGCAACCTCTGCCGCTGCACGGGCTACGGCCCGATCCTGGCGGCGGGCCAGGCCATGGGCGACGATCCCGACGCCGGCGCGGCGGCCGACGCGCTGGCCGTGGCCCTGGCGGCCATCCAGCCGGACGACGGCCTGGAGATCGAGCACAGGGGCCGCCGGTTCCTCGCGCCCCGGACCGCGGCCGCCTTCGCCGCCGCCGTCCAGCAGTATCCCGACGCGACCGTCCTGGCCGGCGGCACCGACGTCGGCCTGTGGGTCACCAAGCAGCATCGCGACCTGACGACCGTCATCTCGGCCAACGAGGTCGCCGAACTTCGCCGCATCGACGACCTTGGCGACGCGATCCGCATCGGCGCCGGCGTGCGCTACACCGACGCCTTCTCCGCCCTGAGCGACCTGCACCCCGAGTTCGGCGAGCTGCTGCGCCGGCTGGGCGGCCTGCAGGTGCGCAACGCCGGCACGATCTGCGGCAACATCGCCAACGGCTCGCCCATCGGCGACATGCCGCCGGCCCTGATCGCCGCCGGCGCGAGCCTCGTCCTGCGCAAAGGCGCGGCGACGCGGACGATGCCGCTGGACGCCTATTTCCTGGCCTACGGGCAACAGGATCGCGCGCCCGGCGAATTCGTCGAGGCGGTGATCGTGCCCCGCGTCCCCGCCGGCCGCGTCTTCCGCCTCTACAAGCTCTCCAAGCGCTTCGATCAGGATATTTCCGCCGTCTGCGCCGGGATCTCGATCGGTGTGGCGGACGGCCGGGTCACCGACGCCCGCATCGCCTTTGGCGGCATGGCCGCGACGCCCAAGCGCGCGGCGGCCTGCGAGGCCGCCTTGACCGGCCAGCCCTGGATCGAGGCCACGGTCCGCGCCGCCGCCGAGGCTCTGGCGAACGACTTCCAGCCCATCGACGACATGCGCGCCTCCGCCGCCTATCGCTTGGCGGCCGCCCGGAACCTGATCGTGCGCGCCTGGCTGGAGAGCGGGGCGGCCTCGGCGCCCACCCGTGTGCTCGACGCGCAGGCGGTGGCCCATGGCTGACGCCGGCGAGGCCCTGCGGACCCTGGGCGCGCTGCACAGCGCCATCGCCCACGACAGCGCCGAAAAGCATGTGGCGGGCGAAGCGCTCTACATCGACGACCTGCCGGAACCCGCCGGCCTGCTGCACCTCTATGTGGGCCAGAGCGGCCGCGCCCACGCCCGCGTCACCCGCCTGGACCTGACAGCTGTCCGCGCCGCGCCCGGCGTCGTCTGCGTGCTGACCGCCGCCGACGTGCCCGGCCGCAACGACATCGGCCCGGTGCAGAACGACGAGCCCCTGCTGCCCGAGGGCGTTGTCCGTTTCGTCGGCCAGCCGCTGTTCGCCGTCGCCGCCGAGAGCCTGCCCAAGGCCCGCGCCGCCGCCGCGCTCGCCGTGGTCGAATATGAAGACCTGCCGCCGCTGCTGACCATCGAGGCGGCGCAAGCCGCCGATTCCCTGATCGAGGACAGCCAGGTCATGCGACTGGGCGACGCCCACGCGGCGATCGCGGCGGCCCCGCACGCGCTCTCCGGCCGCCTCGCCATCGGCGGCCAGGACCACTTCTATCTGGAAGGCCAGGTGGCGCTGGTGGTCCCCGGCGAAGACGGCGACCTGCACGTCTGGTCGTCGACCCAGAACCCCACCGAGACCCAGCACCTGATCGCCCGCTGCCTGGGCCTGCGCGACAACGCCGTGGTGGTCGAGGTGCGGCGCATGGGTGGCGGCTTCGGCGGCAAGGAGACCCAGTCGGTGCACTATGCGGCCCTGGCCGCCCTCGCCGCGCAAAAGACCGGGCGGCCGGCCAAGGTCCGCCTCGACCGCGACGACGACATGGCGATGACCGGCAAGCGGCATGCCTTCGTCACCGACTGGCAGGTGGGCTTCGGCGACGACGGGGTCTTGGCCGGCGCGGCCTTGGAGCTGGCCTCTCGCTGCGGCCACTCCGCCGACCTCTCCATCGCCATCAACGACCGGGCGATGTTCCATTCCGACAACGCCTACGCCCTGCAGGCGGCCGAGATCGTCAGCCACCGGCTGCGCACCAACACCGTCTCCGACACCGCCTTCCGGGGCTTCGGCGGGCCGCAGGGGATGATGGGGATCGAGCGGGCGATGGACGCCATCGCGCTCAATCTGGGCAAGGACCCGTTGGACGTGCGCCTGGCCAATCTCTACGGCGTCTCCGGCGACGAGACGCCCTACGGCCAGACCGTCACCGACGCGGTCACCTTCGAGATCATGACCGAGCTGGAGGTCTCGTGCGATTACCGCGCGCGGCGCAAGGCGGTCGCCGCCTGGAACGCCGACAATAGCATCCTGAAGCGCGGCCTGGCCCTGACGCCAGTGAAGTTCGGCATCTCGTTCACCGCCAACCACCTGAACCAGGCCGGCGCGCTCGTTCACGTCTACACCGACGGTTCGATCCACCTGAACCACGGCGGGACCGAGATGGGCCAGGGGCTCAACATCAAGGTCGCTCAGGTGGTCGCCCACGAGTTCCAGGTCCCGCTGGGGACGGTGAAAATCAGCGCAACGCGCACCGATAAGGTCCCCAACACCTCGGCCACCGCCGCCTCGTCCGGCAGCGACCTCAACGGCATGGCCGCCCAGGCCGCGGCGCGGATCATCAAGGACCGGCTGGTCGCCTTCGCCGCCAGGGAATTCGGCTGCAAGCCCGACGAGGTGGTCTTCGGCCCCGACGGCGTCCTGGCGGGCGCCACCTCGCTCAGCTTCACCGAGCTGGTGCGCCGCGCTTATTTCGACCGTGTCTCGCTCTCGGCCACGGGCTACTACCGCACGCCGGAAATCCACTACGACCGCGCCCGCCACCAGGGCCGGCCGTTCTATTATTTCGCCTATGGCGCGGCCTGTTCGGAGGTGGTCATCGACACCCTGACCGGCGAGAACAAGGTCACCCGCGTCGACATCCTGCACGACTGCGGCCGATCCCTGAACCCGGCGGTGGACGCCGGCCAGATCGAGGGCGGGTTCATCCAGGGCATGGGCTGGCTCACCACCGAGGAGCTGGTGTTCGACGATCACGGCGCGCTTCGCACCCATGCGCCCTCGACCTACAAGATCCCCACAGCCAGCGACCGACCCGACGCCTTCAACCTGGCGCTCTGGTCGGGCGAGAACCGCGAGGCGACGATCCATCGTTCCAAGGCCGTCGGCGAGCCGCCGCTGATGCTGGCGATCTCGGTCTTCTCGGCGCTGACCGATGCGGTGGCGAGCGCCGCCGACCACCGGGTCATGCCCAACCTGGACGCCCCGGCGACGCCGGAGCGCATCCTGGCCGCGGTCGAGGATGTCCGGCGGAGGGCGGCCGATGTCTGAGTGGATCGGCGAGGCCCTGGCGGCGGTGGCGCGCGGCGAGGCGCTGGCCATGGCGACGGTCGTCGGCGCGCAGGGCTCGACGCCGCGCGAGATCGGCGCGCGGATGCTGGTCTGGCCGGACCGCTTCACCGGCACCATCGGCGGCGGGTCGCTGGAGCGGCAGGCGCTGGATCAGGCGCGCAGGCTGCTGGCGCAGGACGCGCGCCGCCACGCCCTGCAGGACTATCCGCTGGGCCCGTTGCTCGGCCAGTGCTGCGGCGGGCGCGTCCGCCTGCTGGTCGAGCGGATCGACGCGGAGAGCGCCGGCTGGCTCGCCGACGCCGCCCGGGCCTGCGAGGGCGGCGCGCCCTTCCGACTGCAGGCCGAGGTCGAGGGCGCGGACCTGCGCCGCTCGGTCCAGGGCGCCCCAGAGGCTCAGGCCAATGGCGAGGACACCGCCGACAACTCCCCGCGCATCCCGATCCCGGACGTCCGGACGCTTTCGGAAGCCATCACGCCGGTCCGGCCGCGGCTGGTGATTTTCGGGGCCGGCCACGTGGGCCAGGCGGTCGCGCGGGCGTTCGCGCCACTGCCCTTCCACCTGGACTGGCTGGCGAGCCGCGAGGATCTGCGCCCCGAGGCCGGCGGAACCCACGCCGAGATTCTCAGCGAGGACGAGCTGGAGGCCTGTATCGCCGCCGCCCCGCCGGCGACCCTGTTCGCGATCTTCACCCACAGCCACGACCTGGACTATCGCCTGACCCGCGCGGCGCTGGCCAAAGGCGATTTCGGCTACCTCGGCCTGATCGGCTCGCACACCAAGCGGGTGCGGTTCGAACGGCGCCTGCGCGATGACGGTGTGACCGACGCCGAGCTCGCCCGCCTCACCTGTCCGATCGGCATCCCGAGCCTGAAGAGCAAGGCGCCGGCGGTGATCGCCGTGTCGCTGGCCGCCGAACTGCTGGCGCTCGCGGAGGGCCCCTCGGCGTGACCTTCGAATGGGCCGCCTGGGCCAACCTCGCCATCCGCTGGCTGCACCTGACAGCCGGCATCGCCTGGATCGGCTCGTCGTTCTATTTCATGTGGCTGGACAGTCACCTGAAGCCCCCGGCCAAACCCCCTGCGGGCGTCGCCGGCGAACTTTGGAGCGTCCATTCGGGCGGCTTCTACCACCAGATGAAGTTCATGGTCGCGCCGCCGGGCATGCCCGACGAGCTGCACTGGTTCAAATGGGAGGCCTACACCACCTGGATTTCCGGCGTCCTGCTGCTGGCGCTGATCTTCTACGTCGGGGCCGACGTGAACCTGATCGACGCGTCGAAGGCCGCGCTGACCACCTGGCAGGCGATCGGCATCGGCGCAGGCTCCCTGGCCGTCGGCTGGCTTGTCTATGACGCCCTCTGCCGCTCGCCCATCGGCCAGAACCTGCGGGTGTTCGGGATCGTCTGGTTCCTAGTCCTGACGGCGGCGGCCTATGGCCTGACCCGCATCTTCTCGGACCTCGGCGCGGTGATGCACCTGGGCGCGATCATCGGCACGGTGATGGTCGCCAACGTCTTCCTGATCATCATCCCCAATCAGCGCAAGGTGGTGGCCCAGGTGCTGGCCGGTCAGGCCCCCGATCCGGCGCTCGGCAAGCAGGCCAAGCAGCGCAGCGTCCACAACAACTACATGACGCTGCCGGTGCTGTTCGTGATGATCAGCAACCACTATCCCATGGTGATCTCCGGGCCGCTGAACTGGCTGTGGCTGGCGGGGCTGAGCCTGGCGGGGATCTCGATCCGCCACTTCTTCAACCTCAAGAACGCCGGCCAGATCCGGGCCGACTTCCTGCTGCTGGGCGCGCTCGCCTTCGTGACCGTGGCGGTGCTCGCCGAGACCACCAAGCCGCCGCCGCCCGCCGCTGTTCCTGTCCCCCCGTTTGCCGAAGTGCGCGCGCTGATCGACCGCCACTGCGTCATGTGCCACTCGGCTGAGCCCACCCACAAGGGCGTCACCGCGCCGCCCAACGGCGTGATCCTCGACACCGACGAAGGCCTGACGAAGAACGCCGCCAAGGTCTACGAGCGCGCCGTCGCCAGCCGCTCCATGCCGCTGAACAACGAAACCCATATCACCCAGGCCGAGCGCGCCAGCCTGGGCGCCTGGATCAAGGCCGGCGCGAGGGTTTCCCCCTGATGCGCGAGATGGCGCCTGAACCACTCACCGCCGAGGCCTTCGCGCCCTTCGGCGAGGTGATCGAGGCCTCCGAGCGGGCCGAACAGATCGCCATCAACTACGGCATGACGACGCGCTTCAACGACCTGGCCGCCGTCGACGTCGGCGACGACAAGGGCCGGGCGATCCTCAGCATCTTCCGCGGCAGGCCGCTGAGCCCGCCGGTGCTGCGGGTCTTCGAGCGCCATCCGCTGGGCAGCCAGGCCTTCGTACCCCTGAGCGGGCGGCCCTTCCTGGTCGCCGTGGCGCCAGCCGGCGCCTTCGACCCGGCCGCCATCCGCCTGTTCCGCGCCGCGCCGCATCAGGGCGTGAACTACGCCAAGGGCGTCTGGCATCACTTCCTGCTGCCGCTGGGCGCGGAGAGTGACTTCCTGGTCATCGACCGCGCCGGCCCCGGCGACAATCTGGATGAGATCGAACTCGGTCCCGAGGCGGCCATCCTGGCCGAAGCCTGACCACGGCGGCAGCGGGTGGCGCGCTCAGGGCGGGCCGTCGGCCCGCGTTTGAGCCGCGCCTTGCGAAATCGTGTGCCAGACGCGGCGCATCTGCTTAAACACGCGGTCAGGTCTTCCGTCAGAGCGCACCTGGGTCACCGATGAAGCAGTTCCTGATCACCGCGGCCGGCGTCTTCGCGGGCCTCCTGATCTTCCTGATCGGCGTGCCCTTCGTGCTGATCTCCATGGCCGCGGCGGCCGCCGGCCCTGCGCCGACGCCGGCCAAGACGGTGCTGGAGCTCGACCTGCGCGACTCGCTCACCGACCAGTCGGCCCAGAACGTGCTGGCGGGCTTCGCCAGGCGCGGCCACTCGGCCATGTCGATCATCGAGGGCCTGCGCCGCGCCGAGAAGGACGACCGCGTCAAAGGCGTCCTGATCCGCCTGCCGGAGGGCGGGGTCGAGCCCGGACTCGCCGACGAATTGCGCCTGGGGATCCGGCACTTCCGCACCTCGGGCAAGCCGGTGATCGCCCACAGCCAGGGCCTCTATCCCTCCGGCGTGGTGACCGCCACCTACATGATCGGCGCGGCGTCGGACGACCTCTGGATGCAGCCCGGCGCCTCGTTCCAGGTCACCGGCCTTTCCAACGAGGACCTGTTCTTCAAGCGCGCCTTCGACAAGTACGGCGTCCACGCCGACTACGAGCAGCGCTATGAGTACAAGAACGCCGTCAACGGCTACCTCTACGACGACTACACGCCGGCCCATCGCGCCGCCGAGCTGTCGTGGATGACATCGGTCTACCAGACCGACATCGCCGCCGCCGCCGTCGACCGCAAGCTCGACCCGGCCGTGCTCAAGACCACGCTGGAGGCCGGCCCCTATCTGTCCGACGAGGCGCTGGACAAGCATCTGATCGACCACGTGGGCCAGGTGCACGAGGCGCAGGCGGCCCTGCTGAAAAAGGCCGGCGAAGGCGCCGAGCTGATGGACTTCGAGGACTACGCCCACGGGCGCGCGCCGCGCGAGCGGGGCCTGGGTCCGGCCGTGGCGGTGATCGAGGCCGAGGGCGACATCGTCGATGGCAAGGACCAGGGCGGCAACCCGTTCCGCGGCGGCTCGTCCATCTACGCCGACGACGTCGCCGACGCCTTCTACGACGCCATCAAGGCCAAGGACGTGAAGGCTATCGTGCTGCGCCTCAATTCCCCCGGCGGCTCCGACACCGCCTCGGAAGAAATCCTGGCCGCCATCCGCGCCGCCAAGGCCGCCGGCAAGCCGGTGGTGGTCTCTATGGGCACCTACGGCGCTTCAGGCGGCTATTGGATCTCGTCGGAGGCCTCGGCCATCGTCGCCGAGCCCTCGACGCTCACCGGCTCCATCGGGGTGTTCGGCGGCAAGTTCGCGCTGGGCGAGGCGCTGGCCCGCTTCGGCGTCGACGTGCGCCAGCTCAGCGTCGGCGGCGACTATGCGTCGGGCTTCGGCATGGGCAAGGAGTTCACGCCGGCCCAGCGCGCGGCCTTCTCCCACTGGATGGACCGCATCTACGACAACTTCGTCCAGCGGGTCGCCGCCGGGCGCAAGCTCTCGCCCGACCGGGTGCGCGAGATCGCCAAGGGCCACGTCTGGACCGGCGCGCAGGCCAAGGACCTGGGCCTGGTCGACGAGCTCGGCGGCTTCTACGAGGCGGTCGCCAAGGCCAAGACCCTGGCCGGCGTCACCGGCGAAGCGCGGCTGAAGCGCATGTCGCCCTCCGGCTCGCCGATCGAGGCGGTGCAGAAGATGCTGGGCGTCTCGGCCTCGTCGGCCAAGACGCTCGCCGCCGCCGCCTGGGTGTTCGGCGACCCCCGCGCCCAGTCCATCCTCGACGAACTCGGCCAAGCCCGCCTGCGCAGCCAGGGCGCCATGGTCCTCGACCCGACCCGGGTGCGATAGCCCCCTACCGGCCGCCCTGCCGCGTCTGCAGCCGCAGGCGGGGATCGCCGGGCGGGGCGGGCTGGAAGACCACGACCTTTCGGTAGAAATCCAGCGTCACCGACTGGAAGTGCCGCAGCACGTCGACCCCGATCAGGATCGCCGGCCGGTCCGACAGCTTCCACAGGTCGAAGATGTGCAGCTCGGCGAAGATGCCCAGCACGTCGTAGATTTGCATGCCGCCCAGCCGCAGCACCGGCAGGGGCGCGAACTCTCCCATCATCGTCTGGCCGGTGGCGCTGAGCAGCGGCACCGGCGCGAGGCGCGGTCCGAAATCCGGATGGGTGTGCACCACCGCGTCGCGCAGGGCGTGGTTGCCCACCGTCACCTGGGCCCCGGAATCGATGAAGGCGGCGACCCGCACGTCGGCCACCTGGGCGTCCAGGATCACCAGCTGCCCATCGCGGATGGCGGCGGCCACCTGGATCGGATCGGTGTCGCCGCGGATGCGGGTGTTGCTCCCCTGGCCGACCTCCATGCCGTAGCCGGACGGGGAAATCTCGAAGCGGTTGTCGAGGAAATCCAGCGACATGTGCCGCCCCTTGAGCATGTCGACGCCCAGCAGGCCGTCGGCCCCCAGGCGGCTCCTGTCCAGCACCGGCAGCACCATGTCGCGCGACGTCACCGCCGCGACGCTGAGGCGGCTCACCAGGGCGAGCGCCGCGGGCTCCGCGCCGGCGATGCCGTGGACGTCGGCCTGACCGGCCGACGGCAGGCCGCAGGCGGCCGCCACCTCGGTCGAGACCACGGACCGATTGGCCCCGGTGTCGACCACGAAACCGTAGGGCCCCTTGCTGTTCAGGAACACCGGCACGACCATCCGCCGCGCCTGGTCGAAGGCGGTCTCCAGTTGCGCGCCGGCGTCCGGCGGCGGCCCCTGGACGGGCCCAGTGTCGGCGAGGTTGATCGAGATCAATCGGCGCTCAGCCGGCGTCACGCAGGCGCTGAGCAATGCCGGCGCGAGCGCGGCGGCGAGGCCGCGCCTGGACCATCCTTCCCCGGTCATTCCGACTCCCTTTGGCCGCGAGCTTGCCCCGCGGGCCCGCAAAGCGGAAGGCGGTTGCGACGAACGCGCCATCAGGTAAGCGCAACGGTCAGGCTGGCTCAGGCGGCCTTAGGCGTCGAACTTGCGCTCGCGGTCGGCGGCGAACTGGTCGAGCATGGCCTGCGCGAGCTTCACCATCGGCGGCGGGACCCGCGGATCGGCGATCATCGCCCGCAGTCGGGCCTCGCCGGCGTCGAAGTCGCGTTCCGCCAGGTCGGCGCGGGCCAGCACCAGCACCGCGTCGGGATAGCCCGGCTCGGCCGCCAGCACCTGCTCGGCGAAGCGCCGCGCCGTCGCGTGGTCGTCCTTGCGGCTGGCGGTGGAGGCCAGGCCCGCGATGGCCAGCAGGTTCCCCGGCTCCAGCTCATACGCCTTGGCGAAGGCCGCCTCGGCCTCCGGCGCGCGGTCCAAGGCCTCCAGGATCACGCCTCGCGCCGCGTGGGCGTGGCCAAAGCCCGGCTGGACGGCGATCAGGGCGTCGAAGTGCGGCAGAGCGGCGTCGAACCGCTGCAGGCGAAAGAGGCACAGGCCCAGGGCCTGGCGCAGGCCGAGGTCGTTCGGGAAACGCCGGTGGGCGCGGTCCAGCATCGCCAGCGCCTCGCCGAACCGGTCCTCGCTCTCCAACCGCTCGGCGGCCAGGTTGAAGACCAGCGGATGCTCCAGCCCTCCGGCGAGCGCCGCCTCGGCGAGCGCCACGGCGGCCTCGACGTCGCCCGCCGCCAGCGTCTGCTCGATGGCCTGCAGCTGCGCGCGGTCGGCCTGCGCGTCCCTCGGCGCGATGGCCTGCGGCTTGGGCGGCACGGAGAGCCGTATTGGCCCGGACTTGAACTCCACCATCGGCTGTCACGCCCTTCGTCAGATCGGTCGCGACCCTAGCTCCGCCGCATCTTCGCGACCACGGAAAAGGGCGGCGGAATGCTCCGCCGCGGGGCGCCCACGAAAAAGGGCGGCGGATTGCTCCGCCGCCCGATCTCTTGAGAGATGAGTCTCGGCCTTAGAAGTCGGCCGTCAGACCCACGTACACGTAGCGGCCGAGCGCGTCGTACACGTTCGGGAAGGTGTTGCCGTTGCCGAACGGGCCCGGCGCCACCGTGGAGTCGGCGAGCGGCGGATCCTTGTCGAACACGTTGTTCACGCCGATCCGCAGGTTCAGGTTGTTGTGGATCGTCACGTTGGCGACCAGGTCGATGTAGTTCTGGGCGCTGAACTGCTTGTCGTCCGCGAACTGGTTCCCGGGGTTGTTCAGCTGCGGGTTCGAGTCGTAGGCGTCCAGGCTGACCTTGCCGAAGTAGCGCCACTGCATCGACAGGCTCAGCGACTTGAACCAGTCGCCGTAGGAGTACGGCGTGTTCCAGGTCAGGCGCGCCTTGTGACGCCATTCCGGAGCCGGCGTGCCGCAGACCGAGCCGTAGAGGCCCTTACAATCGTAGCTGGCGCCACCCGGCAGCGGCTGGGTGATCAGGGTGTCGAGCCAGGTGCCCACGATGCTGGCCGAGATCGAGCCGTTGTCGCCCAGGCCCCAAGCCGACAGGTCGGTCCGGTAGGAGGCGTTGATGTCGACGCCGGTGGTCTTCAGCGAGCCGGTGTTCAGCGTCGTGTCCTGCACGAAGCCTTGGTTGCTCAGCCATAGCGAGCCGTTGGCGTCGCGGTGGATCAGGCTGCAGAAGGTCGGCGACTGCGTGTTGATGCACTGGGTCTGGATCAGGTTGGCCCCGTAGCCGCCGATGAACGACTCCACCTTGATGTCGAAGAAGTCGGCGCTGAGGTTCAGGCCCGGCGCGAAGCTCGGCTGCCACACCACACCGGCGGTGTAGGTGTCGGCGGTTTCCGGCTTCAGGTTCGGGTTGCCGCCGCCTTGGCCATTGTACTGGTTGGCCGGGTTCTTCTCGATGCCCAGGACTTGCGCCGTGGTCAGGTGGAAGATCGAGGCGCAGGTGGCGACCAGCGGGTTGGCCGCCGTCAGGCCGGCGCAGGGGTCGGAGTTGCCGTCCAGACCGACGGTCTGGGTCTGGAAGAGCTCGGTGATGTTCGGCGCGCGGACGGCGCGGTTGTAGCCGCCCCGGAAGCGCAGACCGTCGATCACTTCCCACTCACCGGCCACCTTGTAGGTGTTGGTGTCGCCGACCGAGGAATAGTCGGAGAAGCGGTAGCCGAGCTCCAGGGACAGGTCCTTGGCGAAGGGCATGTCGCTGACCAGCGGCACGCGGGCTTCGCCGAACAGTTCGTAGACGTCGAAGCTGCCGTTGGTCGGCGCCGCGGCGCCGCCGTTGCCGTTCACCAGGCCGTTGACCGACAGGAAGTCGGCGCCGTTGTCGAGGTGCTCGCGGCGGTATTCGCCGCCGAACGCCACGCCCACGCCTTCAGACGCGTAGGGGCTCTTGATCCCGTAGTCGCCGAGCTTGCCGGTGAAGGCCAGGCTGACGACCCGCTCGCTGATGTTGGTGAAGTTGAAGCTGTTGATCGCCAGGAAGTTGATCGCGGCCGGCGAGATGAACTGCGAGGTGAAGATGTTGATCGGCACGCAGCCCGGATCGGCGCCGGCGGCGCAGACCGGACCGTTGGGGCCGGGAACCGCGTTCAGCGACTGGTTGATGCGGGTGGTGTCGAAGTTGCCGGACTGGCGGTTGTTCACCGTCACGACGCCGTACTGCATGTAGCCGTCGTAGTTCCAGTTCTTGCCCAGGTCGCCCTTCATGCCGATGACCATGCGGTAGTCGTTGTGGCGGAACTGGGTGAGGCGGCCGCCCTGCTCTTGCGGGAGCAGACGACGGGCGACGGTGCCGGTGAAGATGCCCGCCGGGTTGGTGGCGCAGGTGCCGCCGCCCGTGGCCGCGGTCGGGACCAGCAGGCCCTTTTCCTGGGTGCTCAGCAGCGGGTTGGCGCAGTCGATGCTGAACGTGCCGGCGAAGATGCCGCCCGCCGCGATCTGAGCGGTCGAGTTGTCGTCCATGAACATGGTGTCCATGTACGCGTCGGCCCACGGCGCGATCTCGTAGTGGGCGAAGGCGCCCAGGCTGTAGCGTTCGTCCGGACGGGCGAAGAAGTTCGCCGGGCCGAAGTTGAACACGTCCGTCGCCACGCGGGTGCGGAAGGTGTTGAAGGTGGTCGGGTCGACCAGGAAGCTGCCGACGCGGGCCGGGAAGGCCGTGCCCGAACCCGAGCAGGTGAAGCCCGCGGCCGTGGAGGCCAGGGTGCAGGCCGAGAAGTCGCGGTCGGCTTCGAGGATCGCGTTGTTCTGACGATAGGTGGCGTAGGCGGTGACGTTGCCCTTACCGTCCGGGGCGTTGGCGCCGATGATCATCGTCACCTGCGAGGTTTCGCCTTCCCAGAGGTTGCCCGGGATCGCGAACTGCGAGGGGATGATCGCGGTCTTGGCCGCCGCGGTCAGAGCCGCTTGGCCGACGCTGTTGTTGTTGTCGTGCTGGTAGCCCGAATATTGCGCGTCGATGCGCACGCCTTCGAAGTTGTGCAGCATGATGAAGTTGACGACGCCCGAGACGGCGTCGGCGCCGTAGGTGGCCGAGGCGCCGCCCGTCAGCACGTCAACCCGCTCGACCAGGGCCGAGGGGATGAAGTTCAGGTCGGTCGGGGTCGGCTGGGCGCGGCGGCCGTCGATCAGCACCAGGGTGCGCGACGAACCCAGGTCACGCAGGTTGACCGTGGCGGTGCCGTTCGAACCGTTGGTGATCGAGGAGCCCTGGCCGGCGAACACCTGCGGGAGCGCGTTGGTGATGTCTTCGATCCGGGTGATGCCCTGCGACTTGATGTCGGCGTTGCCGACCGTGGTGATCGGGGCGATGGAGGTGAGGTTCGGCGACGGGATGCGCGTCCCGGTCACGACGATTTCGGAGACTTCGCCGTTGGCCGCGTCAGCCGCGGCGGCGAACGCCTGGGACGCGGATAGCCCCAGAAAGGCCACGCCGCAGATCATCGAGGAGGCCAACAGGCGCTCCCGGGTGCTTTGAATTTTCAAGGTCTAAATCCTCCAGCGGCCGCCCCGAAAAGCGCGCCTGCCCCCAAACAAAATTGCCCCCGGAGTCGCAGTCGATCCCGGTTACGGCGGAGTTACGGGCGTATCTGACGCTCGGTCAACGAACATTAGCTTTTGGCAATGTTGTCGAAGGCGACCTGTCGCATTCTGGTCACAGATTGGGCGCGGGGATGGCGATGCGCGCACAATTCGCCCCCGGACGGGGCAAATGCGTGGGGGTTCATGCGTCGTTTTTGCCGGCCCCGAGGGTGGTTTTGCATGCAGCCGCGCATGGATAAAAGTCAGGCGGCCCAAAACCGGACAAACTCGGAATCCGAAGCTATTGAGGGACAACCTTTGACAGTCGGGAATCGATCGATGACAGCGTTTGGGCCAAAGCCGCGTTTCGCCGCCGCCACCCTCTTGATCGCGGCCGTCGCCGGCGCCGCTGCGGCGCCCGGTCTGGCGGCCGAGCCGGCCGCGCCCGCCCGCGCCGCCCAGCTGCAGCAGCTCCTCGATTGCCGCAAGCTCACCGACCCGACCCAGCGGCTGGCCTGTTTCGACCAGGCCGCCGGGGTCCTCGACCAGGCCGAGGCCAAGGGCGACGTGGTGGTGGTCGACCGCGAGCAGGCCCGCAAGGTCCGCCGCCAGGCCTTCGGCTTCACCCTGCCCTCGATGTCGCTGTTCTCGCGCGGCGAAAAGCCGGAAGAGATCACCTCGGCCGACGGCGTCATCGCCAGCGCCCGTCAGCTGCCCACCGGCAAGTGGGAGTTCACCCTCGAGGACGGCGCCCGCTGGGTGCAGGTCGACCTGACCGAGATTCCGCTGACTCCCAAGCCCGGCCAGAAGGTGAAGATCAGGACCGCCTCGATGGGCAGCTACGCGATGAGCGTGAACAACCAGCGCGAAGTGAAGGTCCACAGGGAGCAATAGCGCCATGAGCGACTTCCGACGCGTCACCGACGACTTCACCACCGCCCCGCAGATCTCGACCGCCGACGTGGCCGAGGCGGCCCGTCAGGGCTTCGTGGCGATCGTCTGCAACCGTCCCGACGGCGAGGATCCCGGCCAGCCGTCGGCCGCCGAGATCAAGGGCGCGGCCGAGGCCCACGGCCTGACCTACGCGCACATCCCGGTGCGTGGGAGCCCCGGCCCGGCCGAGGTCGAGGCCATGCGCCTGGCGGTGGAGGCCGCCGACGGCCCGGTGCTCGCCTACTGCCGCTCGGGCACGCGCTCGATCACCACCTGGGCGATCGGCCAGGTCATGTCCGGCGCGCGGCCGCGCGGCGAGCTGGTCAGCCTCGGCCGCGCCGCCGGCTACGACCTCACCGCCGCGCTCGGCGGCTGAGCGGCCGGATGGCGATCCCTTACGTCCGCGAGATCGAGTTCGAGTACGGCGCCTGCGACCAGGTCTCGCCGCTGATCCGCCGGGTGGTGGCCGACAACCCGGGACCCTTCACCTACAAGGGCACCGGGACCTACATCGTCGGCAAAGGCGAGGTCTGCGTGATCGACCCCGGCCCGGATCTGCCGGAACATCTGGCTTCCATACTTCGGGCTGTGGAAGGCGAGCGCGTCACGCACATCGCGATCACCCACCACCATTCCGACCACTCGCCGCTCGCCGGCCCACTGAAGGCCGCCACCGGAGCTGTGATCTACGGCTGCGCCGTGGCGGGCCATGAGGCCGAAGACACCGGCGAGGTGAAGATGGAGGCCGGCCACGACCACGGCTTCGCGCCCGACATCAGCCTCTGCGGCGGCGGCGAGATTTCCGGCCCCGGCTGGACGCTGGAGGCGATCCCGACACCCGGCCACACCTCCAATCACCTTTGCTACGCGCTCAAGGAAGAGAACGCCTGCTTCACCGGCGACCACATCATGGGCTGGTCGACGACGGTGATCACCCCGCCAGACGGCGACATGACCGCCTATCTGGAAAGCCTCGCGCGCATCCGGGCGCGGAACTTCACGACGTTGTGGCCGACCCACGGCCCGCCGATCCTCAAGGTCGCGCCCTTCATCGACGCCTACGCCGCCCATCGCCGGGAACGCATGGACCAGATCCTCCTGGCGCTCTCCCAGGGCCCGGCGACCATCGGCGAGCTCACGCCCCGCCTCTACGCCGACGTCGACGCCCGGCTGTGGCCGGCCGCGGCCCGCTCCATGCTGGCCGCCATCATCCACCTGGAGCACCAGGGCGAGGTCGAGACCAACGGTCCGCCGGGCCCGGACACAGTCTACCGCCTGGCCGGTTGAGAGCCATTCTCACTCGCAGATTCACGCGCAAGGGGAGTCCATTATGGATTTATAATGCGTGGGTCTATGCCGAGCCGCAGGGCGTTATAGTTAAGCTTTGAGGTCGGGCATGATCGGTCGGAAATTCGCATTGGCGGTCGTCGCCGTCACCTTGGCCTTGGCCACTTCGGCCTATGCGAAGCACAACGGCCCGCCGCCTCCGCCGCCCGGCCCGACCCTGGGCGCGACCCTCTGCTCGATGAGCGACATCAGCGTCGGCGGCAGTACGCCCACGGGCCTCTGCGCCGGCTGGTTTTCGGGCAACCTGAACGGCGGCAGCGACGCGATGAACACCGACTCGGCGATCGCGCTGAACCAAATGCTGGGCGTGACCACCTATACCGCTGCGAGCTTCGACACCCTGCACAACTTCGCCGTCAGCGGGCCGACCGTCGATTTCGGGACGGCGCTCTATGGCGAGACCATCGTCAGCTTCCACGTGGGTGGGGCCAAGGGCAGCAAAAACATCCCCGCCGTCGGCTACGAGTCCACCGCCTTCTTCGAGTTCAACGCCGGCGACCTGGTGGGCGGGCTCGAGACCATCACCTTCAATCTGGCGGGTCTGTCCAACGCCGAGCTGATCTCGACCGGGAGCTATGTCCCGCCGCCGCCGCCGCCCTGCACCGAGAACTGCGGGCCGCCCCCTTGCACGCTCGATTGTGGCCCGCCGCCCTGCCTCGAGAACTGCGGCCCGCCGCCCTGCACCGGCGCCTGCGGCGGCGGCCAGGTTCCTGGCGTGCCGGAACCGGCGGCCTGGGCGCTGATGATCGTCGGCTTCGGCGGGGCGGGCGCCATGGTTCGCCGCCGCCGGGCCGTCGCCGGCTAAAGCGCCTTCTCCAGCACCACGAAACTCAGGTCATCGCGCCTGGGCCTGCCGAAGCGGTCGTCGCCGTAGGGGAACGGCCGCACCTCGCCGGTGAGCGCGTAGCCGCGGCGCTGATACCAGGCGATCAGCGTGTCGCGGACGTTGATCACGGTCATCTGCAGCCGCGTCGCGCCCCGCGCCCGGGCGAAATCCTCGCCGGCGGCCAGCAGGCGGCGGCCGAGCTTCTGATCCTGCCGGTCGGGCCGCACGCTCAGGAGGCCCAGGTACCAGGTCGCCCCGTCCGCCGGAGGCTCCAGCCAGAAATGGCCCAGGAGTTCGCCCGCCTCGCCCCGCCAGGTCAGCAGGCGCGCGTCCGGATTGGCGGCGATGTCGGCGCGCAGGGTCTCAGGCGTCGTCCGCAGGCCCTCGAGATAGCTTTCGACCGTCCAGCTCGCGACCTCGCCGGTCCCGCGGTAGGCCCAGTTGGTGAGCTCCGCGATCTCCTCGATGTCGGCGTCGCCAGCCCGGCGCAGATCGACCTGCGTCAAGACCTCAGGCCGTTTCCTTGGCTTTGGCGGTCGGCAGGACATAGCCCTTCATCCGCTCGCGGATCAGCTTCTTGTCGATCTTGCCGGTGGCGCCCAGCGGGATGTCGTCGACGAAGACCACGTCGTCGGGCGTCCACCACTTGGCGATCTTGCCCTCCAGGAAGGCCAGGAACTCCTCCTTCGAGGACTGCACGCCCGGCATCAGCTTGACCAGCAGCACCGGCCGCTCGTCCCACTTGGGGTGCGCCGCCCCGATCACCGCGGCCAGTTCGGCCTTCTCGTGGCCCACCGCGATGTTCTCGATCTCGATGGTGGAGATCCACTCGCCGCCGGACTTGATGACGTCCTTCGCCCGGTCGGTGATCTGCATGTAGCCGTCCTCGTCCAGCGTCGCGACGTCGCCGGTGTCGAAGAAGCCCTCGTCGTCGAGGATATTGCCGCCGTCGCCCTTGAAGTAGCCGCCGGCGATGAACGGGCCCTTGACCATCAGGCGGCCGAAGGTGTGCCCGTCGTGCGGCAGGCGCTGGTTCGCGTCGTCCTCCAGCTTGATCTCGACACCGATGGGCGGGCGGCCCTGCTTCAGCTTGTACCGCAGCTGGGTCTCCGGGTCGGTCGCCGCGATCCGCGCGTTGGGCGAGGACAGCGTCCCCATCGGCGACATCTCGGTCATGCCCCAGGCGTGGGTCACGTCGACGCCGAACTCGTCGCGGAAGCCGCGCACGATGGCTTCGGGCACCGCAGAGCCGCCGATCACCACGCGCTTCAGCGTCGACAGGCTGAGCCTGTTCTCGCGCATGTGGTTCAAGAGGCCCAGCCACACGGTCGGCACCGCCGCCGAGAAGGTCACGCCCTCGGTCTCCAGCAGTTCGTAGACCGACGCCCCGTCGAGCTTCTGGCCCGGCATCACCAGCTTGCAGCCGGCCGCCGCGCAGGAGAACGTCAGGCCCCAGGCGTTGGCGTGGAACATGGGCACCACCGGCAGGACGGTGTCCCGCGCCGACAGGCACATGACGTCGACGCCCAGCGTCACCAGGGTGTGCAGGAAGTTCGAGCGGTGCGAATAGAGCACGCCCTTGGGATTGCCCGTCGTGCCCGAGGTGTAGCAGAGCGAGGACGCGGTGTTTTCGTCGAAGTCGCCCCAGACGAAGTCGGGCGAGCCGCTCGCCACCAGGGTCTCGTAGGCGATGGCGCCCGGATAGACTGCGGGGTCCAGGTGCGCCTCGTCGGTGAACACCACGACCTTCTTCACCGTCGGCATCTGCGCGCGGTGTTCCGCCAGGACCGGCAGGAAGGTCAGGTCGGTGAAGATGATCTTATCTTCGGCGTGGTTGATGATGTAGCAGAGCTGCTCGGCGAACAGCCGCGGGTTGAGCGTGTGGCAGACCGCGCCCATGCCCATGATCGCGTACCAGGCCTCGATGTGGCGGCCGGTGTTCCAGGCCAGCGTCGCGACCCGGTCGCCGGGCTTCACGCCCAGGCCCTTCAGCGCGTTCGACAGCTGCTTGGCGCGCCGATGCACCTCGGCGTAGGTCGACCGCACGATGGGTCCTTCCACCGAGCGGCTGACGATCTCGCGGTCGCCGTGCCAGTTCTTGGCGTGGTCCAGGATCTTGTCGACCGTCAGCGGCCAGTCCTGCATCAGCCCGTGCATATCGTCTTCCTCCCGCCGGTCTCGAATTCCCGGTCAGGGCGGACGCTAGTGTTATCAGCGATCAGACGCAACGCGGCGGGCAGCCTCAGCTATGCTTGGCGGCATTTGCCCGCGGCAGGTTCGGCAGGAAGCCGGCGAGCAGGCCGATGGCCGGCAGGTACGCGCAGATCGCATAGACCGTGTCGATACCCTGGGCGTCGGCCACGCGGCCCAGCACCGCGGCGCCCAGACCGCCCATGCCGAACGAGAAGCCGAAGAACAGGCCCGAGATCATCCCGACCCGGCCGGGCATCAGCTCCTGGGCGAACACCACGATGGCCGGGAAGGCCGAGGCCAGCAGCAGGCCGATGGCGACGCTCAACGGCCCCGTCCAGAACAGGCTCGCGTGCGGCAGCATGAGCGTCAGCGGCAGCACGCCCAGGATCGAGGCCCAGATGACATATTTCCGGCCCACGCGGTCGCCCACCGGCCCGCCCAGCAAGGTGCCCGCCGCCACCGAGGCCAGGAAGACGAAGAGGTGCACCTGGGCGGTCTGCACCGACACCCCGAACCGGTGGATCAGATAGAAGGTGAAGTAGCTCGTCAGGCTCGCCAGGTAGACGTACTTCGAGAAGATCAACGCCAGCAGGATGGCGATGCCGAGCCGCGCCTTGCCGGTCGGAAGCGGCGCGGCGCCGGCCCGCTTGGCGCCGGCCGCCTGCCGCGCGAGGCCATGGTGCCGGTACCAGCTCGCGACGTTCCACAGCACCGCGCAGGAGAGCAGCGCCAGGAGCGCGAAGAAGGCCAGGCTCGACTGCCCCCAGCGCACCACCACCACCGCGGCGGCCAGCGGCCCCAGCGCCGAGCCCAGATTGCCGCCCACCTGGAACATCGATTGCGCCAGGCCCGGCCGGCCGCCCGACGCCATCCGCGCCACCCGCGAGGACTCCGGATGGAACACCGATGACCCCAGTCCCAACAGCGCCGCGCCAAACAACACCAGCCCATAACTGTGCGCCGTCGAGAGCACGGCCAGACCCGCCAGCGAGAACAGCGTCCCGCCCGGCAGCGCCAACGGCGTCGGCCGCCGGTCGGCGACGAACCCCACCACCGGCTGCAGGATCGAGGCGGTGAGCTGATAGGCCAGCGTCACCAGGCCGATCTCGCCGAACGTCAGGCCCAGGCTGATCTTCAGGTTGGGATAGATCGCCGGCAGCAGCGACTGCATCATGTCGTTCAGCAGGTGGCAGAAGCCGATCGCCAGGATGATGCGGAACACCGTCCCGTCGAGGCCCGGCGCGGCCTCGCGTTCATTCTTCAAAGCGCTCAACGGGTCACATCCCGCACCCAGGCCTGCGCCGCCGCGCCGGTGAGCGTGGTCGCCGCCGTCGCGTCCACCGGCGTCCAGCCCACGTCCTGCTCGCCATGCCGGCGGACCTGGTCGCGCAACACCTCGACCGTGGCGTCCGAGGCGTCGCCCGTGCGAGCCACGACCCGGGCCTCCAGCACGGCCAGCGGCGCATCGAGCCATACGCCATGGAACGCCACGCCGCATTCGGCGGCCAGGGCCTCGGCGCGGGCCCGCGTGGCCGGCTCGGTGAAGGTCGCGTCCAGCACCACCGCCTGGCCCGCCTGCAAAGCGGCGCGCGCGGTCTCGAACAGGGTGTCGTAGACGCGCTGGTAGAACTCGGGCGTGTAGATTTCCCGCGCCAGCCGATCGACCGGCCCCGCGCCCGCCAGCCGCTTGCGCACCTCGTCGGTCCGCAGCACCAGGGCGCCTGGCGAGCGGCCGAGCCCCGGCGCCACGGCGCGGGCGAAACTGGTCTTGCCGGTCCCCGAAAACCCGCCGACCGCGGCCAGCACCGGTCCGGGCGGCGACAGGTGGGCGATGGCGGCGTCCACATAGGCCTTGGAGAGCGCCACATCGCCGGCGTGCATCGAGACGTGCGCCCGCACCCCTGCCCGCACCGCGAGCATCAGCGGCAGCGCCGCCAGCCCCTCCCAGAGCATGGCCGAAAAGCTTCGCGCCGCCTGGTCCATATAGGCCGACAGCACCCGCACGCCGGCGTCGCGCCGGCCGCGGAAGTCCAGGTCCATCAGCAGGAACGCCAGGTCGTACTGGATATCCAGGTCGCTCAGGAGGTCGTTGAACTCGATGCAGTCGAACAGCACCGGCTCGCCGTTCTCGATCAGGATGTTGGCCAGGTGCAGGTCGCCGTGGCAGCGCCGCGCGAACCCGGCTCGCGTCCGCGCCGCCAGCAGCGGCCGCTGGCGCGCCAGCTCGGCGAAGGTCATCTCGACCATGGTCTCGACGCGCTCGGCGCCCAGCTGGCCTTTGAGGTCGCGCAGCAGGCCGGCGTTGGAATTGATCGTCCATTCCAGGGCGCTCAAGCCCCCATTGGGGCGCAGCGTCGCCGCCGCGTGGAAACCGGCGATCGTCCGGCCCAAGGCTTCCGCCATCTCGCCGTCGATGACGCTGGGGTCCGCCGACAGCACCGCGCCATCGTCGAAGCGGCGCATCTCCAGCGCATATTCCAGCGCCTTGCCGGCGCCGTCCCAGGCGAGGCTTCCGTCCGCCTCGCGGGTGATGGTCCGCACGGCGCGGTAGATGTCCGGCGCCGCGGTCCGGTTGAACGCCAGCTCGCGGTCCAGCGCCCACTTGCGCTTCTCGCGGGTGGAGAAATCCACATAGCCCAGGTCGACGTTGCGCTTGAGCTTCCAGGCCACCTCGCCGGCCAGGAAGACATGCGCGCAGGCGGTGTCGATGGACCGTTCGGACTGGGTCGCGAGCCAGGCGGTGATCTCGGCTTCTTGCCCCTTGCTCAAGGGAACAGCCGGCTGGTGGTCCAACCCTCACCGCTGCGCACGAACTGCAGCCGCTCGTGCAGCCGGAATGGCCGGTCGCGCCAGAACTCGATGACCTGCGGCTCGACCCGCCAGCCCGACCAGTGCGGCGGGCGCGGAACCTTGCCCAGGCCGAACTTCAGGCCGAACTCGGCGATCTTCTTCTCGAAGGCCAGGCGGTCGGGCAGCGGCCGCGATTGCTCCGACGCCCAGGCGCCGAGCTGCGCCGGTCTCGCGCGGGTGGCCCAGTAGGCGTCGGCCTCTTCCGGCGTCACCGGGCTCACGGCGCCCCGCACCCGCACCTGGCGGCGCAGCGACTTCCAGTGGAACAGCAGCGCCGCCTTCGGGTTCGCGCTGAGCTCCTGGCCCTTGGCGCTGCCGAGGTGCGAATAGAACACGAAGCCGCGCCGATCGGCGTCCTTCAAGAGCACCATGCGAACGTCCGGCATCCCCGCCGCATCGACCGTCGCCAGCGACATGGCGTTGGCGTCGTTGGGCTCCTTGGCGAGCGCCTCGGTCAGCCACGCGTTGAACAGGGCGAACGGATCGGCCTCGCTCAGTTGCGGCAACGGTTCGGCGGCCGCCACCTGGGCGACGTAGTCGTCCTCGGAAGGCGACGGCGGGATCAGCGTCTTGTCGGTCATCGCAGGGCATATAGCCCGCGCTTCCGGGGGTCGCTATGGGTGGGCGCCGGCGTTTCGCGCCGGTGAGAGGAGCGCAGGCCTGCGATGGCGCAACCGGATCATCCCGCCCAAACGCTCACCTTCCGCTGTCCCGCGGAGCTGGAGGGCTGGCTGCCGCCGCCCGTCCCGGCCGCGCAGGGCCTGCCCGACTGGCTGAAGACCATGCCGCAGCAGGCGTTCAGCCCCATGGCCGGCGAGGACGACGACACCGTCAAGCGCTGCCCGCCGTTCGTCGACGCCATGACCACCGGTTTCCTGATCCCGCTGATCTGCGACCTGCGGGTCGAAAACGGCGAATTCAGCTGGGACGAGGACCTGCCGCCGGGCGGGGCGGTCAGCTTCGTGCGCTCGCCCATCGCCTTCCATGACGCCGCTCAGGCCACCGGCACGCCGCTGGCCCTCGACGACCGCTTCCTGATCAAGTTCCACAATCTTTGGACGATCCAGGCGCCGGACGGCTACGCGCTGATGTTCACCCATCCGGTCAACCGCTTCGACCTGCCGTTCACGACGCTGAGCGGCCTGGTCGACAGCGACCGCTACCACGAGGGCTGGATCCATTTCCCGGCCCACTGGCACGACGAGACCTTCAGCGGCGTGCTCCCCAAGGGCACCCCGATCGCCCAGTGCTTCCCGGTGAAGCGCGAGACCTGGACCGCGCGCACCGAGGTCTTCACCGAGGAGGACGCTCAGCGGGCCCACGGCCTGATGGCCACCATCGCCCGCGAAAAAGGCGTCTACCGGCGGTGGTTCAGGGCCTAGGCGCTCGCGTCCAGCCCCAGGAACGCCATCGCCGCGCTGGGCCGCAGGAAGAAGCGGCCGTGCGGCGTGGCGGTGAGCGCCAGCAGCGCCGGGCCGGCGTTGCCCGGGTCGCCGCCGGTCGCGGCCCGCAGCTCCGCCTCCCCGGCCGCGCGCTCGCCAAGTTCGAGCAGGCATTTGGCGAGTTCGAGCCGCACCACAGCGTCGCCGGGCCGGGCCGCCAGCGCGTGGCGGAAAAGCTCGGCCGCGGCGGCGTATTCCCCGTCCGCCGCCAGCACCCAGGCGAGGCCGATCAGCGCGTCATAGCGCTCCGGCGCCGCGGCGCGTAACGCCTCGAACTCGCCGCGCGCGAGGCGGCGGTCGTTGCACTTGAGATGCAGGTAAGCCAGGCCGACGCGCAGCACGAGCGCGTCCGGATTGAGCGCGCAGCCTTCGGTAAAGGCCGCGGCGGCTTCCTCGAACCGCCCCGCGGCGCTCAGCTGATCGCCCAGTTCCAGGAAGGCCTGAGGATAGGGCGGCTGACGCCTCGTGGCTTGCCTAAGCGCGTTCAGGGCCTCCTCGCGGCGCCCGACATTGGAGAGCGCCCGGCCGAGCAGGGTCTCGATGTTGGGATCGCCGCTGCGCTCCGCCGCCCGTTGCAGCGGCGCGATGGCGTCTTCGGAACGGTCCTGCAGCAGGAGCGCCGTGCCCTGGATTTCGCCGGCCGCGACATTGTCCGGGTCGGCCTGCAGGACGACGGCCGCCAGCCGCGCCGCCTCGTCGAGCCGCCGCGCCAACAGCGCCAGGTTCGCCTGTTCCAGCGCCTCGCCGATCGCGCCCGGCCGTTGCGAGATGATTGAGGGACCCTTCGACATCGCGCGATCCTAACCCGATCCGGCCCCAGGCCTAGGTCGCTGGGCTTAACCTGCCCCAGTTTAACCGCCCATTGACCATGTCGCGGCGACTGTCCGCGCCGATGGCGTCCGACACCAAGATTTCCCTGAAGGCTGCGCGCGAGGTGCTGGGCGTCGGCCCGTTCTTCTCGCCCAGCGAGCTGCGCCGCGCCTTCCGCGAGGCCGCCAAGCGCGCCCACCCCGACCGGGCCGGCGGCGGCGCCGAGCGGTTCCGCCAGGTGGTCGAGGCCTATCACCGCCTGCAGATCGTCCAGACCGGGTCCGACCGCATCATCCAGCCGCCCGCGCCGCGCCCGCCGGAGCCGACGGAACTGCGCATCGATCCGCTGATCGCCTTGCGCGGGGGGTCCGCCGACCACGTCCTGGGCGACGGGCGCCATGTGCGGGTGAAGCTGCCGCCGGGCCTGCGCGGCGGCGACACCGTCCGGGTCGGCGCCTCCGAGCTCGCCGTGGTGCTGACCGGCTCGCCGGAGATGCTGGTGCGCGGCGACGACCTGTGGATCACCGCCAGCGTCGCCCCGCGCCTGCTGACCGAGGGCGGCCGCGTCGCCGTCGAGACCCCGCTCGGCCGCCGCGTGGTCTGGCTGACCAGGAAGGCCGCCGAGCGCAAGCTCGTCCGCCTGCAGGGCCAGGGCCTGCCCGCCCGCGGCCGCCACCGGCAAGGCCACCTCTTCCTGCGTCTCGCCCCGGCCAAGGCCGGTCAGGCCGACTCCGCCGCCCGCACCCTGCTCCGCCGCTTCGCCGCCGCCTGGGCCGCCTAAATTCGATTTAAGCGGCGCCGCGCCAGCCGCTCGCCTAGGGTCCGGCGACGATTCCTCCCAAGGACCGCCAATGCGCCTTTCGACCCTCCTGGCCTGCGCCGTAACCGCGCTCTCCCTCGCCACAGCCGCGCGGGCCGAGGACTATCCGGTCGGCGAGCGCCACCTCACCGCCATCAACCCCACCGCCGCCCTGCGCGACGCCGACCACAAGCCGCAGGTGCGGGTCACCGTCTGGTATCCGGCCGCCGGCGGGTCGGAGGAGAAGTCGCTGGACCTCGGGCCGGCGGCCCAGCCGGAGTTCTATGTGGGCGCCGCCGCACCTGACGCGCCTTTCGCCGACACGAGGCGGCGGCCGGTGATCCTGTTCTCCCACGGCTTCGGCGGGACGGCGCGGATCATGGGCTGGTTCGGTACGGTCATGGCCCAGCAGGGCTATGTGGTCGTCGCTGTCGAGCATCCGGGGAACAATGGCCTCGACAAGCTGACCCTGCCGGGCGCGATCCTGTTCTGGGACCGGCCGGGCGACCTGCAGGCTGCGCTGGACAAGGTCGCCAACGACCCGGAAATCAGCCCGCACATGGACCTGAAGCGCCTGGGCGTCGCGGGCTTTTCCGCCGGCGGCTTCACCGCGCTCGCGGCCGGCGGCGCGCGGGTCGACCTCAAGCACTTCATCGACTTCTGCAAGGCTCACCCCGAGGACGGCGTCTGCAAGCCGCAGCAGGAGCTCGCCTTCACCCTCGACGAGGCCCAGGCGGCCTACGCCTCGCCGGAGCTGGCGGGCGAAGTCGCCCAGGCCGATGGCGATCACTCGATCCGCGGCGTGCGGGGCGTCTTCGTCATGGCGCCGGCCATCGTCCAGGCGTTCGATCCGGCCAGCCTGCAGGCCATGAACATCCCGGTTTCCATCGTCCTGGGCGAGGCCGATCAGGTCGCCCCGCCGCACACCAACGGCAGCGTGGCCGCGCGGCTGATCCCGCGGGCGCAGATCAAGGGTCTGCCCGGGGTCGGCCACTATGACTGGCTCGCCGCCTGCGGGCCGGGGGCCGCGCGGCGCCAAATCCCCTTGTGCATGAGCCTGCAGGTCCCCCAGGGACCGACCCACTTCGCGGCCCTGCAACAGGCGCTGATCTTCTTCGGCAAGACGATGGGGCCGCCGTAGCGATCGGGCCTAGGTTGGAGGCGACAGCCGAAGCCGCTACAAGCCCGGCCATGTCGCACAATACGTTCGGCCACCTCTTCCGCGTGACCACCTGGGGCGAGAGCCACGGGCCGGCGCTCGGCTGCGTGGTCGACGGCTGCCCGCCCGGGATCAGGCTCACCGAGGCCCACGTCCAGCAGTGGCTGGAAAAGCGCCGGCCGGGGCAGGGCAAGTTCGTCACCCAGCGCCAAGAGCCGGACGCGGTGAAGATCCTCTCCGGCGTCTTCTCCGACGAGCGCCGCCCAGACCAGGTCACCACCGGCACGCCGATCTCGATGATCATCGAGAACGTCGACCAGCGCAGCCGCGACTATTCCGAGATCGCCACCGCCTTCCGCCCCGGCCACGCCGACTACAGCTATTGGGCCAAGTACGGCGTGCGCGACTACCGCGGCGGCGGTCGCCAGTCGGCCCGCGAGACCGCCGCCCGCGTGGCGGCGGGCGCCATCGCGCGGCTGATCATCCCGGGGGTCGCGATCCGGGGCGCGGTCGTGCAGATCGGCCCGCACGCGGTCGCCCCCGACCGCATCGACTTCAGCCAGACTGAGAGCAATCCCTTCTGGTGCCCTGACCCCGACATGGTCCCGGCCTGGGAAGAGCACCTGGAAAAGATCCGCAAGGCGGGTTCCTCGACCGGCGCCATCGTCGCGGTCGAGGCGGTGGGCGCCCCAGCCGGCTGGGGCGCGCCGATCTACGGCAAGCTGGACGCCGAACTCGCCGCGGCCCTGATGTCGATCAACGCCGCCAAGGGGGTCGAGATCGGCGCCGGCTTCGCCGCCGCGGCGCTGACCGGCGAGGAGAACGCCGACGAGATGCGAGCCGGCAATGACGGCCCGACGTTCCTGTCCAATTCCGCCGGCGGCATCCTGGGCGGTATCTCCACCGGCCAGCCGGTCACCGCGCGCGTGGCTTTCAAGCCCACCTCCTCGATCCTCACCCCGCGCCGCTCGATCAACGAGGCCGGCGAGGAGATCGAGCTGCGCACCAAGGGCCGCCACGACCCCTGCGTCGGCATCCGCGCCGTGCCGGTGGTCGAGGCCATGGTCGCCTGCGTGCTCGCCGACGCCTATCTGCGCCACAGGGGCCAGACCGGCGGCGCCTAGGCCTGCCGACGACCTGCGGTTGGATGACAGCGCTGACATCCACACGCGCTGTATGCATACCTGATATTCGAATGCCTACAGGGACTTAGGCTGGCGACAAAACAGCCGAGATTGTCGTTGACCGTTAGTATTTCCCCAACGTAATCACCCGCACCCTGCGGCCTCGAACTCTGAGAGCGGCGCTGGCCGTCGGCTCAATTGGACCTGGAACGCCTGTGCGTTACGACCTTCTGAAAATCCTGATCGTCGATGACAACCGCCACATGCGGGTGATGTTGGCCGAGATTCTGAAGGCCGTCGGCGTGCGCCATATCTACGAGGCCAGCGACGGCGCCCAGGCCCTGAAGATGATGAAGGGCCACAGCATCGACATCATCATCACCGACCTCTCGATGCAGCCCCTGGACGGCATCGACTTCGTGCGCCTGCTGCGCCGCTCCCCCGACAGCCCCAACCAGATGTGCCCGGTGATCATGGTCACCGGCCATTCCACCATGGCCCGCGTCAACGAGGCGCGGAACGCCGGGGTCAACGAGTTCCTGGCCAAGCCGCTCACCGCCCGCGGCGTGGTCGAGCGGATCACCCAGATCGTCGAGCATCCCAGGTCCTATGTGAAGACCGAGGCCTACTTCGGCCCCGACCGGCGCCGCCGCAACGACCCCAACTTCCCGGGCCCCTTCCGCCGCGAAGGCGACAAGCAAGGGCGAAAGGCCGCATTCAAGGAGCTCTGAAGCGGCTTCTTTCGTAAGTCTTTCGCGGGCATGCTGGCGGCCTCGCCGGGGAAACCAGCCAAGATGACCTTCAAGACCTTGACCACCGCCACAGCCCTCGCCGCCTGCGGCCTGATGCTCTCCGGCTGCCTCGTGCTCGGCGCGGCCGGCGCGGTCGGCGGTGCGGCCGTCGCCGTCACCGGGACCGCCATCGGCGTCACCGCCAAGGGCGTTGGCGCGGTCGCCCACGGCGTCGGCGACGTCGTCACCGGCGGCAAGAAGGACGACAAGGGCGGCAGCTAGGGCGCTAGCCCAGGTTCAGTGCGCAGCTTTCGCCCACGGTCGGGCGGGACACCACGATCCGCGACAGGCCCGGGAAGTCGGCCTTCAACCGCTCGGCGAACCACAGGCACAGATGCTCCAGCGTCGGGCTTTCAAGGCCCGGCTTCTCATTCAGCATCCCGTGGTCCAGCTCGCCCGCCGCGGCGCGCAACACCCGGTCGAGCTCGCCCAGGTCGGCGACCCAGCCGACCGCCCCCTGTTCCTCGCCGCGCACGGTCGCCTCGACCTTGAACGAATGGCCGTGCAGGCGCGTGTAGGGTCCGCCGCCCGGATTGGCCGGCAGGTGGTGCGCCGCGTCGAAGGTCGCGGCCTTGGTGATCTCGAAAATCCTGGAACTCATCTCGTCTAGCGCGGCAATCTGGCGGGAGGCGCGCCCCAATACCCGGTTCTCAGGCGATGCCAAGGTACTTGTGCGTCTGGACGCTTAAACGCCAGCGGGGGTGCGCTAGGCAATAGGCGATGGCCGCCTTGGTGTTCTCCGCCCGTCTGGGCCCGTCCATCGGCTGCAGCAGGAAGCGCTCGAACTTGAGGTCCTCGAACCGCGCCGGGTCGACGCCCGGTTGCGGATAGACCAGCTTCAGTTCTTGCCCCGTGGTCTGCACCACGCTCGCCTGCGCCTTGGGGCTGACGCAGATCCAGTCGACGCCGCTGGGCGCCGGCAGCGTCCCGTTGGTCTCCAGCGCCAGGGAAAAGCCCCGCCCGTGCAGGGCCGCGATCAGCGGCTCGTCCAATTGCAGCAGGGGCTCGCCGCCGGTCAGCACCACCAGCCGGTTCTCCGCCCCACCTTCCCAGGCCGCCTCGACCGCATCGGCCAGCGCCTCGGCGTCGGCGAACCGGCCGCCGCCTGGGCCGTCCATCCCGACGAAATCGGTGTCGCAGAAATTGCAGACCGCCTGCGCCCGGTCCTGCTCGCGTCCCGACCAAAGGTTGCAGCCGGCGAAGCGGCAGAACACCGCCGGCCGTCCCGCCTGGCCGCCCTCGCCCTGCAGGGTCAGGAAGATCTCCTTCACCGAGTAGCTCATCCTTCTTCGCTCCTCGCGGAGCTTTGAAGGACAGGTGGCGCTGCTTGCCCTCCGAAGCCTTGGCGAAGGAGGGGACGATCTTCGGCGACCCAGCCTTGCCAGCCGCGGGCCCGCAGTTCGCAGGCCGGGCAGGTCCCGCAGCCATAGCCCCAGGGGTGCAGGGTCTCGCGCTCGCCGAGGTAACAGGTGTGGCTCTCAGCCACGATCAGCTCCACCAGCGCCTCGCCGCCCAGGCCCTTGGCCAGCGCCCAGGTCTCGGCTTTGGTGATGGTCATCAAGGGCGTCTCGATGACGAAGTCCTGCGCCATCCCCAGGTTCAGCGCTGTCTGCATGGCGTCCAGCGTGTCGCGCCGGCAGTCCGGATAGCCGGAGAAATCGGTCTCGCACATGCCGCCAACCAGGGCTTGCAACCCCCGCCGGTCGGCCAGCGCCGCGGCATAGACGAAGAACACCAGGTTGCGGCCCGGCACGAAGGTCGACGGCAGGCCCTTGGCGGTCATCTCGATGGCCCGGTCGGCGGTGAGCGCTGACTCCGCCACCGCCCCGAAACTGGAGATATCCATCATGTGGTCGTCGCCGAGCCGGGGCGCCCAGCTCGGGAAACGCTGCGCGACCGCGGCGCGCACCGCCACGCGGGCCTCCAGCTCCACGGCATGGCGCTGGCCGTAGTCGAACCCCACGGTCTCCACGTGGCTGTAGCGCTCAAGCGCCCAGGCCAGGCAGACGCTGGAGTCCTGCCCGCCCGAGAACAGCACCAGCGCGCCTGCGCCCCGCTCGGTCTTGGGGTCGTTCATCGCCCCCATATGCGCGATCCCCCTCTTGAGCGAAAGATGGCCGGATCGGAAGATCGCGCGCCCCGATCGCTATGTCACCGCTGTCACTTAACCTCTCCGCAAGCGCTTGGCGCCATGGTGCGCCGTCGTCGCGTTCCGCAACCTCCGGCTGTTCATGTCTCTGCAAACGTTTTTCTTCGACCGCGTCACCGCCGAGATCTTTCAGCAGATGGAGGGCATCCTCGCGCTGACCGATCAGCTCGCGCGTCAGCGTCTGACCGCGGACGCACAGTCCTGCGCGTCCAGCGCGGCGGAAATGGCCGACGGCGTGCGCCGCATGCTGGAAGCCGCGGTCGACCTGCGAAAAGTCACCATGGACGGCCTGACCCTTGAGCCCGCGCCGCTGCGCCTGCGCGAGCTGGTGGACGAGGTGCACGCCCGCTGGCAGCCGGCCGCGAAGATGAGCGGCGTCACCCTCCTGGTCTCCTACGACGGCGATCCCGACGCCTGCGCGCTCGGCGACCGCGACCGCCTGCTGCAGGTGTTCGGCGGCTTCATCGGCGAGGCCGTGGCCAGCATGCGCCGCGGCGCCGTCGAGGCCAGCGTCCGCACCATCGTCACTCCCGAGGGCGTCCGCCTGGAAGGCCGCGTCCGCGGCGCCCGCGATCCCGCCTGGGAATCCCAGGACCTGGAGGCCCGCGTCCGCGACGTCGAGGCGCGTTTTGGCCTGGAAGTCGCCATCGGCGTGATGCTCGCCCGCCAGATCGTCGACGGCCTGGGCGGCACGCTGCGCAACGAGGGCGCCGGCGGCGGCTCGGAAACCGTGATCTTCGACGTCCTGCTGCCGATCGCCTCGGAGACGCCGGCCGAGGAGCCGCAGGAGGCCGAGCGTTCGGCCCACGTGCTGGTGGTCGACGACAACGCCACCAACCGCATGGTCGCCCAGGCGCTGTGCGAAATGTTCGACTGCACCTGCGAGAGCGCCAACGACGGCGCCGAGGCGGTGGAAGCCGCCCGCGGCGGCCGCTTCGACCTGATCCTGATGGACATCAAGATGCCGGTGATGGACGGCGTCGCCGCCACCCGCGCCATCCGCGCCATGGGCGGGCCCCACAGCCAGGTGCCGATCATCGCGCTGACCGCCAACGCCGAGCCGGAGGACGCCGAGGGCTACCTCGCCGCCGGCATGAACGGGGTGGTCGAAAAGCCCATGAAGCCGGAACACCTGCTGGCCGCCCTGCAGGCCGCGCTCGGCGAAAACACGACCGAAGACCCGGCTGGCTCGGCCGCCGCGGCGGCCTGACCTCGCCCACCGGCTGGGCCGCAATCCATCGGCTTACTTATCCGGAATTAATCCTCGCCTGCGATGATCGCCCGGCAAGGGGGTTTCTATGGCCTTGGACGTCCTCGATCACGGTCTCGACGAGATGGCCGCCGGCGCCCACGCCTCCGCGGGTCCGCGCCTGGCGGCGACGGTCGCGGTCGGCCTGATCGCGCTGGCCTTCCTGCCATGGCCGGCCTGCGTGGCATGGGCCGTGCTGGTTGGCGGGGTCGATCTCATCAGCTGGTTCATCACCGGCGACCAGGCGCGCGGCGTCCCCATCAAGCCGGCCGCCCGCCTGCGGCATGTCGCCTGCCTGGTGGCCGGCGTCTTCGGCTGGGTGCTGCTGGGCGTGCTGTTTTGGCGCACCGGTTCGGCGGCGGGCGCGGTCTGCGGCGTCGCCATCTGGCTGGCGCTCATGGGCTTCGCCCAGGTCTACGCCTACCAGTCCCGCGCCGGCTACGTGCTGGCGGGCGTGATCCCGGCCGCCGCCATGCTGACCACCCCGCTTGCCGTCCACAACGCCGCGGTCGGCTCCCCCTGGCCCGTCTGGTTCCTGCTCGTCGCCAGCGTCGCCTTCGCCGTCACCGGCGCGCGCCAGACCATGGCCGCGCGCAGCCGCTACGAGCAGGCCACCCAAGACCTGCGGGAGAGCGAGCAGAGCTATCGCCTGCTCGCCGACAACGTCACCGACGTCATCTCGCTGGCCTCGCCGGACGGCAAGCGCCTCTACGTCTCGCCCTCCATCGAGCGCATCCTGGGCTTCGCGCCGGGCGAGCTGATGGCGACGCCCAACTACAAATACATGCACCCCGACGACACCAACATGGTGCAGGCCTTCATCGCCTCGGTGACGCAGGAGACCGGCCCCAAGACCCTCGACTACCGGGTTTTCTGCAAGGACGGCTCCTTCATCTGGGCCGAGACCACCTTCACCCGCCTCAACGACGGTTCAGGGCGCCTGCTCGCCGTCTCGCGCGACGTCGGCCACCGCAAGGCGCTCGAGGCCGAGCTGAAGGACGCGCTCGCCCGCTCCGAGGCCGCGGCGGCGGCCAAGACCGACTTCCTGGCCAACATGACCCACGAGCTGCGCACGCCGCTCACCGCCATCCACGGCTTCGCCGGCGTCTTGCGCCAGTCCAAGACGCTCACCGGCCAGGACGCGCGCCATGCCGGCCTGATCCACGACGCCAGCCAGACCCTGCTGGGCGTGGTCGGCGACGTGCTCGACTTCTCCAAGCTGGAGGCCGGCGCCTTCGAGCTCGACCCGGCGCCGTTCGACCCGGCCGCGACCGTGCGCTCGGCCGCCGAAATCGTCGCCGAACAGGCGGCCGGCAAAGGGCTGGCGCTTGACCTGCGCATCGACGCGCCCGACCCCGCGCCGCTCTTGATCGGCGACGCGCCGCGCTTCCGCCAGGTGCTGCTGAACTTCCTCTCCAACGCCATCAAGTTCACCCGCGAAGGCGGGGTCACGATCGAGCTTTCGGGGCGCGTGCAGGACGACCGCTGCCACATGCGGATCGCGGTGACCGACACCGGCATCGGCATCGACGAGGCGCACATCGCCGCCCTGTTCAACCGCTTCACCCAGGCCGACGCCTCGGTCTCGCGGCAGTTCGGCGGCACCGGCCTTGGCCTGGCGATCTCCAAGCAGATCGTCGAGGCCATGGGCGGTCGCATCGGCGTGGACAGCGTCGTCGGCAAGGGCTCGACCTTCTGGCTCGAGGTCGATCTGCCGACCACCGCGGACGACGCCCTGGACGTCGAGCCGGAGGCGCGCGGCGCCGCCCTCGATCGGCCGATCCGCTGCCTGGTGGTCGAGGACAACGCCGTCAACCGCGAGCTGATCACCATCCTCCTGAGCCCCTTCCCCATCGAGATCGACACCGCCTGCGACGGCGCCGAAGCGGTCGAGGCGGTCGCCGCCGGGCGCTACGACGTGATCCTGATGGACATGCAGATGCCGGTGATGGACGGCCTGACCGCCACGCGGCGCATCCGCGACCTGGCCGACCGCGCCGCCGCGGCCACTCCGATCATCGCCATGACCGCCAATGTCCTCCCCGAACAGGTCGCCCGCTGCCGGGAGGCCGGCATGGACGACCACCTGGGCAAGCCGATCAACCTGCCGCAGCTGCTGGCCGCCCTCGACCACTGGACCTCTCCCGGGGTCGCCGAGAGCGAGCGGGCCGCGTCCGCCTAGCAGCGCACGCGCGTAGGGCTTAGCTTTCAGGTCCTCCATCGGGATGGGAAGGCGCCCAGAGATGACCGGCGAGCCGCCGCTTCGCGCCCTGATGTGGGCGATCGACGAGAACCAGGACGCGGCCGTCGCCGCGATGCTCGCCGCCGACCCCGGCCTGGCGCGCGCGCAGATCGAGACCGGCGCGACGCGGGCCGAGGCGAAGGCCTGGATGCTGCCGACGATCGGCCACTACATCTACCGGGGCGACAGCGCGCTCCACATCGCCGCCGCCGGCTGGCGCGTCGAGATCGCCCGGCGGCTGCTGGCCCTTGGCGCGGACTCCCAGGCGCGCAATCGCCGTGGCGCCACGGCCCTGCACTACGCGGCCGACGGAACCCCGGGCGCGCCGACCTGGAACCCGGCCGCGCAGGCCAGGGTCGTGACCCTGTTGATCGAAGCCGGCGCCGATCCGAACGCCGCCGACATGAACGGCGTGACCCCGCTGCATCGCGCCATCCGCACCCGCTGCGCGGCCGCCGTCGCGGCCCTGCTGGCCGGCGGCGCCGATCCGCTGAAGCCCAACGGCAAGGGCTCGACGCCCCTGCAGCTGGCCAGCTGGCAGACCGGCCGCGGCGGTTCGGGTTCGCCGGCGGCGAAGGCCCAGCAGGCGGAGATCCTGCGCCGCCTCGCCGCCCCCGGCGACTCCGTTCGATGACGCCAGCGTCACCCAAACGCCTCGCTCGCGAAACAATGTTTGCGCTGCGTGCATCCGCCGCTGTTGTTCGCGGCCTCTAACGGGTATGTAAGCAGCGACAAGATTGACCCTAGGGGGACTCCGATGACGTTCTTGAAGGCCCAGGTGTTCGGAGCGGCGGTCAGCGCCCTCCTGGTCTACGGCTGCTCCACCGGCCCGGCTGCGAATGCGCTCAACTCGGCGCACACGGCGTCGGCGACTGAATCCATGGCCTCGTCGACCACCGTCGGCAACTTCCTGCTGGTGGACGCCAACTTCGAGGCCCACGAGCTCTACCGCCACGCCGAGAACAAGGCCGTGGTGCTGGTGACCCAGTCCAACGGCGACGCGGTGATCCGCGGCGAGGCCCCGGCGCTGAAGGCGCTCAAGGCCGCCTACGCCGGCAAGGGCGTCGAGTTCTGGATGCTGAACTCCAACCTCAAGGACAGCCGCGAGGCGATCCTCGCCGAAAGCGCCAAGGCCGGCTACGACACCCCGGTGCTGATGGACAGCTACCAGCTGGTCGGCGAGAGCCTGGGCGTCACCCGCTCGGCCGAAGTCATCGTCATCGACCCGAAGACCTGGAAAGTCGCTTGGCGCGGCAGCCTGGCCAACGCCGGCAAGGCGCTGGACGCCGTGACCGCCGGCCAGTCCGTCACCGTCGCCTCGGCGGCTGGTAACGGCGCCGCCATCGACTTCCCGGCCCGCGCGTCGAAGACCCAGATCACCTACGTCAAGGACGTGGCCCCGATCCTGGAAGCCAAGTGCGTGGCCTGTCACGAACAGGGCGGCATCGGTCCCTTCGCCATGACCAGCTACGAGATGGCCAAGGGCTTCTCGCCGATGATCCGCGATGTGATCCGCACCGACCGGATGCCGCCGTTCCACGCCGACCCGCACGTCGGCAAGTTCTCCAACGACCGCCGCCTGACGCCGGAGGAGACCAAGACCCTGATCCACTGGATCGACCAGGGCGCGCCGCGCGGCGAGGGCAAGGACCCGCTGGACGTCAAGCACCTGGTCGCCGTCGAATGGCCGCTCGGCAAGCCCGACGTGGTGCTGGACGTGCCCGCCTACACCATCCCCGCCAGCGGCGTGGTCGACTACCAGCACCCGTGGGTCAAGAACCCGCTGACCGAAGGCCGCTGGCTGAAGGCCTCGACGATCAAGGTCGATTCCCGCCAGGCCGTGCACCACATCCTCACCGGCTTCATGGCCGACGCCCCGAAGGAGGGCCAGCAGGCCTTCGAAAACCGCTGGGGCGCCTCGGTCGGCAGCTACGCCGTCGGCGCCGAGAGCGAAGTCGCGCCGGATGACGCCGGCACCTACATCCCGGGCGGCGGCGCCATCGGCTTCCAGAACCACTACACGCCGTTCGGCAAGGAGACGGTGACCCACTCCAAGATCGGGCTCTACTTCTACAAGCCCGGTGAGACCCCCGACATCGTCATGCACAACAACCAGATCGTGAACAACGCGATCGTGCTGCCGCCGGGCGACGGGCATCACCAGGAAGTCGCCTATATGGAGTTCCCGAAGGACGCGCTCCTCTATTCAGCCTTCCCGCACGCCCACTACCGCGCGACCTCCTCGGACCTCTGGATCCAGTATCCGGACGGCAAGAAGAAGCTGCTCCTGACGCTCCCGCGCTACGACTTCGGCTGGCAGGGCCACTACAACTTCGCCGAGCCGGTCAAGGTGCCGGCGGGCTCGAAGCTGATCGCCCACTACGTCTACGACAACTCGAAGTCGAACCCGCACAACCCGGACCCGACCAAGACCGTGGTCTGGGGCGACCAGTCCTGGGAAGAGATGTTCTTCACCCGCATCCGCTACCGCTGGATGGACGAGACCTCGAAGCACCTCGTGAACTACGACGAGGAGATGGGCGCCGGCGCCCTGATGGGGATGCTGGACTCCAACATCGACGGCAAGATCGAGAAGAGCGAGCTGAAGCCGGAGAGCCAGATCGGCGCCAACCTGCTCAAGAACTTCGATGCGCTGGACAAGAACCACGACGGCGTCATCGACAAGGATGAGCTGGCCGCAGCGATGAAGATGATGGGCGGCAAGCGTCGCCAGGAAGCCCAGGCCGCCCCTGGCGTCGCCCCGGCCCCGACCGCCGGCAGGTAAGCCGCCGGCCCATGTCGACCTGAACGAGGCCCGGCCCCGAAAGGCGCCGGGCCTTTTTCTTGGGCGCTACCCCTTCGGCTTGACGAACTTCAGCGCGTACTGGTCGGTCTTGCCCTGGATGGCCTTGTCGAAGATCGGCTTGGTGTGGTCGTCGCCCGGTCGGTTGAGGAACTTGCCCTCACCGGCCAGCTTGAAGCCCGCGGCGGTCACCTCGGCGATCACCTGGGCCTTCTCCACCCGGTGCAGCACCGCGATCTGCTCCAGCGTGGTCCCCGGATTGGCCTGGTGGTCCAGCACCAGGTAGACGCCGCCCGGTTTGAGGACCTGGAACACGTGTTTGTTGAAGGCCGCCATGTCGACGGCCCCGTACTTGGCGATCTTCAGGTCGTGATAGTTCTGGGTGATCCAGAAGAGGTCGACAGGCTGGGCGAGCTCCATCTGGCCGAACGGCTGGACCTGCAACTCGACGTTCTTCTGCGGCAGGCTGGCGATCATCTCCTGGTCGGCCTTGGCCGCGCCTTTCCAGCCGGCGTTCTCGATGCCGTAGATCCTGCCCTTGGGCCCGACGACGTCGCTGATCATCCGGGTGAAATAGCCGCCGCCCGGGAACAGCTCGGCCACCGTCATGCCGGGCTTCACGCCGGCGAAGGCGAGCGTGTCGGCCGGGTCGCGGATCGCGTCGGCCTCGACGTCGGCTTTCGGCCGCGACGGATCGGAAAGCGCCTGGGCGATAAAGGCCGGCGCGGCGGCCATGGCGGCGCCGGAGGCCACGCAGAGGGCCAGCAGGGCGGGAACGACCAGGGATCTCATAGGGACAGCTCCGGAAAGGCGCAGGGTCTTAAGTCCCCAGACTGCCATCGCGCCGCCGCCCCGCCGCCAGCCCCTTGAGGCCGACGAACGCCGCCGCGCGACGAATGGCGGGTCCGCGGCCGTCAAGATCTGTCCACGAACCACACGAACGGGTTCGCGCCTTGCGGCTCCGCGTAGCGGAGGCTCCGTCAATTCAACCGCGGAGAACGCAAAGACCGCGGAGTGGCCGCGCTGGCAGCACGGCTATCGCGATCATCCCCTCCTCTGCGGTCTTTGCGTTCTCAGCGGTTTGAAAAAGGTCTGCCCGCTGCGCGGGCCTATCAAGACGAGCCCGTTCGTGTGGTTCGTGTGGTTCGTGGACTCATCTTCCTACCTCGCCAGGGCCGCCAGTTCCGCCTTCTGCTTCTTGGTCAGACCGGCCGCGACCAGGTCGTAGGAATGGCCGATCAGCCGCGCGGTCTCCGCCGCCGGCACATCGGACCCCGGCCCCAGGTCGACGAAGATCCAGAACCGCCGGTCCAGGTGCGAACGGTGGCCGACGCTCGCGTACTGCTCGCGCAGCACCTCGGCCAGGTGCGGGTCGCACTTCAGGATCACGCCTTGCGTCTTCCCGTCCTCCAGGATGGCGAACATCTTCCCCATCACCTTGTAGAGCGTGACGCGCGGCGCGGACGGCAGGACCGAACCCTCCGCGCCCGGCATGGCCAGAATTGCGGCCCGCGCCTCTTCGATCTTCTTCGACGTCATGGCCGTCCTCGCCGCAGCCGCAGGCTCGATCCTCCGGCTCCCGCGTGCCACTGTCCAGCCCGGCCGCAGCCAGCCGGGAGCGCACCATGACCGCCATCCTTTTCACCAACGCCGCGGTGTTCGACGGCCATGGCCCCGACCTCTTGAAGGGCGCCCAGGTCCTGGTCGCCGACGGGACCATCCAGGACCTCTCGGACAAGGCCATCAGGCCGCCCGCCGACTGCCAGACCGTCGACTTGGCCGGCGCCACCCTGATGCCCGGCCTGATCGACGCCCACGTGCACATCTGGGCGACCGACCTCGACGTCCTGAAGCTGATCACCCGGCGCAGCGAATATCTCGCCGCCTTCGCCTACCGCTCGTTGGCCCAGATGCTGGGCCGCGGCTTCACCACCGTGCGCGACGCCGGCGGGACCGACGTCTCCTACGTCCAGGCGCTGCACGATGGCCTGGCGCCCGGCCCGCGCCTGCTGCCGGCCGGGCGCATGCTGACCCAGACCGGCGGCCACGGCGACTTCCGCCGGGCCGGCGAGTTCGCCTGCGCCTGCGAGCTGCGCGAGGGCGGCGGCGCGCGCTTCACCCACGTGGTCGACAGCCCCGACGAGGTCCGCAAGGCGGTGCGCGAGGAGCTGCGCCTGGGCGCCCACCAGATCAAGATCATGGGCTCCGGCGGCGTCGCCAGCCCCTCGGACCCCGTCGACCGCCTGCAGTTCAGCGACGCCGAGATCCTGACCGCCGTCGAGGAGGCGGCCCGCCACGGCGCCTATGTCATGGCCCACTGCCACCCGCCCCGCGCCGTCCAGCGCTGCGCCGAGCTGGGCGTGCGCTCCATCGAGCACGCCACCCTGATCGACCAGGACGCCGCCGACGCCGTGGCCGCGGCCGACGCCTTCGTGGTCCCCACGCTGGCCACCATCTGGGCGCTGCTGGAAGACGGCGCGAAGCTTGGCCTGCCGCCCTCCAGCCAGGAGAAACTGCAGCAGGTCTCCGGCGGTGTCCTGCAAGGCCTGCAGGTGATGCGCCGCAGCAACCTCAAGGTCGGCTTCGGCACCGACCTCCTGGGCTCCCAACAGGACCGCCAGGGGAGCGAGTTCGGCCTCCGCGCCCAGGTTTTCTCGCCCATCGAAATCCTGCGCCAGGTCACCAGTATCAACGCCGAGCTGCTGCAGATGCAGGACCGCATCGGCCGCGTCGCCCCGGGCTACGCCGCCGACCTCATCGCCGTCGATGGCGACCCCCTGGAAGACATCGCCTGCCTGGGCCGCGGCGGCGCCAACCTGCCGGTGATCCTGCAGGGCGGAAAATTCCACAGGCGCGAGGGGGTTTAGCCCTCAGGCAGGCCGCGCCCTTTCCGCTCGGCCTCGCCATCCCGCCGCTTGTCCCAGGGCTGGCGGCGCGTGTCCCGGCCGGCCCGCCGCTCGGCCCCGAATGGTTGCGGAGGCCGGCGGAGGGGAGGACCACTGTCGGCGACACCGGCCAAGGATTTCCGCCATGCTGAGACGCCATCTCCTGAAGAGCGCCGCCGCCCTGCCGCTGGCGGCGGGTTTCGCGGGCCCGCTCACCGCCTTCGCCGCCGCCCCGGCGCGCAAGCGGGTGCGCCCGGGCGATCCGGGTTGGCCCAGCGCAACCCAGTGGGCGGCGCTCAAGACCGCCGTGGGCGGGCGGCTGAGCAAGGTCTCTTCCCCGCTGACCGCCTGCGCCAAGGCGCCCGATCCCGCCGCCTGCGAAGCGCTGTTCAAGAGCCTGAAGAACCCCTTCTTCATCGGCGACGAGGCCGGGCTCACCCAGACGCTCGGCTGGACGGACGCCTGGACCTCCAAGCCCAGCGAATACGCGGTGTCCCCGGAAAGCGCCGCCGACGTCGCCGCCGCGGTGACCTTCGCGCGTCGCCACAACCTGCGCCTGGTCGTGAAGGGCGGCGGCCACAGCTACCTGGGCGGCTCCAACGCGCCGGATTCGCTGCTCATCTGGACCAAGAAGCTGAAGGCGATCGAACTGCACGACGCCTTTGTGCCGCAAGGCTGCCAGGGCAAGGTCGCCCCCGAGCACGCGGTCAGCGTCGGCGCCGGGTGCCTGTGGCTCGAGGCCTATGACGCGGTCACCACCAAGGGCGGCCGCTACGTCCAGGGCGGCGGCTGCACCACCGTGGGCGTCGCGGGCCTCGTGCAGGGCGGTGGTTTCGGCAGCTTCTCCAAGGGCTTCGGCACCGGCGCGGCCAATCTGCTGGAGGCCGAAGTGGTCACCGCCGACGGCGTGGTGCGGATCGCCAACGGCTGCACGAACCCCGACCTCTTCTGGGCGCTGAAGGGGGGCGGCGGCGGCGCCTTCGGCGTGGTCACCCGCCTGACCCTGCGCACCCACGACCTGCCGGCCACCTTCGGCGCGGTCAACGCCACCATCACCGCCAAGTCGGACGAGGCCTTCAAGACCCTGATCGAAAAGCTGCTGACCTTCTATCGGACGAGCCTCCTGAACCCGCACTGGGGCGAGCAGATCCGCTTCCAGTTCCGCCGCCAGGTGAGCGTCAGCATGGTCTTCCAAGGGCTCAGCCAGGCCGAGGCGCAGGCCGTCTGGAAGCCCTTCTTCGACGAGGTGGCCGCCCGGCCCGACGACTACGCCTTCCCCAAGCCGCAGGTGCTGGCGATCCCGGCGCGGATGTTCTGGAACCCCGACATCATCGGGGCCATCCCGGGCGTGATCCGCAAGGACGACCGGCCCGGCGCGCCGGCGTCGCATTTCCACTGGGACGGCGACGGCGACCAGGTCGGCCAGGTGATCCACGCCTACCAGTCGGCGTGGCTGCCGAAGGACCTGCTGCAGCCGGGCCGCCAGGGCGCCCTGGTCGACGCCCTGATCCATGCCGCGGCGACCGGCGGGGTCTCGCTTCACTGCAACAAGGGCCTGGCCGGCGCGCCGGACCTGGCGCTGGCCCGCACCCGCGACACGGCGATGAACCCCGCCGTGCTCGACGCCTTCGCGCTCGCCATCACCGGCGCCGGCGAAGGTCCGGCCTATCCGGGGATCGCGGGCCACGAGCCGAACGACGCGCGCGGCCGCCTCGACGCCAAGCGCGTGGCGGCCGGCATGGCGCCGCTGCTGGCGCTGCCCGGCAAACCCGCCTCCTACCTCTCGGAAACCGACTATTTCGAGCCCGACTGGCAGGCCGCCTTCTGGGGCGAACACTACCCCCGCCTGAAACAGGTCAAACGCCGCTACGACCCCGACGGCCTGTTCTTCGTCCACCACAGCGTCGGCTGCGAGGGCTGGAGCGAGGACGGCTTCACCCGCAAGGCGTGAAGCCGTCTACCTCCCCCATTGCGGCGGCAATGGCGGGAGGGGGACCGCCCGCCATAGAGCGGGTGGTGGAGGGGGCGAGCCCCATCCGCAGCGCTGACAACAGCCGGTCCGACCCGCCGAGCACGAGGTTCGCCCCCTCCACCATCGGCTCTGCGCTGCGCTCGGCCGACGGTCCCCCTCCCGCCGCTGCGCGGGGGAGGTAAGAGCTACCGCCCGACGCGCGTGGGGTCGGTGTAGGTCGCGACCAGGTAGTCGGCGATCGCCTTGGCGGCGTCGTCCGGGATCGTCGCGCCATAGGCGTTGCGCATCTTGGCGACCTCGTTCTGCCAGAACGCGGCCGGCATATGCGGCGGCTGGGTCGAGACATAGTCGGCCGAGTGGCAGGTCAGGCAGTACCTCTGGGCCGTCTCCACGCCGGGGGCTGTGACGAACTTCGAGGTCTCCGGCGGCGGGGCGTAGGTGGGCGGCGGCCTGGCCGTCTCGCGGGCCGCGACGCCGCCCGCCGCGGCGACGGCGAGCAGCACGAGCAGGGGTTTCGCGAGCCGGCTCATGCCGCGATCACCCGCACCGGGTCGGCGGCGTTGCGCATATAGGCGCTGGGGTTCCAGCTGGCGGTCAGCGGCTGGACGTCGCCGGCCTTGCTGGTCGCGCGGGCCACCAACTGATGCTCGCCCGCCGCCAGCGGCGCGTGCGCCGACCATTCGCGGAAAGAGTACTTGCCGTGGTCCTGACCCAGACTCGCCGGCGTCCAGGTCTTGCCGCCATCGGTCGACAGCTCCACCCCGGCGATGCCCGAGCCGCCGTCGAAGGCGACGCCCCGCACCAGGGTCCTGGGCGAGGCCTTGGCGCTCTGGCCGTCCGCCAGGTTGGTGATGAAGCTGCGCACGTTGAGCTTGCCGATCGGCCGGGTGGCGGGCGGCGCCGTCCCCGCCGGCACGCAGGCGCAGTCGTTGTCCGGGATGCGATAGGCCTTCTGCATCCAATAGCTCTGCGACTCCTGCTCCAGCACCGTCAGGTCGGTGATGTGCTTGACCCAATAGGTGCCGTAGTAGCCGGGCACGATCAGCCGCAGCGGATAGCCGTTCAACAGCGGCAGCGGCGCGCCGTTCATCTCATAGGCCAGCATCACCTCGCCGCCCCGCGCATGGTCGACGCCAAGGCCCTTCACGAAGTCCGCCACCGAGGCCAGCTGCGGCTTGTCCGCGCCGTTGAACTCCACCGCGTGCGCGCCCGCCTTGACGCCCGCGCGGTCCAGCAGCGCCTTGACCGTCACGCCGCGCCAGCGCGCATTGCCCATCATCCCTTCGCCGAGCTGGCCGCCCGCCACCCGTGGCGAGGAGAAGCCGCGCCCGTTGCCGGAACACTCGTTCACCGCCGCGATCTCGACGGCGGGGAAGTCGCGCCGCAGGTCGGCGAGGCTCAGGTCCAGCGGCCTCTCCACCGCACCCAGCACCTTCACCCTGTGCGTCGCCGCATCCAGGCCGCGCGGCGGCGTGCCAGCCAGGTGGTAGCGCACGAAGAAGGCGTCGTTGGGCGTGAACGCGCCGTGGTCGAACACCTCGAACGGCGTCTCCAGCTGTGGCGGCCGCTCGGTCAGCACCAGCATCGGGCGCTTCTCGGGATAGGTCTTGATCGGCCGCTCGCCGTTGTCGAACGGCAGGGTCACGCTCTGCGCCCGCGCGGCGCCCGCCGCCAGCAGGGCCGCGGCGCCGGTCAGGACCGTTCGCCGGTCCGCGAGGTTGGTCGCCATGTCGGGTCCTCCGTCAACGGTTCGACATTGGCGCCGGGTCCCACGGAACGCGATATGCACCCTCCCCGCCGAACGGGACGCGCCGGATCGGGGCCACTGGTTTCGGCTGCAACTTTATTGCGGCGAGCGGCCCTATTGCGCGGCCAGCCGCAATGACTTAGGTCGCGACCCTTCGGTTTGGGGGAGAATTTGGCTCTGGCCATGAGTGACGACGCACCGCCATCGCTCGACGAGGTCCGCAAGCGGATCGACGCCATCGACGCCGACCTGCTGCGCCTGGTGGTCGAGCGCGCGTCGCTGGCCAAGGCCGTGGCCGCCGCCAAGGCCGCGGCCGGCGACGGTGGCAAGTTCGGCCTGCGCCCGGGGCGCGAGACCGCGCTCTTGAAGAAGCTCCTGGCCGGGCCCCGCAATGGCGCCCGCCCGGGGCTGATCGTGCGTATCTGGCGCGAGCTGATCGGCGACAGCCTGGCGACCCAGGGCCCCTTCCACATCGCCGTCTGGGGCGGCAAGGATCCAGGCCGCGCCGTCGAGGTCGCCCGCCTGCGCTTCGGCGTCGCGCCGGCCCTGCGCCAGGTCGCCAAGCCGGAGGACGCCATCGCCGAGGCCAGGAGCCTGGGCGGCGTCGGGGTCTGCGCGCTCACCCCGGACAGCGCCTGGTGGGGCCGCCTCCTGGCCGAGCCTAAGCTCAAGGTGTTCGCGGCCCTTCCCTGCCTCGCCGCCTGGGGGCCGCTCTCGGCGCTCGCCGTCGCCGAGGTCGAGATCGAGCCCACCGGCGCCGACAACACCTTCTGGGTCACCGACGCGGCCCAGTCGGCCAAGGCGGTCGAGGACGCGCTCTCCCGCGACGGCGTCGCCGCCACCCTGATGGTCGAGCATGGCGGCCTGAAGCTCTTCCTGCTCTCCGGCTACTACCAGGCCGACGACCCGCGCCTCGCCCGCGCGCCCGGCAAGCTCTCCGGCGTCATCGGCGCCGCGCCCCAGCCGCTGGACGTCTAGGCCCGCTGGACGTCTAGTCCTCGAACGCCGGTCCGCGGGTCATCGACCGGCTGAGCGCCATGTTGAGCAGCCAGTCCCCGCCGTCGGCCACGTGGCTTGGCCCGAAGTCACGGGCCAGATGCGCCTGGATGTGCTCGGGGATCGAGCCCTCGGGCGCCAGCGGGCCCTGCTTGGCGAGGTCCTCGAACCGGCGGTCGTCGGCTTCCCGGTCGCCGCTCAGATTCCCGATGCGCTCGCAGATCATCCCGGTGGCGGTGGGCGAGCGGCCCTTGTCGAAGCCCGGGATCAGGGTCAGGCCGTCGAAGACATCGACCTGCGAGGCGCCGACCCCATTGAAGATGCCGAACACCAGGGTGCCGCTCTGGACGTCGGCGGCGATGCTGTAGAGCTGGCCGTGCAGCGGGATCATCCAGCCGTCGACGATGACGTTGGCGTTGCCCATCCGCAGGCGCAGCAGCCCGATCTCGTCGCGGCGGATCATGCCGTACTCGTGGCAATAGCGGCCCGGGCTCATCGGATGCGGCCGGGTGGACCTGAAGAAGCCTTCATAGGCCTGCCCACGGAAGGCGGCGGTGTTCAGCATCTGATCCCAGATGGCGATCGGCAGGGCGCCGGCGCCGGGCCGTGACGACCGGATGGCTGGAATGGCGTCGGGGTCGACCCCGAACATCTGCGCCAGGCCCTCGGGGTCGCGCTCCCAATCCAGCGTCCGGAAGCCCTCGACGCGGGTGGCCACCAGGGCCGACAGCCGCGTGAGATTGTGCGCCGACGGCTGGACGCTGCCGTTCAGCCACCGGCTGACCACCGACTTGTCGGTCTCCAGTTCGGAGGCGAGCTGGGCTGCGCTCATCGACAGAAGCTTGAGCACCAGGCGAAGCTTGTCGGAGAACCCGATCGTGGACATGCGGCCTTCATCCGAAGCGGCCGGGACGGCGAAGAGGCGTCGAGGTCCAAGCGGGGAGGTCAATCTAGCCCCCCGTTCGCGTTAAGAATGCGTAGCCCCTGCGGCACGCGCTAGGCCTTTCCCGGTGCGCTGTCGGCAGTGCGCCCGTTGAATTGCCGGGCGATCTCCACGGCGTCGGTCTCCATCAGGCCGGTCTGCGGGATCGCCACGATCGTCGCCGGCAGTCCGGTCGCCAGGTCGAACACGGTCCATCCCCGGTTGTCGCGGCGAAGGGCGAAGCGCGGCGGCTCGGTCACGGCGTGGCCTCCTGACGGTCCGGCCCCCTGCGGCGTGAGCGCGGCATGGGCTCAGAACCGCAGGCTGACATTGAGTTTGACATCCTGATCCTGGGCGCGGCGGGAGACCTGGCCGGCGTAGCCGAGCTGCACGGCCAGGCGCGGCGCGATCTCACCGCCCAGCGCCGCCTTGAGCATCAGGGCGTCGCGGGCGATCGGCGCGCCGTGCACGGTGAAGTCGGACCCGCCGGCGAAGCCTTGGGTCGACGACGGCGTGACGTCCCCCTGCGCGTGGCGCCAGGCGACCGTCGCCTCGGCGGTCAGGCCCTGGGCGTTCAGCCGCACGCTGTCCCTTAAGCCCAGCGTCGCGAACGCGATCGCCTGGTCCTTGCCCTGGACCGTGAGCGCCGCCGCGCCGCCATCCTCCTGGCCGGACCGGGCGTGGAGGTTGACCAAGGCCAGGTCGCCGACCAGCTGCGCGTCCTGCCGCGGCAGGTTCAGGCCATAGGCCGCCTCGCCGAACAGCTGGGTCGCGTCCAGGCCCGGGCCGCCGGTGACGTGGCCGGCGAACCCCGGGAAGGCGACCGTGCGGCTCATGTCCAGCGAGCTCCAGGTCTGGGCGAGGCCCGCCGACAGGGTCAGCCGTTCGAACCGCCCGCCGATGTAGCCGCCCAGCGACAGGCCCTCGGCGGTGACCGAGGACGACCGGGCCGCCACCCGCTCCTGGGTGCGGACGTAGCCGCCGATCAGCCCGGCGCGCCAGGTGTCGCCAAGCGCCCGATCGGCGCCGAACATCAGGCCGGCGGACGAGCGCGAAAGCCGCGCCGCGTCGCCGTCCGAGCCGGTGCTTCCCCAGGCGCCGATCGCCCGGGCCCAGGCGGAGCCGGTCCGCGAGACGCCCTCGCCCATGCGGTCGGCAACGGCGTCGCGCAGGAAGCGGCTGTCCTCGAACGCGCTGGTCACCGCCGAGGCGCGCGCCTCGCCGGACAGCTGGTCGAAGGCGCCTTGCGCGGCGGCGTCGGACGTAAGCCCGGCCAGCGCGACCATCACCGGCTGGGTCACGGTCAGGCTGTCGGCGCCGGCGGCGGCGGCGCGCTGGTTGAAGGTGGCGCCGGCGGCTGCGAACGGCCGCAGCTTCGAGAGGCTCAGGTAGACATCGTTGCCCTGATAGCTCGCCGTGAAGCCCAGGAAGGGCGAGACGGGGCCGCCGACGTCGAGGGTGAAACGTCCCTGCATGCCGCCGGCCGCGGAAAACGCCAGCATCTGCGCGCCGATCGTATAGGGGCCGCTGCCCACCGGGGTGAGTTGCAGGATGGCGCCAGGCGCGAGCGTCGCGACGCCGGTGACGGCAAGCTGGCTGGCGTTGGTCGAGCTGACCTGCAGGCGCAGGATCGCGCCGGCCGCCTGGCTGTAGTCGCCGACCACCGTCAGGGCGCCGGGCCCCGGCGCAGCGGCGGCGGCGGCGGCCCGCACGCCGCTGGCGCCGCTGGCGCTGCTGCGTGTCGTCGCCTGGCCGCCCGAACTGGGCGCGTCGCCCGGCTGCAGAACGCCGCCGTTCATCGTCAGCGCGCCGACCGAGCCGGTCCCTGCCAGGACGCCGGCGTTGACCGTCACCGGGGTGTGGCTGAAGTCGCTGTCGATCGACAGCCGCCCGGCGGCCAGCGTGATCCCGCCGGTGAGCCCGCCGCCGCCGGTCAGGCTGAGCCCGCCCAAGCCCGCCTTGGTGAAGACCCCGGTCCCGTCCAGCCGGTTGGCCATGACCGCGTCGGTCGCCTGGACGATGGTCAGGGCGGCGTTGTCCAGGATCGCCCCGGACCCGAAGCTCGCCGCCGATCCGGCGAGCCCGCCGGCCGAGATGGTGGTGCCCCCGGAGTAGCTGTTCGGCCCTGCGAGCGTCGTCATCCCCGACCCCGTCTGGGCTACATGGCCGGAACCGGAGATGACGTTGGCGACCGTGACGGCGTCCGACCGATCGAGGATCAGGACGCCATTGTCGGTCACCGGCCCGATGACGGCGCCGGCGGCGCCCCCATTGCCGAGCGCCAGGCTGGCGCCCGGCCCGATCGATACGCCGCCGGTGAAGCCGTTGGCGCCGGACAGCACCTGCGCGCCGCCGGTCACCGACAGGCCGCCGGCCCCGCCGATCGCGCCGCTGAAGTCGCCGCTCGCCGCGGTGAGGGTCAGCGTCTGCGATCCGAGCACCGCCGCGCCCGTGCCCGCCAGGCTGGCGACGGCCGCGCCTTGGGCCGCGCCGGAGATGTCGAACACCGCATTGTCGGTCAGGCCGCTGGAGGCGGCGATCGAGCCGGCGTCGGCCAGCACCAGCACCCCGGCCGAGACCCGCGTCTCGCCGGTGTAGCTGTTGACGCCCGACAGGATCAGGGTCCCCAGGTCGTTCTTGTCCAGGCCGCCGGCCCCGGTCAGGCTGGACGCGATCGAGCCGACAAAGCCCGCGCCGGCGGCGGTGCCGTCGCCGACCCGGAAGGTGTTCAGCCCCGCGTTCAATCGGATGGCGCCGCCGGTGATCAGATAGTTCGACGTCGCGAACTGCAGCCCGCTGACCTGCACCGGCCCGGCGCTGAGATCGACGGTCACCACCCCCGCGACGCCGCCGAAGATCGGAAAGCCCGGCGTGGCGGTGAGCGAGGCGTTGGCGGTGCCGGCGAGATTGGCGAAGGTGCTGGACGTTGCGGTCCAGACGCCCGTGCCGCCGGTGGTCGCCACGCCTGCCGCCGAGCCGCCGACGTTCCAGAAGCTGAAGGGCCCCACAGGGGCCGGCGGCGCGGGCGGACCCGGCGGCGGGGGCGGCGGCGGCGGCGGCGGCGGTGGGGCCGCGCCCGAATAGAGCAGATTGATCTGGTGCGCCGTGCCGGTCTGGACGGCGAACTGGGCGGCGGTCGTGCCGCCGGGCGTCGTCCCGATATCCAGCGTGTTGTCGGTCAACGCGCCGCCGTAGTTGATCAGCCGGTAGAGCCCGGGTCCGAACCCGGCCGCATTGGCGATGTTCAGGGTCCCGTCGAGGGTGAGGTTGGTTCCCACCGCGAACAGCGGCGTGACGCTGCCGGGCGCGCCCAGGGTCACATTGAGCACCGAGCCGCTGGCGAGCGTCAGCGAGCTCGTCGGGTTGAAGGTGGCGCCCTGGACGCCGAGCAGGGTTCCGCCGCTGGCCACGGTGACCGCGCCCAGCACAAAGGACGAGGAATTGCCGCCCAGCGTCCCGCCCGACGCCACCGCGATCGTCCCGCCGAAGGTGTTGTCCACGAACAGCGTCCCACCCTTGACCACGGCCGAGCCCGCGAAGAACTGCGAACTGCCGGTCAGGTGGGTGACGCCGGCCTCCTGATCGACCTTGCCGCTGCCCTGGAGCGGGGCGGCGAAAGCGTAGCCGGCCGAGGTGTCGTTGAAGACGATGGTGCTGGCCGCCGCGCCCAGGAACAGGGTGACGGCGGTGTAGGCGCCGGGCGCGCCGGGCGCCGATCCCGCCGCGGCGCCGATGTTGATCACGCCGTTGCCGTTGACGGCCGTGCCGTTGGTGGCGGACGACACCGCGCCGCCGTTGGAGATCGTCAGCACGCCGCCGGCGCCAACCGAAAGGGTGTTGTTGACCGTGAACACCGAGCCCGCGCCCGTAACACTGGCCTGTCCGGCGAAGCCGCCCCCGCCGATCGACCCGTTGGTCGTGGTGACGGCGCCGCCGTTGGTGATGTTGAGCGCGCCGCCGACGCCGGCGTTGCCGATCTGAAGGATCGTGTTGTCGGTGAGGTGGGAGCCCGCGCCGTCGACGGTGATCACGCCCGTCGTCGAGCCGCCGGCGTAGGTCTGGTCGGCGGTCATCTGACCGCCGTTGGTGATCGTGAGCGTGCCCTGACCGGCGGCGCCGACGTTGACGTTTCCGGTGCTCGCCCAAAGCGATCCCGCGCCGTCGATCGTGAGCACGCCGACCGATCCGGCGAAGTCGCCGATCGTCGCGCCGGCGTTGGTGATGTGGCCGCCGGCGAGCAGCGAGACGTGGCCGGCGCCGACGTCGCCGATGTAGACCCCGGCCGTCGTGTTCCAGCTGGCGCCCGCGCCGGTCACGGTCACCACGCCGGTCGTGCCCGCGTCCCGGCCGACGTAGCTGTTCTGGCTCACCGCGAGCCCGCCGGCGCCGCTGATGGTGAGCGCGCCGTTGTTCCCCCCGGTGGCGTCTCCGACCCCGAGGTTGAAGGCCACCGCGCCGGCGGCGTTGATCGTCGTGGGGTTGGGCAGGATCACGCCGATGGAGACATTGTCCGTCGCGATGGGGACCGCGTTGGGGGTCCAGTTGCCGGCGGTGAACCAGTCGTTCGAGCCCGTGCCGTTCCAGATGTCGCTGGCCCGCGCCGAGCCCGCCGCCAGGCCGGCGACGGCCAGGGCCGTCGAGCCGAACAGGGCAAGGAGGCGGCGTCCGCGCAGGCGGCTGTCGGCTTTAGGGGTCATGTTCAGGTTCCGGCGGAGTCAGGTGGGGCTGCCCCGGGTCCACGCGGACCCGGACTTCGCCAGGGATGGAGAGGGATGGCGCTTGTCGGCGCCGGCCAGCGGGGTTGTTGCGGGAAATCCGCCGGTCAGGCTGCCGGGCGTGCGAACCTGCGGCGTGAGCGCAGCATCGCGCCGACGCCGCCGAAGCCCAGCAGCATCGTCGCCCAGGCGGCCGGCTCAGGCACGCCCCCGCTGATTTCGGTCATGAATGCGTGCCCATAGCCGCCGCCGCCCGTGTAGAGGGACTCGCCGACGCCCTCTCCGAGATTGTTGACGCCGTAGCCCCAGGAGACGCTGCCGCCCAGGGTGCCCAGGTCGGTCATCCCGGACCCGGCGCTCCAGATGAACGCATGCCAGGCCGTGTCGCCGGCGATGTCGGAATAGCCGAAGACCTGGCCCGCATCGTTGACGCCGTAGGCCGTGGCGAAGGTCCCGCCCAGCGTGCCGATGTCGACCGTATTGGCGCCGTCATAGAAGAACGCGTGCTCGTGGGCGTTCGCCAGGTAACTGCCGGCGACCTGTCCGGCGTCGTTGATGGCGGCGCCAAAGCTGTTCCCGGACCCCAAGGTTCCGAGATCGTGCATCACGCCGCCGCTGTAGATGAACGCGTGCTCGGTGTTGTTGCCGGCGAAATAGGACGACCCCACGACCTGCCCGGAGGCGTTGATGCCGTCGGCCTCGCTGATCGTGCCGCCGAGCGTGCCAAGGTCGCTCATCACGCCGCCGCTGTAGACGAAGGCGTGCTGCTGGCCGTCGCTGGTGTTCGAATAGCCCACGACCTGACCGCTGTTGTTGATCCCCGTGCCGAAGCTCCCGGCGCCGCCCAGCGTGCCGATGTCGTTCATGACGCCGCCGCTGTAGAGGAAGGCGTGCTGCGCGCCGCCGCTGGTGTCCGAAAAGCCCGAAATCTGGCCCAGCTTGTTGATCCCCGTGGCCCCGCTGCCGTCGCCGCCCAAAGTGCCAAGGTCGGTCATCGCGCCGCCGCTATAGAGGAAGGCGTGCCCCAGAATGCTGCCGGTGGTGTCGGAAAAGCCGACCACCTGCCCCAGGTCGTTGATCCCCTTGGCGGTGCTGTCGATGCCGCCCGGCAGCGCGCCAAGGTCGATCATCTTGTAGGAGGTGGCGCCGGCGTTCCCGGCCACGGCGCCCAGCGCCAGGACAAGCGTCCCGCCCAGGGCCGCATAACTCTTGAACATGGTTCTCATCTCGCATCTCGACCGCCGGCCGGAATGGCGGCGAAGGCTTCGAGTCGCGAACCTAGGGATGGGGAGAACGGCGCATCAGTCGCATCGACCGTGATGAAGTTGCAGCGAGTTGAATGCGGCCGCTACGGGCCATCCCGGTCGCCGCCGCCGCCGCGCGGCCGTGGCCGTGGCCTGAGCCGTCGCCGGCTGCGCCGGTAAACCAAACCGCTTCGGCAGGCGTTGCCGAGGCATGACCGCCACGCGTGCCCCCGCCCATTCGCCCCTTCTTTCCGCCATCCTGGCCGCCTCGGCGGTCCTGGCGCTGAGCGCCTGCGCGCCGCACAGCGCCGCGGTCCGCCTGGCCCGCGAGGACGCGGTCTATGCGACGCAGGTCCTCGACCGCGCGCCCCAGCAGGGCTTCGCGCCCGGCTCCTTCCACATCGGCGAGATCCACGCCGCCGAGGCGCGCCGCGACCCCGCCGCCAGCGCGCTGCTGCGGGAGGGCGTGATCGAATACGCCCGCGCCCAGCATGGGCTGAGCCTTCCGGCCCGCGCGCGGCCGGCCGCCTGGGGCGAGGCGCCCGCGCCCTATGACGCGGCCGCCGAACTGGATGCGGCGCTCGCCCGACGCCAGTTCCGCGCCTGGCTCGACGCGCAGCCGCCGCCCAGCCCGATCTACCACGACCTGCAGCAGGCCTACGCCGCCATCCTCGCCCACCCCCAGGCGACCCAGCCCCAGGCGACCCAGCCCGCCGCGGCGCAGGCCGGCGCCGTGACCCCGGCCCTGCTCCGCGCCAACCTCGAGCGGCTGCGCTGGCTGCCGCGCGAGGAGCCCGCCACCCGGGTGGACGTCAACATCGCCTCGGCGACCCTGATCTATGTGGTCGACGGTCAGGCTAAGCTCACCATGCGCACGGCCTCCGGCAAGCCGGGCGACGAGACGCCGATGCTGACCTCGAAGATCGACAGCATCGTGCTGAACCCGCCCTGGAACGTGCCGGCCAATATCGCCGCCGCCGAACTCATGCCCAAGGGAGAGGACTATCTGGCCGCCCACGGCTTCGTCGCCAGCGAGACCGGCGGCCTGGTGCAGAACCCGGGGCCGGAGAGCGCGCTGGGCCTGGTGAAGTTCGACTTCGCCAACCCCTATTCCGTCTACCTGCACGACACCCCGTCGAAGGCCGCCTTCGACAAGGCCGGCCGCGCGGTCAGCCACGGCTGCGTGCGGCTCGAACGCGCCATGGACCTGGCGAACCTGTTGCTGGCGCAGGAGCCCGGCTGGTCGCCGCAGCGGGTCGCCGACACCGTCGCCACCCAGCAGACCACGACGGTGAAGCTGCACGCGCCCGTCGCGGTGCGCCTGCTCTACCTCACCGCCGTGCCGAGCGGCGGGCGCATCGCCGTCCTGCCGGACGTCTACGGCTGGGACGCGGCGCTGCTGCGGCTGATGGATCAGGGCGCCGGCGCGAAGGCGTAGGGTCTTCCGCCGCGCCCGGCCGAGCCCGCCCTTGGACCTGCGGGCGTCGGGCGTGTAAGAGGCACAGCCTCCGCCGCAAGGCTCCGCCTGTCCTAAAAGTCCGCAAGCAGTCCAATGTCCGATGACGCCCCAACCCTCGACTCCGGTCTCGACCGCTCCAAGGCGGCCAGGCCGCTCCCGAAGCCGGGGATCCTGGACATCCACGCCTATCAGCCGGGCAAGGCCAAGGCCGAGGGGTTCGCCGAGCCCGTGAAGCTGTCGGCCAACGAGAACCCGCTGGGCTCCAGCGGCAAGGCGCACGAAGCCTTCGCCAGCGCCGAGCGGAGCCTGCACGTCTATCCCGACCCCCGCGCCAGCATCATCCGCGCCGCGGTCGCCGAGCGCTACAAGCTCGAACCCGAGCGGCTGATCTTCGGTTGCGGCTCGGACGAGGTGTTCCAGCTCCTCAACCAGACCTTCCTCGAGCCCGGCGACAACATGGTCCAGGGCCAGTACGGCTTCGCGGCCTTCGCCATCGGCGCCTATGCCTGCCAGGGCGAGGTGCGCCGCGCGCCGGAACCCGGCTACCGCATCGACGTCGACGAGCTGCTGAACTGCGTCGACGACCGCACGCGCCTGGTCTTCCTGGCCAACCCGGGCAACCCCACCGGCACCTGGATCCCGTTCTCCGAGGTCCGCCGCCTGCACGAGGCCCTGCCGCCCTCGGTCGTGCTGGTGCTCGACGGCGCCTATGGCGAGTTCTGCGCCGACCCGGCCTTCGACGACGGCCTGGAGCTCGCCCGCGCGTCGACCAACGTCGTGGTCACCCACACCTTCTCCAAGCTGCATGGCCTCGCCGCGCTGCGCATCGGCTGGGGCTATGCGCCGCTGGAGATCGCCCAGGCCGTCGACCGCATCCGCCTGCCGTTCAACACCTCGATCGCCGCCCAGCGCGCCGCGGTCGCGGCGCTCGCCGACACCGACTTCCAGGACGCCACCCTGGAGCTCACCGCGACCTGGCGGCCGTGGCTGACCCAGCAGCTGGGCGGCCTGGGCCTTGAGGTGGTCGGCGGCTCGGCGGCCAACTTCGTCCTGGTCGGCTTCCCGCAGATCCCCGGCCGCACCGCCGCCGAGGCCGAGGCGTTCCTGGCCACGCGGGGCCTCTTGGTGCGCGGCGTGGGCCTCTACGGCCTGCCCGACCACCTGCGCATCACCATCGGCCTGGAGGCGCACAACCGCGCGCTAGTCGACGCGCTCGCCGACTTCATGGCCCCCCGAGAAGCCATGCCGACGCCCGCGACATGAGCCCGCCGATCTACCAGAAGATGGCGGTGATCGGCTGCGGCCTGATCGGCTCGTCGATGATCCGCGCCGCGCGCGCCGCCGGCGCCGTGGGTGAGGTCGCGGTGTTCGACGCCTCAGAAGCCGCCCGCGCCCGCATCGTCGCGCTGGGCTACGCCGACAGGGTCGCCGACAGCGCCGCCGACGCCTGCCGCGGCGCCGACCTGGTGGTCTTCGCCGTACCGCCGATGGCCATGGGCGAGGCCGCCCGCGCCGCGGCGCCGGGCATCGCTGCGGGCGTCACGGTCACCGACGTCGGCTCGGTGAAGGCCGCGATCGCCGCCGCCCTCATCGCCGCCCTCCCCGACGCCCTGGTGATTCCCGGCCACCCGATCGCCGGCACCGAGCAGTCGGGCCCCGACGCCGGCTTCGCCGAGCTGTTCCAGAACCGCTGGACCATCCTGACGCCGCAGGCCCAGGTCCAGGCGCCCTATCAGGCCGCGGACGACACGCCCTACCAGGTGGCTGTCGAGCGGCTCACCGACTTCTGGACGGCGCTGGGCGCCAACGTCGAGCTGATGGACGCCGCCCACCACGACCTGGTGCTGGCCGTCACCAGCCACCTCCCCCACCTGATCGCCTACACCATCGTCGGCGCCGCCGCCGACCTGGAGGGCGTGACCCGCGGCGAGGTGATGAAATATTCCGCCGGCGGTTTCCGCGACTTCACCCGCATCGCCGCGTCCGACCCCACCATGTGGCGCGACGTGTTCCTGACCAACAAGGACGCGGTCTTGGAAGTGCTGGGCCGCTTCACCGAGGACCTGCAGGCCATGAGCCGCGCCATCCGCTGGGGCGAGGGCGACAAGCTGTTCGACCAGTTCTCGCGCACCCGCGAGATTCGCCGCGGCATCATCGCCGCCGGCCAGGAAAGCGCCGCCCCCAACTTCGGGCGCGATGTTCGCACAACGGAAACTCCAGACACAAAGTCGCAATAGTTTCGGGTCTCGTATCGACGTGGGCCTCAACCCACGCGAGAAGATCGGGCCATGAGCGACGACCAGGAACGCGCCGGTTTCGAAGCCCTGGCCCAGGCCGGGGCGGACGACGACGACGCCGGCCGCGCACTCGGCGCCCGCCTGAAGGCGAAACACCAGGCCGCCGACCTCAAGGCGCTGGCCGCGCTGTGGATCCACGGCGCCGTGGCCGCGCCGGAACAGCTGCCCGGCATCTACGACGCGGTGGCCCAGGGCTATCTCGGCGAGCCGGTCGGGGCCAAGCCCGTGCCCACCGACGCCGCGGCGAAGCCCGAGCCGATCCCGGCCGCCTTCTGGCGCGGGCTCTGGGAGCTGCTGCAGGAACCCCGCGCCGGCCTGGAGGCCGTCAACCTCACCACCAAGACCGCCGCGCTCGCCGGCCTGATCTCCAAGGGCGTCGAGGCCCGGGTCGGCAAGGCCGCGCTCTGCTATCCCGGCGTCCCCGCCGCCGTGGCCCAGGGCTATCCCAAGCCCTTCACGCTTGAAGCCCTGTCACGCTGTCCGGCCGACAGCCTGGGCGGCGAATTCCACGCGCTCATCGTCGACAACGGCTTCGACCTGGAGGTCCTCGACCGCCAGGCGCTCGGCCTCGACAAACTGCCGCCGCCGCTGGACTACCTGAACGCCCGCATCCTGCAGTGCCACGACCTGTGGCACCTCGTCGGCGGCTACCGCACCACCGCGCTGCACGAGGTCGCCATCTCCGGCTTCCAGCTCGGCCAGTTCGGCCACCACTATTCCTCGATGTTCCTGGCCATGGCGCTCACCCGCGTCGCCTTCGAGCGGCCGGAGGGCGGGGCGATCATGCTCCCCACCATCCTCAGCGCCTGGACCCACGGCCGCCGCACCCCGCCGCTGCTGCCGGTCAACTGGCCGAGCGTCTGGGACAAGCCGTTGGCCGAGGTCCGCGCCCAGCTCGGCGTCACCCCCTACGTCTCCCCCTTCCCCGCCGACCTCTTCGAACAGCTGTCGGTGGCGGCGTAGGCGCGGCGGGCGGGATCCTCGAAACCGCCAAGACGCCAAGTGCGCCAAGAAGGTGGGTCGGGCTTCGACACGAAGACCACGAAGGACACGAAGATCACGAAGGCGCCGCAGGCGATCTTCCCATCCAGGCCTTTTGGACCGGGCTTCGCCCTCTTCGTGGTCTTCGTGGCCTTTGTGGTCTTCGTGGCCTTCGTGGTCTTCGTGTTCCTCCTCGGCGAACTTGGCGTTCTTGGCGGTTCATTCGATCTTGCACATCTACATATTCACCCCTAAGTATGAATAATGCTCGACGCCACGCTCACCGCGCTCGCCGACCCCACCCGCCGCGCGATCCTCGCCCGGCTGGCGGACGGCGAGGCGCGGGTGACGGAGATCGCGGCGCCCTTCGCCATCTCGCTGAACTCGGTCTCCAAGCACATCCGCATGCTGGAGCGCGCCGCGCTCGTCCGCCGCCGGATCGAGGGCCGCGAGCACATCCTGACCCTCAACCCCGGCGGCCTGGACGAGGCCGCCCGGTGGATCGACGACCAGCGGGCGCTGTGGCGCTGGCGCCTGGCCGAGCTCGACAGGATCCTGCAGGAGAAAGCCGATGGCTGAGTACAGCATCACCCATACCTACGCCGCCGCGCCGGAGCGGGTGTTCGACGCCTGGCTCGACCCGGCCATCGCGCGGCGCTTCCTGTTCGCCACCCCGACCGGCGAGATGATCCGCGCCGAGACCGACCCGCGCGTCGGCGGCGCCTTCACCTTCGTCGACCGCCGCCCCGACATGGGTGACGTGCTGCACACCGGCGAGTACCTGGAGATCGACCGCCCCAAGCGCCTCGCCTTCACCTTCGGCGTCCCCCAGTTCAACCCGGACTTCACCACGGTCACCCTGGACTTCACCCCCACCGCCGCCGGCGGCTGCGAGCTCCGCCTCACCCACAGCGACGTCCCCGCCGAATGGGCCGACCGCTCGAAGGAAGGCTGGGGCATGATCCTGGGCTGGCTGGAGACGGCCCTGGGTTGATTTCCATCCGCTCATCCCAACCCCAAACTCCGCTCATCCCGGCGAAAGCCGGGACCCAAGCCGACTCTCAGAACCCGAGCAGGTTGTTCAGGTCCTCATAGAGATCGTCCCACCGCGGGTTCGTCGCCTCGATCAGTTCGATCTTCCATGTCCGCTTCCACTCCTTCATCTGCCGCTCGCGGCGGAAGGCGTTCTCGCGCAGCTCGAAGCTCTCGAACCAGACCAGCCGCGTGCAACCGTATTTGGCCGTGAAGCCCGGCACGGCCTTCTCACGGTGCTCGAAGATGCGGCGCGGCAGGTCGCTCGTCTGTCCGATGTAGAGCGTCCCGTAGGGCGCGCTGGCGACGATGTAGACGTAGAAGCTCACCGAGCCCTCTCCGGAGCCTCAGCTTGGGTCCCGGCTTTCGCCGGGATGAGCGGAGTTGGGGGTCGTGAGAAATTCCTGAACCCCCTCGATCGCCTCCACCAGCCCCACCCGCTGCAGCTCCACCCCCTCGGGCAACCCCGAGAAAAGCCGCGTCGGCGATGACGCGTCCAGCATCACGAACACCCCCTTGTCGTCCGCCCGCCTAATCAGCCGCCCGAACGCCTGGGCGATCCGCCCGCGGGCGACGGCGTCGTCATAGCCCTTGCCGCCGAACCGCATCCGCCGGGCCTTGTGCAGGATGTCGGGCCGCGCCCACGGCACCCGGTCGAACACCAAAAGCCGCAGCGACCGCCCCGGCACGTCCACCCCGTCCCGCACCGCGTCGGTGCCGAGCAGGCACGCGTCCTCCTCCGCCCGGAAGATGTCGACCAGCGAGCCCACCTCGCCGTCCACGTGCTGGGCGTAGAGCGCGATTCCCTTGTCGGCCAAGGGCGCGGCGATCTTCTCGTGCACCGCGCGCAGCCGCCGGATCGCCGTGAACAGCCCAAGCCCGCCGCCGCCCGCCGCCAGGAACAGCTCGCGCATGGCCGCGGCCACCTGGCGTGGATCGTCCTTGCCGACGTCGGTGACCACGAAACAGCGCGCCTGGTTCGCATAGTCGAACGGCGAGGCGAGCTTCAACGTCTTGGGCCGCTCCGGCAGCCGCGCCGCGCCGGTCCGCATCTCCGCCAGCGCGAACGGGTCCTCCAGCGTCGGGTCCGCCAGCGTCGCAGACGTCACCAGCACCCCGTGCGCCGGGGCGATCACCGCGTTGGTCAAGGGCTCGGTCGGGTCGACCCAGTGCCGGCGGCACGCCGCGTCCACCACGCGGCCGAACATGAAGGTCGCGTCGAACCAGTCGACGAAGTCCGGGTCGTCCTCGGCGTCCTCGTCGATGGCCCGCAGCATCGAGCGCCAGGCCGGCAGCGCCATCCGCGCCCGCCGGTCGATGCCCCTGAGAGCCCCTTCGATCCGCGCCCGGTCGGCGGTCGTCAGCGTCGCTGCCTCGTCGTCCAGCACCTCCTCCAGCTGCCTGGCCAGCGCCACCAAGGGCGCCTCGATCTTCGCCAGCGCCTCGGCCGCCGTCCGCGCCGTCGTCCGCACCAGGTCGAGCGCCGGCCGCGCCGCGCACTCCATCCCCACCTCGCTCGGCGTGGCCCGCGCCCGCAGCTGCTCCATCACCGCCACCAGGAAGTGCTCCACCGGCCCCAGCGGGTTCACCTCCCCGTTCGGCGGCGCGATCCGCCCCGACCACCCCTCGCCCGGCAGCGCGCTCGCCGCCTGGGTCGCCGCGATCAGCGCGCCCTGCGCCTCCTCGTGGTCGCCCAGCACCTCCATCAGCCGCGCTTCCAGGCCCCGCCCGCGCCGCCCGCGCCCCTCCGGCCCGCGGATCCAGCGCCTAAGCTCCGCCGCCTCCGCCCCGGAGATCGCCGCCGAAAACGCCGAGTCCGCCGCGTCGAACAGGTGGTGGCCCTCGTCGAACACGATGCGCTTCAGCTGCGTCGTCTCCGCGTCGCCCTTCGACCCGCGCGCCGCCCGCGCCCCGTCGAACGCCGCCTGGCTCAGCACCAGGGCGTGGTTGGCGATCACGATGTCGGCGCGCCTGGAGCCCCGGATCGCCTTCTCCACGAAGCAGGTCCGATAGTGCTGGCAGCCGGCGTGGATGCACTCGCCCCGCCGGTCCACCAGATTGGCGGGCGAGGCCTGCGCCGCCGGCGCGACCGAAAACAGCGTCGGCAGCCAGGCCGGGAAATCCCCGCCGGTCATGTCCCCGTCGCGCGACGCCCGCGCCCACCGCGCCGCCAGCGCCATCCCCACAAGGTCGCCGCCGCCCAGCTGCGCCGCGTTCACCGCCTCCTGGAAATTCAGCAGGCACAGGTAGTTCTCGCGCCCCTTGCGCACGACCGCCTTCTTCGCCCGCACCTTCGGGTCCGGATAGACCGAATGGCTTTCCCGCTCGATCTGCCGCTGCAGCGCCCGCGTATAGGTCGAGATCCACACCGCCGGCCCGTTGGCCTCGGCCCACAGCGACGCCGGCGCCAGATAGGCCAGCGTCTTGCCGATCCCCGTGCCGGCCTCGGCCAGCATCATCCGCGGCTCCCCCTCCCGCTCGCGCGGCGAGAACGCGAACGCCGCCTCCGCCGCATAGTCCGCCTGCGCCGGCCTCGCCTCATCCAGCCCCGAGCGCGCCAGCAGCTCCACCAGCCGCGCCGCCGCCGCCTCCGGCGCCACCGGCTTGCTCCCCGCCTCCCCCGGCGGCGCCTCGCCCTCCCATTCGGAGAGCCGCGACCAGACGTCGAGCCCCGACGTCCTGAACATGTTCCCCACCGGCGCCGAGCGCAGCGCGCCCACCACCGCCGGGCCCCAGGGCCAGCCGCCCCGCGCCAGCGTCTCGGCCACCGCCAGCGCCTCTTCCCGCGAGGGCTCCGGCGCCGCCGCCAACTCCGCCAGCAGCAGCCCGCACACAGCCCTAAGAGCCACCGCCTGCGCCGGAGCCCCCTTCGGCTCCGCCAGCCCCAAGGCCTGCGCCAACCCCGCCGCCGACGGCGCACAGAACCGTCCCGGCCGCACGAACGCATAGAGCTCCAGCGCGTCGAACACCCGGTTCGACCGCGGCGGCACCGGAACCCCCAGCCGCCGCGCCGTCATCGCCGCATGCGCTGTCAGCACCGGCCACTGCTCGAACAGATCCCGCGCATCCGGCGTCCGCAGCGCCTGCGGCCCGGTGGCGTCCGCCACCGCCGCGCGAGGGCCTGGGAGCACCACCAGCGCGGGCGCGAGATCGAGGGTGGCGGGGGTGAGAGTCACCCGGGTGTTTTAGCGCGGAGTCGGGTGGGAACGGAATGGGAACTTAGGGGCCGTGTACTGCTTCAGCTCGGCGTAGTTTGATCGCGCTTTGCCCGAGCTGCCGCGAGTTGTCCGGGCATTGAATATATGTATGTCAGAAATAACTCGACAAAACTCAACAATTCCTCGGCCTCATCACGAGTGAACTGCGCCTCATCATGCACCGCATCATTTCCCTCCAGGCGGACATGATGAGCCCAGTCTTTCAGATCACTAGTCAGGCGACCTTTTTCGGAAAGGTATTCTATTCTCTTGTAGACTGTTTCATTCTTAGCGAGATCGCCGCCCAAGAGTTTCTTCGTTGCAACGTCCACGACCTTCCGACTCATCGCGCCAGAGGCATCGTAGTGGCCCCGTCGGCAAGATTCCGCCGCCTGCCTAAAGAACGCTGCGAGCGGATCGGGAATGAACTGAGGGACGTCTCGCCGTGTCGGGACAGGGTAGGTGGTATAGAGCTTCCATCCGTGAGTACGGGGATCACCTTGGCATTTATTCGGAGAATTGTTTTTCGCCGACCCAACACTGCCGTCAAATATTCCAACAACAGCCTGCTCACAACCGCTGCAAATCATCATTTCCATAAAAGAATAGTCTAACCTGACTGGACGAGCACCGCACTCGTACACGATAGCGAACCCGATCTGCTCGGCGCCGCAATGGGGGCATTCCAGAATCAACGACGCCATGACTTCGAACCTTCCTAGTAAATTCAGTCTGATAGTCGCGGAGCAGGAGCACAAGGACGGTCCGGACGCTCATAGGCGGTTGCCGACCGTATTTCAGCGTATAGTTGTTTCGCGGCTGGTCGGGGGATCGTCGAATGCGGAACCTGTTTGCGCTTGCGCTGGGCCTCGTCGTCGTAGCGTCGGCCCCGTTGGCCCGCTCTGCTACGATTAATTGCTCGGTCAGGAGCGCGAACCCGACGGCCCAGGCCGTCTGCTCCGACTCCGACCTCCTTGACCTCCTGGGACAGGAAAACGGTCTCTACCACGACCGGATGCGCGAAAACCCGGACGTCGCCGACAACTACCGGACGACCGAAGCGGGCTTTATCCGCGCCCTGCTCCAATGCAACGGGGATCGCGGCTGTCTCCGGTTGGCTATGGAACATAGACGTCAGGACCTCGCCGATGCGTCCTCGGCTTCTGAAAGCACAAACCCCGCGTCCGCCCCGAATTCGACAGCCAGCAATCCAACCAGCGCCAGCCAAACCGTCGGCTCCCCAGACCAGCCGCCTCCTGCCAATTACGCGGCGCCGCCAGCCGACTCCCTATCCCTGGCGCCGGTTCCGGCCCCGGCGGGCGCTGCCGCAGGTTCGAGCGCGCCCGCTCAGCCCACGTCAACGCCCCTCACCTCAGCCCCAACGCCGCAACCCAGTTCCCCAGCAAGCGCGATCATCGGATTGCTGATGCTGTTGGCGATCCTGATCGTGCCGGTATTGGTCATTCGCGGCCGCTTCGCTGAGCGAACCCGCGCCCGCCTCGAATTCTGGAAGGTCGTTGACGAGTACGAAGGCGCGCTTACGCGCCGGTATCTCCAGTTGGTTCGGCGAAATGCCTACGGCGTCGAGGACAGACGGCAATGGGAAAGGGAACTTCAGGAGTTCTACTCCACGCGCATGGGGCCAGAACTTCGTCTACGCCGCGTGAAAGCGGACCTTGCCCGATCAATCATGGAGCTAGAGGCAACCAAGCTTGATCGGCGTGTGGAAGAAGCGGCGAAAAACCTGACGCTCGGAATGGCCTTTGATCCCAAGATGTCGCCGCGTGAGTTCGAAAACTTTTGCGCGGCCATAATGCAGCGAGGAGGGTGGACCACCGACGTGACCCAGTTCTCGGGCGACCAGGGCGTCGACATCTTCGCCCGCCGGGGCGACGACAGCATCGTCATCCAATGCAAGCTCTACTCGGGGCCGGTCGGCAACAAGGCGGTACAAGAAGCGCTGACGGGCAAGGTTCATATGGGAGCCCGCCGCGCCGCGGTCGTGTGCAGCACCTCGTACACGCCGCAAGCTCAGCACCTCGCCGCCACGACAGGAACCGAGTTGCTCCACTACAACCAGCTTGCCGATCTTTGAGACAACGGCCGCCGCCCACCCCAGAGCGCGTCCTTGAACGGGCGGCGCGGGCAAGCTCTCATCGTCAGTGGGATTGGGGCGGCGCCTAGGGCGTCGGGTCGGGTCCGCCCGCTTTGCGGAAGGCCTGGAGCTGGCTTCCCATCAGGTCCGCCATCTCGCGGAAGATGCGCAGGCTGCACCAGAGGTAGCCCCACATGAATCCGGTCGCGAAATAGAAGATCAGGACCGCGCCGGCCACCGTCGCCGCCCCCTGGGTTCCCACGGCGGTTCCGATCGTCGTGCACAGGCCGCCGATCGCGCCGGCCAGTGTGTTCAGCTGTACGAGCGTCGCGCCGATGATGATCTTGGTGAGCCAGTCCGAGATCTGCTCCAGATTGGTGTTTGGAATGAAGCCGGACGGGCCGCCAAGGGCGCCTCGGCGTTCCGCATCGGTCTGAAAGCGCGGCACGCCGAACAGAAACCCCAGGACGCTTCCCGACAGCCAGGCCGCCGAACCGACCAGCAGCAGGGTGCTCGAGACCCGGATGAACGCGGCGACCGACCAGCCGTAGACGCCGATCGCGACCGCCCCCAGGACGAAGGCGAACACCGCCATCAATTCCCAGAAACGGAAACGCTCCCGCGGCGGCGGCTTCTGTTCGGCCAATTTGAATCCCTCCCCGGCGTGCGCGCGGCGATGGGATCGAGGCCCCCGCCGGATCACGCCCTGGTTGTAATCTATCCCTCTGCCAGCCGCATAACAAGGTTCGCTTCGCGCGGCGGCGAACCTGGTCAAGGCGCCGCTGGGCGTCCTTGAACGGACTGCGCAGGCAGGCTCCCATCGTCGGCGGGATTGGGGCGGCGGCCACGCTCGACCCCGACGCGGCTAGCCCGGCCCCCCGCCGATCTCCACCTGGCCATCGCCGCCATCGTAGACCAGCCGGTACTGCCTCAGGAACGTTCGCCCCAGGATCACGCGATGCCACTGGCCGCCCTGGCGAAGTTTGACGCCCGTGAAGCTCTGGAACAGCAGGCGGTCGAGGCTGGGCACATAGATCCGCGCCATGTAGGTCGCCGCCCAGTGCCGGCCGCCGACGCCGCTGATGAAGCCTTCTTCGTGGATGATCAGGCCCAGCGACCGGGCGAGGTCGTCGTCAATGCAGTCGCCGCCGGCGCCGGTGTCGATCAGCGCCCGGACCCCCTTGGTCGGCAGATCGGGCTTTCCGTCCGTGTCGACGGTCCGCCGAAGGCCGATGTCGACCAGCAGCGTCGGCCCGAGTTCGGCGAGGAGGTCGGACGGCGACTTGCCGTCCTTGCCCTTCCTAAAGCCCGCCTGGGCCAAAGGAATGGGCCGGGGTGAAGATCATGCCGCCCGGAAGCTGGACCGGCGGCGCTCCAACCTGGCGGATCAGATACGGTCCGACATCGAAGCGTTCCAAGGCTTCTTCGGCCGCGGTCTCAAAGTCCTTGAATGCGCCGATATAGACGCCGGCATGGAACACGACCCACTCGTGGTCGTGCTCGGCTTCAAGCGTCGCTCTCATCCGCTCGAACGCGGCGATGTCGTCTTTCAGAACGCTCATCGATCATCCCCAATCGAGCGTTTGGAACATTGTTCGCCCCACCGAGCCAATCAACTTCATCGGACCGATGAATATTTGTCCGAGTCGGCGTCACAGGGGTTAACGTCGAGGCCCAGGCCCGGGCGCCCCAATTCGTGGCGGCCCGCCCGCCCCTGAACATTTTTGCTTTCCTTGCCGCCCCGCCACGGCGGCCTACACTCCATCCTGGGCCTTCGCGGCCCTGGGGGACGGCGGGATGCAGAAGACCGGGGCGGCATGGCGGTAGCCGGCGATCTGGCGATCGCGCGGGGCGACCGCCGCGCCTTCGGGCATCCGACGGGGCTCATTCCGCTGGCCGGGACGGAGCTGTGGGAGCGGATCTCGTTCCACGGGATGCTGGCGCTCCTCACCCTCTATCTCGCCGAGCAGCTGCTCCTGCCCGGCCACGTGGAGAAGGTCGTGGGCTTCCCGGCCTTCCGGGCGGTGATCGAGGGCGTCACCGGGCCGCTCAGCGTCCAGGCGCTGGCCTCGCAGATCTTCGGCCTCTACATCGGCTTCATCTACTTCACGCCGATCTTCGGCGGCTTCATCGGCGACCGGGTGATCGGGCGCAAGAACGCGGTGATCCTGGGCGCGGTGCTGATGACCTGCGGCCACCTGGCCATGGCCTTCGACCAGTCCTTCCTGCTGGCGCTGCTGCTGCTGATCCTGGGCGCGGGCTTCCTGCGCGGCAACCTGATCGCCCAGGTGGGCAAGCTCTATACATCCGGCGATCCCAGGCTGGCGTCGGGCCTGCAGATCTATGTGGCCATGGTCAACACCGGCGGCTTCATCGCCCCGATCATCACCGGCCTGTTGGGCCAGACCTGGGGCTGGCACTTCGGCTTCGGGTTCGCGGGCTTCGGCATGCTGATCGGGCTTGTGACCTACCTCGCGGGATCGAAGCACATCCCGGCCGACCCGCCGCGGCATGAGGTCCGCGCGACGGCGCCGCTCACCGGGGCGGAGTGGCGCACGGTCGGCTTCCTGATCGCGCTCCTGCCGCCGCTCACCCTCTACTGGATCGTCAATTCCCAGGAGTGGAACGTCTACAACATCTGGACCCGCGACCATGTGAACATGGTGGTCGGCGGATTTCACATGCCGATCGCCTGGATCCAGTCCCTGGGCAGCATCATCTGCGTCGCCCTGGTGCCGCTGGTCCTCGCCCTTTGGGACTGGCAGCAGCGCAACGGGCGTGAGTTCAGCAACATGGGCAAGATGGCGTTCGGCTGCGCCGTCATGGCGGCCTTCACCCTGCTCGACGGCGCGGCCAGCCTGATCTTCGGCGCGAGCGCGAAGATCCCGCTCATCTGGGTGATCGTGGACAATTTCGGGGAGTCGTTCGGCTACCTGTGGGTCGTGCCGGTGGCCATCGCCTTCTACACCCACACCGCGCCCAAGAAGGTCAACGCCATGATGGTCGGGGTCTACTACCTGGCGATCTTCGCCGGCAGCCTGATCAGCGGACGCCTGGGCGGCCTCTACGAGACCCTCTCGCCCACCGCCTTCTGGGCGCTGCACGCCGGCGTCGTCGCCGCGGCCGGGGCGATCTTCGGCGGCCTCGCCCTCTCCGGCGTCGCCGGCCGCTTCGCCCCCGAAGCGGCGTAAGCGCGCGCGCCAAAAATGTGCACTGCCGGGCGCTGAGCGAACGTCGTAAGCTCAGCGCCCTGGCGAGGCCCGCCCTGTGGCCGGCCTCGCCCACGGGGGAGGAAACAACATGCGTAGTCTCATCCTAGGCGCCGCGGTGCTGATGCTGGCCGGCGCGGCGGGCGCCGCCTCGGCCGCGGAAGACGTGGCCAAGACCCTGACCGACCTCGAGGCCAAGTGGTCGGCCGCGGGGCTCACTCAGGACGTCAAGGCGGTCGACGCGATCCTGGCGCCGGATTGGATCGGCCGCGGGCCGAGCGGCAAGCAGAACAACAAGGCCAAGGCGCTCGCCGAAATGAAGGACCCGACCAGCAAGACCACCGCGATCAAGAACCACGACGTCGTGGTCCGCGTGTTCGGCGATGTCGCGGTCGTGCAGGGCTATGACGACGAGACCGGCCTCGACAAGGGCAAGGACTCGAGCGGGACCTACAGCTGGACCGACGTGTTCCAGAAGCGCGGCGGCCACTGGATGGCGGTCGCCTCCCAGACCACCAAGGTCACCGGCAAATAGGCGGATGGCGCCGGGGGCGGCGGCGCGCCGCGGCCCCCCTATCCTCCCCACAACCGCTATGGCACGCTGCGGTTGCGCCTTGGGGGGAGCGGGTATCATGAAGCTGCGTATCATCGCCGTGGCGGCCGCCGCGGTCCTGCTGTCCGCGGCCGACGCGCGAGCGCAGTCGGTCTACAAGAATGCGGACTGGCTGCGGAAACCGACCGCCGGCGAGCTGATGAAGGTCTGGCCCACCGAGGCCCTGAAGAACGGGACGGGCGGCCAGGCGACCATCCACTGCTCGGTCAGCGTCCAGGGCGCGCTGTTCGACTGCAAGGTCACCTTTGAAACGCCGCCCGGCGCACATTTCGGGGACGCCGCCTTGGCGCTCGCGCCGCAGTTCCTGATGAGGCCGGCGACCCTTGACGGAAAGCCCGTCGTCTCTTCCGCCAACATCCCCATCAATTTCAAGTCGCTCGGCTACCGCCCGCCGCCGGACGCCTACGCCGGCAAGCCGGTGGTGAGCGCCAACATGGCCTGGCCCGAGGCGCCCAGCTACGCGGCCGTGGCGGCCGCCTACCCGGCCAAGGCGCGCGCCGCCCGGGTCGGCGGGCGGGTCAGCCTGGATTGCGAGATCAATCGGGAGGGGCGGCTCTTCCACTGCGACACGCTGACGGAGGAGCCAAAGCACGAGGGCTTCGGCGACGCCGCCAAGGCGCTGTCAAAGGCCTTCCGCGCCTTCCCGACGCTCAGCGACGGCAAGCCCGTCACCGGCGCCCACCTGCAGCTTCCCTTCGTCTTCGACCCGGCCATGCTGGACGCCGGCCAGCCGGTGATCGGCAAGGCCCAGTGGGCGGCGCTGCCGAACGGCCAGGATACCGTGGCCGCCTTCGGCAAGGTGGTGGCGACCGGCACGGCGCACGCGCGTCTCGCCTGCACGGTGCAGCAGGGGGGCTCGGTCGCCGATTGCAGCGTCCAGTCCGAGGACCCGGCCGGAACCGGCGTCGGCCAGGCGGCGCTGGGGCTCAGCCCGCACTTCCGCCTCACCACCTGGACCGCCGAGGGCCTGCCGACGGTCGGCGGGACCATCAACATCCCCCTCCGCTACGAAGCCGGCGCCAAGCCCGAGGGGTGAGCGCGGCGCAACAACCCCTGCTCCTCTCCCTCGGCGCTGCCGCGCCTGGGAGAGGAGCAGGTCGGTATATGTTCTCTTTTTGTTCCACCCTTGTCAACCCACAAAACCGGCCCGCGGCCGCCCGCCCTACCCCCGACCGCGACGGCATGACCGATGTTTAACTGGAGCTTGCGCCACGGCCACGCCTAGAGGGGGCGGATGCGCCCGATCATCCTCGCGCTCAGCGCGCTCGCCCTGCTCACCGCCGCCCCGGCCCAGGCCGCGCCAAACCCCGCGCCCGCCGCCGGCGGCGAGCCCAGGCTGGTCGACACGATCCCCGATTTCGCCCGCGCCTGGGAGGCGACGCAGGCGCTCCCCGACGCCGAGCGCGGGGCGGCGTTCGAGGCCGCCTTCGCCCCGGCGCTGCCGGGCTTCTACGACGCCGCGCGGTTCGAAACGCCGAAGGGCAAGGACGCCTACCGCGCCCGCCTGCTGCGCAACCTGAAAGCCTTCCCGCAGGATCGCGCGGGCATCGAGGACGTGGAGCACAGGTTCTCCGCCATGTTCGCGCCGGCGCTGAAGACCTTCGAGGCGCGGTTTGGCCCCATGCGCGGCTATGCGCCGATCTACCTGGTGCACAGCCTGGGCGAGTTCGACGGCGGCACGCGCGACCTGCCGCAGGGCGTGCGGCTGCTGTTCGGGGCCGACCTGATCGCGCGCATCCACAAGGGGCCGCAGGTCCAGCCGTTCTTCCACCACGAGCTGTTCCACATCCTGCACGAACGCAGCTTTGGCGACTGCCAGCCGGTCTGGTGCGGGCTCTGGAAGGAGGGGCTGGCGACCTATGTGGCGTCGCGGCTCAATCCCGGCGCCACCGACGAGGCCCTGCTGCTGACGCTGCCCGAGCCGATCCGCCCGGCGGTGGACGCCAACCGCAAGGCCGCGGTCTGCGCGGTGACCGCGCGGCTCGATTCCACCGACGACAAGGACGAGGCGCCGCTGTTCACCTTCCAGCGGCTGAGCCCGGAGCTGCCGCCGCGCTTCGGCTACTATGTGGGCTTCCTGGTCGCCCAGGAGCTCGGCAGGACCCGCTCGCTCGAACAGCTGACGAAACTCAGCCAGGCCCAGGCGAAACCGCTGATCGTCGCGGCCCTGCACGGCCTTGCGGACTGCGCGTCTTAGGCTGAAACAAAACATGAACACTTAATCTTCGGCCGCTGCCGCCGCCGGCCTTATTCTGCGCGGTTGGGTCTGGCGCTACGCGCCCGGCCCGCCGTCTTTCTCATGTCCAACATCGGCGCGCGCGGGTGACGTGTGCGCCCTATAGGGAGGGTTAGGAGTCTACTCCGACGGACCCAACTTTGGCGCTGATCTAGCCGCTCCGGCCCTTCCAGCGGAAGCCGTCCAGGGGCATGGCGCGGGCCGGCGCGCCCTCGCGGGTGGCGACCCAGGCGCGGCCCTCCTCGAAGGCCGTGACGCGGTAGATCGGCATGCCGCCGGCGTCGGCGGAGACCAGGTCTCCGATCTCCACCGGCCGCTGCGCGGTGTGGTCGAGCGGCGCCCACTCAAGGGTGCGTGCGGTCAGCATGGTCTTGGCCTCGTCGCGTCCGCCAAGGGTGGCGGATCGTCGGTGAGGTTGCGCCGGGCGCCCTGAGGCCAAGCTGAGCCGCCCGTTTAGCCGGCGTTCAGGAACGAAAACCCCCGCGCCTTGCGGCGCGGGGGCTGTGGCTTCGTTCCACGCGGCTCAGCGCGGGCGGCGGCTCACCGGCGCCAGGGCGGGGCGTCCTCGCGGTTGGCCCAGCGCAGGGTGTCGCGCAGCTGATCCAGGCGGCCTTCCAGCTCGCTGCGTTCCCGGCCGTCCAGGTGGCCGTCGCGCATCATGCGGTTCTGGCGAGCCAGGATGCCGTTCAGGGTGTTCTGCGCCCGCTTGATGTCGTGGCGGGTGAGCGAGCCGTCCGACCGCGCGCGGTCCAGGCGTTCCTGCATCCAGGCTTCGCGGCGTTCGAGCGACCACTCGCCGCCGGCCATCTGGCCCTGCGGCATGGCGACCACGGGCGGCGGGCCGCCGGGGCCGGCGACGGGACCGTTCTGGCGCATCCAATGGATCGAGCGCGACAGACCGTCCAGGCGCTGCTGCAGGCGGCCGCGGTCCATGTCCGACAGTTCCCCGCCACTGCGGCTGCGCAGATTTTCCATCTCGCCACGGATCGAGGCCAGCTCGCGATTGGCGCGGGCCGCCTCGCCCGGATCGATCTGGCCGGCGCGGATGCCCTCCCGCACGCGGCCTTCGAGCATTTCGAGCTGTTCGCGGAAGCCGTGGCCCGGCTGCACGGGCCCGCCGGCGGAGGGTTGGAATTGCTGCGCCATCGCGGGCGCGGCGGACGTAAGGGCCGAGGCGGCCAGCGCCACGACGAAAAGGGACTTCATAAGGGGGAAACTCCGGCTGCAGGCGCCACATGGCGCATTGTTGCAGTCCCGAAACGTTCCTGGCCCGCTTTCGTTGCGTTCAGCGCAGGCCCGCGGCGTGCGCCGCATAGGGCGTGATCCACGCCGTGGCGCTGGAGAACAGGCCCAGCAGCAGGATCCGGTAGGCCCAGCCCAGCAGGCGGTACTTCTTCCCCGAGAGCACCTGACCGTTCTGGTAGATGTCGCGGGCGAAGGCCTGGAAGACCGCGTGGTTGTCGGTGAGGCCGCTCAGCAGGGTGCGGATGTATTGGTCCTCCGACATGTGGCTGAAGGCGCCGAAGAACAGGATGTTCGGCGCGCCCTGCGCGGGGCCCGGGGTCTTGACCGACGGCAGCACCGCCAGGACCGCCAGCGTCGCCGCCAGGAAGGCCGTGCCGCCCAGGATCAGCACCGGCGCCTGCGGGATGGCGCCCGGATGCGACTGGCCGAGCGACAGCGAGAAGATCACGAAGGTGATGGCCAGCAGCATGCTGGCCTTCTGGTCGGCCATCTGGCTGAGCTGGTACTGGATCTGCTGGGTGTTGCGCAGCAGTTGCACGGTGTCCGGTCCATAGGGCGGCTGCCCCGCGGGTCCCGTCCCGACCAGGGCCGCCTCCGCCAGCCCCGCGGCCTCCAACGCCCGTTCCCCGTCCGCCATGCTCACGCCCCTAGACCCAGCGTGACTATGGAAGGCGTTCGCAAGTTCGCATGTCAAGCGAACTGGGCGGTGAGGTCTAGAACCCCGCCAGCTTCATGCCATAGGTCAGGACGAAGGCCGAGGCGCTGAGAAACAGGCCCGCCAACAGGACGCGATAGGAATAGCCCAGCAGCCGGTACTTCTTCACCGCCAGCACGTGGCCGTTCTGATAGATGTCGCGGGCGAAGGTTCGGAAGACCGCGCGGTTGTCGGTGAGGCTGTCGAGCAGCTTGTCGATGAAGGCCTCCTCCTCCATCTGGCCGAAGGCGCCGAAGAACAGGATGTTGGCCGGCCCGTCCGGCCCAACGTGCGGCGGCGTCACCGACGGCAGCACCGCCATCACCGCCAGCGTCGCGGCTACGAAGGCGGCCGCGCCCATGATCAGCAGCGGCAGGGGCTCCGACCCGCCCTTCGCCTGGCCCAGCGCGAGCGAGAAGATCACGAAGGTGATGGCCAGCACCATATTGGCCTTCTGGTCGGCCATCTGACTCAGCTGGTACTGGATCGCCTGGGTGGTGCGCAGCAGGTGCACCGCGTCCGGCCCGAAGCCGTGGCGCGACGCCTCGCCCGGAATGCTCCCAGACGGCCCTCCCGGCGCGGCGGCGGCCGCCGCCAGCGGTTCTCCATCAGCCATGGCCGTTCCCCCCGAAAACACCAGGATACATGAAACTTGTTCGCAAGTTCGCATGTCAAGCGAACGGGCGCCTGTACGGATGGTCGCACCTTGGTTTGGGTGGGAGCTTCGGCCCGGCCCTATTCCCCGCCGGTCTTCGCCTTGCCGGCCGACGCCCGCTCGCCGGCGCGCATGCCGCTCAGGATATCGGGCAGGGCGTAGTTCCCCTCATGGCAGGCGTATTCGTAGATCGCCTTGGGGCCGGCGTTCAGGCTCATCTCGGCCTTCCAGGGGCGGGTGTAGTAGGTCGGATCCTCCACCTCGAACGCATAGAGGATCTGCTTGGCCGAGACCCGGGTCAGGCGCTCGGTCACGCGGCCTTTGGGGGTCAGGAAGATCGGCCCGGCGCGCCCCTGCTCGGCGTTCACATTGACCGTCTCGATCACCAGGGTGTCGCCCTCCCACCACGCCGTCGAGTCACCCAGCCACAACGCCAGCGCCGCGGGGCCGTGCGCCGCCTGGGCGGCGGCCTTGGAGGCGAAAACCGGCACGCCGCGCGCGTCGTGGATCATCTCGACCTCGATGACCACGTACTTGGCCGTCTGCAGGATCTGGTAGTTGGAGTTGTAGATGTTGTTCAGCATCCCCGGCCCGCCGGAGCCTCGGCTGGAGATGATGCAGCGGTCCCAGGGCTCGAAGGCCTCGGGGTTGTCGGGCCGGTCGGCGTCGCGGCTGTAGGCATTGGCCTTGGCCACCAGCGCCTTGCCCTGCGCCGAGAGCGGCAGCTGGCCGTCCGCCGGGTCGACGATCCAGGAGGTGCGGTACTGGCCCTTCACCTCGCCCATGGTGTTGCCGGGGTCGAGCCAGAAGGCGTTGTAGCCGCCGGGATCGCCCACGCCGGGCGCGCCGGCCTTGGGGTCGATGGGCGCGGCGTCACGCTCCTGGCGCGCCACCAGCGGGCTCGACTTGGCGAAGGCCTCGGCCTCGGCCTTGCTGATCGTCAGCGTCGTCTGGCCAGGCGGCCGGGTCAGATGAGTCACCGAGGCATTGGACCAGACGCCCGACAGGTCGGCGTGCCCGTCCGCCGCGCGCGGCACGCCCTCAGCGCTCGCGCTGGACGCCAAGGCCACAAACGCGGCCGCAAAGATCAAGGCTCGGATCATCGGTCCCCTCATGCGCCCAGCTTTCTGGCGCCCGCCACAATTCGTGAATAGCGAATTTTTGATCGAGGCGAGCTTGGCCCTCAGCCTGTACGGTTATGCGACGGCGGCGACGCCCTCGTAGGCGCCTTTGGGGGAATGCATGAAATCTCGCGATCTGATCACCGCCTTGGCCATGCTGCTCGGCGCCGCCGGCGCCGCGGACGCCGCCTCGCCCAAAGCCGCCGTCCATGCCTGGCGCGTGGCCCATGAGCGCGAAATCCTCGCCGACTTCACCGCCCTGCTCGCCAAGCCCAATGTCGCCACCACGCTCGCCGACGTCGACGCCAACGCGGCCTATATTTCCGGCCTCCTGGAAAAGCGCGGCTTCAAGACCCAGCTGCTGCGCGCCGACCCCGGCACGCCGGCCTCGGTCTTCGCCGAGCTGAAGGTCCCCGGCGCGACCCGCACCGTCGTCTTCTACGCCCACTACGATGGTCAGCCGATCAGCCAGAAGGGCTGGATCTCGACGCCCTTCGAGCCCTCCATGCGCACCGCGCTCCCGGAGGCCAGGCCGGTCGACTGGAAGGCGGCCGCCACGCTCGATCCGGACTGGCGGCTGTTCGCCCGCTCGGCCGGCGACGACAAGGGCTCGATCCAGGCGCTGATCTCGGCTTTCGACGCGCTGCAGGCCTCAGGCATCAGGCCCAGCGTCAACATCAAGCTGCTCTACGAGGGCGAGGAGGAGCAGGGCTCGCCCCACTTCGCCAGGCTGGTGGCCAGGAACCTGGAGACGGTGCGCGGCGACCTCCTGATCATGGGCGATGGGCCCATGCACCAGTCCGGCAAGCAGGAGATCAACTTCGGCAACCGCGGCATCACCGGCTTCAAGGCCACGGTCTACGGCCCGCTGAAGCCGCTGCACGACGGCCACTACGGCTCCTGGGCGCCCTCGCCGACGGTGATGATCGCCGGCCTGGTGACGAGCCTGCGCGATGACTCGGGTCACATCCTGATCCCCGGCATCTATGACGACGTGACCCCGGTCTCGGCCGCAGACAAGGCCGCGCTCGCCGCGCTGCCCGACGTCGAGACCGGCCTGAAACAGGCGCTGGGCCTTGGCCGCAACATCGGACCGGGACGCCTCGCCGACGGCTACATGACGCCCACACTGAACGTCCGCGCCATCCACGGCGGCGACGACGGCCCCAACGCCGCCAACGCCATCGCCACCGAGGCCAACGCCTCCTTCGACTTCCGCCTCGACCCCGGCGAGACGCCCGGGCGCGTGCGCGCGCTCACCGAAGCCTATCTGCAGAAGCAAGGCTGGTTCATCGTCCGCGCCACGCCGGACCTCGCCACGCGCATGGCCCACCCCAAGATCGTCAAGGTCGAGTGGGACGAGGGCTCTTCCATCGCCACCGAGTCGCCGATGGACGGGCCGGCCGCCAAGGCGGTCGCCGCCTCGATCTCGCGCACGGTGGGCTATCCGGTCCTGAAGCTGCCGTTCTCCGGCGCCAGCTCCGGCATGGCCGAGATCGTCAACCAGCTGAAGGCCCCGATGGTCGGGGTCTCGATCGCCAACTACGACGACAATCAGCACGCCCAGAACGAGAACCTGCGCCTGGGCAATCTGTGGGACGGGATCGAGGTCTACGCCGGCCTGCTCGCCGACCTGAACTGGTAGCCGAGCCTCATCCCAGGAATATCCAGGCGCCGGTGAGCGTGGCCATGTTGACGCCCACCAGGATCATCTGGTTGGGCGCGCCATTGATCGCGCCCATGTCGATGACGGTGTCCGCGCCGACCTGGCTCACCGTGTAGGTCGTGCCAGGGTCGAGTTGCACCCGGTCGCCCTCGGCCAGGTTGAAGTCGAGCACCTTGTCGATCCCGGCGTCCTGGCTGCCGTGGAAGGTGTCGGCGCCCGAGCCCCCGCTCTCGGTGTCATTGCCGCGATCTCCGGAGATGAAGTCGTTTCCGGCCCCGCCCGAGATCGAGTCGTCGCCCTGGCCGCCCCGGCACTGGTCGTTGCCGTCGCCGCCGTCGCAGGTGTCGTTGCCGAGGTTCCCCCAGACGATGTCGTTGCCGGCGTCGCCGAACAGCAGGTCGTTGTCCTTGCCGCCCACCGAGAAGTCGTCGCCCGCGCCGCCGTGGACGGTGTCGTCGCCCATGTTGCCGTTGATGTCGTCGAAGCCCGAGCCGCCGTTCAGGACGTCGTCGCCCGCGTCGCCGCGCAGGTAGTTCTGGGCGTCGCCGCCGGTGACCGTGTCGTTGCCGGTCCCGGCGTTGATCGTCGAGCCGCCGGCCGCGCCGACCAGGAAGTCGCCCCCGTCGGTGGCCGCGGGCGCGCTCGCCTGGACGCTCACCGTATAGGTGCCGGCCGTCGCATCCTCGAAGGAGCCGACCTCGACGTAGTAGGTCCCGCTCACCGTCGGGTGGATCACCAGGCTGGAGTCGAAGGTGTCCGGATTGGCGTCATCGTTGCTGGCGATCCGCGCGCCGGTCGCGTCGTGCAGGCGCAGGATGGAGTCGTCGAGCGTCCCGCCGCCGCCCGTCTCGCCGACGATGCTGGCCACATAGTCGGTCCCGGCGTTGAGCTGCACGGCGTACCAGTCGCGGTCGCCGACGATCTCGATGCTGCCGACGATCGGCGCGCCGACGCTCAGCTGCCCGAACGGATGGGTCGTGTCGCTGAAGCTGTTGGCGAAGTCGTCCGCGCCGGGCAGCGGCGTCGCCGGCGGCGTCCAGCCGATGACGTCCAGCACCCGAAGGTCGGTCTGCGACATGCTGATGGAGATGTCGGCGCCGCCGCCCCCAAAGGCGTCGAAGAAGGTGTTGTCCCAGTCGCCGAGGTCCTGGCCGTCGTTGGCGCCAATCGCACTGATCGAGTTGTGGAAGATGAAATTCGTCAGGTGGGTCGGGTCCACCCCGAACACCGCCACGGCGCCGTCCGAGCCCCCCGTATAGTCGTGCTGACCGTTCACGTTGTAGCGGAAGAGGTCGAAGATATCGTAGTTGTTCCCCGTCAGGCCGAGGTCCTGGTTGCGGCCGAAGACCCCCTCGGTGATCTCGTGCTCAATCGTGCCCACGACATCCTGCCCGAACACCCACGGCTGGTTGCTGCTGAGGATCACGGTGTCGTCGTTGGGCATGCCGCTGGGGCCCTGCAGGCCGAGCGCCTGGGCCTGGCCGGAGGTGACGGCGAAGCCCAGCCCGCCGGAGGGATCGACCGCCGGCAAGGCGGCGACCGCCAGCTGATCGTCGGCCGTCGTGGCGTGCGCCGCCAGAGCCGCGGTCACCGTCGCGTAGCTGTAGTTGGTGATGAAGAAGTCGTTCTCGGCGATGCCGTCGCCGGCCAGAGGCGTGAACTCGAAGGTCACGCCGACCGTCACCGGATTGACGAAATGGGTCTGGAGGAAGTTCTCGGCGGTGATGATGTTGTTGCGGTAGGCGTCCGAGACGCCGGGCTCGTAGGTATTTTGAAAAACCAGCCCGCTTCCCGCCAGCGTGACCGTCTCACTACTCACAGGCATTACTGGCCCCCCGGCGAGGGGACATTGGGGCGGCGCAGCTTTTGGTTGTCAATACGGGTTTTATAGGGCCGCACGGAACCGCAGCGGCATGGTCTTCGGGCCCGAGATGAAGTTGGACGCCAGCCATTCGGGCGGCGCGGCCAGCTCGAAGCCGGTCATCCGGGTCAGCACCTCGCGCAGCATGGCGTCGATCTCGATGCGGGCGATGTGCTGCCCCAGGCACCCGTGCGGGCCGGTGCCGAAGGCGATGTGCGGGTTGGGGTCCCGCGCCAGGTCCAGGGTCTCCGGCGCCTCGAAGGCCGCCGGGTCGCGGTTGGCGGCGCCGAAGTACATGACCACCTTGTCGCCCTCGCGGATCCGCTGGCCGGCCAGCTCGACGTCGTGGCGGGCGGTGCGGCGCATGTAGATCACCGGGCTCGTCCAGCGCAGCAGCTCTTCCCGCGCCGACGGCAGCCGCGCGTCGAGGTCCGCCATCAGCCAGGCGAACTGCGCCGGGTGCTCCATCAGGGCCAAGAGGCCGCCGGACAAGAGGTTGCGGGTCGTGTCGCCGCCGGCGTCGACCAGCAGCAGGAAGAACAGCAGGAACTCCATGTCCTCCAGCCGCCGCCCGTCGACCTCGCAGGCCAGCAGCTTCGAGGTCAGGTCGTCGCCGGGCCGGGCGCGCTTTTCGGCGATCAGCTTGGAGCCGTACTCGAACATCTTCAGCACCGCCTGTCCGCCCGCGCCCGGCGGCAGCGCCTCGGGCGCGGTGTGGATGGTCTCGGTCAGCTTGTAGAGCTCGCGCCCGTCCTCCAGCGGCAGGCCCATCAGCTCGGCGATGACGAAGGACGGCATCTCGCCGGCCACTTCGGCCACGAAGTCGCACGCGCCCTTTTCGATCACCGCGTCGACGATGCCGCGCGCCAGCGCCTGGATGCGCTCTTCCCGCAGGCGCGCCGCCGGCAGGGTGAACTCCGACCGGATCAGCTTGCGGAACGCCGTGTGCTCCGGCGGATCCATCATCAGCATCATCTTGTAGGGTCCAAAGCCCGCCGCCTGCTCCGCCGCCGGGTCGGAGATCATGATCGTCGGCTGGGAGGAATAGTTCTGGAAGTCGCGATCCACCGCCCAGACGTCGGCATGCCGCGTCACCGCCCAGAAGCCGCGCCCGTCCGGCTCGTCATGCCAGCGCACGGGCGCGTGCTCACGCAGCCACCGATACTGATCGTGCGGCTGACCGGCGGCGAAGCTGGCGGGCGACAGCAGGTCGATCTTCATGGCCACCCTATTTGCTGATCCGCGACAGTTCGAACTCGGCGACGCCCTCATGGCTGCGCAGGTGGCCGGAGAGCTCGTCGAAGCAACGGTCGGCGCGGGCCACGACGTTGCCGCTGAACTCCACCACCGCGCCGTCGCTCCTGAGCGCGTAGCTGACGTCGCGCAGGCTGACACCGAAGCCCTCCAGCATCTCCAGCAAGCCATCCCTGTCGGGCGCGCTCGGGGCGCGGAAGCGCAGCACCGCCCAGGCGTAGACGCGGCTCGGCGCCCGGTCCTCCACCCAGCGCAACACCACGAGGGTCGTGAGAACGCCGCCCGTCGCCATGACCCCGGCGCCGTAGTCGCCCACGCCGAACAACAGGCCCACCGCCGCGATCGCCCAGACCGAGGCCGCCGTCGTCAGGCCCTGGACGTTGACGCCCTCCTTGAAGATCACGCCCGCGCCCAGGAAGCCGATGCCGGTCATCACGCCTTGGGCCATCTGCGGCGCGCGGGTGACCTGCATGGTGGCCGCCGCGGCCAGCGCCACCAGGGCGTGGGTGCGGAAGCCCGCGGCGCGGCCGTGGTAGCTGCGCTCCGCGCCGACCAGCCCGCCGGCGATCCAGGCGGCGGCGAGTTGCAGGGCGATCTGGGCGTAGGTCTCTGTCATGGCGTAGGTTCGAGGATGCCCAGGAGGACGCCCCCATGTCGAGACGCGAGCCGGTGCTCAATCCCGTTCCGATCAAGTCGCTGCATCCCACCCAGATCACCGTGGGCTTCCGGGAAGTCGCCGAAAAGCGCCGCGAATGGCGCGAGCGGTCCGACAAGAAGGGCAGCGAATATCTCGGCCGGCACATGATCCCCATCGTCTGGGGCCCCAAGGACCGCGCCTATATCCTCGACCATCACCACCTCTGCCGCGCCCTGCTCGAGGACGGGGTCGAGGAGGTGCTGGTGGACGCGATCCTCGACCTGCGCACCCTGAGCGGCCGCGAGTTCTGGAGCTATCTGGACAACCGCGCCTGGTGCCATCCCTACGACGAGACCGGCGCCCGCGTCGGGTTCAAGGCGATCCCGGCCAAGGTCGCGGCGCTCAGGGACGACCCCTACCGCAGCCTGGCCGGAGAGCTGCGCCGCGCCGGCGGCTTCGCCAAGGACATCACGCCCTTCAGCGAGTTCATCTGGGCCGACTACCTGCGCCGGCGGGTGAAGCCCAAGCTGGTCGCGGGCGACTTCGGCTCGGCGCTGACCCGCGCGCTGAAGCTCAGCAAGGCCCAGGCCGCGAACTACCTGCCCGGCTGGTGCGGACCCGACCCGATGGACAACGACTGACGCCGCCGCCCCCGAACCCCCGACTAGGCGCCTCGCGGCCGCAATGGTAGCTGGCGGCATGGTCCTACGCCTTCTCCCGTCCGCGCTCGCGGCCGCGCTCATCGGCGCCTCGCTCACCGGCTGCCTGACCCAGCAGATCAAGCCGCCGCCCAGCCAAGCCATCCTGCAGGCGCGCGCCGCGCACGCCGCCAGGCCCGCGGCCTGCGCGCCGCTCGCGCTGGACGCCATTTCGCCGGTCGAGGCCGGTTTCCCCTTCGACGACGCCACCGTCACCGAACTTGGCCAGAAGCGCCTGGCCGCCGCGGCCCAGTGGCTCGCCTGCAATCCGGGCGTCGAGGTGGTCATCAAGCCCGACGCCGACAATCACGGCGACGACGCCCATCTGAACGACCTGGCGCAGCGCCGCGGTAAGGCGGTCGCCGACCAACTGCGGAGCCTCGGCGCCACAGCCGCGGTGCTGCGGATTCTGCCCCGCGACGGCGCCGACCCGGTCACCGCGCCGCACCTGCTGATCAACGCGACGGGGCGCGGCTGGTAGGCGACCTCACGCCGCATTACCGCGAATTATCTTTCGTCGGCGCACAAGTGGAGCGACAAGGCGCGAAGACGGATTCGCGCTGAGGGGCCGCCCGTCGTTCTGGAGTCTTAGCGCTTGATCGCCCTTTTCGCCGCCGCCGCCGCTTCGGTCGCGCTCAGCCCGCCCGACCTGTCGTCCCGCCTGCCGCCGATCGTGCGCGAGCCGCAGATCACCTATGTCGATCGCTCAGGCGCGACGCTGGGCGTGCGCGGCGGCCAGTTCGCGCCGCCGGTGGACCTCGCCCGCCTGCCGCCTTACGTCCCCGCCGCCTTCGTCGCCATCGAGGACCGCCGGTTCTACGAGCACTCGGGCTTCGACCCGGTCGGCATGGCCCGCGCGGTGGTGTCGGACCTCGCCAAGGGCACGGCCCGCGAAGGCGCATCCACCATCACCCAGCAGCTGGCCCGCAACCTCTACCTCAGCAACACCAAGACCCTGGAGCGGAAGGCCGACGAGCTGGTCATCGCGCTGAAGCTCGAGCAGACCTACTCGAAGAAGCAGATCCTGGCGCTCTACCTCAGCCGGACCAACTTCGGCTCCGGCGCCTATGGGCTGGAGGCGGCCGCCCAGCGCTATTTCAACAAGCCGGCGGCGAAGCTGACCATCCGCGAGGCGGCCATGCTGGCGGCGATCATGAAGTCGCCGACCAACTACGACCCGGCCAACTTCCCCGACCGCAACGCCGAACGCACCAGGCTGGTGCTCGACGCCATGGTCGAAACCGGCGCGATCGGCGAGGCCGACCGCGACAAGGCGCTCGCCCAGACGCCCAAGGTCTGGAAGACCGCGCCCACCGCGCCGGCGCAATATTTCATCGACTGGCTGGACGGCCAGACCCGCGCCGCCGTGGGTCCGCTGAAGCAGGACCTGGTGGTCGAGACCACGCTGGACCTGCCCAGCGAAATCGCCGCGGGCGAAGCCATCGTCGCCGCCACCGGCAAGTACGCCAAGCAGGGCGTCAGCCAGGCGGCCCTGGTGTCGCTGGACGGTTCGGGCCGGGTGCGCGCGCTCGTCGGCGGCGTCGACTATGTGAAGGGCCCGTTCAACCGCGCCGTCGACGCCCACCGCCAGGCGGGCTCGGCCTGGAAGCCCTTCGTCTACGCCGCGGCCATGGAGTCCGGCCGCACGCCGGACCTGATGGTGGTGGACGAGCCGGTGACCATCAACGGCTGGTCGCCGCACAACATGGAGCCCGAGTTCATGGGCCAGATCACGCTGGAGACGGCGCTGGCGCACTCGGTCAACACCGTCGCCGCGCGGCTGGCCGACGAGGTGGGCCGCGAGAACGTCGCCGCCGTGGCCCACCGCATGGGCATCAACAGTCAGATCAACACCGACCCGGCCATGGCGCTCGGCACCAGCCTGGTCACCCCGCTGGAGATGGCCCAGGCCTACGACGCCTTCGCCAACGGCGGCTACCGCATCCAGCCCTACGCCATCGAGCGCATCCGCACGGCCGGCGGCCAGGTGCTGTTCGCGCACAAGACCGAGCTCGCGACCCAGGCGCTCGCCAACCCGGCGGAGGGCGAGATGCAGCAGATGATGCGTGCGGTCATGGCCCGCGGGACCGGGACCCACGCCAGCTTCCCGGGGCACGACTTCGCCGGCAAGACCGGCACCACCACCGACTACAAGGACGCCTGGTTCTGCGGCTTCACCGGCGGGATCACCACCGTGGTCTGGACCGGTCGCGACGACGCCAAGCCGATGCAGCGGATCATGGGCGCGAGCGCGCCGTCGGAGATCTGGCGCGGCTATATGATGACCGCGGTCAAGCATCTGCCGAACGGGCCGATCCCGCCCGGGCCGCCGGCCCCGCTGCCGGTGGTCCCGACCCCGGTCGCGACGCCCGCGCCGGCCGTTGCGCCGGCCCAGGCCACGCCGGCCAGCCCCGCCTAAGGCCAATCGACATTCAACGAACTTGGACATCCTAGCGTCCTCGCCCCCTTGCGGGGCGAGGGTAGGGAGTGGGGGTGTCAGCTCGGCGCTTATAGGGCCGAAGCACTGGCCTCACAGCTTGCACCCCCACCCCTGACCCCTCCCCGCAAGGGGGAGGGGAAGCTGATCGCCGGTCCGCCTGCGCGCGGAACCAGGCGGCCAAGCTTGCGGTTCTGAGGGGCTGTACCCGCAGGAAGGACCGTGAAGATGAAATCGGCATACATCGCGCTCGCCGCCCTGGGCGCGCTCGCGCTCGGCGTTTCGGGCTGCGACCAGAGCCGCAAGGCCGAGGCCGACACCGGCACCGCCAAGGCCGTGGTCTCGACCGACGCGCCGGCGTCCGCCGTGCCCAATTCGCAGCTGGAGACCCAGGCCGTGCAGGCCGCCACCGCCGCCTCGACGCCGGTCGACGGCTCAGGCCCGGTGACCAACCAGACGCCCGCCGTTCCGCCGGCGGCGCCCGCGAAGAAGTAGGATCAGTTGTAGCTGACGGTGACGGTCAGTGAGCCCGAATAGGCCTGAACGGGCGTGGCCGCGCTGAGATCGAAGGCGCCGCCGAAGCGCAGCTCCTGCATGCCCGACGCCGGAATCACGCCGAGCGCGCCGCTGGCCGGCACAGGCGCCGAGGCCGAGACCTTGGTCAGGCCGGGCTGGGCGAAGGTCAGGTTCTGGGTGGTTGTGTAGGTCACCCCGGCCGGGCCCACGATGCTGAACTTGGCCACGCTCACCGCGCCGGCGACCTTGGTCGCGTCGCCCGTGCCCGTCAGGGTCACCAGATTGCTGGCGGCGTCGAGCGTGATGGTGTTGGCGCCGGCGTTGCCGGGCTTGGTCACCGCGCCGAAGTCGAGCCCCTGCGTCGCCTGCAGGGTGACGGGCGCGAGCACGGTCACGCTCGCCGTCGCCACGGCGGTCAGGGTCCCGCCCGCCGACGCTGCGGTCGCGGAGAGCGCGAGAACGGTGGCCGATACGGCCGCTGGAACCACATTCTGCAGTTTCATGCTGCAGAGAATAGCCGCCGAGTCTTTAGATCGGGTTTCTGCAAGTAACTATGATCGTGTTCTATTTCGATACACGTGAATAACGAACGATTACCAACTAGTCGTCAGCGATCTATATTCTAAACAGCGTCTTTATGGTCGTGGTTAAGCTTGGGTTTCCGCGCGCTTCGGCGTTGAGGGCGCGATAACCATGGCGGCGCGGGTATCCGCCCGGTGGCCGCTGCGCCCCGAACATGCTCAGGTGCGCGCCTCAGCGACGGGGCGCGGCGCGGCCATGAAGACCTACCGGATCGGGGTGATCGGCCTGGGCCAGCGGATCGCCCATGTGCTGGCCGCCATGGCCGAGGTGGGCTGGCGCCTGGAGGTCGCGGGCCACGCCGATCCGGCGCCGGTGGGCGCGCCGATCCTGGCCGCGGCCGGCATCGCGTCGGGCCGGGCCTTCGAAACGCCCGCGGCCTTGCTGGCGGCCGGACCCTACGACCTGGTGATGATCGGCTCGCCCAACCACCTGCACTTCGAGCACCTCAATCTGGGGCTCGACGCCGGCTGGCCGGTCTTCGCCGAGAAGCCCATCGTGCGCACCCAGGCCGAGAGCCTGGCGCTGGCCGCCCGGCTGGCGACAACCAAGACACCGCCGCTGTTCATCGGCTTGGTCATGCGCTCCATGCCGATCGTGCGCGAGGTGGTCGCGCGGATCGACGCGGGCGAGCTTGGCGAGATCGTCTCCATCGACGCCACCGAGCACCTGCCGCCCGAGCACGGCGGCTATCTGGCCCGCAACTGGCGCCGCCGGCAGGCTTGGGGCGGCTCCTACCTGCTCGACAAGGTCTGCCACGACTTCGATATCTTCGCCCGGCTGGCCGGGGCGCGCCCGCGCAGGATCGCGAGCTTTGGCGGGCGGCGGATCTTCACCGCCGAGCGGGCCGACACCACGCCGCGCACCTGGGACACCGGCGAGGCGGCCTACGCCTTCGACCCCGGCTGGCAGGGCGCCAATGACGCCTTCCAGTCGGACATGGACGTCACCGACCACCAGACCGCGATGATCGAATACGAGAACCAGGTGCGCCTGTCGTTCCACGCCAACAGCCACGTGGCGCTGCCCGAGCGGCGCTGGTACGTCGCCGGGACCGAAGGCACGCTGATCGCCGACCTGGCGCGCAACCGCCTGATGGTCCGCCGCGCGCTCAGCCGCGGCAAGCCCGAGCGCATCGACTTTGGCGAACGCACCGCAGACGCCCACAATGGCGCCGACCAGGCCATGGCGCGTGACCTGCTGGCGAGCCTCGGAGCGGGCGCTCCGTTCCCGGTGACCCCCTTCGACAGCCTGGAAGCCGGCCTGACGGTCATGGCCATCGACGAGGCCATGGAGTCCGGCGAGGTGCTCGATTGCCGCCCGATGTGGGCGCGCTATGACGCGGTCGTGAAGGGCTAGGTCGATGCTCGGATTGGGGCCTGAGCTTCCCCTCCCCCTTGCGGGGAGGGGTCAGGGGTGGGGTGCAAGCTGTGAGGACTGCGCTTCGGCCCCATAAGCACGGCGATGACACCCCCACTCCCTACCCTCGCCCCGCAAGGGGGCGAGGACGCCAAAAGCATCAACCTGATTGGAGGGCGATTGGCTCTAGGTCGCAGGCGGCGGCGTGACCAGGGCTTCGCCCAGCAGGCGCTGCAGCAGCGGCGCTTTCGGATAGGGCTCGTGGACGTACTGGCGGAAGCCCTCGGCGACGGTGCGGCCAAAGTCCTTGCCACGGCGGCGCGACCAGGCCTCCATGGAGCCCAGATGATCGGCGATGCCGTGCTGGCGCGCCACCCATTCCGCCTGGCTGACGTGGGCGGAGAGCATCTGCTGCTTGCGCGCAAAGCCGCCTTCGATGTCCGCGCCGAAGTCGGCTGCGATGCGGTTTCCCTCGCGGTCGCGCCCGCCGATCGGGTCCATGAAATAGAGGTGGGGGATCGCCTCCAGCGCCGTGGCCGGGCCCGTGCGGTAGTTGGGCACGGAGGCGGCGAAGCAGGCGTCGCGGGTCAGCTGGCTCGCGGCCTCGTGGTCAGGGTGATAGTCGGCGGGCGAGGCGGCCAGCACCACGTCCGGCGCCGCCCAGCGGATCAGCTCGGTCACCGCGCGGCGCGAGGCGTCGTCGTTGAACACGCCCAGGTCGGCCAGGTCGGCGCAGCGGTATTGCGCGCCGATCAGGGCGGCGGCGGCTGCGGCCTCGGCCTTGCGGATGGCCCCGGTGGCGGCAAGGTCGGTGGCGGCCGAGCCGCACTCGCCGGCGGTCAGGGTCGCGATGCGGATGGCGTGCCCCTGGGCCGCCAGGATCGCCAAGGTTCCGGCCGCCAGGTGCTCGATGTCGTCGGGATGGGCGTGGACCGCCAGGATGGTCGCCATGCCGCGAGGCTAGGCCAGAGCGCAAACGAAAACCACCGGCCGGGTCGCCCGGGCCGGTGGTCTGTCGGAGTCGGGGCCGCCCGCGCTCAGTTGTAGGTGATCGTGACCGCCAGCGTGCCGGTGTAGGTCTGCGGCACCGTGGTCGGGGTGACGTCGAACTGGCCGCCGTAGCTCAGCATCGCGGTGCCGTTGGCGGCGAGGTTGAAGGTCGGACCCGCGCCGGTGGCGCCGGTGACCAGCGGGGTCCCCGCGGCGATGTTGATCAGCTGCCCGGCCGGGGCGAAGCTGAGCACGGCGCTCGGCGTGAACGAAATCCCCGGCGTGGTCACCAGGCTGAACTTCGCCGAGGTCGTGGTGCTGGCGACGACCGAGCCGTCGCCGCCGCTCTTGGTGACGTTGTTGGCGGTGTCGAGGATGAAGGTGGTGTTGCCGTTGGCGCCGCTGGGACGAACGACGGTGCCGAAGTTCATGTCCTGGGTCTTGGTCAGCGTGGTCGGCGAGACGACGATGACGCTGGAGACCGCGGACGCGTTCAGCGTGCCGGCGGCGAAGGCGGCGGTGGCCAGGGTGGAAAGCGCGAGCGCCGAACCGGCCGCGATCAGGACATTGCGAAGCTTCATAGTACCCCTCGACTCGATGCCGCGCCTTAACCAAGCGAGGCGACTGGTTAATCTGCAAACCCGGATGTCGCGCCCGATCCCGTAATGGCACACACAGTCAGGTCTCGATTCCGTGGAGAGCAAGTCTCGGACCCGGCTGGGTTTTACTGGCGTCCCGCCCTGGAAAATCGGCGATATCGCGTTGAGATGCCGCACCTGCGGATGCCTAACGGTAATGGCTAACGCCCCAGGGCGCTGAAGACCGCGAGATGTCGGCCGGAATCGAAGGCGCGGGGTGGTGAGCGGCCCCATGCGCCGTCCCAGACCAAGACAGTCCGGGAACTACGGCCCCGCTGGGGACTAGTTCTTGATGAAGGCCGCGACCTGCTGGGCGAGGTCGCGCGGGTCGAAGGGCTTCTCCACGGTCAGCGCGCGCTCGACGCTGAACTGGCCGGCATGCGGTCCCTGGCCGGAAATGTAGATCACCTTGATGGCCTCGTTGAGCCGCCGCGCGCAGCGGGCGACGTCGAAGCCGGTGACTCCGGTCCCAAGGTTGATGTCGGTGACCACGGCCGCGAAGCTGCGGGCCTCATGTTCCAGGGTCTGGTAGGCGGTGCGGTCGTCCAGCGCGACGGTCACCTTGAAACCGGCGTCGCTCAGCGCGTCGCGGGTAAGTTCCGCAACCTCGCGCTCATCCTCGACCAGCAGAACACAGACCATCAGGACGCACTCCGAAGATGCGTCGCATAGCCGACACATTGCGTCCAAGCAATGCAGATCCTGTGTGAAACCAAAGATTTATTGCGGCCAAGCTTGTTTGCGCCGCTCTTCAGCGCCCCAGCCGCCAGCCCATTTCCTTGATCAGCACCTCGTAGAACTCCGGCGTATAGGCGGCCTCCGGGTCCTTGCGCACCATGGCGTCCATCGCCACGGCGTCGTTCCCCACCAGGATCCGCCAGCGCTCGGCCTTGACCCCGTCCAGGATGATCGTCGCCGCCTCACCCGCCGTCGTCGGCGCGTCCTCCAGGAAGCGGCGGGCCTGTTCGTCGACCATGGCCTGCAGGGCCGTGTCCGGCAGCTGGCTGACATCCACGCCCATGCGCGAAATCCGGGTGCGCGCCCGCGCCAGGTCGTCGGCGCTCAACGCGTCCTCGTCGCGGCCGCTCATCACCTTGCGCGAATTGGCGACGATGGAGGTGCCGATGTGGCCCGGCATCACCACCGAGACCTTGATGTTGGGCGCGGTCAGCGCGAGATCGGTGATCAGCGCCTCGGAGAAGCCCTTCACCGCGAACTTCGCCGCCGCATAGGCCGTGTGGCTGACGTTGGGACCCAGGCTCGCCCAGAAGCCGTTGACGCTGGAGGTGTTGACGATGTGCGCCTCGTCGGCCGCCTGCAGCATGGGCAGGAAGGTCCGCACCCCCAGGTAGACCCCGCCCCAGCAGACGTTGAAGGTCCGCTCCCACTCCTCGCGGCTGTCGCCCACGATCGAGCCGCCGCCGCCGATGCCGGCGTTGTTGAACAGCAGGTTCAGCTTTTCCGTGTCGTGCTGCGCCTTGGCCTCCTCGCGGAAGCGGATCAGCTGGCTCTCGTCGGAGACGTCGGCGATGTGGGCCGTGACCCGCGCGCCCTGGGGCACGCCATCCGCCTCGCAGAGCGCGATCGTTTCGGCCATGTTCTTCGCCGAGACGTCGCACATGGCCACGCTGCAGCCCTCGGCGATCAGCTGGCGGGCGAGCTCGCGCCCCATGCCCGTGCCGCCGCCGGTCACCACCGCGAACCGCCCCGCGAAATCCTTCATGTCGTTTCCCTCTTGTCTTTGAGGCGAGCTTGGCCCGGCGCCCGGCGGGCGTCCACCATGACCCTGCGGAACGACGGGCGCGGCGCGGGGGTTCTTGCAGACGCTCCCCATCCCAACGGAGGCCCGCCATGAAACTCTACTATTCCCCCGGCGCCTGCAGCCTGGCCGACCACATCGCGATGCACGAGGCGGGCCTGGAGTTCGACCGCATCAAGGTCGATCTGAAAGCCAAGCGGACCGAGGACGGCCGCGACTACAACCAGATCAACCCCAAGGGCTATGTGCCCGCGCTGGAGTTCGACGACGGCGAGGTGCTGACCGAGAACATCGCCATCCTCAGCGTCGTGGCCGACATGGCGCCGAAGCTGACGCCGCAAGGACGGCTGGGCCATTTCCGCCTGCTGGAGACCCTGGCCTTCATCTCCACCGAGATTCACAAGGGCTTCAAACCCTTCTTCAAACCGGACTCGACGGACGCCGAGAAGGCGGCCGCGCGCGAACTGCTGGCCAAGCGCTTCGGCTATCTGGCCGGGCGCATGAAGGGCGACTACCTGTTAGGGGCGAACCTGACGGTGGCCGACTGCTATCTCTTCGTCATGTGCCTCTGGGCCGAGAAGAACGGCGTCCCCCTCCCCGACCCGCTCCCGGCCTTCGTCACCCGCATGAAGGCCCGACCAGCCGTCAAGCTCGCCCTGCATCACGAAGGGCTCGACCAGCCGCAGACGGCCTAGGGTCTCAGAACCGCGGTGCGTCACGCTATGGAACGGGCGGGCGTCCTTATGAAAAAATCGCCCGGTGGCTAACCCCGTTTGTCCGCCGCCTGCGTAGTTCGTCATGAAAGCCAAGGGAGGCGAACATGACGGCGGACAGAACGATGCTGAAACGGCGGACCTTGCTGGCCATGGCGGTCTCGGTGCTGGGCCTGGCGGGAACGGCGCGCGCCGACCTCGTCGACCCGAGGGTCGGTGACCTCGTCGACCTCAAGGTGGTCGATCGCGAGACCGGGCAGGCGCTGCAGGTGTGGCGGCACGACGGACGGCTGTTCGTCGCCGGCCAGCCGGGCGGCCGCTACAGCCTGCGCGTCACCAACCACACCGCCGGCCGGGTGCTGGTGGTGATGTCGGTCGACGGCGTCAATGTGATCACCGGCCAGACCGCCGGCTACGGCCAGACCGGCTATGTGTTCCGCCCCTACGAAGCCTACGACGTCAGCGGCTGGCGCAAGTCCGACACCGAGGTCGCGGCCTTCACCTTCACGCCGCAGGCCAATTCCTACGCCGCCCGCACCGGCCGGCCGATGGACATCGGCGTCATCGGCATCGCCGCCTTCAGCGAGCGGCCGCCGCCGGCCGCGACGCCGGCCGGCGTGGCGAGCGCCGCGCCCTCGAATGAGGTCAGCGAGATGGTGGTCACCCCCGAGCGCCGCGTGTCGCGCGCCGCGCCTTCGCCGCCGCCGCTGGCGGTCCCGCCGGTGGAGCACCGGATCGAGGAGCCGAGACCCCCGGCATCCGCGGCGAGCCCGTCGCAGCCCCTGCTCGCCGAACGCAAGGCCGAGAAGCTGGGGACCGGTCATGGGGCCCGTGAATGGTCGGCGGTGACCAACGTGCCGTTCGAACGCGCGACCGCCTGGCCGCAGTTGATCCAGCGGATCGAGTACGACAGCTACGACAACCTGGTCGCGCTAGGCGTCATCCGGCCGCGCGGCGAACCGGGCCGCATTCCGCGAGCCTTCCCCAACTCCGGCGGCTACGTGCCCGACCCGCCAGGCGGCCGTTAGGCTTTGCGCGCCGCCCTGTGCCGGAGCTAGGCTTGGCCTTGATGGAGCCGGACGCTGCGGATGACGCTGAGCTATTGCGCGCCCACGGCGCCGGCGACCCGCACGCGTTCGGGCGGCTCTATGACCGATATGACCCCGCCCTGTTTCGGTTCATCCGGCGCCTGTTGGGCGCGGCTCACGCCGACGCCGCCGAGGATCTGCACCAGGAGACCTGGATTGCGGTCTCGAACAACGCGGCGACTTTCGATCCCAGCCGGGCGAGCTTCGCCGCCTGGCTGTTCACGATCGCTCGGCGCAAGGCGTTCGATCATTTCCGCCGCCAGAAGGTCGCCGTCGTGGCCCAGGCGCAGGACGATGCGGCGATGATGGTCGCCGATCCCGGCCAGTCGCCCCTGGACCAGGTGCAGTCGCGCGAGTTGGCGCAGGAGATCGTCACCGCCGTCGAGGCCCTGCCGCTGGAGCAGCGCGGCGCCTTCGTCCTGTTCGCCCAGGCCGGCCTGTCGCTGGCGGAGATCGCCGAGGCGTCGGGCGCGACCGTGGAGACGGTGAAGAGCCGGCTGCGCTACGCCCGGGCGAAACTTCGCCAGGCGCTCGTGGGGGAAAGGTCGGCGCATGTCTGATCACGACACCCCAGGGCATGACGAGAGCGTCCCCGATCCGATGGATCGGGCCTATGCCCAGGCCGAGGCCATGCTGGATGACGCCCAGGCGCGGGCGGCGCGCCGCGCCCGAGTGCTGGCCGCCGTGGCGGCCGACTCGGTGGAGGCCGAGACGCCGCCCGCGCGGCCGCGCGCCGCCTGGGGCCGCGGCGGCTGGCTGATCGCCGCCAGCGTCGCCGGCCTCAGCGTGCTGGTGGCGCAGCAGATCCGCTCGCCGGCTCCGGGCGTGCAGCCGCCCGCGCCGCTTTCGGTCGCGCCTCCGGCCTCGCCTGCGCCTGCGGCCGCGGGTCCGGCCCCGAAGGCCCAGGCTCCCGCCGTCCTGGCGCCCGTGACCCCGCCCGCGTCCCGCGCGCCGCCGTCGGCCTCCGGCGCCGCCAAGGCGGCTGCGCCGACGCCCGCTCCGGAACAGGCCCCCGCCGCGCCGGCCCCGCCGCCCCCTGCGCCGCCGCCGCTCCCCGTGCCGCCGGTGGAGCACCGGATCGAAGAGCCGAGGCCGCCCGCGGCCGCGCGCGCCGTGGCGCCCGCCGCCGCCGCCAACTCGACGGTCAGCGAGATGGTCGTCACCGCTGAGAAGCGGCAATCGCCCCGCGACGAGAAAGCGGAGCAGTTGCGCCTCGCGGCCGAAGCCGGTCAGGCCGACGAGGTGGCGGCCTTGCTGGCCAAGGGAGCGGCGGTCGACCTTCCGGACGAGGCGGGGGATACGGCGCTGATGAAGAGCGTGCGGGCCGACCATCCCGCCGCCGCCATCCTCCTGCGCCGCCACGGCGCGAGCCTCGATCGCCGCAACCGGGCAGGCGAATCCGCCCGCGACCTTGCCGCGAGGGTTGGCGATCCGGAGCTGGATCGCGCGCTTGGGCTGAAGCCGTGAGGGCGGCGCAGGCCGCCCGCGCCCCTAACCCACCGGCTTCCTAACCGCCTCGTTCAGCCAGCGTTCAGCTTAAAATTCATAGGCTTATTTCATGAACGTTTCGGCTGCCCCGCCGTTATGCACTCACAAGGAGGCCACTATGAGAAAAGCTCTGACGGCCGCTCTGGCGGCCCTGACCCTCGGCGGCGCGGTCAGCGCCACGGCTGTGACCAGCGCCGAAGCGCGTCCCTATTACGGCGGTCACTACTACGGTCACCGCGGCAACGGCGCCGGCCTGGCCGTGGCGGGCATCGCCGGCCTGGCGCTCGGCGCGGCCATCGCGTCCGACCATCCGCGCTACTACGGCGGCTACTACGGCCCCGGCCCCTACGCCTATGGCTACGGCCCCGGCTACTACGGGACCTGCTACACCACCCGCTGGGTGTGGGACCCCTACTACGGCCGCCGCGTGCCGGTCCGTGAGGCCTACCCCTGCTAACCCCAAATCGGCGGAGAGCGCCTAGCCCTCCACCGCAAAGGTCAGGCCGGCGTTCGCCTCGAGGCGTTCGATCAGCCTGGACCCCATGACCGCGCCCGGCGTCCACACGCCGCCGGGCGCGGTTTTTGCGTCGCGCACCAGGCAGATCGCGGCCTCGGCCAGCATCTTCGACGTCGAGCCGTAGCCCGGGTCGCGGTCGCCCTTCACGCTCACCTTCACCTTGCGGCCGTCCTCGGCGATGCCGATGAAGACGATGTCGTAGAAGCCCGCCTCGCGCTCCGCCTTTGACGGGCCTTCGCCGGGCTTGGGACCGCCGGGACCCATGCCGGTGAACTCGGTCGGCGCGCCGGGGACCACGATCGACATCTCGTCATATTTGAAGTCCGTCCCCCAGGGGTGGCCCTGCAGAGCGTTGGAGCGGTGGACGTTCTTGGTGTTGATCACCGCCATCATGAACGGGCCCACGTCCGCGCCGACGTCGGCGTCATGCTCCACCGTCATCCCGGCCGGCTGCTCCGGCCCCTGGAAGCCGGGCGTCAGCGCGAACGGGTTCATCATCAGCATGCCGAGGCTCGGATCCTTCTGGATCGCCGCCATGGTCGCCGCCCCGCTGGCCGCCGTGCCGCCGGAAAGCCCGCCCTGCATGCCGCGGATGCGGCCCTTCACGCGCGGCACATAGGCGCCGAGCCTCGCCTTGGCGGTCTCCTCGGCGAAATAGACGCCGAGCTCGAAGGGGATGGAGTCGAAGCCGCAGGAATGGACGATCCGCGCGCCGGACGCCTTGGCCGCGGCGTCGTACTCGCCGATCACCTTGGCCATCCAGTTGGGCTCGCCCGACAGGTCCAGGCAGTCGGTCCCGGCCGCCACGCAGGCCGCCACGAGGCTGTCGCCATAGAGCTGATAGGGGCCCACCGTGGTGACGATCGCCTTGCCGCGGCGGACCATGGCGTCGAGCGAGGCCGGATCGTCGGCGTCGGCGACGATCAGCGGCGTTTCCGCAGGCAGGCCCATCTCGTCGCGCACCTGCGCCAGCTTCGCCGCGCTGCGCCCGGCCATGGCCCATTTCACGTCGCCGCCCACGCCATAGCGCTGCGCCAGATATTCCGCGACCAGGCGGCCGGTGTAGCCGGTGGCCCCATAGACGATGACGTCATATTCGGCGTTGGGGTTCATGGCGGGACCTTTCCGGGCTGGGTTTGGGACGGCTCCATACCATCCTGACGCAGCGTCGCGCCTATCCTTCGGCGCCCGCCTTGGCCATGATCGTCCGCATGATCGAGGTCTTCTTCGACTGCTCCAGCCCCTGGACCTACCTGGCCTTCGCGAACCTGCGCGCGCTCGCCGCCGAACTCGCCGTCGAGATCGAGTGGCGGCCGATCCTGGTCGGCGGGGTCTTCAACACCGTCAACCCCAGCGTCTACGCCCAGCGCGCCGACCCGGTCCCGGCCAAGGCCCGCTATATGCGCAAGGACCTCGCCGACTGGGCGCGGCACGCGGGCCTTCGCATCAAGTTCCCGCCCACCGTCTTCCCGGTGAACAGCGTCAAGGCCATGCGCGCCTGCATCGCGCTGCAGCCGCAGGGCAAGCTCGTCGACTTCGCCGCCGCGACCTTCGAGGCCTACTGGAGCGACGACCTCGACATCTCGCAGGACGAGGTCCTGGCGCAGGTCTGCGCGCGGGCCGGCGTGGACCCCGCCACGGTCTTCGAGGCCATCGCGGACCCTGCCATCAAGGACCAGCTCCGCGCCAACACCGAAGAACTCATCGCCCGCGGCGGCTTCGGCTCGCCCACCGTCTTCGTCGGCCGCGACGACATGTACTTCGGCAACGACCGGATGCCGCTGATCCGCGACGCGGTGCTGCGGCGGCGCTAAGCGCCCCTCGAAACATAACAGGAACATGCTATAGGCGAAGGATGGCCGACAGCGCGGGCCTGCCCGCCGATCTCCTGCCGCCGCGGTTCGCCGACTGGTTCGCCCAGCGGGGCTGGAGCCCGCGCGCCCATCAGCTGGCGATGATCGAGCGCGCCCGGGCCGGCCGCGACGCCCTGCTGATCGCGCCGACCGGCGGCGGCAAGACGCTGGCGGGCTTCCTGCCGAGCCTGATCGACCTGTCGACCCGGCCGCCGCCCAACGGCCCCTCCAGTCTGCACACACTCTACATCTCGCCGCTGAAGGCGCTGGCCGTGGACGTGGAGCGGAACCTCGGCGCCCCGATCGCCCAGATGGGCCTCCCCATCGTCGCCGAGAGCCGCACCGGCGACACCGGCCTCTCGCGCCGCCAGCGCCAGCGGGTGAAACCGCCGGAGATCCTGCTGACCACGCCCGAACAGCTCGCCCTGCTCTGCGCCTGGGAGGGCGCCCGGCTCTATTTCGAGAACCTGCAGTGCGTGATCCTCGACGAGATCCACACCCTGCACGCCTCGAAACGCGGCGACCTGCTGGCGCTGGACCTCGCCCGCGTCGCCCAGTTCGCGCCCCGCATGCGCCGTGTCGGCCTGTCGGCGACCGTCGACGATCCGGAGGTCATTAAGGCCTGGATGGCGTGTCACCGGCCAGTGGACCTCGTCGGCCCTCGCGACGCCGCAGGCGCCCCAAAGATAACCGCCGAGACCGCGGAGTTTCGCAGAGCGACAGAGGAAACCGCAGCTTCTCCGCGCATCTCTGCGACCTCCGCGGTTGAGAAATCGTGCGGCGCCGCCTCAATCGACCTCGTGCGCGGCCCCGCCGGCGCCGAGCCGATCGTCGAGGTCCTGCTCTCGGAGGGCAAGGTGCCCTGGGCCGGCCACACCGCCCAGCACGCCATGCAGGAGGTCTATGACGTCATCACCCGGTCGAAGACCGCGCTGATCTTCGTCAACACCCGCTTCCAGGCCGAGTTCGCCTTCCAGGAGCTCTGGCGGCTGAATGAGGACGCGCTGCCGATCGCGCTCCATCACGGCAGCCTCGCCGCCGAGCAGCGCCGCAAGGTCGAGGCGGCCATGGCGCGCGGCGAACTTCGCGCGGTCGTCTGCACCTCGACGCTGGACCTCGGCATCGACTGGGGCGACGTGGACCTGGTCATCCAGCTCGCCTCGCCGAAAGGCGCGAGCCGCATGGTGCAGCGGATCGGCCGCGCCAACCACCGCCTGGACGAACCCAGCCGCGCCCTCTTCGTCCCCGCCAACCGCTTCGAGATGCTGGAGTGCCAGGCGGCCCGCGAAGCCATCGCCGAGAACAAGCTGGACGGCGACCCGCCGCGCGTCGGCGCGCTCGACGTACTCGCCCAGCACGTCATGGGCTGCGCCTGTTCCGAGCCCTTCGACCTGCTGAAGCTCTACGACGAGGTTGTCAGCGCCGGCCCCTACCGCAACCTGCCCTGGGAGGACTTCGAGCAGGTCGTCGATTTCGTCTCGACCGGCGGCTATGCGCTCAAGACCTACGACCGGTTCCGCCGCATCGTGAAGGGCCAGGACGGGCTCTGGCGCGTGCGCAACCTGGAGACCGCGCAGCGCCATCGCCTGAACGTCGGCGCGATCGTCAGCCCCGCCATGCTGGCCGTGCGCGTCGCCACCCGGCGCGGCGCGGGCGGCCGCAAGATCGGCGAGATCGAGGAGGGCATGGTCGAGATGCTGGAGCCCGGCGAGACCTTCGTCTTCGCGGGCCAGGTCTGGCGCCTCGTGGCGGTGACCAACCTCGACGTCCTGGTGCAGGCCGCGCCCGGCGCCGACCCCAAGATGCCGTCCTGGGGCGGCTCGAAGTTCGCACTCTCCACCTACCTCGCCAAGCGGGTCCGCCAGCTGATGTACGACCAGGCGCACTGGCAGGTGCTGCCCGCCGACGTGCGGGAATGGCTGGAAGCGCAGCGCGACCGGTCCCTGATCCCCGAAGAAGACGAGATGCTGCTGGAGACCTTCGCCCGCGGTCACCGCCAGTTCCTGGTCTGCTATCCCTTCGAGGGGCGCCTGGCGCACACCACGCTGGCCATGCTGCTGACCCGCCGGCTGGAGCGGATGGGGCGCGGGCCGCTGGGCTTCGTCTGCAACGATTATGCGCTGGCGGTCTGGGCCATCAAGCCGCTGGATCAGGTCGACTTCGCCGAGCTCTTCGCCGAGGACATGCTGGGCGACGACCTGGAGGCCTGGCTCGCCGACAGCTTCATGATGAAGCGGGCCTTCAAGGGCTGCGCGATCATCGCCGGCCTGATCGAGCGCCGCTTCCCCGGCCAGCAGCAGAAGACGGGACGCCAGATCACCTTCTCCACCGACCTGATCTACGACACCCTGCGCCGCCACCAGCCGGACCACCTCCTGCTGCGCTGCGCCCGCGACGATGCGGCGACAGGCCTCGTGGACGTGGCCCGCCTGGGCGCGATGCTGGCGCGGATCAAGGGGCGCATCCGGCATTCGCCGCTTGAACATCTTTCGCCGTTTTCGGTGCCGATCCTGCTGGAGATCGGCAAGGAACGCAGTCCGGGCCACAGCGGCGAGACCATGATCCTGAAGGAAGCCGAAGAAGACCTGATCGCCGAGGCCCTGCAGTGAACGCGCTTGCCGAGACGGCTTTCATCTACGACTACGCCAACGGCGACTGCGGCGGCCTGCGCACGCGGATCGGCGGGGCGGACGCCCTGTTGCGCTGTTCCGGCGCGCTGTGGCTGGCCGCCGAGCGGACCCTGGTGGTCGCCGACCTGCACCTGGAGAAGGGCAGCTCCTACGCCGCGCGCGGCCAGATGCTGCCGCCCTACGACACGCGCGAGACCCTGCGCCGGCTTGGCGCCGAGGTGGCCGCGCTAACACCCGCGACCGTGATCCTGCTCGGCGACACCTTCCACGACCGCCGTTCCGAGGACCGCCTGGCGGCCGATGACGCGGAGACCGTGCGCGAACTGGCGCGGGGCCGCACGCTCATCTGGGTGGTCGGCAACCACGACGCCGACGGCCCCCGAGCGCTCCCCGGCGAGACGGCGGACGAGCTCAGCCTCTGCGGCCTCACCCTGCGCCACGAGCCGCGGCCCGGCCTGCAGCCCGGCGAGGTCAGCGGCCATCTGCACCCCGCCGCCCGCGTGAAGGCCACCCGCGGCAGCGTCCGCCGCCGCTGCTTCATCACCGACGCCGAACGCCTGATCCTGCCCGCCTTCGGCGCCTACGCCGGCGGCCTAAACGTCCGCGACCAGGCCTTCGCGGGCTTCTTCATACGCGCCCCCATCGTCGGCGCCCTGGGCCGGGACCGCGTGCACGCGGTGGGCTGGCGCTCGCTGGCGGGAGACTGAGGGGACCTCCAAGATCCTCCCCCAGCGCGAAGCGCGATTGAGGGGGAGGTGTCTCGCGCGCAGCGACGAGACGGAGGGGGTTGCAGCCCAACCACCCATCAGCCGCCAAAGCGGTTGGTCGCGCCATAGCGTTTGCTAAGCTCAAGCCATGGACGGCTCGCGGGTCACCAAGGATCGCGCCGAGGCGCTGTCGGAAGCGGCCACTCAACGCCCCGCCGACAAGCGGACATCGATGGATTTCGACCTTCGGCCTTGACTCCGGATCTTCTATGTTCTACGTTTGTTCTCAACCATGACCTCCGCCGACCCCCGCAGCAGACAGCTCTCCGAGATGGCCGAGTGCGCCTATCGGCTGGGGATGGCGTTCGGTGCGGCGACCGAGAAGGCGCAGGGCACGGACGGCTGGCTCGCCTACTTCAACGCATTCGACCGCTGCTTCTTCGCCGTGCGGGTCGCAACCGCGCTGCAGCTGCGTCTGGACCGGACGCCGGCTGGTCCGCACGAGGCGGCCACGGACCGCGAGGACCTGATGGAGCGTGCCGATCCACCCGAAGCTGAGGATCGCGATCGCGGCTATGACGAGCGCGACCGGGACCGCGAGACCGAACGCGCCAGCCTGCCGATCCTGCTGCGCACCCTGGAGGGCGTCGCCGCCGACGCGGAGACGCTGCCGGGCGCCGAGCCCGCGGAGCTCCTCACCCTGCGCGAACTGATCGCCCACGCGAAGGCCGCGCCAAGCCCAGCTCAAAGTCTGAGGTCCCGGCGCACCGGCTCCGGCGCCGCCCCCGCGCCTCCGCTGCGAAGTCCCGCCTCCAACGTCGCCCAGGTGCTAGCCGCCCGCCGCGCCACCGGGCCCCCGCGACGCTAGAGCGGCGCTTGAGGTCTTCCCGCCCCATGCGCGGCGAAGCCGCTATTTCGAACCGCGGAGATCGCGGAGATACGCGGAGGCGACGGTGGACGATAACGGGCTTGGTGAGCGACTTCTGGGCTGTGCGCTGAAGGTGCATAGGGCTCTCGGCCCCGGCCTATTGGAGAACGCCTACGAGGCGTGCCTTTGCCATGAATTATCGAAGTCCGGCATCGTTCACCAACGCCAACTGGCGCTGCCGATCCAATACGATGGGATGAGGGTCGATCTGGGATATCGGCTCGACATCCTGGTGGAGGACAAGGTGGTCGTCGAGGTGAAGGCGATCACTGCTCTGACCGATCTCCACAGAGCCCAACTGCTCAGCTACCTGAAACTCGGCAACTACCGGCTAGGCTACCTGCTGAATTTCAATGTCAAAATGCTCAAGGACGGCATCTGCCGTCTGGCTAACGGCCTCTGATCCCATGCCGTGCGCCCTCCGCGTATCTCCGCGATCTCCGCGGTTAGAGATATCAGACGTGGCCGGTCTTCAGCGCCTGGTCGAGGCAGACGGCCAGCGAGATGCAGGCGGCCGCGGTGATGGTGGTCGAGAGCCTCGGGTAGCGGGCGGGCACGTCGGGCGCCTGGTGGTCGAACAGCCACTGGGCCAGGAAGGCGGCGATGCAGCCGCCGATCACCCAGCCGTCCGGGATCCGGTGCCGCGAGAACAGGATCGCCCAGGCCACCACTGGCGACAGGACCGAGATGATCAGGCGGAGCGGACGCGGCTCAGCCCGCCCGCTCTCCAGGCCCCAGCGGACGCCGCCCAGGAAGGCCAGCACGCACCCCGACCAGTTGAGAATGACGGTGAGCGCCGGCCTTGCGACATCCGGCGCGCCCCAGCCGTAGGCGATCGCGGCGGCCGGAAACGGCGCCAAGGTGGTCAGCGTGATGATCCAGAGCGCCGGCGGGATGGCGCCATAGGTTCCTGAAGGACGGGGGGCTGAAGCGTGCGGCTGGTCCGTCACCGATCAGTCTCTCCGAAACGCCGAAGACGCCGCCCAGCCCGCGCAAAGCGCGAACGCCATCGCCGCCAGACCGTAGGACCATGGCCTGCGATGGGCCCAAAGGTAAAGGCCGCGCTCGACGCCGACCTTTTCGACGGTGAGGCTGCGATCCTTCTCGGCCACCAGCTGGTGGTCCTGGAACAGCAGGATGCGCACATCGTACCGGCCGATGGGCGCCTCGGCCGGCAGCGGGATCTCGGCGCGGAACAGGCCCCTGTCCACGAAGCGGACCCCGTGCTCGTCCACGTCATAGAGGTGGTCGGCCGTCTTCAGCCGCACCACGGCGCGCTCCCAGTCGAGGTAGTCGGCGCCCAGGCTGGAGACCACCACGTCGCGCACGCCATAGCGGGTCTCGATCTTCTGCTCGGCCGGCGCATTCATCGCCAGGTGGTCGACCCCGGCGCCCAGGCGGCGCAACTCCCCGAACCGGGCGATGTCGTCCAGCGGCCGCGTGGAGGCGGCGATGTAGAAGCCCGGAGCCCCTTGGAAGACCACCGGGCGGCTGTTGATCCACAGGCCCGCGATCTTCGACTTCCGGGCGATCCGCACCGGCTGGTCGGGGCCGCGCACGATGACGATCACGTCGCTGGGCCGGGACGCCGGATCGAAGACCGCGCCGTAGAGCACGATCTGGTCGCCGCGGAAGTCGGAATTGACCCGCACATTGGTCTCGGTGAGCGCCGCCGAGATCACGGCGCGGCCGGCGTGCGGCGGTGGAAGCGGCGTCGGCAGGATCAGCGCCATCAGCCGTTCCCCGACATCAGCACGAAGGGCTCGTGCGGCGTGAAGAACAGGCCAAGCCCCATGCGCAGGCCGACCATCAGCACGATCAGCGCCAGCAGGGCGCGCAGCTCCTCCGCCCGGAACCGCGACGACGCCCGCGCGCCGAGCTGGGCCCCCAGGACGCCGCCCACCAGCAGCAGCGTCGCCAGCAGGATGTCCACCGTCTGGTTGCGGCCCGCCTGCAGCACGCCGGTGAGCGCGGTGGTGATGATGATCTGGAACAGGCTGGTGCCGACCACCACGCTGGCCGGCATGCGCAGGATGTAGACCATGGCCGGCACCAGCACGAAGCCGCCGCCGACCCCCATGATCGCCGAAAGCACGCCCACGAAGGCGCCCAGCGCGATCGGCGGGATGACGCTGATGTAGAGCCGCGACCGCGGGAAGCGCAGCTTCAGCGGCAGGCCGTAGAGCCAGGGCGGGCGGCGGTCGCGGCGCGGCGGCGCCGGCAGATTTCGCCGCCGCCGCAGGATCGCGCCGGCCGACTCCCAGAACATCAGCCCGCCGATGATGCCCAGGAAGATCAGGTAGGAGAGCGACACCACCAGGTCGGCCTGGCCCAAGAGGCGCAGCCAGCGGAACAGCTCGACGCCGGCCACCGAGCCCACAGCGCCGCCCGCCGCCAGCACGCCGCCCATGCGGAAATCCACCGCCCGCTTGCGGCCATAGGACAGCACGCTCGACATCGACGACGCCGCCACATGGTTCGACATGCTGGCCACCGCCACCGCCGGCGGGATGCCGAGGAACACCAGGACCGGCGTCATCAGGAAGCCGCCGCCGATGCCGAACAGGCCGGAGATGAAACCCACCAGGGCGCCCAGCGCGATCAAGAGCGGCGCATTCACCGACACCTCGGCGATGGGCAGATAGATGTCCAAGTTTCAGAGCCCCGGTAGGCCGGGCCGAACTCGGCTCAACGGTTGAAGACGGAGAGCCGGGAAACGGTGACGGGATCGAGTGTGCCGGTGGCGGCCAGACCCTGATCGCGCTGATAGGCGGTGACCGCAAGCTTCAGGTCGCGCGAATTGGCCCCGTCGGGGCGGCCCTTGTAGTAGCCGAGCCGGCCCAGAATCTTCTGCGCCGAGACCAAGGAGGGGGCGTAGGCCAGCGCCTGCGCCGTCGGGGCGGCGCCGGCGGGCTCGAAGGCGTCGGCCTGGTGTTCGGCCTGGGCAAGCTGGGCCGCGGACAGTTTGCCCTCGATATCCATCGCGCTGGCGCGTGCGCCCGCGTCGCCGGAGTTGGCCGCGATGGTGAACCACTTGTAGGCCTGGGCGAGGTCGCGCGGCACGCCGGAGCCCGACTGATAGAGCAGGCCCAGATTGTACTGCGAATCCACCACGCCATGCTCGGCGGCGCTCTTGAACCACCGCCCCGCGGCCGCCGTATCGGCCGGGCCGCCTTCGCCGCGGAAATAGTAGAGCGCCACGTTGTGCATGGCGGTCGGGTCGCCACCCTCGGCGGCGCGCAGCGCCCAGCGGCGGGCCTCCCCGAGATTGATGGTCACCCCCGCCTGGCCGGTCTCGTAGAGGTGGGCGAGGAACATCTGCGCCGGCGCATAGCCGCCGTCGGCGATCCCCTTCAGCCTGGCGAGCGCGCCCGGCTGCTTCTGATCCACGGCGGCGGCGGTCCTGGCGTAGTCGGCCTCGATCGAGGAAGCCTGGGCAGCGGTGGCGTCGGCGGCGGGCGCCGCCGGGATCGACCGGCTCTCCGGGCCCGCGATCGGCGATGGGCCCGCCGCGTCGGGTGTGAGCGCCAGCGCCGCGCGCGGGCTCGCCTCGAACGGCTGCAGCACGCGCGCGCCGGTCGGGCCTTCCATCAGCACCACGCCGGCGGCGCCGACACTGAGGAACGCGGCCCCGCCGGCCACCATCAGGGCGGTCTGCCAGGTCGAGGGCGGCCGGGCCTTCAGCGTGCGGAACAGGCCGCCGGCGCGCAGGCCGCGCGAGCGGCGGTCCGGCGCGTGCAGGATCCTGGGCTTCGGCGCGGCCGCGGCGGCCCGGGCGGCGGCGCGCGCCTGCTCGATCACCTCGCGGGTGGAAAGTTGCGGCGAGACCTCGACCGGCGGCGGTTCCTCGACCGAGGCCTCGGCGGTGGGCGCCGCGACCTCCAGCTGGTCCTCCTCGTCCCGCTCGGCCAGCGGCGCGAACGCATCGGGGGCGAGCGCATTGGGGGCGAAGGCGTCGACGTGGGCGAAGTCTTCCTCGCTGAACGCCGGATTGCTGGGATCGAGCGCCGGCTGGCTGACCGGCTCGGCGCGCGAGAACAGCTCCGCGCCGAACACCAACGGGGCGGCCGGCAGCTCGTTCTCGGCGTCCTCCACCCGCGGCGGCGCGGGCGCCTCGTGCGCCGCGCCGACCAGCGGATCGGCGTCCAGCCGTGCGCTCGCCTCGGCCAGCAGCTTGGCGGTGCGTTCCTCGCTCTGGCGGATGCGTTCGGCCAGGTCGCTGGCCGCCCGCTCGTGGCGCTGCTCGATCCGCTCGGTGACCTTGGCCACCTGCTCGCCCACGTCGTCGATGGCCTGGGCCGCGCGGCGCTCGGACTGGATGATGCGGTCGGTGAGCCGCTCGGTGATCGCGCCGATCTCCGCGCCCAGCCGCTCCAGCGCCTCAGCGTGCAGCTGATCGGTGCGGCCCAGGCGGTTTTCGACGGCGCCGGCGATGCGCGCGATCTCGCCGCCCACCTGCTCGATGGCCTCGGCGCTGCGCTGCTCGGTGCTCTGGACCCGGCGGTTCAGGGTCTCGGCCATGGTCAGGACTTCGCGGCCCATGTGCTCGATCGCCCGGGCCGAGCGCTGGTCAGCGGCGGCGATCTGCTCAGCCATTTCGCCGAGCCGCGCCTCGACCTGGGCGCCGCCGGTGGCGGCCAGCCGCTCGGCGATCTCGGTGCGGGCGTCCTCGACGCGGCGGCTGAGCTGGTCGGCCAGCGAGGTCAGCCGGCTGTCCATGTCGCTGCGCACGCTGCCGTCGGCGGCGTACATGCGCTGATCGAGCTGGGCGAGACTGTCACGCAGGCTCTCCAGCGCCTCGCCCGTGCGGGCCTCGGCGTCGGCCAGCCGTTGGCCCAGTTGCGAGACCACCTGGTCGATCAGCCGGGCCGGATCCTCGCCGGCCTCGGCGTTGGCCAGGCGGGCTTCGAGCTCGGCTAGGCTGGCGCGGCTGCGCGCTTCGCCGTCGGCGATCTGGCTGCTGACCCGCGTGACCTGGTCTTCGATGATCTTCAGGGCTTCGGTGGAGCGCGGCCCGGAGAGCTCGGTCTCCATCCGGCGCATGCGGTCCGACGCCCGCGCCTGCTCGGCGGCCAGCTGTTCGGCGGCGGCGTCGAAGCGGGTGGCGACGGCCAGGTGCTCGCGCTCGGCGGTCTCGATGCGGGCCATGGCGTGGCGCACGGAGTGCTCGACGCCGGAGATCGCCAGGCCGGTGCGGGTCTCCGACGCCTCGATGCGATCGGTCAGGCGGTCCAGGGCGAACGCGATCCGCCCCAACTCGTCTGATCTCGCATTGAACGTCGGCGACGGCATGAAAGACTTCGCGGGTTCGACCGCGGCCCGGAGCGGCCGCGCGCTGAAATGCTCCTCGGAGGTGACGTCCTCCGGCATGTCATCTTCTAGAATAACTCGGTTAAGCCATTCTCCCAGAGTCATGCCGGAACGCCGGGCAAGCTCCTTGGCGACCTCGCGGGCCTTGGGATCGATCCCCTTGACGCTCCAGGGCGCCGCCGCCGTCATCGAATCGCCCCTCCTGGACGGGGTTACGCTAGCACCGTCTCTTGGGGTGTAAACGAAAGCCTAACGCTAGATGTAGTGGCAGGCAGGCTTGAGCTGTGGACAGATCGATCCTTGGCGGGGCGGCGGCTTCCGTTTGACGGGTTCAACTGCGATACGGCGTCGCACATGGATCTGACGCTCACTTTGGAGGTCGCGGCGGGCTTTTTCGCGGTCGCGGTCTTCGCCGGATGGCGCGGCGCGCGGCCGCCCAATCCGCACAAGGGCCCCCGTCTGATGCCCTGGCGGTTCATCATGCTGCTGTCGGGCGCGGTCCTCCTGTTCGTGCTCGGCCACGCCGTCCATCTCCTGGTGTCGGGCGGGCAGGACTAGGCGGGAGCCCCCGGGGCCTCAGCGCCTTACCGGGAATTCATTGGACTTCACCCCGGCCAAGCTCGACCGTTGCGGGCGAGAGCGATGCGGGTATTGGGGTCTGGATAATGCGAACACTTACCATCGGCGCCCTGTGCGTCTCGGCGTTGGCCCTGTCGGCCTGCGTGACGCGCGTCGACTACGATGGCTACGAGGTCTCCCAGGTCGGCGGCTCGCCGCTGAGGGCGGTCGCGGCGCTGGATTGCCCCGATACCCAGGGCGTCTTGACGCGCACCAGCCGGTCCGCGGATGGACGGACCTGCGACTACGAAGGGCCGGTGGGCGAGATGGTGCGGCTGAAGCTGGTGGCGCTCGACGGGCGCTCGGCCGCCGAAGTCCTGGCCCCGTCTCAGGCCGAGCTGCGCGCCCTGCTGCCGGTCTCCACGCCCTATGTGCCGGCGGTCAGCCGTGACGAGCCCGGCGAACACGCCAACGTCGACCTGCCGTTCTTCCACGTGCACACCGTTGGCGACCACGCCGACGTTAGGATCTTCGGGATCAAAATCCACTCGGACGGCGACAACGCCAACGTGCAGACCCATCTGGGCGGCGCCCACACCGTCGTGCATGCCAGCCATGACGGCGCCGAGGTGATCGTCGATGACGTCGGGCGCACGAACGCCTCACTGGTCTATGTGCTGGCCAGCGACCGGAAGGCCGCGTCCGGCTATAGCGCCGTGGGCTATGTGGCCAAGGGCCCGGCGGCAGGGCCTTTGGTGGTCGGCGAGTTCCGCGCGACGACGCGCGACGGCGAATACCACCGCCACAGCGACAATAACGATCTCGACCGGCTGATCGACCGCAACGTCAGGGGCTAGGCGGCGGGCCGGCCCCGCCGCCCGGGCGGCGCGCCTAGGACAGGAACGCCTTGCCGCCCGTGCCGGTGATCTTCGCCGGATCCTTCATATCCGCGGCCGAGGCGACCATCGGGGCGTCCATCACCTTCTTGAAGGCCGTGCGGAAGGCCGCCATGTCCTGCGGCGAGCCCACCGAGATGCGCACGGCGTTGGGCCACACCGGCCAGATGCGGCCGATATAGACCTTCTCCTTCTGCATCCCGGCGATCACCGTGTGCGCCGGACGGCCGGTGTCGATCATGAAGCAGTTGGAGACCGAGGTTCCGACCGGCTTGTAGCCATTGGACTTCAGCCAGGCGAGGGTCTCGACGCGGCTGTCGGCGATCCACTTCTTGCGGGTGGGGATCAGGTCGGCGTCGGCGAGCGAGGCGCGCGCGGCGACCAGCGCGGTCACCGGCATGGCGTTCTGGTAGTAGGGCGTCAGCTTGTCCAGGAGGTCCGGGCGGGCGATCGCCACGCCGCAGCGGATGCCGGCCATGCCGTAGATCTTGGAGAAGGTGCGGAGCACGATGATGTCCTTGCCCGCCGCCACCTGGTCCAGCACGTCGTGCTCGTCGGACAGGTGGATATAGGCCTCGTCGACCAGCAGGATCGAGCCCTTCGGCTTGTTCTCCAGCGCCCAGAGGATTTCCTCGCGCGGCGTGATGGTGCCGGTCGGGTTGTTCGGGTTGACGATGTAGATCAGGCCGGCGTTCGGATCGACGGAGACCATCTTCTTGACGTCGTGCGAGTAGGTCGACGTCAGCGGCACCTTGTGGACCGGCGCCTTGGAGATCTGCGCGGCCATGTTGGCCGACTCGTAGGACGGGTCGGCCATGACCAGGCCCTTGCCCGGCCCGGTGAAAGCCAGCGTCGTGTAGTGCAGCGGCTCCGAGGAGCCGGCGTAGAAGGCGATGTTCTCCGGCTTCAACCCGTGCTTGGCGGCGTATTCGTTCGTCAGCGCGGTGAGTTCGCCCATCCGGTCGTAGCGGCCGCCCAACGGCAGGATCTTGGTGATCGCCTCACAGGCCGCCTTGCAGGGGCCGAGCGGATTTTCGTTGGCGTTGATGATCACCGCGTCCGGCGGCAGGACGCCCAGCATTTGAGAGGCCAGCTTGGCGTGGGCCATTTCGGCCTCGCCGAGAATCGGGATCGCGGTCGCCACCGCGGTGGCGAACAGAAATGAGCGGCGGCCCATCAGCGGTTGATCGGTAGCCGTTTCGCTCTCGGTGTGGACTTCACTCATCGCCTGATTTCCCTCTTTCGTCGCCGCGCGGGCGTCAGCCCAGCCATCGCGGGCGCAAATCACGAAAAGCAGGGTGCGGACGGGCTTTCGGCGATCGCAACCAGAATTTGCAGCGAAGCGCGGTTCAGGCGGCGCCTGCTCAAGTCGCGCTCAGCTTTTGCGCCGACGAGGTCGATTCTTGGCCAGCGCGGGCGACTACCAGCGGGGCGAGAAGATGTTCTCGATGCCCTGGAACAGGAAGTCGCCGGCCGCGACGCCGACGGCCATCTGGCCCGCGCCGCGCAGGAAGCCACCCAGGCCGCTGTTGGCCGCGAACGGGCTCGACTGGATCGGCGCACCGCCCTGTCCGGCCCAGGGTCCGCCGTAGCCCTGGCCGGCGTAGGGCGCATCGCCCGACCCAGCCGCGCCGCCCCGGTCACCCCAGACCGGCGCCATGGCCGGCGCGTCTGCCGGCGCGACGTTCGGCACGGCCCGCGCAGGCGCCGCGGGGGCGAGGAACGAGCTGGGCGCCGCCTGACCGGCGAGTTGGGCCTGGGCGGCGTGCAGCGCCTGGTCGGCGAGGATAGCGTGTTGCACCAGCAGATAGGCGGCGTCCGGATTGGCGCGCACGGCGTCGGCGATCATCGCCTCGGCCTCGGGGTCCTTGGTCACATTCGGCGTGCGGCCGAGGTCAGCGAGAAAGCTCTGCAGGATGCTGCGTTCGTCGGGCGTCATGGCGGGTCTCCGGAGTTCACCGATCAGCTAGGCAGGCCCGAACACCACGGCAAGGGGAGATCACAGCAAGGGGACGCTTATGCGGCGGCGGCGTCTGGCGCCGGCTCGCCCCGCGGCTCTTCGGTCTTCTTGGGCCGCTTGGAGAGGCCGGAGACGCCGCCGGACGACAGCAGGCCGACATCGGCCATCAGCCAGGGGATCGACCACTTGTGCGGGGCCGCGCAATAGCGAGGCTGCCAGAGCGGGTCGTACTTGTCCTTGTACCGGCGCACGCCCTGGAAATTGTAGATTTCCTCGCCGCGCTCGAAGAGCAGGCGTCCGACGCGCGACATGATCGGGGCCAGCGGCCGGTCGTCGAGACCGGCCAGCGGCGCGATACCGAACTCGAAGGCTTCGTAGCCCTGCTCACGGCCCCAGGCGATCAGCTCGACGAACAGATAGTCCATGATGTTGTTGGGCGCTTCGTCAGCGTACCGCATCAGGTCCATGGAAAAGGCCGAACGGCTGGCCGTGGTCCAGAGCGTCGCGAAGGCCACGGGCTTGCCCTCGAATCGCACCAGGGCGACCGGAAACTCCTGCACATAGCCCGGCCAGAAGCCGCCCATGGAAAACCCCTTCTCGCCGCCTGCGTGATGCGACAGCCATTCGTCGGAGATCGCCTGCAGGGTCGGCAACATGGCGGTCACCGCCTCGCCCTGCAGGACCTCGAAGGTCGCGCCCGCCTCGCCGAGCTTGCGCCAGGCGCGCCTGGCCGTGCCGCGCTTGCGGCCGTCCATGGAGAAGCTCTCCAGGGGCACGGCGGCGGTCTCGCCGACCTTCTGAATGGCGAAGCCCAGCTCGACGATTTCCGGCAGGTCCTCGGCGTTGAGGCCATGCACGCCCGGCCGCGCCGCGTGGCTGTCGGCCAGCTCACGGAACCGCCAGAGCAGTTCCTGGCGCTCGTCGCGGCGGCCCACCGGCGCGCCCAGCGCGACCCAGGACCGCCCGCGCACGCCGAACATCAGGAAGCTCTCGCCCGACGCCGAGAACAGGAACCGCTTGTCGCCCAGCAGCGCCAGGTTGGAGCCCGGCTCGGCGACCTCGGCCTTGGCCAGGATCGCGCGCACCCGCTCGTAGTCCGGGTCATGCTCGCCGACCACCGGCGGGGTCGCGGCCGAGACGAACAGACGCCAGACCCCGAACGCGAACAGCACCAGCGCCGCGCCGGCCCAGGCGCGCACTGCCCGCTCGGCGTCGGCGTCGGCCATCACCCGCCACCAGGGCCGGTCGGCGTAGTCGGAATGCTGGAAGGTCCACAGGCCCAGCAGGCCGGTCCCAACCACGGCGCAGGCTGCGCTGAACAGCCAGCCAGGCGTGATCTCCATCCGGGTGAGCCGCGAGGTGCGCGGGAAGGCGCCGTGGAAGGGTGCGAGCGCCGCGGCCAGGACCACGAGCGCGGCGGTCTCCTCCCAGTTGAAACCCTTCAGCAGGGCCAGCGTCGCGCCCAGCAGGAGCGCGCCCAGCGTCGCGTACCAGGCCGCGTCCAGCCGGGCCCGCAGGCCGAACGACAGCAGCACCAGCGCCAGGCCCAGGATACTGGAGAGGAAGTGCGCCGCCTCGATGAGATAGACTGGGGTGATCTGGATCAGCCGCATGAAGCGCACGGGCTCGGACGGCGTGGCGCCCGACACCAGCAGCATGACGCCCGCCGCCGCGGTCAGGATCGCGGCCGTCCAGGGCGCCAGCGCAAACGCCGCCGGGCGAAGGTCCCTCAAGAATTGCATCCAGCCCCGTCGGTCCGTTTCAGAGTGGACGATCTATAGCCGATTTGTGAGGATTGAGCGTCTCAAACGGCTGTTTCGTTGCGCAAACGCCGGCGCTAAGGTGAACCACGCTTCCGCCTTCTGAAGAGTGCTGCAGACCGCCATGGCTGATTTCGGCGCCGCCGACCTCGACACCTTCCGCGCGGAGGTCCGCGCCTGGCTGGAGGCTGAGTATCCGGCCGAGTTGCGCGACGCTGACGCCAAGACCGATCCCGAGGCCGTCTGGGGCGGCCGCGCCTTCGCGGGCTCGGACGACCCGCAGAGCGTCTGGATGCGGCGCTGCGCCGAGCACGGCTTCACCGCCCCGACCTGGCCGAAGGACTACGGCGGAGGCGGGCTGACCGCGGCCCAGGCCCGCGTCGTCGACCAGGAGATCGCGCGGGGCCGCTATCGCCCGCCGCTGCTGTCATTCGGCATCTGGATGCTGGGGCCGGTCCTGCTGGAATACGGCAACGAGGCCCAGAAGGCCGAACACATGCCCAGGATCACCCGCGGCGAGATCCGCTGGTGCCAGGGCTACTCGGAGCCCGGCGCCGGGTCCGACCTCGCGAGCCTCGCCACCAAGTGCGTCGACATGGGCGACCACTGGCAGATCGACGGCCAGAAGGTGTGGACGAGCTACGCCGACAAGGCCGACTGGTGCTTCTGCCTGGTGCGCACCGACGCCACGAAGAAGCACGAGGGCATCTCTTTCGTGCTGATCGATATGGCCTCGCCCGGCGTCGAGACGCGGCCGATCAAGCTGATCAGCGGCGAGAGCCCGTTCTGCGAGACCTTCTTCACCGGCGTGAAGATCCCCAAGGGCAATCTGGTCGGCAAGATCAACGGCGGCTGGGAGATCGCCAAGCGGCTCTTGCAATACGAGCGCCAGAACATCTCCGCCGGCTTCGGCGAGGGCGGCGGCGTGGGCGGCGGCTCGGCGGCGGACCTGGCGGAGATCGCTAAGACCTACGTCGGCCTTGAGGACGGCAGGCTCGCCAACCTGGAGCTGCGCCGCCGGGTCACCCAGAGCAAGATGAACTCCCAGACGCTCCGCCAGACCATCGGCCGGATCGCCGCGGAAAGCCGGGCGTCCAACGGCCCGTCGGCCGCCACCTCGATCATCAAATATGCGGCGGCCGAGTTCGCCAAGGAGCGCGCCGAGCTGGTGGTGGAGGCCATGGGGGGCCTCGGCCTCGGCTGGGACGGCGAAGGCTTCACGCCCACCGAGACCGCGGCGGTGCACGGCTGGCTGCGCACCAAGGCCAACTCCATCGAGGGCGGCACCTCGGAGGTCAATCTGAACGTGATCTCCAAGCGCGTGCTCGGCTTGCCCGACCCGAAATAGACGAAAACGGCCCGTTCTATTTCGAGCGGACCCGAGAGCTGATTTTTAGGACTAGATTTCGATGGCGGATTTTGGCGGCGACACCGAAGCCTCTTTGGGGGCCTTCCGGGCCGAGGCCCGGGCCTGGCTGGACGCGAACTTTCCGAAGGCCCTGGCGAAGGACCCGATGGCGCAGCTCGCCAAGCTGCAGGCCAAGCCCGAGAGCCCCGAGGTCAAGGCCTGGCGCCACGCCTTGGGCGCCAAGGGCTGGGGCGCGCCGACCTGGCCCAAGGAGGTCGGCGGCGGCGGCCTCTCCCGCGCCGAGGCCAAGGTGCTGGCCGAGGAGATGGCCGCCATCGGCGCGCGCAATCCGATCGGCGGCATGGGCATCTCGTTCTTCGGCCCGACGCTCTTGGAATATGGCTCCGAGGCGCTGAAGAAGCAGCACTTCCCGGGCATCGTGAACGGCGACGTCTGGTGGTGCCAGGGCTACTCGGAACCCGGCTCAGGATCGGACTTGGCCTCCCTGCAGACCTTCGCAGAGGACAAGGGCGACCACTTCCTCGTAAATGGTTCAAAAATATGGACTTCTGGCGCACAGAACGCCGACATGTGCTACTGTCTCGTGCGCACCGACAAGGCCAAGAAGCATGAAGGCATCAGCTTCCTGCTGATCGAAATGAAGACGCCGGGCGTCGAGGTGCGGCCGATCCTGTTGATCAATGGCGTCTCGCCCTTCTGCGAGACCTTCTTCACCGACGTGAAGGTTCCGAAGGACCAGCTGTTCGGGCCGCTGAACGGCGGTTGGACGGTGGCCAAGCGGCTGATGCAGTTCGAGCGGGACTCGATCGCGGGCTCGCTGGGCTCGGGCAATATCGGCCAGACGGTCGCCATGCCGACGATCCCGGAGGCCGCGAAGGCGGCGCTGGGCGTCGACGAGGACGGCCGGCTCAGCGATCCGGACCTGCGCCGGCGGATCACCGACCACCTGATGGAGAACCGGGCGTTCCAGCAGACCATGAAGCGGGCGGCCGACGATGCACGGGCCTCCAACGGGCCCTCGAACACCGCGGCGATCATGAAATACGCCGGCGCCAAGATCGCTCACGAGCGCAACGAGCTGATGATCGAGGCCTTCGGCCTGGAGGGCCTGGGCTGGGACGGCGCGGGCTTTTCGGAGCAGCAGCTGGCGGCCGTGCGGTCGTGGCTGCGGTCCAAGGCCAACTCGATCGAGGGCGGCACCTCGGAGATCAACCTGAACATCGTGGCCAAGCGCGTCCTGGGCCTGCCCGATCCCCAGAAGAATTGAACGAAGACACGAGACTCCAAACCATCGCATTTCCGTGCTACGATTTATCTAAAGTATTGAATATATAAGATATTAGGGAGAATTTCAGATGGCCGACTTCGGTGGCTCCGACCAGGACGCCTTCCGCGCCGAGGCGCGCGAGTGGCTCGAGGCCAACTTCCCCAAGTCGCTGGCGAACCAGCCAGTGCAGATGATCCCGGGCGCCGAGGGCCTGAGCGCCGACGGCAAGCTGTGGAAACAGCGGATGGCCGACAAGGGCTGGGGCGCGCCGACCTGGCCGACCGAATATGGCGGCGGCGGCCTGACCGGCGCCCAAGCGCGCGTGCTGCAGCAGGAGATGAACCGCATCGGCGCCGACAATCCGGTGGCCGGCATGGGCACCTCGATGTTCGGCCCGACGCTCTTGGAATACGGCACCGAGGCGCAGAAGAAGCGCCACATCCCGCCGATCGTGCGCGGTGAGCTGCGCTGGTGTCAGGGCTATTCCGAGCCCGGTGCGGGCTCCGATCTCGCGAGCCTTCAGACGAAGTGCGAGGACGCCGGAGACCACTGGAAGATCAACGGCCAGAAGATCTGGACCAGTGGGGCGCAATATGCCGACTGGTGCTTCTGCCTCGTCAGAACAGATACCACGAAAAAGCACGAGGGCATAAGCTTTGTGCTGATCAACATGCATCAGCCGGGCGTGGAAACTCGCCCGATCAAGCTGATCGCCGGCAACTCACCCTTCTGCGAGACCTTCTTCACCGACGCGCGCGCCGAAAAGGACGACATGGTCGGGCCGCTGAACGGCGGCTGGACGGTGGGCAAGCGGCTGTTGCAGCACGAGCGCTCGGGCCAGGGCGGCGGGCGGATGATGGCCGGCCAGGACGTGGTGTCGCTGGCCAAGAAGTACGTGGGCCTCGACGACAAGGGCCGCATCGCCGACCCGGACCTGCGCACTCGCGTCGCCAAGCACATGATGGACGCCCGCGCCCACAGCCTGACCCTGCAGCGCGCGGCGGACGAGGCGAAGGGCAATCAGAACCCCAGCGCCACCACCTCGGTGATGAAGAACTCCGGCACCTGGATCGGTCAGGAAAAGGCCGAGCTGACCGTCGAGATCATGGGCAGCCAGGGCCTGGGCTGGGAGGGCGACGAATATTCCCGCGACGAGCGCGAGGCGGTGCGCACCTGGCTCTCCGGCAAGGCCACCACGATCTTCGGCGGCAGCCAGGAGATCCAGTCGAACATCGTGTCCAAGCGGATCCTGGGCCTGCCGGACACGACGCAGAACGGATAACTGACCCCATCCAGGGGTCATCCCGGAAAGCCGCGAAGACGGCTTGTCCGGGACCCATAGACGCCAAGCTCTCCGGCCGATCCCGAACCGCTGGCGCGTATGGGTCCCGGTCTTTCGCCAAAGCGAAAACCGGGATGACACCTGGGGTTGGGCGAAATCGGAGGAGCTTAGATGGCCGATTTTGGCAGCACCGATCTCGACGCCTTCCGCGCCGAAGCGCACGCGTGGCTCGAAGAGAACTTCCCGGCCTCCCTGCGGCGCGACGCCAGCGCGGTGACCGAGGCCGAGGCCAGCGGCGCGCGGCTCGAGGGCGACGCGGCGCTGTGGAAACAGCGCATGGGCGAAAAGGGCTGGGGCACGCCCACCTGGCCCAAGCACTTGGGCGGCGGCGGGCTTTCGCGGGCCGAGGCCCGGGTGCTGGCCGAGGAGATGGCGGCGATCGGCGCGCCCAATCCGATCGGCGGCATGGGCGTGATCATGTTCGGCCCGACGCTCCTGGAATACGGCAATGAGGATCAGCTTCGGACCCACATCCCGCCGATCGTCAAAGGCGAGCTGCGCTGGTGCCAGGGGTTCTCGGAGCCGGGCGCCGGATCGGACCTGGCCTCCTTGCAGACCAAGGCCGTCGACATGGGCGACCACTACCTGGTCTCCGGCAGCAAGATCTGGACAAGCGGCGCGCACCTCGCCGACTGGTGCTTCTGCCTGGTGCGGACCGACCAGAGCAAAAAGCATGAGGGCATCAGCTTCCTGCTGATCGACATGAAGAGCCCGGGCGTCGAGGCGCGGCCGATCCTGCTGATCAACGGCACCACCCCCTTCTGCGAGACCTTCTTCACCGACGTGAAGGTGCCCAAGGAAAACCTGATGGGGCCGCTGAACGGCGGCTGGACCATCGCCAAGCGCCTGCTGCAGCACGAGCGGCAGGGGATCAGCGGCGCGGGGCAACTGACGTCCGGCGCGCAGGCGGGCGCAACGCCCGGCCCGCCGCTCAACATCCTGGCGCGCGACTATGTGGGCCTGGACGAGGCCGGCGTGCTGGCCGACCAGGACCTGCGCCGCCGGCTAACCGACCACCTGATGGAGGCTCAGGCCTTCCAGCTCACCGGCCTGCGCGCGGCGGCTGAGACGCGGTCCAACTCGGGCCCGTCGGCGGTGTCGTCGGTGCTGAAGAACGTCGGCAGCCAGGTGCGCCAGCAGCGCGCCGAACTGGCCGTGGAGATCCTGGGCGCCCGGGGCCTGGGCTGGGACGGCGAGGGCTTCAGCCGCGACGAGATCGGGACGATGCGCGCCATGCTGCGCAGCAAGTCCGGGACCATCGCCGGCGGGTCGCAGGAGATCCAGAACAACATCATCTCCAAGCGCATCCTGGGTTTGCCCGAGGTGACGCAGGCGAGATAGGGTATCGGCGATAACATAACTCCGCTCTTCCCGGCGAAAGCCGGGATCCAAGCGGGGCTTTGACCAGGCGGACGCGCCGGGAATTTCCCCGGGCTCGGCTTGGGTCCCGGCTTTCGCCGGGATGAGCGGAATATTGATGGAGATTTTTGGCGATGGCTGATTTTGGCGCGACGGACCTGGAGGCCTTCCGGGCGGAGGCGCGGGCGTGGATCGAGGCCAATTTCCCGGCGTCGCTGAAGGGCAAGCCGAGCCCGATGGCGGTCGAGGAGCGGATGAAGCCCAACGCCGACCAGGAAGTCTGGCGCAAGGCGATGGGCGCCAAGGGCTGGGGCGTGCCGACCTGGCCGGCGGCCTATGGCGGCGGCGGGCTGTCGCCGGCCGAGGGCCGCATCGTGCAGCAGGAGATCGCCCGCGCCGGCGCCTACAACCCGATCGGCGGCATGGGCGTGATGATGTTCGGCCCCACGCTGCTGGAATACGGCACCGAGGCGCAGAAGCAGGAGCACATCCCGCCGATCGTGGGCGGCGAGATCGCCTGGTGTCAGGGCTTCTCCGAACCGGGCGCGGGCTCCGACCTCGCAAGTCTTTCTACCAAGGCTGAAGATAAAGGCGACCACTTCGAGATCAACGGCTCGAAAATCTGGACAAGCGGCGCGCAATGGGCCGATTGGTGCTTCTGTCTTGTGCGGACGGATACTTCAAAGAAACATGAAGGCATCTCGTTCGTCCTGTTCACGATGCATCAGCCGGGCGTTGAAGTCCGTCCGATTCCTTTGATCGCCGGCTCTTCACCTTTCTGCGAGACCTTCTTCACCAATGCGCGGGCCGAGAAGAAGGACCTGGTGGGGCCGCTGAACGGCGGCTGGACCATCGCCAAGCGCCTGCTGCAGCACGAGCGTTCGGGCCTGACCGGCGCCGGCGGGGGCCTCGGCTCCGGCGGCAAGCCGCTGGAAGAGCTCGCCAAGCAATATGTCGGGGTCGACGCTCAAGGCCGGATCGCCGACGCGGACCTGCGCACGCGCCTGGTCAACAACGCCATCAACTGGCGCGCCTTCCAGCAGACCGCCATCCGCGCCATGGTCGAGAGCAAGGGCAACGCCGGGCCGTCGTCCGCCACCTCGATCATGAAGAACGCCGGCACCCAGCTGATCCAGGAGCGTCAGGAAATGACGCTGGAGATCATGGGCCACCAGGGCCTGGGCTGGGAGGGCGACGACTTCACCGCCGACGAACTGGCCGCCGTGCGCGGCTGGCTGTTCGGCAAGGCCTTCACGATCTTCGGCGGCTCCCAGGAGGTGCAGTCGAACATCGTCTCCAAGCGCATCCTGGGCCTGCCCGACCTGACCCAAAACCATTAAAAAAACTGAGATTTTGAGAGGAAATTGAAATGGCCGTTCTGAGCGAAGAACAGAGCATGCTGCGCGACGCCGCCAAGAGCTGGGTGCAGGAAAAGTCCCCGGTCACCGCCTTCCGCAAGATGCGCGATAGCGGGGCCGAGCTCGGCTACGACGCCGCCGCCTGGAACGAGATGGCGGAGATGGGCTGGGCCGGGGTGATCATCCCGGAGGAATACGGCGGCTCCAACTTCGGCTACCTGTCGCTCGGCCTGATCCTGGAGGAGCTCGGCCGCACGCTCACCGCCTCCCCGCTGCTGTCGTCGGGCCTCGCCGCCGCGTCGGCGCTGATCCTGGGCGGCTCGGACGCGCAGAAGTCGGAATGGCTGCCGAAGATCGCCGAGGGGACCGCGGTCGGCGCGCTCGCCATCGACGAGGGCCCGCACCACAACCCGTCCAAGGTCGAGGCCACCGTCAGCGGCGGCAAGCTCACCGGCAAGAAGACCTTCGTGCTGGAAGGCATGGCGGCCAATGTGCTGATCGTCTCGGCCAAGGGCCCGGACGGCGTCGGCCTCTTCGTCGTCAAGGCCGATGACGCCGGCGTCAGCCGCACCCGCCTGCACCTGGCCGACAGCCGCGGCGCCGCCAACATCGAGTTCAAGGGCGCGGCCGCCGAGCCGCTCTCGGGCGGCGCGGAGTTGATCGACAAGGTGCTGGACCGCGCCCGCGCCGGCGTCGCCGCCGAGATGCTGGGAAGCGCCCTGCAGGCCTTCGAGACCACGCTCGACTACCTCAAGGTCCGCGTGCAGTTCGGCCAGGTGATCGGCTCCTTCCAGGCCCTGCAGCACCGCGCGGCCAAGATGTTCACCGACCTGGAACTTTCGAGGTCAGCGGTCGAGGCCGCGTTGGCCGCCATCGACTCCGACAGCCCCGACGTGCCGGAGCTGGTGTCGTTGGCGAAGGCCAAGATGGGCGACACCTTCCACCTGGTCTCCAACGAGATGGTCCAGATGCACGGCGGCATCGGCATGACCGACGCCCACGACGCGGGCTTCTACCTGAAGCGCGCCCGCGCGGCCGAAGCGGCGTTCGGGAACCAGGCGTTCCATCGGGACCGCTACGCGCGGATCCAGGGGTACTAGGGCCTGGGCCGCGCCGGCGGCTGGCTGTGAGTTAGTGAAGCCCCGCTGGCGGTGACGCTGGCGGGGCTTTTCTGTGGGTGTCTCTACGCCTTGGGTAGTGGCGCGATCAGCCGTTGAATCGCGAACTTGCCCAATATTCCATCCGCCAACAGTAGCGCCGAAAAGACCTTCCAGAGATCGGAATTCGAGGCGGCCGAGAAGCCTGCCAGGAGCAACAGCACGGGAAAGGCAGCCCCAATCGCCAAGACGACGACAACAGCCGAGAGGGTTTGTTTCGAACTCCGTCGGCTGACGATAAAACCCTCAACGTCCGGCCCAAGCAGCATCAGTGACGAGGCCGAAAGCAGCGTACCCACTAGGCCGACGTTGCCATGCTGGAAGGCCGCGTAGAGCACGCCACCAGCAACAAGCCCCACGAACGCGAGCAGCCGTCTCCGTTGATCTGTCACTGAACCTCCGGTTCGACCATCGGGTTGAACTGAAGCTCTAGCTTCGAAGGGGTCAAGGCTGGAGACGCTCTCTCTTGGATCGATCTCTCCCCAAACCCCATGCCCAGATTGCCGCTCTGGCGCCGGGCTTCGTCAAGGACGAGGGCTCAAGCCCTCGCCGCGGCGCGGCGCGCCCTTGGCGCGTCCTTGACCAAGTCCGACGCCAGGGCACACGTTCCACCATGGGGTTTAAGGGGTGGGGTGTTTGCGCTTTCCCCGCGCCTCTCCCGGACGCGGCAGCGTCGCGGGAGAGGTTGGAAGAGGGCGGCGCGGGCGGCGGGATCGGCCCGGCCGTTGGACCCGCTGGCCCTTGAGCCAATGTCGGCGCCGAATTCCCTCGGCGGAGCCGCCCTCTCCCCGCCTCTCCCACGGCGCTGCCGCGCCTGGGAGAGGGGCAGGCCGGCAACCATGGAGACGCCGCCTGGAGATGGCCTATCGGGACCGGCGGCGGGCCGAGGGCTTGAGGCGGCCCAGGCCCGGAGACGTGCTCCGCCGCCGGGCGCCGCTATCCTGACCATCGGCGGACAAACTTGCGGACCGCCGATATTTCTACCTTGACGACTCCGCATTCAAAACGCAGCTTTTGCGCGATCAGTCGGGGCGCGTAATTTTCCAAAGTACAATCTAGAGCGTTCATCGTCGCCTCGGCGGCGAAGGAGGGCTCGTCCGTGCGCGTAGAGTCAGTGGCCTGGGTTCCGCGCTGAGAGGCCGTCGCCTCCACGCGACAACCCATTGTCGTCATTCGCAAAACTCTTTCGCCCGTGCGCGGGCGCATTTCATCCTGGGGGGAACCATGGTCCATGAATCAAGGTCGCCGGTCGTTGCGCGCGGCGGCGAGGTCACTGTCTATGGCGCGGCCGCGCCGCGGCTCTCGCGCCGCGCCGCCAAGCCGGCGCTCGTCTGCGCCACGGCGGCGCTGTGCCTGTTCACCAGCGGCTGCGCGACGTTCAAGGGCGCGAGTCCTGTGGTCAACAATCAGGGACCGGTTGTTCCGCGCGAAGACGGCAGAACCACGCCGTATCCCGATGACCCCGTCCTGCAAGCCTTCAGGGACGCATATGAGGCTTCAAGGCTGGCCAGCGCCGCGGCCGCCAAGGTCCCGAAGACGAGCGCCGCCGACATCACGCCGCCTCCCCCGCCGACCAAGTCGAACGACGCGTCGACCGGCGACGCCCCTCCCCCGCAGCCGCCGACCGATGAAAACCTGAAGGCGCTGGCGATGGTGGCCGCCGCCGTGCCGCTGATCACGCAGAACTGCGACAACTACTTCGCGTCGAACGGCGAGGAGGAAACCTACCTGCTGTTCGGCAAGGACGCGCTGACGGTGGGCAGCGGGTTGGGGTCGGCGGTGCTCTCGGCGTCGCGGGCCACGGCACGGACGGTCAGCGCCGCCGCCATCGGCTTTTCGACGGTCACCGCCTCCACCGACATCTATCACAAGCACCTGACGTTCGGCGCGACCTTCGCCTGGTCGGCGCAGAAGATGGTGCGCACGAACATTCAGGCGCTCTGGGACGGTGTCCGCAACAAGGACATAACCGACTACACCTTCGGCTTCGCCGTGCAGGACATCCGCGACATCCAGGCCAAATGCACGCCCTATGTGATCATCTCCGACATGACGGATGCGATCGCGAACAACGCCGTGACGGCCGCGCCGGCAACGCCGCCGATCTCGGACAAGTTCGACACCGGAAACAAGACGGACAACACCGGCGGCGGGGCGCCGACCCCGGCCGCCGGCGCGACGCCCGGGGGCGCGGCGCCCGGCGGCGCCCCAGCCCCCAAAACGCCGCCGACCCCGACCGCCGACGACACGAAGAAAGCCAAGACGCTGCAGTCGAAAGCCAAGTCCCTGCAAACCCAACTGCAGGCCTTCGTCGACAAGGGACTGGTGGCCGACCCAGGCCTGGCGTTCAAAAACCTCGATGAAGTCGCCAAGGGACAGACTCCGACGGCGCCGCCACCACCGCCCCAAGCACCAACCGCCCCCTCGCAGCCGCCAGGCCAGGCCCCCGCGAAGCAACCCCAACCGCGGCCGGCGGCGAAGTTCCCCGCGCAAACCCGCCTGAAGCTCGTCCCCGCCAACTGACGGAGCGCAGGATAGTTCTCTTTTTGTTCACGTCTGACGGCGTTTCGGCCTAGACTGCCGGGATGCCGTCAGAGCGAACCTTCGCCGCCCGTCCCTCCGGTCCCGCCAAATCCTGGCCGATCCCGCCGATGGATCATGAGAGCGGGGACAAGCCGTCGGCCTTCACGTGGGCGATGGGGCGTTTGATCCTGCAGCGGATGGCGGACCGGGAGACCATCCGGGCGATCACCGCCGATCCGCGGATGCCGGCCTATTGCACCGTGTTCCACTGGGTGAAGGTCGTGCCCGGGTTCGGGGAGGCCTATCGGCGGGTGCGCGCGGTGCTGGCCGAGGTGGAGCAGCAGGAACGGGCTGAGCTGCGGCGGGTGAAGGCGCAGGCGCGGGACCGGGCGCGGCTGGCGGCGGGCAAGCGCGTGCGGACCTGGGTTTCGGGGCGCAGGAGCAGCTACACGCCGGCGTGGGGCGAGGCGGTGTGCGCGGCGGTCGAGGACGGGGCGGCGCTGAGCGCCGTGGTGCGGCGGCCGGGGATGCCCTCGTCCAAGGCGGTCTACACGTGGCTGCGGAAATTCCCGGCGTTCAAGGCGGCGTACATCGAAGCCTGCCGCCGCCGCGAGGTCGGGCTGTGGTGCGAGCGCGACATGGTCATCGACCGGTCGATCGACCTGGGCATCGCCTTCAACATTGCAGAGGCCAACGCCGAAATCGCGGCCATCGAGGGACGGATCGGGCGGCTGACGCCGAAGATCTACCGCCCGGCGGCGTCGGGGTGGCGGGGCTGAGCGGCGCCAAGGCTTAGCGCCCGCCGCCACGCAACATATCCAGCCGCCAGCCGTTACGGGGGCCATCGCCCATGGACCGTCGCCGCAGTGGCGACAGCCTTCCCCATCGGCAGGAGACCATCATGTTTCGTAAGACCATCCTCGCGTCCCTCCTCGTCTCAAGCGCCATGACCCTGGCGCTCGCGGCGCCCGCCTCGGCGGCCAGCACCTCGGACCGGGCGCGCGAAGCCATCGCCGCGGCAGAGGCCAAGCTGCAGACCGCCGAATCCATGGGCGCCTCGACCGACGCGCCCCGCGACACCGCCGATGCGCGCGCCGCGCTCGCCGACGCCCGGGAAGACTTCAAGCGCGGCGACCGCGAGCCTGCGCTGCGCGAGGCGATCCGCGCCCAGGCGCTCGCCGACACCGCGATCGGCATGGCCCAGCACCACAAGTCCGAGGCCGTCGCCCAGGCGCGCGACGCCCAGCGGGAGACCGCCGAAGCGGCCCGCGCCCAGCTCAACGCCGAGCATGAACGCGCCGCGGGCGCCCAGGACCAGGCGCGCGACGCCCAGCAGCAGGCCGCAGCGGCCCAGCAGCAGGCGATCGACTCCCAGCGCCAGGCGGCGGAAGCCAATGCGCGCGCCGAAAACGCCGAGCAGTCCGCCGCCGCCTCCGCGGCTGACGCGGCCGCCGCCCGCAACGCCGCGGCGCTGGCCGCCCAGACGCCGCCGCCCGCGCCTGTGGTCGAGACCACCACCACGACCACCAAGCGTCCGGCCCACAAAGTCACCCACACCACGGTGACGCACCATACGACCACGACGACGACCGGCGCCGTGGCCCCGTCCTCGGACCAGGTGACCACGACCACCAAGGTCACCCCGCAGTAGAGGCTGTCTCTCCTCCGCCCATCCCGGCTTTGGCGGGATGGGCGGCGAAGGCTATGGTCCCTCTCGGCGCCCTGGCCGCCGGGAGGACCCCTATGATCGCGCGAACCGCCGCCTGCGTTTGCGGCCGGGTCCGGCTGCGGCTTTCCGGCGCGCCGATCCTCAGCGCAGCGTGCTGCTGCAGCGACTGCCAGGCGGGCGGGCGGCTGATCGAATCCAGGCCGCACGCCGCGCCGATCCGCGACGCCTATGGCGCGACGCCCTATCTGATCTACCGCAACGACCGCTTCGCCTGCGTGGCGGGGGAGGAGGCGCTGGAGGCGATCAAGCTCGCCCCGGACGCGCCGACCACGCGCTATGTGGCCACCTGCTGCAATTCCGGGATGTACCTGAAGCACGGCCCCGGCTGGTGGACCTCGGTCTACCGCGCCCGGGTGGCCGACGATCCGCCGCCGGTGGCGTTCCGCAACAAGACCGCGAGCCTGCCGGCCGGCGTGACGCTCCCCGCCGACATCCCGGCCTACCCGGGATTTCCGCCGCAGCTCATTCTGCGCCTGCTGGCGGCGCGGCTGGCGATGATGTTCGCGCCAGCACCGCGCGGAAGCGCGGGCCGCCCAAGCGCCTGAATGCTATGTCGGGCGCGAACGGGGGGAGCGCGTGTCATGGAAATTCACCGGCCAAAGGCGATCCACGGCCTGCGGGAACTGGCCAAGGAGATCGCGATCATCGTGGTCGGCGTGCTGATCGCGCTCGGCGCCGAGCAGGCGGTGGAGGCCCTGCACTGGGCGCACCGGGTGGCCGACGCCGAGGACGCCATGCGCGTCGAGCTGAGGCACGGCGAGCGCGACGCCTACTACCGATTGGCGATCCGGCCCTGCGCGGTGGCGCAGCTCGACGGGATCGAGCGCGCGCTGGCCGCCTCGCGCGATCGGGGAACGCCGGTGGCGGCGATCGCGCCCTACAGACGCCCCCGGCGGCCCTGGCAGAGCGACGCCTGGGACAGCGCGCGCGCCCTGCAGATCACCGGCCACATGCCGACCGCGCGGCTGTCCGCCTGGTCACAGGCCTATTTCTTCGCCGAGGTCCTGCACGCGACGCAGCCGCAGGAGCGGGCGGCGCTGAGCGAGATCAACACGCTGACGCTGAACGCCGGCCGGCTGCAGCCGGCGGAGCGCGACCGGCTGTATGGCGCCCTGGTGCGGGCGCGAGCTGCTGACCGACATGGACCTGGGCGGCTGGCTGCTGATCCAGCGAGGCAAGGCGCTGGGCCTTCAGCTGTCGTCGGCCGAGAAGGCCGCCGAGCTCGCCTCGGCGCGCGATGGTTTCGGGGCCTGCGCCGCGGCGCCGGACATGGGCCAGGCGCCGCACTAGGCGCTCACTCCGTCAGGAATTTTTGGGGGTCGATGGTCTGGGCGCGGACGTTGCCGCTGGGTGCGTTGTAGAGGACATAGCTCAGCGTCTGGGTGACCACGCCGCCGTCGCGGTACTGGGTCTGCAGCCGGTCCGGGTCGGGGAATTCGGCGGCGCGGTCGATGGCCACGAACGAGCGGCAGTCCTCCGCCAGGTCCGCGCCGATGGCGTACTGGATGTGATAGTCGCCGTCCGGCAGCGGGCCGACCTTGGCGTGGCCGCCCTTGCTGACGAAGAAGGCCAGGCGCGCGCGGCCGGAATGGGCGTCGCGCAGCTTGATGATCGAGGCGCCCTCCGAGCCGTTGGTGATCTCCAGGTGGTGGCCGAAGGCGCTTTGCGCCACCGCGCCCTCGATCAGCGCCCCGTCGGCGGGCGGATGGGCGCAGAGCGCCGCGGCGGGGATCGCGCGGACCGCCGTGGGCGCGGCCGGCGCCTCGGGCTGGGCCTGGGCCTCGGACGCCGCGGGCGAGGCGCCGGGCGGCGGCGGGCGGGCGGCGTTCAGCGCGCCGACCGACTGGCCCTGGAACCAGATGCCGACCGCGATCACCGGGGCGGCGACGCCGAGCGCGATCTGGCCCATCATCCGGGCGCGGGGCGAGGCGGTGGCTTCCGTGCGCGCGAAGGGATCTCGGTCGTAGGCGGCGCGGCCCTGGGCGGTGGAGAGCGTCGCGTAGGCCTCGCTGAGCAGCTTGAAGCGCGCCGCGGCGGCGGGGTCGGGATTGCGGTCGGGATGGCAGGCCTTGGCCAGCGTGCGGAAGGCGCGCGCGATCTCGTCCTGCGCGCAGTCCGGCGCCAGGCCTAGGAGGCGATAGTAGCCGTTGGGATCCTGCCGGCTCACGGCGGCAGGATGGCACGATCAGGCTTTACACACCGTGCAGCGGCGCCGCGGTCCCGCCGTTGGAGCGAAACCGCGCGCTCCGCCGGGGCTATTTCTTCTTGTCAGCCTTGGCGTCGGCCTTCGCATCGGCCTTGGCGTCCTTCGCGTCCGCCTTGGCGGCGTCGGCGGCCGGCTTGGCCTTTTTCTTGTGGTGGACCTTGGCCTTTTCCGGCGGGTTCGGAATGGGCGCCATCGTGCCCGGCTGGGCGAGCGTGGCGCTCGCCATGAAGGCCGTGGCCACCAGCGCCAGGCCGAATGTCTTGAGTTTCATGTCAGAAGCCTCCCTGTTGCGGTCCGGTCTGCGATTCAGCGCCGGACTCACCGCGGACACGGTAATCTAGAGCGGCGCGGCTGTGGAGATGCCGCGCGCACGGACTATAGTCGGGCCATGACTCGCCGCCTCGCCGCCTTCGCCTTCGCTCTGGCCGCCGCCTGGGGCGTGACGTCGGCCGCCGGGGCGCAGGCCCCCGACCAGTCGGGAGAGACGGTCTCGCTGCCGGGCATCCGCTATTCCGTGCTGGCCGCGGGCCCGGCCACGGGCGCGCACCCGACCCGGGCCGACAGCGTGACCATGCGCTACATCGGGCGCCTGGAGGGCGGCGAGATCTTCTCGACCTCGCCGGGCGATGGGACCGGCGTCTCGACCTTCGCGGTCAATGGCGTGATCCCCGGGATGAGCGCGGCGCTGCAGCTGATGCGGCCGGGCGACCATTGGCGGATCACCATGCCGCCCTATCTGGCCTATGGCCCGGGCCGGCCGTTCAACACCCCCGCGCCCGCCGGCGCGGCGGGCCAGGCGATCCAGAAACGCGGCATCCCACCCCAGGCGACGCTGATCTTCGATGTCGAGCTGGTCTCGATCGCGCCACCCAAGCAGCCCTGAGCCGTACCGGCCGGAAATCGTTGAGTTACCATGCGTAACGGTGAACCCTTGCGCGGCGCGCGCGGACGTGGCCCCTTATTCGCAGACGCTGTCAGGCGCGAGTCACCGGACCTTTCGCGCATTTCGGAGCGCGCGCGGGGCCAGGTGGCGTGAGCGGGGGATCGATGGAACCACCTCCTGGCCAATCGCGGGGCGAGACCCGGGATCAGCCCATAGGCGGGGAACACCGGCCGGCCAGGCGGTCGAGCCGGATCCTGGGCCTGTTGGCGGCCGTGGGGTTCTCGCTGGCCATGTGGGTGTTTATCGCCATGGCGGTTCTGGGCCTGGTGCTGAAGATCGTCGGCTCGAGAGGCTGAGCCTTTCGAAGCGGAACCGTGTAGGGTCGCGCCATGGCCGACCTGACCGACGCGCAACTCAACGCCCTGCAGAACCTGGCGAAGAAGAAGGGTGGCGCGGAGACGCCGTTCATCAACATTTCCGCGGCCCGGGCGCTCGTCGAACTGGGCCTGGCGGAACGCAGCCGCGAGGGCTGGGACATCACCGCTGAAGGCTCGGCCGCGCTGGCGAAACTGGCCGGTCCGCCCCGCTGAACGCCGTTCGGCACAGCTCTTGAAACAATTCTCCGCGGTGAGCCGTAACAGAACAGTCGGCTCCGTTAACGCTGGAGACACCAATGGCCTTTGCCGCAGTTGTCGCGCGTACCAGCCCGCAGGGGATGGAGTATCTCGTCCACAACAACAAGGGCCGGGCGGAATGGGCGGCGACCGCCGACCGCGCCGACCGCTTCCAGACGTTCCGCGACGCGACCCGGGAGGCCATGCGCCTGCCGAGCACGATGCGGGCCTACGCCCTGCCCGCCGAGTCCTGACGAAGGCTCATCCGGCTTGTTTGGCGGACGGCGTTTTGGTTTGCCGTCGCGCCCGCAGATAGGCGAGGATCGCCCAACGCTGGCCGCCTGAGAGCCATGCGAGGAGGCGCCCCATGGCTGAGGCCATTCTGGACCCCGATCTGCCGATCGTGGACCCGCACCATCACCTGTGGGACCGCCGCGCCTACGCCCCGCCGCCGGGCCCCGGTGATCCGCCGGAGCATCCGTTCATCACCGCCATCGCCGACGCGCGGCGCTACCTGCTGGATGAGCTGATCGCCGACACCGGCGCCCACAAGGTGGTCGCCACGGTCTTCGTGGAGTGCGGCGCCTTCTACAAGGCCGACGGGCCGGTGGAGATGCGGCCCATCGGCGAGACCGAGTTCGTGAACGGCGTCGCCGCCATGACCGCCAGCGGGACCTACGGCGATTTCCGCGCCTGCGCCGGCATCGTCAGCAAGGCCGACCTGCTGCTGGGCGACGGCGTCAAGCCGGTGCTGGAGGCGCATGTGCGCGCCGGCGGCGGGCGGTTCCGCGGCATCCGCAACTCCGCCTCCTTCGACGCGGACAAGGCGGTGCTGGGGCCGCTGAACCGCGTCGAGGCCGGGCTCTACCGCGAGGCCAAGTTCCGCGAGGGCTTCAGGCATCTGGCGCCCATGGGGCTGACCTTCGACGCCTGGCTGCTGGAGCCGCAGCTGCCCGACGTGATCGACCTGGCCCGGGCCTTTCCCGACCAGACCATCGTCCTCGACCACGTCGGCACGCCGCTGGGGCGCGGGTCCTATGAGGGCAAGCTGCCTGAGCGGTTCCCGATCTGGCGCGACAACATCCGCGAGCTCGCCAAGTCGCCCAAGGTGGTGGTGAAGCTGGGCGGCCTGGCCATGGCCTTCTGCAACTTCCCCTCGTTTCTCAGCGAACCCCGCGCGCCGTCGACCCAGCTCGCCGCCGAATGGGGCCCCTATATCGAGACCTGCATCGAGGCCTTCGGGCCGGAGCGCTGCATGTTCGAGTCGAACTTCCCGGTCGACATGGGCGCCTGCGACTACGCCACCCTGTGGAACGCCTTCAAGCACGTCGCCAAGGGCTATTCGGCGGACGAGAAGACGGCGCTGTTCAGCGGGACAGCGACGAGGACCTACCGGCTGGATATCTAGGCCAGGCCGGTCCGACGGCGCCGCAGCGCCGCGCCGGCCAGGCCGAAGCCCGCGATCATCAGCGCCCAACCCGCCGGCTCCGGCACGCCTGGGCCGCCGCCCGGGTTGTTGGTCACCGTTACGCAGTTGTTGCAGGCGATGCCGCCTGTGCCGTCGTAAATCTGCGCGGTGTTGTTGCTGTCGACGTAGTTGCCGGGCGCCGTGAAATCCATGGAGAAGTCCAGCAATCCGCCGCCTGTGAAATCCGCGCCCGCCGAGGACGGATCAAGGTCCGCGAGCGTCCAGGTTCTCGTGCCGGTCACCCAGTCGATGGAAACGAAGGTGTCGACGCCGGTCTTCGTCGTATCCAGCTGCACGCTGCCGTTCAGGTTGGGATTGTTCGACAGGCCGAAGGGCGTGTCGGTGTTGCCGGTTTGGAACCAGCCGCCGGCGACGTTGAAGTCGACTGTAATGATCGATGCGGAAGCCGAACCGGCCACGCAGATCAGGGCGCCCAACACGGGGCCGACGAGTAACAGCCTCTTCATAGCGATCCTCCAGCACGTCGGGCCGACGCGGCAATACGCTAGCCTCGCAACCTAGGGCTGGGTCCGGGCGCAAAGATATTGCCTATTTAGGCATATTGATATTGATTTTGCTCAATAAATCGCTTCTGAAGCGAATCCCGGTCGCCGAACATGCCTATTTAGGCCATTGCCTATTTAGGCCGATCGCGGAACCCTCGCTGAGCGTGTTCAGGCAGGTGAGGGTCGGGCATGGTGACGGCGCTTCTGGTCGACGACCACCCGCTGTTCCGGGACGGCTTCGCCTCGATGCTGCGGCGCCATCGGCCGGACTGGACGCTGCGCACCGCCAATTCCGCGGCCGAGGCGCTGGACGCGCTGGAGCACAGCCACCCGGACCTGGCGATCATAGACATCCTGCTGCCTGACGTGGACGGCTTTGACGCGGCCCGCGCCATCGCCGAACGGGCGCCGCTGGTCAGCCGGGTGATGATCTCCGGCCGGGAGGACGGCGCGGCGCGGCTGCGCAGCCGCGACTGCGGCGCGTCGGGCTTCATCTCCAAGACCTGGGCGCCGGAGCGGATCGTCGAGATGCTGGACGAGGTGCTGGCCGGCGGGGTGGCGTTCGAGGCGCATGCCGACGCCCACGCGGTCGAGGGCATCACGGTGCGCCAGCTCGAGGTGCTGTCCCTGCTGGCCGACGGCCATTCCAACAAGGCGATCGAGCGGCGGATGAACATCGCGCCGCGCACGGTGCGCGCCCACCTGACCGAGATCTTCCACCTGCTGGAGGTGGACGGCCGGGTGCAGGCCATCCTGAAGGCGCGCCAGCTGGGCCTGATCGGGTGACGGCGGAGGCCGCCGCGACCGCCGGTCCCGACGGCGGTCTCACCATCGATCCGGTGCGGGCCGAATGCATCCGCACCCTCTTCCAGCAGATCCGCAACAGCTTCGCCGCCGCCGGCGTCGTGACCATCTACATGTGCGCCACCCAGGCGCCCTTCCAGCCGTGGCGGGAGATCGCCGGCTGGCTCGCGGTGCAGCTGGCGACCCAGGTCTTCCGGCTCTGGCTGGTCGCCCGCTACCGGAAGATCCCGGCCGACGACGACGGGACGCGGCTGGAGCGCGCGGCGCGGCTCAACACCCTCTACATGCTGATCGCGGGCCTGGTTTGGGGTTCGACCGCCTTCCTGTTCATGGAGACCCGCCAGCCGATCACCGTGGCGCTCACCCTTTGCGGCCTCTACGGCATCTCCGGCGGCAGCGTGCCGGGCAACGCCTATAACCCCAGCGGCCTCTACGCCTTCGTGGGCGCGATCTTCGGCCTGGTGATGATCCGCTTCCTGCTGATCGGCCAGTACGCCTACGATGTGCTGGGCCTTGCCTCGATCGGCTATTCGGCGATCCTGTTCGGCTTCTGCCGGGTGCAGAACCGCGAGCTGAAGGAAGGCTTCGCGATCCGCTTTGAGAACCGCCGCCTGCTCGCCGCGCTGGAGGTGGAGAAGGCCGAGGCCGAGGCGGCGCGCGCCCGGGCGGAGAAGGCGAACCTCGCCAAGTCCCAGCTGCTGGCCGCCGCCAGCCACGACCTGCGCCAGCCCCTGCATGCGCTCAGCCTGTTCTCAGGTTCGCTGCAGTCGCTGGCGCTGGACGAGGAGGCCAAGGATGTGGCGAGCCGCATCCAGTCGAACGTGGCGGCCATGGAGAAGCTGTTCAACGGCCTCCTGGACATCTCCCGCCTGGAGGCCGGCGTGGTGCAGAGCCACCGCGAGCCGATGAGCTGCCGGGACCTGTTCGACCGGCTGGCCGGCTATTTCGATCCCATGGCCGAGCGGCAGGGCCTGGACCTGCGCTTCCGCGACACGACGCTGTGGGTCGACGCGGACCCCGCGCTGACCGAGCAGATCTGCGTCAACCTGGTCACCAACGCCCTGCGCTATACGCGGACCGGCGGGGTGCTGGTGGCGGCGCGCAAGCGGGGGCAGCGCATCTCCATCGAGGTCTCCGACACCGGCATCGGCATCGCCCGCGCCGACCAGGCGCGGATCTTCGACGAGTTCGTGCAAATCGGAAATCCCGAGCGCGACCGCGGCAAGGGCCTGGGCCTGGGTCTGGCCATCGCACAACGGCTGGCCGCGATCCTGGGGAGCCGGATCGAGATCGCCTCGATCGAGGGGCGCGGCTCGCGGTTTTCCTTCGCGCTGCCCGCCGCCCTGCCCGCCAAGCCCGCCAAGACCCTGGCCGCGCCCGACCTGATGCGGGGCTTAAGGGTCCTGCTGGTCGACGACGACGCCATGGTGCGCGAAGGCGCGAGCCTCCTGCTGCGCCAGTGGGGCGTCGAGGTGGCGCTGGCCGAGGACCTGGCGCCGGCGGAAGCCCTGGTCCGCGACAACCCCCCGTTCGACATCTGCCTCGCCGACTACCGCCTGCCTGGCGACCGCGATGGCCTGAGCGTGATCGCCACGCTCGCCGCCCTGCCCAACCCGCCCCGCGCCTTCTGCCTGGTCACCGGCGACATGGCCGCCGAGGTCCTGGCCGCCGCCGACGCCGCCCGGGTGCCGATCATCCACAAGCCCCTGCACCCGGCGCGCCTGCGGGCGCTGCTGAATCACTTGGCGTCCGGGGCCAGGCGGGAGGTGGCGTAGGAAGCGCCTTCGCGAGCCCGGGCGAGTCAAAAATGTTCAGCTTCGCTGCGCCGCGAGACGCGCTAGGGATGGGGCGGGCGCCGCGCGAACGTTGTTCGCCCACGGGCTACTGACGCCCGGGCGCTTTGGGGGCGAGCCATGAGGACGAGGATTTCAGCCGGCGTGGCGCTGTGCGCGGCCTTCGCCGCATGGGCGGCCGCCGCCGGCCCCGCGCCCAAGGGTCCGCGCGCGACGCTGGAGGGCACGTGGACGGCCAACTTCGTGCTGGTCATGGAGGCGCCGGACAAGGTCCCGGACCTGGTCGTCTCGGCGAGCCAGGCCAAGCTGGTCGCGGCCGCCGAGGAGAAGGCCATGTCGGACTTCTTCTCCATGGACCTCGATCCCGAGGTGCCGGAGCTGATGGCCAAGGTGGAGGGCCTGCCGGTCGTGCGCGGCCAGTTCCGCACCCGCGCGCTGATCCGGCCCGCCGGGGGAAAGCTGCCCTACACGCCGGCCGCGCGGAAGGAGATCGACTCCACCGAGGCGCCGCCGGAGATGCGGGACAATCCCGAACAGCGTCCCAACGCCGAGCGCTGCCTGGCGGGGCTCGGCCAGCCGCCGATCTCGAGCTTCAACTTCGAGAATGCCCTGCAGATCGTCCGTAGCGGCAATGAGGTGGCGATCCACACGGAATACGGCGACGAGGTGCGCGTGGTGCCGATCACCGACCAGCACGGGCCCAAGGCGCTCTGGGGCAAGATGGGCGACAGCATCGGCCGCTGGGAGGGCGACACACTGGTCGTCGAGACGGTGGGCCAACCCGACGACGACCGGTTCCGGTTTGCGCCCTTCCTGATCGTCTCCGGCGAGGCGACCGTGGTCGAGCGGTTCACGCCGGTCTCCGACCGGGAGCTGCTCTACCAGTTCACGGTGATCGACCCGAAGGTGTTCACCGCCCCCTGGATGGCCGAGTTCTCGTGGTACCGGACGAGCAAGCCGATGTACGAGCACGCCTGCCACGAGGGGAACTATTCGCTCCCCAACGTCCTGGCCGGCGCCCGGCATGAGGAGGCGGTCCGCGCGGCGGCGGGGCGGTGATCGCTGAGGTCAGCGCCGTTGGACGAGTTGGATCGGGTTGCCTTCGGGGTCGGTGGTCCAGGCCGCCCGCAGCGCCCCGTCCAGGAAGTCGTGCGGCGGGGTGACCACCGGCGCGCCGCGCGCGGCCATGGCCTCAATCGCGGCGTCGACGTCGTCGGTCCAAAGCACGATCTCGATCCACCGCCCCTCGCCCCGCGGATTGAGGCCATGGTGGTCCCGGGCGGCGTCCACGGTGGCGACGCCGAGCGTGAAGCCGTCGAGGGTCAGCTCCACATGCGACGGCTCGCCGGTCTTGGGCGTGCGGAAGGTCTCGGCGAACCCGAGCGATGCGTAGAAGGCGAGCGCCCGCGGCAGGTCGCGGGCGTAGAGGTTGATCATCGGGCGGCTGAAGGTGGGCATGACGGTTCCTCCCGCAGGCTGAGGCGCCGGACAACGAAAGCCTGGCGGAAGCCATGAGGGTTGTCGACAGCCGCGCGGCGCTGGGCTCTGTTGAAGGCTGCGGGGCGCCGCAAGCCATTGCCAAACTCGCCGGAGACGGCTTAATATACATCGTAAATATAAAGACGGAGAACGGCATGCGGCGCTTGATCGTGACGGGACTGGTGGCGGCCCTGGCGATGGGTGCCCTGCCCTTCGCGGCGCAGGCCAAGGCGAGCGGACATCCGGCGATCCCGGCCGCGATCTTCACCGACCCGCCGGCCGACAAGGCTCATCCTGCGCGGATGGAGGTGCTGCACATCCCGTCCGGCGGGGTGGAGATCAACGGCGTCGCCTACCTGGCCGGCGGCGCCGGCGTCCATCCGACCGTGGTCCTGCTGCACGGCCTGCCGGGCAACGAGAAGAACCTCGACCTCGCCCAGGCGATCCGCCGCGCCGGCTGGAACGTCATCACCTTCAACTACCGCGGGTCCTGGGGCAGCCCGGGGAGCTTCAGCTTCGAGGGCAACCTCGCCGACGCCAAGGCGGTGCTGGCCTATGTGCGCGCGCCCGAGCACGCGAAATTCCTCGGCGTCGACACCGGCAAGCTGGTGATCGCGGGCCATTCCATGGGGGGCTGGGTGACCGGACTGACCGCGGCGGGCGACGAGGCCCTCGCGGGCGCGGTGATGATTTCGGCGGCGGACATGGGCGGGCGCGGCGCAGTACCGGCCGCCAAGCCGATGATCGCCAAGTCCATGGCGACCGACATGGAGACTCTGGCCAACACCTCGCCGGAGAAGATGGCCGACGAGATCATCGGCTTTTCGCCCAGGCTCTCGTTCAACGCCGACGTGGCCAAGGGGCTGTCGAAGAAGCCCGTGCTGATCGTCACCTCCGACGACGGGCTGGCGGCGATGGACGACAAGCTGGCCGCGGCGGTGAAGGCGGACGGCGGGCGGGTCACCAACCTGCACCTCACCACCGACCACAGCTATTCGGACAAGCGCATCGCCCTGGAGGCGGCTGTGATCCGCTGGCTGCAGGGACTGGACTAGCGGAGCGTCAAGCCCCGGCTTCGGTCTCGCGGCGGCGGTAGAGGCGGATGTCGCCCTGGGCGACCTGGCGGAAGCGGGCGAGGTAGATCGGTCCGGCCGCCATCAGCACCCCGGCCATGCCGCCGAACATGTGGGGCGGCGACAGCTCCTGGCCGGAGAAGCAGGGCGCGACGCCGACGCCCAGCACCACCCACATGGCGACCATGAAGATGTCGCCCCGGCGGACGAAGGGCAGCACGCCATAGGCGCCGCAGGTCGCGCCATAGAAGGCCAGCACATCGACGAACGGCTTGTCGGAGATCATGGCGGCGCGCATCGACAGCGGCGCGACCAGCACCACGGCGCAGGTCAGCACGACCAGGGCCGAAACCAGCCGCATCATCCGAAACGGCGCGGCGGCGATCGCCAGGATCTGAGGTTCGCGGTCTTTCACGCCGCCGTCAGTACGGCGCGGCCTCTCAATTCACAGTGAATTTATGTGGTTAGCGAGGGCTGAAGCGGCGCCAACCCAGGGTTTCATTCGCGCCCGCCTGCAAACATTCCGCGCTTGCCCACAGCAATGTTTGCTCTGTAGGGATGACGCCCGATGGCCCACACGACCGACATCGCCGTCTATCAGAAGCTCACCGAGATCGCCGACGAGCTGGACGAAATGGCGGCCCAGGGCGCGACCCTGGTGGGCGGCGCCGCCCTGATGACCGCGTCGCGCAACGTCCGCGGCATGGCCACCGTGGTCTACAAGCACATCATGAACGCCGCCGACGAGCGGCTGGACAGCTAGCGGCTAGGTCTTCGGCGGCGCCTTCTGCGCCTCGGCGAGTTCGGCGCCGATCTTGGCCAGGGCCGCGGGGGTCATGCCCTGGATGTGCGGATCGTGCTCCAGGCCGGCGAGGCTGACGTCGGCGAACATCCCCTCGGCGTCCCGGTCGCTTTCCAGGCGGGCGGCGAACCCCGGCAAATGGCGCTCGATCACCGGGCGGGTGCGCGGGTCGACCACCAGCTCGCGCAGCGTGCTGTCGACGGTGAGGATCTTGACGGCCTGAACCGTCGGGGCCGCAGCAGGCGCCTGGGCCAAGGCCGGGGCGGCGGCGAACAGGGCGAGCGCGACGAGCGCGGATTTCAGCATGGCGGGTCCCTCCTGCCACAGAGGCTGGCACGGGTGCCGGCGCGGCCAAAGTGAAGCTTTGGAAAGGCGCTAGAACGACTGCAAATCAGCGTTCGGCTTGCCAGGACCCCAGAACCCGCCAGGATGGCGCCCGGGAAACGGGGAGGCGCAGATGAAGTCCTGGATGATGGCGGCGATGGCCGCGAGCCTGGCGCTCAGCGCGGGCGCGGCCTTCGCCGAAGGGCCGCCGCCCGAACTGAAGCCGCACAAGGTGGATGGGGCCGGCCTGAACGTCATGGACCTGGAGGCTCAGAAGGCCTGGTACTCGGCCAAGCTCGGCATGACGCTGACCAACACCATCAAGGCGGCGGACGGCAGCCCCCGCGAATACATCATGGGCTATGGCGGCGGGCCCGACGCGGCGATCGTGGCGCTTCTGAAGTCGCCCCAGCGCCAGCCCGGGCCCAACGCCATGGGCCGCATCATCCTGGGCGTCCCCAACGCCAAGGCGCTGGCCGACTGGCTGAAGACCCAGGGCGTCGAAGCGCGCACGGTGATCCCGAACGCCGCCTATTTCATCGCCGACCCGGAAGGGAACGCGATCGAACTCTACACGCCGCCGAAGCCCTAGAGCCGAGGCGCGACCGGCGATGGGTCTCGCCCACAATATGCCGCTCTTTCTGGTCGGCCTGATGATGGCCGTGGAGGCCTATGCCGGGCGTCGCACGCGCACCGCGGCCGAGCGGCGCGACAACGGCACGCTCTACGTCATCTATGTGCTGCAGATCGCGGCGTTCGCCACGGCCTTCTGGCTGTGGGGCGCGGGCCATGCGCCGCCGCCAAGACTCGGCGTCTGGGCGCTCTGGGCGGCGCCCGCGGTCGCCATTCTGGGCGCAGGCTTGCGCGTCTGGGCGGTCCATACGCTGGGGCAATATTTCACCTACGTCGTGCATGTGAGCCCCGACCAGAAGGTGGTGCAGACCGGCCCCTACCGCTGGCTGCGCCATCCGTCCTACACCGGCGGCACACTTGAGGGCGTCGGCATCGGCCTGGCCATGGGCTACGGCCTGGCGCCTGCGATCGTCGGCGGCGGCATGCTGGCGAGCTACCTGATCCGCATCGCGGTGGAGGAGAAGGCGCTGGCCGACGGCATCGGCGAGCCCTACCGGGCCTACATGGCCCGCACCAAGCGGCTGATCCCGTTTGTGTGGTGAGGCGGGGCGCCGGCTGAGATGACCCCCTTCCGCAACGACCAGGAGAACCCGTTCGCCCGCGAGCGCGCCTGGCCGGCGATGCCGCAGGCGCCGCTGCGGCTCGCGAGGGCGCGCACCGTGCTGGGCCTGGGGATCGCGGCGCCTGACGTCGGGGAGGCCGCGCGCCGGCCGCAGCCGCCCGCACGCCGGCAACGTCGCCGGAACCGGGGCCGAGACCGCCGCTTGACGCCCCTGATCGGCGCCGCGGCGGTGGGCGTGGGCGGGCTGCTCACGCTCTTCCTGCTGATCGGCTCAGGCCCGCCGCCAGCCTAAACGCCACCTGAACAGCGGAGTTCAGGACGGGTTCAGAGCGCCTGCGACATTCTGGCTTCCTCGAAACCCCGAGGAGGAACCCGACGATGAAACAACTGCTCTACGCCGCCGTGGCGCTGGCCTGCGTGGCCGCCCCGATGGCGGCGTCCGCCCAGCCCAGCGAACGGCAGGACGACCGGCGCGAACTGAATGAAGACCGCCGCGACCTGAACCACGACCGCCGCGCCGCCGAGCGCGACGGCCGCGTCGGCCCCGGCGAGCGCGCCGAGCTGAACCGCGACCACCGCGAGATCAACCAGGACCGCCGCGACCTGCGCTATGACCGCGCCCGCGCCGACAGCTGGCGCGACCGGGCCGAGTGGCGCGACTTCCGCGGCGTGCGCCCGGGCTTCTGGTTCGCGCCCGGCTACGGCTACCGCCCGATCAGCCACTACGGCTGGCGGCGCGGGGCCTACGTCCCGGTCGGTTATCGTGGGTACTACGTGCAGGACTGGGGCTACTACGGCCTGCGTCCGCCGCCCCCCGGCTACCGCTGGATCTACGCCGACGGCAACTTCGTGCTGATGGCCGTCGCCACCGGCCTGATCGCCGACCTGGTGATCCACGGGTACTAGGCGCCGCGCCTAGCCGGACCTCAAGGAAGGCCTCTCCTCCACAGCGAGGGGAGGCCTTTCCTATGGCCGCCGGGCCGCTAAGGTGGCGCGCAAAGAGTCCCCGGGGAGAAGTCATGCGTCGCCTGCTCACAATCGCCGTCGTGATCGCCGCCTGCGCGCTCCCCGCGCTCGCCCAGACCCCGCCCGGCTCCGACCCGGCGATCCCGCCGGCGCCCAAGCCCGCGCCGCCCATGGCCAACCCGATCCCGCCGATCCTGGCCCCGGGCCGCGTGCTGCTGGGGACCAAGGATGTGATGCGCCACATCGTCAATCCGGCCGCCGAGGCCTTCTGGGCCCGCAGCGGCGAGGTGGACGACGAGGGCGGCGCCCACGACCGCGTCTCCAAGGACGACGAGAACTGGAAGATCACGCTGGACAGCGCCGCCCAGCTCGTCGAGGCCGGCAACCTGCTGCAGATGGAAGGCCGCGCCCGCGACCCCAACGGGCCCTGGATGAAGTACGCGGTGCAGCTGACCAACGCGGGCCTGGCCGGCATGACCGCGGCCCAGGCCAAGAACCACGACAAGACCAACGACGCCGGCAGCGCCATGTACGACGCCTGCTACGGCTGCCACGGCCGCTACATCGTCCGGCCCAAGGACAGCCTCTACACGCACGACATCGACAAGGACCTGAAGGACGCCGGCGTGAAGCCGCCGAAATAGCGTCGCCGCATGGTGGAAGTCCGCAAGCCAAAGCCGGTTCACAGCTGGGGCGACCTGATCAGCGAGATCGGGACGATCGTGCTGGGCGTGCTGATCGCGCTCGCCGCCGAGCAGGGGGTTCAGATGCTCAGCTGGCGCCATCAGGTGTCCGAGGCGCGCCAGGCCATGCGCAACGAGCTGACCGACAGCGCGGGCTCGGCCTACGCCTACCGGGTGATCTTCAAGTGCAACGCCCGGTCGCTGGAAGATCTGCGCGCCCAGCTGCTGAAGAGCGGGCCGGCGTGGAAGGGCCGGCCGGTGGGCTACGACGCCCTGTTCTGGTCCTGGGACAGCTCGGTCTGGAGCACCGCGCTCGCGAGCGGGACGCTGACGCACATGCCGCCCGGCGAAATGAACGCCTTCGCCAGCGCCTACGCCTTTCTGCCGCGGTTCGTGGAGCGGGACGCCGCCGGCCAGGACGACGCCGCCGAGCTTGGCCTGCTGGGCCGCGATCTCAGCCTCGCGGACGGGATGCGGGGCCGGATGCTGGCCGCGGTCGGGCGGGCGGAACGGCGCAACTGGTCGAGCGCGCTGCTCGCCAAGCAATTCCTCGAACGCGCCGCCACGGTGGGCGCGCTCCCCAGCGACGCCGACCGCAAGCAGATGGATGGCTTCGTGGGCCAGCCGGGCGACCACTGCTGGACGCAGTCCAAGACCGGCTAGGCGCACGCCGGGCCGCCCTGGCCAAGCCGCGACGGTTGGCGGATAGTTGCGGGCAAGGTTGCATAAAAACGGGGGAGACAAAGATGGAATTCGATCGCAGGCGCCTGCTCGCCGCCTCCGCCGCCATGGCGGGCGGGACGCTCCTGGGCCGATCGGCCTTCGCGGACATCGCGCTGGCGCCGCCGGAGAGCGTCGGTTTTTCGAGCGCCGGACTGGCGGCCTTGAACAGCACCATGCACGCCCTGGTGGACGGCCAGAAGCTGGCCGGGGTCACGACGCTGGTCGCGCGGCACGGCAAGGTGGTGCACTTCGACGCCTATGGGAAACGCGACCTCGAGAGCGGCGCGCCGATGCAGAAGGACACCATCTTCCGCATCGCCTCGATGACCAAGCCGACCATCGGCGTGGCCATGATGATGCTGTGGGAACAGGGCAAGTGGAAGCTGACCGACCGCCTCGATGAGCACATCCCGGAGTTCAAGGGCCTGAAGGTCAAGGCCAAGGACGGCTCGCTGCAGGAGGTGAAGACGCCCGCCACCATGGCCCAGATCATGAGCCATACCGCGGGCTTCGGGGTGAACAACGACTACACCGATCAGCGCTTCGGCGAGGGCGACCTGCAGGGGATGATCGACAAGCTTTCCAGGCTGCCGCTCTACAGCCAGCCCGGCACGGACTGGGCCTATGGGCCGGCCGTCGATATCCAGGGCTACATCGTCCAGAAGCTGTCGGGCCAACCCCTGGACGTCTTCATGCGCGAGCACCTGTTCGGGCCGCTCGGCATGGCCGACACCGGCTTCTGGGTCGCGCCGGAAAAGGTCGGCCGCGTGGCGCGGATCAACACCTACAAGGACGGCAAGATCGTCCCGGCGCAGGGCGGCGGCGGCCGCGACCCGTCGAAGAAACCCACCTACCTGTCGGGCTCCGGCGGCCTGCTCTCCACCACCGAGGACTACTGGAAGTTCGCCCAGATGGTCGGCAATGGCGGGATCAGCGGCGGGCGGCGCTACCTCAAGGCCGACACCGTCAGGCTGATGCGCAAGTCGGTGCTGCAGCCGGGCGTCATGGTCGACCTCTACGGCCCCGACCAGCCGGGCGTCGGCTTCGGCCTCGACTTCGCGGTGATCGAGGACCCCTCGAAGGTGCCAACGCCGCAGGGCAAGGACACCTTCTACTGGGGCGGCGCCTTCGGGACCTGGTTCTGGATCGACCCGACCAACGACGTGATCTTCGTGGGCATGATCCAGAACCTCAACGGCTCGGTCCCGACCGGCCCGACGCCGAACGTGCGGGTGATCACGCCCAGGCTGACCTACGCGGCGCTCACCGACCCGAAGAAATAGGCCGACCCGAAGAAATAGGCCGACCCAAAGAAACAGGGCCGCGCTTCAGGCCGGGTCGTCCAGGGTGAAGAGGTCGGCGCTCTCATCGTAGGCGAAGGCCTCGGCGTAGCGGGCCCAGTTGGTCACGGCCTTCAGGGTCTGGGCGGCGTCCTCCTCCGACATCAGGTCCTCCAGCTCGTCGCGGAAGCGGTGGCCCGGCGCGTGGTGCGAGGCGCGCTCGTCCAGCACCCGGCGGATGTGGCCGGCCAGCGGCACATAGGTGATCAGGTGCTGGGCGAAGAGTTGCTTGCGGGCGTCGACGTCGGCCTCGGCGTAGCGGCGCGCGTCGGGGGTGAGGCGGATGTCGCCACCCTCCAGTTCGGCGAAACGCAGGAGCTGCAGGGTCTCGGCGATGGCGAACAGTTCGTCAGCCTCAAAGTGCAGGGCTTCCGCCAGGTCGGGGAGATCGGCCTTGCCGCCGAACGGCTGGGCGCTGACCGCCTCGATCAGGCCGGCCATGGTGTTGGTGGAGACCCGCGGCAGGACCATGCCGATGCCCAGGCCCGGGAACAGGCCGTCGTTCTGCCGCTCGTCCCCCGCGCCGCGCTGGGTCATGCGCGCATAGATGCTGTCCACCAGCCGGCGAAAGGCAGGGTTCTGCCGGTTGCGCGGCTGGGGCATGTCGACCTTGATCTCGGCGACGATGCGGCCCGGGTTGGACGAGAAGACCAGGATGCGGTCGCACATCAAGACCGCCTCCTCGATGTTGTGGGTGACCATCAGGATCGACTGGATTCCCATGCGGCCTTCGCACCAGAGGTCGAGAAGGTCCGTGCGCAGGGTCTCGGCGGTCAGCACGTCCAGCGCCGAAAAGGGCTCATCCATCAGCAGGATGGTCGGGTCCACGACGAGAGCCCGCGCGAGACCCACCCGCTGGCGCATGCCGCCGGAGAGCTCCTTGGGGTAGGCGTTCTCGAAACCGTCGAGGCCGATGAGGTCGATGGCGGCGAGCGCCTTGCGGCGGCGCTCCTCGGGCGCGACCCGCTGGGCCTCCAGACCCACCTCGACGTTCTCCTGCACGGTGAGCCAGGGGAACAGGGCGAAGCTCTGGAAGACCATGCTGACGCGGGTGGGCGACGCGGCGCTGCCTTCCGGAAAGGTGATCTCCCCGCTGGTAGGCTGGATCAGGCCGGCGATCGAGCGCAGAAGCGTCGACTTGCCTGAGCCCGAGCGGCCCAGCAGGCCCACGATCTCGTTGTTGAACAGCGCCAGGTCCACGTCGTCGAGCACCAGCTGGCCGCCGCCGCCGGGCTTGCCGTAAAGGTGGCGGACGTTGCGGACGTCCAGCAGGCGATGATCGTCGATGGCGGTCATGGGGACCTCCCCTAGTCCAGGCGAAGACGGCGCTCGGCGAACCGGTACATCGGCCGCCAGAGCATGCGGTTGAAGGCGATGACGAAGATGGACATGACCGCGACGCCCAGCGCCACGCGGCCGTAGTCGCCGGCGGCGGTGGCCTTGGCGATGTAGGACCCCAGGCCCGCGGCCTCCAGATGCTTGTCGCCCCAGGTCACCGCCTCGGCGACGATGCTGGCGTTCCACGACCCGCCTGAGGCGGTGATAGCGCCGGTCACGTAGTAGGGGAATATCCCCGGCAGGGCGACCTGGCGCCACCACTGCCAGCCGCGCACCCCGAAGATGCCGGCGGCCTCCTTGAGGTCGCTCGGAATGGCGCTGGCGCCGGCGATGACATTGAACAGGATGTACCACTGGGTCCCCAGCACCATCAGCGGCGAGAGCCAGATGTTGGGGTCGGCGTGCAGGGCGACGATGACCACCACGACAAAGGGAAAGAGCACATTGGCCGGGAAGGCCGCCAGGAACTGGGCGATGGGTTGCAGCCGCTCGGCCCAGGCGGGGCGAAGCCCGATCCAGACCCCGATCGGCACCCAGATGAGGCTGGTCAGCGCGATCAGCACCACCACGCGGATGAGGGTCGCCAGGCCGTAGCCGAAGGCCACATAGGCGTCGCGCCAGTTCAGGCTGCGGGCGAGGAAGGTCCAGAGGAACCAGACGGCCGCGATGGCCGCGACCGCGACAATCGCCAGCCACAGCCCGTCGAGAACGCGGGACGTCTGGGGCCCCAGCCGCACGGGCTGCAGGCGAAGTTTGGGGATCGGCCAGTCGATGGCGGTGAGCGCGCGGGCGGGCCAGGAGAGCGGCGCCACCGCCATCCGCAGCCACCGCACGCGGCGCACCAGGTCATAGACCCAGGAGCCCGGACGGTCCTGCGAGGCGGTCTGTTCGAAGCGGAACTTGTCCGCCCAGGCGACGATGGGGCGGAAGATCAGCTGGTCGTAGAGCAGGATCACCACGGCCATGGCGCCGACGCCGATGGCGACGGCCTTCATGTCCTGGCGCTCGATGGCCAGCGCCAGCCAGGAGCCGATGCCCGGCAAGGCGATGGTGGTCTTGCCGACGGTGATGGCTTCCGACGCCACCACGAAGAACCAGCCGCCGGACATGGACATCATCACGTTCCAGACCAGGCCCGGCGTGGCGAAGGGCAGCTCCAGCCGCACGAAACGGCGCCAGGCGGAGAAGCCGAACTGGCGCGAGACCTCGTCCAGGTCGTTCGGGATGGTGCGCAGCGACTGGTAGAAGCTGAAGGCCATGTTCCAGGCCTGGCTGGTGAAGATCGCGAAGATCGCGGCGCACTCGACGCCCAGCTGGCGGCCCGGGAACAGCCCCATGAAGAAGGTGACCGTGAAGGTCAGGAATCCCAGGATCGGCACCGACTGCAGGATGTCGAGCGCCGGGACGATGAGCAGTTCGGCCTTGCGGTTCTTGGCCGCCAGCGTGGCGACCGTGAAGGTGAAGATGAGCGAGGCGCCGAGCGCGGCGAACATCCGCAATGTCGTGAGCAGCGCGTATTCCGGCAGGCGGGCCGGGTCGAGGGTGACCGGCGTGGTGCGAAGCTGGGCCAGGGGCTCGCTCATCTCGCCCGCGCCCCGCACGATCAGCACGGCCGTGGCGGCCAGCAGCAGGAAGGCGATCAGGTCCGCCCAGGACGGCGCGACGCCCACGCGCAGGAACCGCGCGAGCGGACGCGATCCAGGCCGGTCTCCGGAGAGAAATACCATCGCTCACCTCGTGGAACGCCGCGTGCGGGCGTCACGGGTCGAGCCTCAAGCCCTGCCGGACGCCCTCCGCGGCGCGTTAGATCGACTGGGACTGTCGCTGGGCATCTGGCTTGAGTTCCGTTCCATTGAACCATCCTCCGGGGGAGGATATTCAACAGGCCGCGAAATGAGCCTGTCGGCGCGGGCTGTCAAGGCGTTTGTCCGACCGTCACGAGAGTTTCACGGGGGCGGCTGCGCCGCCTGCATCGAGCCCCCAGCCCGCCTGCCCTCGCAAGCCTGATCGCCGCCGAGAGCGGCTAGGCCGCGGTGACCTCGACGGTCAGGTGGGAGAGCGACGGAAATCCGGCCAGGCGGCTTCGGTAATAGTCGCAGGACCGCGCGCGGTCCGTCGCGACCGTCACGATCGCGCCCAGGTGGCCGGGGCCAAGGCGCCACAGATGCAGGTCGGCGACCTGGTCGCCGCCGGCCTCGATCACCTCGCGCATTTTCTGGCCGAGGCGCCGGTCGGGGTTCATGTCCAGCAGGATCGCACCGGTGTCGCGGATCAGGCCGAAGGACCAGCTGGCGATGACCAGCGCGCCGACGATCCCGGCCAGCGGGTCCATCCAAAGCCATCCGAACGACCGCGCCAGGATGAGGCCGATGATCACCAGCACCGAGACGGCGGCGTCGGCCATGACGTGGACCACGGCGGCGCGCATGTTGTTGTCCCGGTGATGGGCGCCGTGTCCGGCGTGCTCGTGCTCCTCGAAGCGGACCGACCGGGTCTGCTGCGCCGCGCCGGCCGCCCCGAGGCGCACCTCGGCCGTGAAGGCGTGCGGCTCCGGAATCTCGTCGGGACTCTCCAGGACGTCGCCGCGGCGGGCGAGAACGAAGGTCTGGCGTGCGCCGTCGGGGCGGACGGTCTCGACCGTCGCCTCGTCCGGCAGGGCGGCGCCTTGGGGATGCAGGCGGAAGACCGGCGGGACGCCGTCCTCGAACACCTCCAGGCGCAGGAAGCCGTCTCCGAACGGGAGATCGTGGCCGTCGTCGTGGGCGTGATCGTCCCCGTGACCGTGGCTGTGTCCGTGGCCGTGGCCGTGATGATGGCCATGATCGTGGCCCCCGGCGCCCAACAGCCAGGCGCTGACGAGATTGACCCCCAGGCCCAGAACCGCGATCGGAATGGCTTGCCGGAAATGGATTGGAACCGGCGAGAATATCCTCGAGACCGCTTCGTAGCCGATCAGGAGTGCGATCATCGCGAGCACGATGGCGCTTGAGAAACCCGCCAGGTCTCCGAGCTTGCCGGTGCCGAAGCTGAACCGCGGGTCGCTCGCATAGCGGCGGGCGAAGGTGTAGGCCAGCGCCGCCAGCAGGAGCGCGCCGGCATGGGTGGACATGTGCAGCCCGTCCGCCACCAGGGCGATGGAGCCGAACATCGCGCCGCCGACGATCTCGAGCAGCATCATCGCGCCGCACAGGACGATCACGAACCAGACGCGCCGTTCGTTGCGCTCGTGCGCCTCCCCAAGGAAGACGTGATCGTGGCGGGCGGCGTCGGGGGTCACTTGCGGCCTCACAGGTACTTGGTGATCTCTTTGAACTCTTCGATCGCCGACTGAGGCGTCTTGGCGTCGTCCTCGACGGCATGGGTCAGGCAGTGGTCGATGTGGTCGTGGACCAGCGCCTTCTTGGCCGCAGCGACCGCGCGTTCGACGGCGTGCAGCTGCTGGACGATGTCCATGCAGGGGCGGTCCGCCTGCATCATGCCGATGACGTTGCGCAGGTGCCCCTCCGCCCGCTTGAGCCGCTTGATGATGTCCGGGTGGGTCGCATGGACGACGTGAACCATGCGCCTTGACCTATCCTCCCCGGGGGGATATGTCAAGCGCCGCATATCCTCCCCGGGAGGATGCGGCCTTCATCAGCTTGTCACGGACAAGCCGCCGTCTCGGCAACCAACCAAGCGTCACTGAATTCAGTGATCGCCCAATCGTGGGGGAGACCGATCATGCGCATTGTTCAACGCTTGGGCGCCGCCGGAATCGCCGCCCTCCTGGTCCTGGCCGGCACCGCGCCGGCGCTGGCGCAAGACGCCCAGCCGCAACAGCAGCAAGCCGCCGACGACGAGAAGACGCCGGTGACCCCGGAGACCTGGGCCTGGCACGTCCAGGCCACCGACATCCTGCAGTACTACCCGCCGTTCCACTCAGCCTTCCAGGGCCAGAACAGCTTCAAGCCGCAGGCGACCACCGGCAACACGTTTGACGCGACCCTGTACGCGGGCGTGAAACCCTGGGCCGGCGGCGAGATCTGGGGGAACCTGGAGATGTACCAGGGCTATGCCCCCAACAATACGCTGGGCGCGGCCGGCTATGTGAACGGCGACGGCGCCAAGGTGGGGCGCGCCCACCCCTACACGCGCATCGCGCGGCTGTTCGTGCGCCAGACCTTCGACCTGGGCGGCGAGGCCGACGACCAGGAAGCCGACCTCAATGCGCTCGGAGAGCGCCGGACAAAGGATCGGGTCGTGCTGACCGCCGGCAAGCTCAACGTCACCGACATCTTCGACACCAACAAATACGCCCACGACCCGCGCGGCGACTTCCTGAACTGGAGCGCGATCACCGCCGGGACCCTCGACTACGCCGCCGACGCCTGGGGCTACACCTATGGGGCGGCGGCGGAGTGGTACCGCGGCGACTGGGCCTGGCGGGCGGGCGTCTTCGACCTCTCCATCGTGCCGAACAACGCGGTGCTGACCTCCGACTTCAGCCAGTTCCAGGTGGTCGGCGAGGCCGAACGGCGGTTCACCTGGGAGGGCCATCCGGGCGCGGTGCGGCTGGCGGGGTTCGTGACCCGCGGCGGCATGGGGAGCTACGACGACGCCGTGCGGCTGGCGATCGCGACGGGCCGTCCGGCGGACACTGCGCTCGTGCGCCGCTACCGCAGCCGCCCGGGCGTCTATCTGAATGTCGAGCAGGAGGTGGCGGACGGCGTCGGCGTGTTCGGCCGGCTGGGCTTCGACGACGGCAGCCAGGAGTCCTACGAATACACCGACGTCGACCGCACGGCGCAGGCCGGCGTCTCGGTCTCCGGCGCGCGCTGGGGCCGCAAGGGCGACACGGTAGGCGCCGCGGTGGTGGTCAACCAGATCTCGGCGGCCGGCCAGCGCTACCTGAACGCCGGCGGCCTGGGCATATTGGTGGGCGACGGGCGGCTGCCCCATCCTGGCGACGAGCACATCTTCGAGGCCTACTACGCCGTGGGCCTGGCCAAGGGCGTGACGCTCAGCTTCGACAATCAGCTGGTCGCAAACCCCGCCTACAACCGCGACCGCGGGCCGGTGGACGTGGTCTCGCTAAGGCTGCACCTGGAGCGGTAGCCCCGATGGATCCCGGCCTTCGCCGGGATGAGTCGCTGCGCGCTCACTTCCCCCAGGTCGCGAAGAGGCCCACCGCGGCGGCGGCCATGACGGCGGTGGCGAGCCAGCCGACGATCTTCAGGCCGCGGCCGAGCTGGAACTCGCCCATGGCGGCCTTGTTGCTGGACAGGTGCATCATCAGGGCCATCACCGGCACGGCGACCACGCCGTTGATCACCGCGCTCCAGAACAGCGCCTTGATCGGATCGATCGGGCTGTAGTTCAGGAGCACGCCCAGGAGGGTCGCCGCCGCGATGGTCCCGTAGAATGCCTTGGCCCGGTAGGGCTTGCGCGACAGGCCCACGTGCCAGCCGAAGGTCTCGCCCACCGCATAGGCCGAGGAGCCGGCCAGAACCGGCAGCGCCAGGAGGCCGGTGCCGATGATGCCGATGGCGAAGACGGTGAAGGCGAAGGGCCCGGCGATGGGGCGCAGGGCCTCGGCCGCCTGGGACGAGGTCTGGATGTCGGTGACGCCGTGGGCGTGCAGCGTCGCCGCGGTCGTCAGGATGATGAACAGCGCGACCAGGTTAGAGAACGCCATGCCGATGTAGGTGTCGAGCCGGATGCGCCGGAACTCTGGCTCCGCCTGCTCCGGCGCGCGTTCCAGGGGCTTGGCGTCGTCGCGCTCCTTGACCTCCTCGACCTCCTCCTCGGCCTGCCAGAAGAACAGGTAGGGGCTGATGGTGGTGCCCAGGATCGCCACGACCACGGTCATGTAGGCCGGGGTGAAGCTGATCTGCGGAATCACCAGGCTCTTGGCGACCGCCAGCCAGGGCATGTGGACCACGAAGGCGACGCCCACATAGGCGAACAGCGACAGCGTCAGCCACTTCAGGATCGAGACGTAGCGCGAGTAGCGGGAGAAGACTTCCAGCAGCACGGTCACCAGGCCGAAGGCGGCGACGTAGACCAGCTGCGGCCCGCCGACCAACAGCTTCAGCCCCGCGCCCATGGCGCCCAGGTCCGCGCCGATGTTGATGACGTTGGCCACGACCAGCAGGAAGACGATCGAATAGACGACCGGCGCCGGGTAGTGGCGCTTCAGATTGCCGGCGACGCCGCGCCCGGTGACCCGGCCGATCCGCGCGCTGATCTCCTGGATCGCGCACATCAGCGGCCAGGAGAACAGCATCACCCAGGAAAGCCCGAAGCCGAACTGGGCGCCGGCCTGGGAGTAGGTGGCGATGCCCGAGGGGTCGTCGTCCGAGGCGCCGGTGATCAGGCCCGGGCCCAGCACCTGCAGGAGCTTCGGCCGGTCCGGCTGCTTGATATCGTCGGGCGCGTTGGGCGGAGGGCTGTCGGCGGAATCGGCCATGGGGTTCCCCAGCTTGAAGTTCCGACCGTAACTCCGCTGTCGCCGTAAGGCTCCGGCCAAATCGCGACCCCGGCGACTGGAGCGCTACTTCACCTTGAAAGCGAAGGCGCCGTCGGTCTCGTGGCCGTCCTCGGTCTTCATGTGCCAGGTCACGGTGTAGCCGCCGGCGGCGAGCGGTCCGGTGAACGGCACGGTGACGATCTTCTTGGTCTTGTCGAGCGCCATCGGGCCGGTGGCGACCGCGGCGCCGGCGGCGGTGGCGACCTTCACATTGGAGGCCGCCGGAACCAGCTCCTCGCTGTACTTCAGGGTCATCGCCTTGGGCGCGGCGACGGTCGCGCCGTTCTTCGGCGTGCCGGAGAGCAGGCGGGCGTGGGCGCTGGCCTGGCCGGCGATGGCGAGCGCGGCGACGGCGGCGGTGACGATGATGGCGTTGCGCATGGAAAGCTCCTTGGTCCTGTCGATTAGCCGTTCGAAGCTGAACGGCGGCTGTCCGGGTCAGAATCCGTAGGTCAGGGTGAAGCGCGCCGAGCGCGGCTCCTCCGGGTGGACTTGATAGCACGTCGAGGCGTTGGCGATGTCACAGGCCGGCGTCGGGCCGCCCGGCGCGATGCGCGTCTGGTAGAAATAGGCCGAACTGTTCGCATGGCTGTCGGCCAGGTTGAAGACCTGCAGCTCCGCCTTCAGCCGTTCGTTGATCGTGTAGCCGACGTTGAGGTTGATCTCGCTGTAGCCCTTGTCCTTCGGGTTCGCGTCGCCGTCGCTGATCGGATAGGCGCCGAGCTTGCGCCACTGCAGCCCGCCGAACCAGGGGCCGGCGTTGTTCACCAGCACGCCGAACGAGCCGATGAAGCTGGGCGCATTGGCGATCGACGTCCCGTCGAGCTGGAACAGCGCCAAGGTCGCCGCCGAGGCGCGGTAGTTGGCCTGCGACCAGGCGAGGTCGGTGTTGAGCTCCAGCCACCGCAGCGGCCGGTACTGCGCAGACAGCTCGATCCCCTGCCGGCGGCTGGGCGCGCTGGCGGTGTCCTCGCCCTCGTCGGCCACATAGCGCTGCTCGGACTGGAAGTCCTCGCGGAACACCGCCAGCTGCACCTGGGTCTTGGGGATCAGGTCGGTTCGCATCCCGACCTCGAAACCGTCCGCCGGACCCAGCAGGGGCGTCGGGCCCAGCAGGCCGGGCTGGCCCTCGCCGGGCACCGTGCCGAACGCGCCGCGCACGTCCTCGGAGTGGAAGCCGCGTCCGGCGCTGACGTAGAGCTCGGTCTGGTAGAAGGGGCCGATGGCGATGCTGCCCTTCGGCTGCAGCAAGGTCTGAGACCTCGAACCGGTGAACGCCGTCGTCAGGCTGTGGTCGTGGGCGTAGTAGACCTCCTCGCGTAGGCCGGCCGTCATCCGCAGCCAGTCGGTCCAGTGGATCGTCACCTCGCCGAACAGGCCCAGGTCGTTCAGCCGCGCGGCGTCCGAGGTGCAGGCGCCGCCAAGCGCCCGGAACGCCACCGCCTGATCGGGGTCGGTGTGGGCGTCGGCCGGCGCCGGCAACTGACCCGCGGTCGGCGACGCAGGGATCGCGATATTGCAGTAGTCGAGGACCTGGCGCGCCAGGGTGTGGCGCCGGTCGATGAACACGTCGTCGTATCGGTCCTGGAAGCCGATCTTGCCTTCAACGCCGACGCCTGAGATGTCGGCGCTGCGGGCGTAGACGGCGTTCAGGCCCAGCGTCGTGCGCGCCTCGTCCTGCTGCTCCTGGTCGCCGTTCACCGGGTCGAACAGGAAGTGGGTGAAGTCGTTCCACAACACCATCCGCGAGCGGATCGCGTAGCCGTCGACGTTCAGCGTCCAGTTGTCGCCGCCGCGGGCGAAATGGCCGGAGAGGCTGAAGCGTTCGGATTCGCTCCGGTCGGTGGGGTCCAGGGTCCCGAACCGGCCGATCACGCCGGCGTCGATCGCGCGGGCCGGCTGGTCGGTGAGCAGGCCGCCGGCGCTCTTGTAGTACATGGCGGTGAGCGCGAAGCCGTCGCCGGCGATGCCCTGGCTCAGCCGCGCGGCGCCGACCACCTTGTTGAAGTTCTCCGGCGGCGACCACGGCCCGTCGAAGTGCGAGGCGGCGCCGGCGACCCACAGGCGCATGTCGTCGCTGAAGTGCGCCGTGCCGCCGGCGTAGAACTCCTCGTCGCGCTCGGTGCCCACGGTGGCCGATAGCGTGTTCGGAAGGTCGTCGATCAGCTTCACATGGGTCGAGCCCACAGCGCCGAAATCGCCGACCTCGGCGTAATAGGGCCCCTTGGTGTAGTCGAGGCCGCCCACCACCTGCGGCATCAGGAAGTTCTGGTCGGAATAGCCCTGGCCGTGGGCGTTGGTCGGCCGGTTCACCGGCATGCCATCCACGAAGCTCGCGAAATCGGTGCCGTGGTCGAGGTTGAAGCCGCGCAGCAGGTACTGGTTGGCCTTGCCCTCGCCGGAGTGGATGGTCACCACCAGGCCCGGCACCGTCTCGTACAGCTGGCCGACGCGGAAGATCGGCCGCAGCTCGACCTCCGTGCGCGTGACGGAGCCTTGGCTGGCGGTATCCGCCGTTCCCAGCAGGTCCTGGCGCGAGGCGGTGACCACCACCTCGCTGACCTGGCCGGTCTTGGACGCCGCCGCCGCGGCGTCGGCGCCATCCGCCTCGTCGGCGGCGTGGGCCGCCAGCGGCGTCGCCAGCACCAGGGCCGACGCGCAGGCAAGCAGCAGGGTTCGCGCCGCGGGGCGGCGTGTCGTTTGGATCATCCGTCGTCCTGGGTTCGGGCTAGGTCGCCGGCTTGGCGGCGTCGAACTTCTGCTGCTTGGCCTTGATGTCGGCCGGCCAGTCGGGGAGCGGATTGCCCTGGGCGGGGCCGTTGGCCTTGATGCCCGGGTCGATCACGTACTCTTTGTGGCAGGCGGTGCAGATCAGATAGACCTTCGCGCCCTCGGCATAGACGCCGGCCTTGTCATGCTTTTCGGCCGCGGCCTTGGCCAGGATCGCCTCGGCGGTGAGCTGCTGGGCGAACTTGTCGAAGTCGGCCTCCGGCGCCCGCGGCCGGCCCGGGAGCTGCAGCGCATTGCCGGCCTCGATCAGCACGGCGGCGGCCGTTTCCATCGACTCCCAGCCCTCGTCGGAGGTCGGCGTCAGGTCCTTGGTCCCCTTGGCGGTCTCCTCGGTGCCCGAGCCCTTCCAGTAGGCGAACGAGGCCGGGTCGACCACGTGGCCCATGAACTCCTTCATGTCCAAGGCGTCGGTGTTGTACTTGGCGAGCGACGCGGGCGCGGCCGGCTTCTGCGGCTGGCAGCCCCAGATGGCGAGCGGCAGGGCGGCGCAGGCCGCGAAGGTCAGAAGGCGTTTCAAGGTCCTGGGTCCCCAAGGAGTCTGCGGGCGATTTTATTGAAACAACCCATACTTTGCCATTCGCGCGCCTGTCCGGTTAAATACGGTCTCCGAGGGGTTACAGGGGGTTACAGGTCGCTTGTCCGAGGGATCCGCGCAGGCGGAAACCAGCCAGATCCGGGACTTGGCGCAGCGCCTTCGCGCGCGCCAGGCGCTGGGCCGTTCCGAGGGCCTGAACCGCCTGTTCGACTACCTGGCCGAGCGCGCGGCGGAGGGCGCGCGGCCCAAGGAGTTCGAGGTGGCCGCCGCGGTGTTCGGGCGCACCTCGGCCTTCGACGGCTCGCAGGACGCCTCGGTGCGGGTCGCCGTCCACCGCCTGCGCCGCAAGCTCGACGACTTCTACGCCGGCCCCGGCCGCGACGAGCCGGTGCGGCTGACCATCCCCAAGGGCGAATACCGCATGGTGGCCGAGCCCAGGCCGGAGCTGGAGATCGCCGCCGTCGCCGTGGCGCGGCCCTGGCGGACCTACGCCATCGCGGCCCTCGCGGTCCTGGCGCTCCTGAACCTGGCGGCCTGGGCGCTCTTCTGGACCACGCATGGGACCGAGCGGACGGTGGCGCGCGCCCAGGGCGCCGCGCCCTGGCGCCAGATCCTGCAGTCCGAGCCCCCGACGCTGCTGGTGCTGGGCGACTATTACATCTTCGGCGAGATCGACGAGCCGGCGGGCGTCGACCGGCTGATCCGACAATATTCGATCAACTCGGCGGCCGACCTCGACGACTGGCTGATGGACAATCCCAAGGCCATGGGCCGCTACCGCGACCTCGATCTCTACTACCTGCCGGTCGGCGCGGCCTTCGCGCTGCGCAGCATCGTGCCGGTGATCGCGCGCGACTCCGCCCACGGCCAGAACCTGCACGTGGTGATGGCGTCCGACCTGACGCCGGAGATGCTGAAGCGCAACAACATCATCTATCTCGGCTACCTGTCAGGCCTGGGCGTGCTGCGCGACCCGGTGTTCGCCGGCTCGCGCTTCTCGGTCGGCGAGACCTATGACGAACTGCAGGACAACGTCAGCCACCGCCATTTCGTCAGCCAGGGCGGCGGCCCGAGCCAGGGCGACGTCAACCGGCGCGACTATGGCTATGTCGCCGCCTTCAAGGGCCCGGCCGGCAACCGCATCGTGGTCATCGCCGGCGCCCGCGACACCGGCCTGCAGGAGGCCGCCGACGCCATGGCCAACCCCGACGCACTGAAGGCCTTGGCCAAGGGCGCGGCCGGCGCCGACAACTTCGAGGCGCTCTACGAGGCCGAGGGCATCGGCCGCTCCAGCCTGGGCGGCAAGCTGATCGTCGCCGCGCCCCGCAGCGCGGTCGACCCCTGGACTTCGCAGCGCAACCTCAGCTTCCCGCAGGGCTAGGCGCATGAGCCTTCCGGCCACCCGCAGAGACTTTCTCGGATGCGCCGCTGCGGCCCTGTCGGGCCTGCCGCTCGCGGCCCGTGCAGAGCCGGCCAAGTCGCGGCTGATCCTGCTCGGCACCGGCGGCGGGCCGACGCCCAAGCCCAACCGCTCGGCGCCGGCCAACGCCATCGTCGTGAACGGCCAGGTCTATGTGATCGACTGCGGCAACGGGGTCGCCCGCCAGCTGGTGCTGGCCGGCCTGCCGCTGAACGCGCTGCGCTGCGTCTTCATCACCCACCACCATTCCGACCACAACGCCGACTACGGCAACCTGCTGCTGCTGAGCTGGGCGGCCAATCTGGCGAAGCGCGTGGATGCGTATGGTCCGCCGCCGCTCAAGCAGATGACCCGGCTGTTCCTGCGGATGAACGCCTACGACATTCGCACAAGGATCGCCGACGAAGGCCGCCCGCCACTGAAGGACCTGATTTCCGTCCACGAGGTCGCCGCGGGCGGCCCGGTGATGGCCGACGCCAACGTGAAGGTGACCGCCGCGCTGGTGGACCACGGGGCGGTGAAGCCGGCGCTGGCCTACCGTTTCGACTGCCCCGACCGGTCGATCGTCTTCTCCGGCGACACCCGGCCCTCGGAGAACCTGGTGAAGCTGGCCAAGGGCGCCGACGTCCTGGTGCACGAGGTCATGTACCTGCCGGCGGTGGACCAGATGGCCGCCGGCGAGACCAACGCCAGGACGCTCCGCGAACACCTGCTCAGCGCCCACACCACCGCCGAGGAGGTAGGCAAGGTGGCGACGCAGGCCGGGGTGAAGACGCTGGTCCTGTCGCACTTCGTCCCCGGCGGTCCCGGCATCGACGACGACACCTGGGCCGCCGCCGTGCGCCCGCACTTCGCTGGCAGGCTGGTCGTCGGTCGAGATTTGATGGAGCTTTAGCCCAGGTTCTCGGCCGTCGCGTAAGCGGCCCTCAAGAATCTGTCCACGAACCACACGAACGCGCCTGGTTCTGAGAGGACCGCGAAGCGGGCAGTCCCTTTTTCAAACCACCAAGAACACCAAGATCGCCAAGGCGACACGAAGACCTCAAAGATCACGAAGACCACGAAGGGGCCGCAGAAGCTGCTGCGCTGGGACAGGCTGGGCGTCTTCGTGGTCTTCGTGATCTTTGAGGTCTTGGTGTTCAAAGACTGAGCCTCCGCTGCCGCGGAGGCTCGGAAGCGCCCACCCGTTCGTGTGGTTCGTGTGGTTCGTGGACAATTTTGCGGCTTCGCCGACCCGCACCGGGAGGGGTGATCACCGTGTTTGACTCCCCATCGCCTGGGTGTATTGTATGAGTGTATGCATACACAGGCGCAGATATTGGCCGCGTTGCGGCTGGGCGACACGGGCGTCCCGATCTACGTGCAGCTGCGCGACCAGTTCCTGCGGGCGATGGGCGCCGGCCTGATGAGCCCTGGCGACCAGATGCCGACCATGCGGCAGGTGGCGGTGGAGATGAAGGTCGACCTCAACACCGTGCGCCGCGCCTACGACGAGCTGGAGCGGCTGGGCGCGGTCACCCTGGTGCGTGGGCGGGGCTCCTTCGTCGCCGAGCCGCCGCCGGCCATGGAAGGCCACGAACACGAGACCGAGACCGACCGGCTGGCCCACCAGACCCTGGCCGCCGCCGCCGCCCTGGGCGTCGATCCCCTGGCGCTGTCCGAACGCATCGCGGTGCTTGCCGCTAAGGAGAAGATCAAATGAGCATGCCTGGTTTTGCGATGAACCTGCCCGGGCAGCGCGCCCGTGGCGGCAATCCGACCGCGGGCCTGATCGCCGTGATCCTGCTGGCGCTGGCCGGCCTCGCGGCGGAAGAGGCCGCACGCACCGAGACCTACGCCCTGTTCGGGCTCGCCGCCCTGCTGGCGCTGATCGGCATACTGACCCCGGCGTCGCTGAAGATGGCCAACCACTGGGAGCGCGCGGTGGTGCTGCGCCTCGGGCGCCTGCAATCGATCTCCGGCCCCGGCCTGTTCGTGATCGTGCCGGTCATCGACCAGGTGGTCTATTGGCTCGACCAGCGAATCCAGACCACCGAGTTCAACGCCGAACAGGCGCTCTCCAAGGACACCGTGCCGGTCGACGTCGACGCCGTGGTCTTCTGGCAGATCCACGACCCCGAGCGCGCCGCGCTGGAGATCACCGACTACCGCTCCGCGATCAGCCGGGTGGCCCAGACCTCGCTGCGCGAAATGGTCGGCTCGTCCCTGCTCTCGACCCTGCTGGCGGACCGCAAGCACGGCGACGAAATGCTGCGCGAGGAGATCGGCCGCAAGACCGCCGAATGGGGGGTCACCGCCATCTCGGTGGAGATCCGCGACATCGGCGTGCCCGACGCCCTGCAGGACGCCATGAGCCGCGAGGCCCAGGCGCAGCGCGAGGCCGCCGCCCGCATCCATCTGGGCCAGGCCGAGCTCTCGGTGGCCGAGAAGTTCGTGGAGGCCGCGGAGATCTACGCCCGCAGCCCCGCGGCCCTGCAGCTGCGCGCCATGAACATCATCTACGAGACCACCAAGGAGCGCGGCGCGACCATCCTGATGCCGACCGCCATGGTCGACTCCATGAACCCCGGCGGCCTCCTGGGCCTGACCCAGGCGGCGATGAGCGCCCAGGCCAAGCCCGGCGCGCCGGCCGCCGAGACCTCGGTGGTCAACCAGCCCGCCCGGCGCTCGGTGGCCCGCGCCGCGGCCAACGCCGCCAAGCGCAAGCGCTAGCGGGAACCAGGTGTCTTGGGGGCGATGAGCATGCTGCGCAGACTGACGGTCTGGATCGCGAGCCTGACGATCGGAATGTTGGTGATGGCCATGGTGCTGGCCAGCGCCGCCCACGCGCAGGCGACCACGCCGGCGGCCGACCGCGAAGTCTCAGTAGATGGCGGCCGCGCCCCGCTCTACGGCGCGCTGCTCAGCCCGCCGGGCGCGCGGCCCGGACCGGCGGTGCTGCTGATCGCGGGCTCGGGCCCCACCGACCGCGACGGCAACTCGGCGGCGCCTAGCGTGAAGCCCGCCAACCTGAAGCTGATCGCCCAGGGCCTGGCCGCGGCCGGCGTCACCAGCCTGCGCTACGACAAGCGCGGGCTCGGCAAGAGCGCGCCGGCGATGCTGCAGGAGGCGGACCTGCGCTTCACGACCTATGTGGATGACGCCGCCGCATTCGCGCGCTTCCTGAAGGCCCAGCCGCAGGTCACCTGCGTCGTCATCCTGGGCCATTCGGAAGGCGCCCTGATCGCGGCGCTGGCGGCGCAGAAGGTCGCGACCTGCGGGGTGATCGAGGTCTCCGGCATCGGGCGTCCGCTGGGCGTCGTACTGCGCGAACAACTGGCGGCGGGACCGATGCCGGCCAGCCTGCGGGAACAGTCCAATGCGGCGCTCACCGAGCTGGAGCACGGCCGCCCCGTCGCCAACATCCCCGGCCTGGAAGCCTTCTTCCGGCCGAGCGTGCAGCCCTATCTGATCTCGCAGCTGACCCTCGATCCCACCCAGGCCCTGGCGGCGGTGAAGGCGCCGGTGCTGATCCTGCAAGGCGACAACGACCTGCAGGTCCAGGTCGAGGACGCTCAGCGCCTGCACGCCGCGCGGCCCGACGCCAGGCTGGTGATCCTTCCGGGCGTGAACCACATCCTCAAGGAGGCGCCGCGCGACCGGGCCGGCAACATCGCCACCTACGCCGATCCCGACCGCCCGCTGGCGCCCGGCGTCATGCCGGCGATCCTGGCCTTCGTGCGGTCGGCGGCCCACTGAGGATTGGCGTTTGGACCGGAGCGCGGCTAGCTAAGCCGCATGACCCGCACCGTACCCCCCGCGCTCCTTGGCCTGACCGCCAGCCTCGCCCTCCTCGCCCCGCTCGCGGGGTCGCAAGCCGCCTCGATGGCGAGCCTCAAGCCGCCCGCCGACCTGGTGATCTGGGGCGGGCCGATCTACACGGCGGTGGACGCGCACCCGAAGGTCGAGGCGGTGGCCGTGAGCCACGGGCGCATCGCCTACGCCGGCGGCAAGGCCGGGGCCCAGGCCCTGGTCGGCCCGGCCACCAAGGTCATCGACCTGAAGGGCGCCGCCCTCTTCCCCGGCTTCACCGACAGCCACGCCCACCTGCGCGGCATCGGCGAGCGCGAACTGACGCTCAATCTGGAGGGCTCCAAGTCCGCCGCCGAGGTCACCCAGCGGCTGAAGGCCTGGATCGCCGACCACAAGGGCCCCGTGGTCGGCGGCGGCTGGATCGAGACCGGCTGGCCGGAGGGCCGCTTCCTGAACCGCTCCGACATCGACGCGGTGTCGGGGGACACGCCCGTCCTGCTGCGCCGCGCCGACGGCCACGCGGTGGTGGCCAATACCGCGGCCCTGAAGGCGGCCCACATCGACGAGACCACGCCCGCGCCGTTCGGCGGCCAGATCCTCAAAGGGCCCGACGGCAAGCTGACCGGCATGCTGGTCGACAACGCCATGCAGCTCCTGAGCAGCGAGCGGCGGCCCGGGACCGGCGTGGACCGCACGGCGGCCTTCAAGGCGGCGTTCCGCGTCGAGACCGCCTACGGCTGGACGGGCGTCCATTCCATGAGCGTGGACATGGCCGACGTGCCCCTGCTCGAACAGATGGACAAGGCCGGCGAGGCGACGCTTCGGGTCTACAACATGGTCGACTACGCCGGCGCCGCCCCGCTGCTGGCCTCGGGTCCGCGCGCCACGCCGGACGGACGGATCACCACGCGGGGCGTCAAGCTCTACATGGACGGCGCGCTGGGCAGCCGTGGCGCGGCGCTGTTCGCGCCCTACGCCGATGCGCCGACGCTCAAGGGCACGCTGATCACCCAGCCCGAGGTTATGCGCGCGGCGCTCGCCAAGGCGTTGAAGGCCGGCATCCAGGTCTCGACCCACGCGATCGGCGACCGAGGCAATGCGACCGCCCTCGACCTCTACGAGGAGGCCTTCAAGGCCGATCCGGCGAAGGGCGCGGCCGGGCGCTGGCGGATCGAGCACGCGCAGATCCTGCGGCCCGCCGACATCCCGCGCTTCCACGCCGACCACGTCATCGCCTCGATGCAGCCCAGCCACGCCATCGGCGACTTCCACTTCGCCAAGGCGCGCCTGGGCGCCGAGCGGCTGAAGGGCGCCTATGCCTGGCAGAGCCTGTTGAAGTCGGGCGCGGTGGTGGTCGGCGGCTCCGACGCGCCGGTGGAGCGCGGCGCGCCGCTGATCGAGTTCTACGCCGCCGTGGCGCGCAAGGACCTGAAAGGCTTCTCCGACGCCGACTGGCATCCGGAGGAGAAGCTGACGCGGGCGCAGGCGCTGAAGCTGTTCACAGCGTCCGCGGCCTACGCGCGCTTTGCCGAAAACGACCTGGGCACGATCAGCGTCGGCAAACGCGCCGACCTCAGCGGCTTCTCGGTCGATCTGATGACCGCCCCCGAGGCGGATATCCCCAAGGGCCATGCCGTCCTGACCGTCGTCGACGGCCAGGTGGTCTACGATAAACGCTAGGCCCTAGTCGTCGCCGTCGGCGATGTCGGAGAGGTGGCCGCCCATCTTTTCGCCGAAGGCGCTGGTGACGACCTTGCCCTTGTCCTTCTGGCCGGGGTGGGCCTTGCCGTCATCGGGCTTGGCGGCCTTGGTGTTCCGGGCATCGTCGCCGTCGGCGATGTCGGAGAGGTGGCCGTCCATCTTCTGGCCAAAGGCGGTGTGCACCACCGTGCCCTTGTCCTTCTGCTTCGGCTTCGCGCGGGGGCCGGTGGTCTCGTCAGCCATGGGGTGCTCCTAAACTCCAGGCGCTAGCCTATGGGCAGTTCACGACGCTTTCAACGTGCGCCGTTGCGGAATTCTGGCCGAGGCCTTCGAGGATCGATAAGCGTGCGGTCGGCGACACGTTCTTAGGCGGCGCCTTGGAGCAGGCAATAATGGCGGGCGGCTGGCTGATCGGGGTGCTGCTGGAGGTTCCGGGCGAGCCCGCGCCGCTGCGCCACTACTTCGCCATCGGCCATGAGGACCAGGGCAAGTCGGAGTGGACCGCCGTCGATTGGGCAGGCCGCGCGGGCCGCGTCGCCGAAAGCCCCAAGGCCGGCCAGGAGCCGGTGCAGGCGATCCGGCCGCTGACGCTCGCCAAGATGAAGACGCTGGGCCTCGCGCCCGGCGAGGTGCGCGAGCTCGGCTGGCGCCATCCCAGGCGCTGGTTGACCGGATGAGGCCCCTGGCCGCGGCCGTTCCAGGCCCGCCGCCGCTCGCCGGCCCGGGGAGCGGAATCCCGATTCCTCGCCTGCTGGGCGACTTCAATTGTAGCGGCGCCTTAGGGGGTCTAAGGAGGATGCGAATTAACTCTGACGACTGAGGCCGGCATGCGCAAAATCCACTCCGCGACACGCCAAGGCCCCGGGCGACAGACGCACTAAATCAGGCGTAGAGCGGTCACGTGGCCCTCTAAGGCCGCGACCCGCGCGAAGGGCATTCGGGGGAAAGCCATGGCGAACAGCGGGCACGGCGGGGACGCCACGCAACAGCAACTCTGGGACGCGATCGAGGGCCGACGCGTCGGCATGCTCGAGTTGACCCGCTCGGGCCTGCACGCCCAGCCGATGCTGGCGTTCGTGGAGCGCCGGAAAAACCGCCTGTGGTTCGTCGCGCGCCGCGACACCGACCTGGTGCGCAGCATCGGCGAGGGCGGCTGCAGCGCCTTCGTGTTCCAGGACGGCGACTTGATGGCGTCGGTCGCCGGCGCCCTGCGGGTGGTCGAGGACCGCCGGCGCATGGGGCGCTACTGGAACGCCACGGTCACCGCCTGGCTGCCGGAAGGCCTGCACGATCCGAACCTGACCATGCTGTGCATGGACTGCGTCGACGCCGAGGTCTGGATGTCCGGGGTGGGCCTGACCAAGTTCAGCTGGGAACTGGCCTGGCCCGGGGCGCGTCCGCAGGGTCTGGACATCGGCGTCCCGCGCCACGCGACCCTGCACTAGGACGTGGCGTCGGAAGGATTCGGCGCGGCCCTCGCCTGATCCCGGCAAGTGATTCGCCGTCAGTCTCGGCGCCAAATGATGGCAACGCGCGATCCGGCGGCGACCAGCGCGTCTCAGATATTGTTGAGTCGACTATCCGACATTCTCAGGACCCCCGAAAGCTCGGGAAAAACTCAGCGGAAGCACAGACTTTTCTGCGGATAGTCACTTCTCTTGCCAGGAGTGTCGAGTACTCGACAGTTTTTGCGCGATTGCATCGATAGCTTGAAACCGAAGCCGTACCGCGACGTTTCGATTCCCCGATGCAAAGGTTGCTCACCAAGGTGCACAATAGACTGCTCGCTTCGTTGCCCAGCGAAGACCAGGGACTGCTGGCGCCGCATCTTGCTCAGATCGACCTTGAACGGGGCCGCCTGCTCTACGACCCAGGCGATCGGATCGACACCGTCTACTTCCCGCACGATGGGGTCATCTCGCTGATGACGCTGATGGAGAACGGCGCAGCGATCGAGAGCGCCACCATCGGTTGCGAGGGCGCGCTGGGCCTTATGGCCGCCGTCGCGCCGCGCCAGTCGCTGTCGCGGGCCATCGTCCAGACTCCCACGCGGGCGGCGCGGATGAACGCGGCGGTGCTGCACGAGGCCTGGGAAAAGAGCCCGCGCATCCGCGACCTGGTCGACCGCCATACCGAGGCGCTCTACGGCCACGCCATCCAGTCGGTGGCCTGCAACGCCCTGCACTCGGTGGAGGCGCGCTTCTGCCGCTGGCTGCTCACCTGCCACGACCGGATCTCCAGCGACACCGTCGCGCTCACCCAGGAGTTCCTGGCCGACATGCTGGGCGTGCAGCGCACGACGGTGACCGCGGTCGCCCGCTCGCTGCAGGACAAGGGCGCCATCCGCTATCGCCGCGGCGTCGTCGACATCATCGACCGCAGCGTCCTCGAACAGCTCGCCTGCGAGTGCTACGGCGTCATCCGCCACACCTACGAGCGCCTGCTGCCCGAGGGCTAGATCGGCCGTCGGCGGACGTGTTGCGGGCGCGAAACCCGATGCGGCTTGCCCTAGCGGAAATTTCCCCGTTTCTTGGCGCGCGACGCAGGATTGAACCTGCCATTCCCGAACTTTGCGCATCAGAGAGACGCCTATGACCGCCGCACGCCGAAACATCCTGCTGACCGCCGCCGCGGTGGCCGCGCTTAGCGCGGGGGCGGCGCTCGCTGCGCCCGACGCCAAGGCGCCGGCCCACCACCGGGTCACGACGCAGCGCACCGCCTCGGAGGCGCCGGTTCCCGCCGCCGACCTGGCCTCGCCGAAGTACGGGACCTGGGGCTTCGACGTCAGCGGGATGGACACCACGATAAAGCCCGGCGACGACTTCTTCGGCTACGCCAACGGCAAGTGGGCGGCGCGCACCGAGATCCCGTCGGACCGGGTGCGGTTCGGCAATTTCGACAAGCTGTCGGTGCTCTCCGAGAACCGCGTCCACGCCATCGACATCGACGCCGCCGCCGGCAAGCTCACAGACAAGGACGGGGCCAAGATCGGCGCGGCCTATGCCTCGTTCATGAACGAGGCGCTCGCCGACAAGCTGGGCGCCAAACCCATCGCGCCGGAGCTGGCGCAGATCCGCGCGGTGAAGACCAAGGCCGACTTCACCGCCCTGATGGGCAAGGGCAACCACACCGGCTTCACCACCATCCTGCCGGTGGGGATCACCATCGACGCCAAGGCGCCGACCAAATACGCCGTGCTGGCGGCGACCGGGGGCCTGGGCCTCCCCGACCGCGACTACTATCTGCAGCCCTCCTTCGCCGAGAAGAAGGCCAAGTACCTGGCCTATGTGCAGCAGATGCTCACCCTCGCCGGCTGGGCCAAACCGGCAGAGAACGCCAAGGCGATCGTCGACTTCGAGACGAAGCTCGCCGAGGTGCAATGGACGCGCGTCCAGCGCCGCGACCGCGACAAGACCTACAACCCCATGAACCCCGCGGAGCTGGCGGCGCTCACGCCCGGCTTCGACTGGAACCGCTATCTCGCCGCCACGGGCCTGCCGGGCGTGGACCGGGTGATCGTCACCACCAACACCGCCTTCCCCAAGGTCGCCAAGATCTACGCCGACACCCCGCTCGACACGCTCAAGGCCTGGCAGGCGTTCCACGTCGCTGACGGCGCGGCGCCCTATCTCTCGAAGCCCTTCGTCGACGCCAGCTTCGGCTTCCACAACAAGGAGCTGAACGGCCAGCCCGAGCAGCGGCCGCGCTGGAAGCGCGCGGTGGCCTTCACCGACGGGATCGTTGGCGAGTCCGTGGGCCGGGTCTATGTGGCCCGCTACTTCCCGCCGGAGTCCAAGGCCAAGATGGACGCCCTGGTGAAGGACATCCAGACGGCGCTGAAGGCTCGCATCGAGAAGCTCGATTGGATGAGCGATCCTACCAAGGCCAAGGCGCTTGAGAAGCTGTCGCAGTTCACGGTGAAGATCGGCTACACCACCGAGTGGCGCGACTATTCCAAGCTGATCGTCAAACCCGACGACCTCTACGGCAACATCAAGCGCTCGCAGACCTTCGAGTGGAACCGCGATGTCGCCCGCCTGCACAAGCCGGTGGACAAGGCCGAGTGGGGCATGACGCCTCAGACGGTCAACGCCTACTACAACCCCTCCAACAACGAGATCGTCTTCCCGGCCGCGATCCTCGCCCCGCCGTTCTTCGATCCTGACGCGGACCCCGCCATCAACTACGGCGGCATCGGCGGGGTGATCGGCCACGAGACCAGCCACGGCTTCGACGACCAGGGCCGCAAGTCCGACGGCAAGGGCGTGCTCACCGATTGGTGGACCCCGGAAGACACCGCCAAGTTCAACGTGCAGCGCGACAAGCTGGGCGCTCAGTATTCCGCCTTCGAGCCCTTCCCCGGCGCCCACGTCCAGGGCGGCCTGACCATGGGCGAGAACATCGGCGACATGGGCGGGCTGTCGCTCGCGCTCGACGCCTACCACACCTATCTGCACGGCCGGCCCGCGCCGGTGATCGACGGCCTGACCGGCGACCAGCGGGTGTTCCTCGGCTGGGCCCAGGTCTGGCGCGAGAAGATCCGCGAGGACGCGCTGCGCCAACGGCTGGTCAGCGACCCGCACTCGCCGGCGGTCTATCGGGTGAACGGCACCATCCGCAACATCGCCGGCTGGTACGACGCCTTCGGCGTCAAGGCCGGCGACAAGCTCTATGTTGCGCCCGACGACCGGGTGCACATCTGGGTGAAGTGAGCCAAGCGAGCGTTCCCTCCTCTTTAGGGGAGGGTGGCCGCGGCGAAGCCGCGGACGGGTGGGGGTTTGTGGGCCAGGACTCCGACGTCCACGCTTGAACGCGAGTCCCCCACCCTGATCGCTTCGCGATCTGTCCCTCCCCTAAAGAGGAGGGATGAGGGCGGCTCTAGATCCCCTCGGCGTAGCCCAGGAAGCCCTGGGCGCCGTCGGCATGGGTCACTGGCGTGCGGCGGCGGTGCGTGACCATGCGCTCGTGCAGCAGTTTGATGCGCTGGCTGCCCGCGGTCTCGAACGCGAACGGCAGGACGGCGTGCACCAGGCAGGCCAGGGCGCCCATGAGCATGGTGAAGCCGAACCACGACGCCACCTGCATGTGCTCGAAGTAGCTCTCGCCGACCGTGGCGGGGTGATCTGTGAACGCGCGAAACATGCTGGCGACCCCGTGGCTTGAGCTTGCCCGCATGATGCGGCCGGCCGGAGAGAAAATCATTGTCGCGTTGGAGTCTGAATTTCCGCGCGGCGATAAGAAAGTTCTTCCACAGAGGAATCATGGAGAACCAAATTCTCCAATCTTCGATTGTTAACCAGGTCTTAAGCCGCGATTCCGCCCCTGGGAGAACCGCTCACCGCGCGGCCTCGATCGCGACGGCCCTGGGGCTGGCGGGGTCTGGGCCCGGCGGCCGGGGCTTCAGCCCAATCCGCTGATGAGCCGGATCGTAGAGCACCGACCAGGCGAAATAGGGCGCGATGCCGGCATAGATCACCGGGCCGTAGACGCGGGTCTCGCGCCGCCAGGTCAGCCGCGTGCCGAGATCGCGCGCGCCGGTCACCAGGGTCTCCCGCGCCGTGATCGCGCCGACGGTGTCGAAGAGTTCCAGGGCCGCGGGCGAGCCGTCCGGCCAGGGCTCGCCGGCGCCCCGCGCATTGACCACCGACAGCCACGGCGCGCCGGTGTCCAGCAGGACCGGGCCGCAGACCCGCGCGCGCGTCCGCGAATTGACCAGGCAGCCGGGCACCGCGTCGTGCAGCCCGCCGCCCGGTTCGTGGGCGTAGGGCGCCGACAGGGGGGCGAAGGCATAGCCCGCGGCCTCCTCGTCGGTGGGATTGAGGATCAGCCGCCCGTCGCCCTCGCCGGGCCTCGGCAGCTCGACGATCCAGCGGCGCGCGCCCAGGAACCGCAGCGGGTTGCCGACCTGGCCCTGGGCCATGTCGATGCCGAGGATCGCGCGGAACCCCTCGCCCGGCAGGCCGTCGCTGGCGATGCCGTACTTGTCGAGCGTGGTGCGCGAGGCCGGGCAGTTCGGCAGGTAGTCGAAACAGCCGATGCTGCGGATCAGGTGCACCCGGCCGGTCCCGCTGGCGGCGCCGATGGTTACCTTCGCCTGCCCGACCACGCCCACGTAGCGGGAGCCGGAGGCGTAGCCGTAGACCTCCTCCGCCTTGGTCGCCGCCGCATCGCCCGGGACGAGCGCACCCGGCAGGATGCGCAGGCCCGTGGAGCCGGTGTCGAGGCTGACCAGCATCGCCGTCCTGCCGACCGTCACCGGCACGGCGTAGCGCAGGGCGCCGTTGCTGAGCGTCAGCTGGCGGATCGGCGCCTCGCTGCGCGCCGGCGGCTGCGCGGCCGGAAACGGCGCGGCGGCGAGCGCGGCGAACAGCAGGGCGAGCGCGCGGAGCATGGCGGCGCCATCTGACACTGGCCTTCACGCGCGGAGAAGGCGAAAAGGCCGCTCTGTGATTTCAAAGGGATGGACGCGTGGATCCGCTGCACCTGGTGACGCCCTACTGGCCGCATCGCGGCCTGCCCGCAACGGGCCGCGAAACCTGGGTGAAGATGGACGCCCACCAGCCCACCGGCTCGTTCAAGATCCGCGGCATCGGCCTGCTCTGCCAGCGGCTGCAGGTCGAGGGCGCGCAGCGGTTCGTCTGTTCGTCCGGCGGCAACGCGGGCCTGGCGGCGGCCTATGCGGCGCGGGCGATCGGCGCGCCCATGACCGTGGTGCTGCCCTCCACGACGCCTGACTTCATGCGCGAGCGGATCGCGGCGCTGGGCGCCGAAGTGCTGATCGAGGGCGACGTCTGGGACGCCGCCGACGCGCTCGCCCAGGCCATCGCCGGCCGCGGCGAGGCGGCCTATGTCTCACCCTTCAACCACCCCTACCTGTGGGAGGGCCACGCGAGCCTGGTGGACGAGATCGCCCAGGCCGGTCCCGCGCCCGACGCCATCGTGGTCGCGGTCGGCGGCGGCGGGCTGATGTGCGGCGTCGCCGAGGGTCTGGAGCGCAACGGCCTGAAGCACACCGCCATCGTCGCGGTGGAGACCAAGGGCGCCGCCTCCCTGGCGCGCTCCATCGAGGCCGGCGAACCGATCACCCTGGACCGCATCGACACCGTCGCCTCCAGCCTCGCCGCCCGGCGCGTGGCCGATCAAGCGTTCGCCTGGACCCAGACGCGCACCGTGGTCCCGGCGGTGGTCTCCGACGCCGACGCGGTGCGCGCGTGCCTCAGGTTCGCCGACGACCATCAGACGGTGGTGGAACCCGCCTGCGGCGCCGCGCTCAGCCTCGCCTACGACGACCACCCGGCGCTCAAGCCCTACGCCCGCGTGGCCGTCGTGGCCTGCGGCGGGGTGGTGACGAGCCTGGAGAAGCTGGCCGGCTGGAAGGCGCAGTTCGGCGTGTAGGCGGATCGATATTCATCGCGATTGCGGGCGGCGCTTACATGCTCCTCCTCCCACAAGGGGAGGAGGACCATTCGGATTCGCTTCGCTGTCATCGACGCTTCGATCCGCCCTACCGCGTCAGCTCGCAGATCCAGTTCACTTCCCAGGTCCGGCCGCCGTCGGCGGAGAAGGCCTGCTCCATCCGGGCCGACTTGGGCGTCAGGTTGAACCACTGATAGCGGATCGCGACCTGGCGGCCCTTCCAGAGGTCCGCGGCGTAGAACTCCCCGCGCTTTCGATCGGGCGTGCTGGTGAAATCGCCGATCTGCGGCGGGCCCGAGAGCGTGCCCGCGTTCACGTCCAGCAGCCAGATCGACCATTGGCGGGTCTCGGCGTTGTAGAGCCGAAGCGTCTGGCCCTTCAGGTGGTCGCCGGCGGCGTTCCTGACCTCGAACTCCTCGAAGTTGGCGTTGGAGTCCAGCAGCTTGTGGTGGTTGGAAATGCCGTCGTACTCGACCCACTTGTTCGAGCCGACCAGGCGGTCGGGCAGGCGCCGCACATGCGCCTTCCAGTCGCCGATCAGGAAGTCGAAGTCGTGGCCGCCGTCGTGCAGCGCCGCCGCGGCGGGCGCCGGCGGCTGGGCGGCCGACAGGCCCGGATTCCAGAAAACCGCCGCGACGGCGGCCAGACCTGACAGCCCGGCGCGGCGCAAATTCGTGCTCATGACCCTGCTCCCTCGATGTCTCCTGGGAGGGGTCTAGGCCGTGGCCGCTGACAGCATCCTGTCAGCAGGTGACCTAGTGCGCGGTCAGCTCGCCGCCGCGCGGCAGGCCGTAGGCCCGCAGGTAGGACGGCAGGCGCAGCGCCATGCGGGTCGCCTCGCGCATCGAGGGGAAGGCGGTGGCCTGCTTTGGATCGTTCGTCCAACCGGCGGCGCCGGTGTCGGACAGCAACAGGTAGGACGCCTGGGCGCCGGGCCGCGAGATCACGGCGGGCATCGGCTGCGGCGGCGTAAAGGCAATGGACATCTGATGTCTCCCGGTCTCGTTAACCAGGAAGCTAAGCCAGGCCCTAAGGCGCCGCTATTCGGGTCGGTTACCTAAGCAGTTCTACGGGGCGGTTGGAGCGGCCGGGGGGAATCGAACCCCCGACATTCAGCTTGGGAAGCTGACGTTCTACCTCTGAACTACGGCCGCATCGCTAGGAGGTGCGGTTCCTTAGCCGGTCTGCCAGCGCCTCTCAAGCCGCTGTCAGGTCCGCTGCATTGCAGCGCAGCGCACCGGTCCGCTAAGAGAGACCTCGAACAACTGTTTGAGGACCCCTCGCCTTGACCGACCTTTTCGAGCCCCTGACCCTTAGCCACGGCCCGGCGCTGAAGAACCGCATCGTGCTGGCGCCGCTGACCAATCTGCAGAGCCATGCCGACGGCACGCTCTCGGACGACGAGTTCAAGTGGCTGACCTACCGGGCCAAGGGCGGGTTCGCGCTGACCATGACCTGCGCGGCGCACGTGCAGCGGATCGGCCAGGGGTTCCCGGGGCAGCTGGGCGTGTTCGGCGACGAGCACCTGCCGGGGCTGACGCGGCTCGCCGCCCAGATCAGGGCCTATGGCTCGATTCCCGTGGTGCAGCTGCATCACGCCGGCATGCGCTCGCCGAAGGACCTGATCGGCGAGGCGCCGGTGGCGCCGTCGGACGATGAGGGCACGGGCGCGCGCGGGCTCTCCACCGCCGAGGTCGAGCAGCTGATCGAGGACTTCGTCGCCGCCGCCGTGCGCTCGGAACGGGCCGGGTTCGACGGCGTCGAGCTCCACGGGGCGCACAGCTACATCCTCTGCCAGTTCCTCAGCGAGAGCCTGAACCGCCGCACCGACCGCTATGGCGGCAGCCCCGAGAACCGCGCCCGGCCGATCCTGGAGATCATCGACGGCGTCCGCGCCCGCTGCCGCCCCGACTTCAGCCTGGGCCTGCGCCTGTCGCCCGAGCGGTTCGAGCTGAAGCTGATGGAGATCCGCGAACTGGCGCGCCGCGTGCTGGCCGACGGAAAGATCGACTACCTCGACCTGTCGCTGTGGGACTACGCCAAGCTGCCGGTGGAGGAGGAACACCAGGACCGCACGCTGATGGCCTGGTTCACCGACCTGCCGCGCGGAAAGGTGCGCCTGGGCTGCGCGGGCAAGATCATGACGCCGGCCGACGCCCGGACCTGCCTGGAGCGCGGCATGGACTTCGTGCTGCTGGGCCGCGCGGCCATCCTGCATCACGATTGGCCCAAGCTGCTCGCCGCCGACCCGGCCTTCACCCCGATCAAGACCCCGGTCACCGCCGACCACCTGCGCGCCGAGGGCCTGGGCCCGGCCATGGTCAAATATATGCAGACCTGGAAGGGCTTCGTCGAGGAACCGGAAACCGAGCCGGCGTAGGCCAGAGAAAACCACCAAGCGCGCCAAGAGCGCCAAGGGCTCCAGGGAACACGAAGGCCACGAAGGACACGAAGACCACGAAGCCTCGACGGCCGTGAATGAACTTCGTGGCGCGCGTCGCGCGCCGATTCCAGTCAGGACGTATGAATGAAGGCCGAGGGTCTGCGCAGGCCCCTTCGTGTCCTTCGTGATCTTCGTGGTCTTTGTGTCCCCGAAACGCCTTGGCGCTCTTGGCGTCCTTGGCGGTTTGAAATCTGCGCGACATTGACCGCGCCGTGCGCACGCCGCACCCTAGGCCAGATCAGATCAGGAGGCTCCGATGGCCGACGGCGAGATGCTGCAGGACCGCGCCAAGTTCCACTCGATGACCGAAGGGACTCAGGAAGACTGGGCGGCGATCACGCGCGCCGCCGCCCCGCACCGGGGCGAGCTGGCCGACCGGCTGCTGGCGCACCTGAAGCTGCTGGACAACGACCACGGCGGCTTCGCCGTCGACCGGCTGGAGCATTCGCTGCAGACCGCCACGCGGGCGCACCGCGACGGGCGCGACGAGGAATATGTGGTCTGCGCCCTGATGCACGACATCGGCGACATCCTGATGCCCGCCAACCACGCCGAGCTCGGCGCCACCATCCTCAAGCCCTACGTCTCCGAGGCCAACCACTGGATGATGGACAAGCACGGCGTCTTCCAGGGCTACTATTTCTTCCACTACATCGGCCTGGACCGCGACATGCGCGAGCAGTTCCGCGGCCATCCGCACTTCGAATACTGCGCCCAGTTCTGCCACCTCTACGACCAGTCGAGCTTCGATCCGGCCTACGACACCATGCCGCTGGACGCCTTCGAGCCGATGCTGCGCCGCGTGGTCGAGACGCCGAAGCAGTCGCTCTACAAGAAGGACTGACCGCCTAGCGCGGAATGGGCAGCAGCGCGCGAACCTCGCGGCGATACTGCGCATAGGGCTCGCCCAGCGCGTCCACCAGCATGCGATCCTCGACGCGGATGCGGTAGGCGTAGCCGACGATCGTCGCCACCAGCGAGGCGGCGAACACCGGCGCCGAGCCGGACGTGAAGGCGATCCCGTTCAGGCACAGGAGCGAGCCCAGGTAGCCCGGGTGGCGCACCGCCCGGTAGGGCCCGTCGCGCTCGACCGCGTGGTCGCCGTGCGTCAGCAGGGTGCGGGTGTAGCGCTCGCGCAGGGTCAGCACGGCCCAGAGCCTGAGCCCCAGTCCCGCCAGCCCGATGGCCGCCGCCGCCCAGGCGCTGGCCGGCAGGCCGGGCAGGCTCTCGCCCAGCCACCAGGCCATCCAGCCCTGGGCCCCTGCGACCGTCTCGGGTGCGTGCTTCATCGAAAGCGCGAAGCCCAGGATCGGGACCAGCGACGTCGCGCTGAGCACGACCGAACTGCGCCGATCCGTGCCCTCCGCCCGGCTGGAGCGCGCCTTGGCGCCAAAGCGCACCTCCGACTGGATCAGGAAGAGCACGATCAACGCCACGCCCCCCAGCCCATAGGGCCGCGCGGCGAACCATCCGGAGATTGCGGCAAACGTCATGCGTCGGTTTCCTCGAAGATCGCCTCGATCGGCATACCGAATAACGCGGCGATCCGGAACGCCAGCGGCAAGCTCGGGTCGTACTTACCGGTCTCGATGGCGTTGACGCTCTGGCGCGAGACGTCGAGGCGGATGGCCAGGTCGGCCTGGCTCCAGTCGCGCTCGGCGCGCAGCACCTTCAGGCGGTTCTTCATCGCCAACCCCCCGTCACATGGGCCCTCACCGGCGCCGCAGCCGCGTCCAGCCGGTCGTCAGACCCTGGCAGACGCAGAAGATGACGAACACCTGGGTCAGCGCGATGCGCGGCAGGCCCGCGAAATCCTGCAGGAAGCCCCAGCCGGTGCAGACGGTGAGCGTCAGGCCGGTGGCGGCGACGTAGGCCTGGATGTTGAGCATCCGCATGTACTCGTCCTCCTCCTCCTGCAGGTAGCGCAGGACGACGAAGACCACGGCGGCGACCGGCAGGGCGGGCGCCAGCGCCACGAGATAGAGCCAGGGCTTGGGCGGCGCGAAGCCATCGCGCACGGCGAAGTCCACGGCCAGCAGGACGGCGACATAGCTCGCCATGGCGGCGGTGAAGCGCAGCATGTAGCGGCGCCAGGACGGCTTGAAGATGATCGGGCGTGGGCGGGCAGCGTCAGACATGTGCTTGGTCTCCTTGTCTTGATGACAAGGAAACACGACATCGAAACCGTGTCAAGCACCCATGACAAAAAGTATGCCTTCCTTTCCCGGAGCGGGTGTTCTGGGCCGACGCGGGATCAGCCGTCGCCCAGGTTCCTATAGCGGGCCTGCGTGGCTTCGAAGGCGACGGCCTCGCGCTCCCACTCGTCGGCCAGTTTCAGGATTTGGGCCCGGTACGCGGCGTTCGTCACATCCGCGCCGAGGCGCCTGGCTTGCGCAGCTTTCTCTCGCAGGCGTTTGGCGTCTTCCACCCACCAGCCTGACGCGCGAATGTGGTGAAACGCAAATCATATGTCGGATACCGTCACAGCCGCCGCGCGCGTGACAGATCGCCTTTGCCTTCACGATGCGCGACGCGAAGCGCCTACTGCACCCGCTCGACCTTGAAGCCGCGCGCCGCCAGGAGGGCGGGAAGTCCGTCCTGGCCGACCATGTGCAGGGCGCCGACATTGACCAGTTCGACGCCGGGGCTGAGGCCCATTTCGGCCGTGAGCTTGTCGGCCCAGGCGAGGTTGCGGCGCTTCAAGAGCACGTCGTAGAGCGCCGGATTGTCGTGGGCGAGATCCCTGACCAAGCTGGGGCCCAGCCGCGCCAGGTCGCCGGCCAGCCATTCCTGCTCCAGGGACGACGCGCCGGGATTGAGGCTGAGCCGCGGGTGTTTGGCCGGGGCCGGATGCCGCGCGTGGATCACGTCGGTCAGGTACTGCAGCTCGGCGGGCTCGGGCAGGCTCGCGAACATCCGCGCCTGGTCCTCCAGGGTCTCAAATGTAGAAATCTGCTTGCCGCCGCTGCGCGCCTCGCGGGTCACGGTCATGTCGGCGCCGGTCTCGACCGCGGCGCCCTTGGCCAGCACCGGCTGCATCGACAGCATCAGCGCCGCGGCCCAGGGGCGCAGGTGCTCGATGCGGTCCATGTCCGCCCCCCCTTTTAGCTCGGAAAGGCCTTTCAGCTCGGAGAGGTCGGCGGCGGCGAGCTTTTCCGACAGGCCCCGCTCCGGATCGACGCCGTAGCGGCTGACGATCAGGCCGACGGTGGCCGGGTCGGCGGTCCCGAGATCAGCCTCGAACCACACCTTGGCCGCCTTGGCGTAGGCGGCGTCATAGGCGGGCGTCCGCCACTGGGTCGTGGGCGCAAGCGCATGCAGGGTGCCGAAGAGATAGACTTCCGATCCGGCGCCGGTGACGCGCCACATGGCCGGCGCCGCCCAGGCCGCAACCGGGGCCGCCATGCCCAGCATTCCGGCGACGAAGCCCGCGAGCAGGGCCAGGACACGCATCAGGGACATCAAGGCAGACCCTCCGATGAGGAGGCCGACTTAGCCCCCCTGCTCGCCCCAGACCCGGAAATGCTTGGATAGCTTGAGACCCTGCCGCTGGTAATGCGACCCGAGGTCGCCATAGAGCCGGTCCGGCCGCTCGGTCAGCGGCTCGTAGACCAGCCGCGCCACCGTCTGGCCGTCCTCCAGGATGAACGGCGTCTCGTGGCTGCGCACCTCGAGCACCCCGCGCGAGCCCTTGCCGTGCGCCTCGTCCGTCCCGAACCCCGGATCGAAGAAGCCGGCGTAGTGCACCCGGAACTCCCCCACCGACGGGTCGATCGGGGTCATCTCGGCGGCCTCCATCACCGGGATCTCCACCGCGCCCTTGGAGGCTAAGATGTAGAACTCGCCGGGATCGAGCAGCAGCTGGCCGTCCTTCGGCCGCAAGGGCTCCCAGAAGTCGCGCGGGTCGTGCCCGTCCTCCTTGTCGAGGTCGACCAGGCCCGCGTGCCGCCGCCCGCGGAAGCCGGCGATCTCGCCCGTCAGGTCGACCCCGACGCTCTCGGTGCGCAGCCGCCCCGGCGTGCCGGTCTTCAGGCGCAGCTGGTTCAGCCGCGTCCCCGTGCGCACCAGCACCGAAAAGGTCTGCGGCGCGATCTCCATATAGATCCGCCCCTCGTAGCCGGCGTCCACGTCGTCGAAGGCGTTGCCCCGGTCGGTCAGCAGGCGCACGAACACGTCCACCCGCCCCGTCGAGCTCTTCGGATTGGCCCGCGCCGACACCCCGGCCGGCAGCTTCAGCCGCTCCTGCAGCTCGGCGATGTAGACGCAGCCGCGCTCCAGCACCGCGCCCACCGTCAGGTCCACCTCGTGCATCGCGACGCCGGCGATCCGCTCGCGCACCGTATGCGCGCCGGGCAGAAACGAGGCCCGCACCCGCCACGCGCGGCCCCCCAGCCGCAGGTCCAGGCTCGCCGGCTGCACCTGGTCAGGCTCGAAGGGACTGTCGGCCGTGATCGCGCCCTGGGCGATCAGGGCGTCGATGGCTTGGCAGGGCAGGATGCCCGGGCGTTGAAAGGCGCTCATGGGCGGCGAAGAGTTAGCGGAGACGGCGGAGGTTGCAAGGGGCGGGGTTGCGGGTCGGGCGCGGATGCGACCCTTCGCTGAGCTTCAGGAGGTCGGCCTGCGGCAGGGTTGACCGGCCTGAGGTCGCCTCTCAGAGGTCGCCTCTCAGGGGAAGGTCCTAGGACTTTAGTCCAATAGGCGCCGCCTGCGCCGCCAGCTAACCTTCGCCTTAGGCAAGCCAGGTGCGGCGAAGCCAAGGTCGGGATCAGCGACATGCGTTTACAGATGCGTCGGGCGGCCCTGGCCGCGGTCACTGCGTTCGGCCTCTCGGCCACCGCCTTGCCGGCCGCGGCGACGATCTATCAACTCAACTATTCCGGCGTCATTCAGCCGGGCGACCTCTTCAACGAGGACAACAATATGTTGGGGGACGACGGCTGGGCCGGAAAGACCCTGACGATGAGCTTCCGGATCGACACCGGCCTGCCGTTCTCCACGCAGGAATTCGGCGATTCGACCTTCCAGACCATCGTCAGCTTCGGCGACACGCCGTCGCCGATCCTGTCGGCGACCGCCCAGGTGAACGGCGCGGACGTGACGCCTTGCGGCTACGTAGGGCTTTGCGGCGTAACCGCCCCCAACTTTGAAGCGTTCGTGGGCGACTTCACGGACTCGACGAACCCCAACTGGGAGTACGCCGTGGCGACCCAGGCCGGCACGGACTCAACCGCCGAGCAACTGGCCCTGTACATCTTCGATTCCACTGGCCGCATTTCCAGCCTCAGCCCGGATCTTGCGCCCGGCGTCTATACGGACGCCTTGGCTCAGTCCACCCTTCTGTTCTCCCAGGATCAGGACGGAAACAATTCTGTGGAAGTGTCAGTCTCGACGTTCGGAACGGTCACGGTCCAGGCCGTGCCCGAACCCGCGACCTGGGCGCTGATGATCGGCGGCTTCGGCCTGGCCGGCGCGGCGCTGCGGCGCCGCCGCGCCGCGCACGCGGCCTGACGCGTCAAGAAGTCTTGGGGACAGGCGTTCCCGTCCCCTCGGTTCTCTGACCTCTGGATGTTGGTTCGTCATCGTTCCCGCCTCTCCCGGTCAATAGGGGCCAGAGTTCTCAGCCGCGGCATGCGCCGCGTAGCGGGCCTCCATGAGGTCGTAGGCGGGCTTGTCCACCAGCCTCTGCCGCTCCGCGAATGACGTCACGCCGCGCTCATCGAGGAGGCCCTTCTCCTTCAGCGTCGACAGGGTCGACTGCATGCCCTGCACCGCGCCCTGCAACGCCGCGTTGGCGTAGAGCACCAGGCTGAACCCCATTTCGCCCGCCGCCTTCGCGTCGACGATCGGTGTCTTGCCGCCGAGCACCATGTTGACGAGTTGGGGCGCCTTCAGTCGGCGGGGAAGCGCCTTGAGATCGTCAAGGCTCTCCGGCGCCTCGACGAATGTGACGTCCGCGCCCGCCTCGATGTAGCGGCCGGCCCGTTCGATGGCGGCTTCGAAACCCTCGACCGCACAGGCGTCGGTGCGGGCGATGACGACCAGATCCTGCCGTCGCGTATCGACCGCCGCGCGCACCTTACCCACCATCTCTTCGAGGGGAATCAGCGCCTTGCCGTCGAAGTGTCCGCATCGCTTTGGCGCTCGCTGGTCCTCGATCTGAACGGCGCTGGCGCCGGCCTGCTCCAGGACGCGAACCGTGTGGGTGACGTTGATGGCGTTGCCAAAGCCCGTATCGGCGTCCACCACGAGCGGCAGGTCGATCACACATCGGATCGCCATCACATGATCGGCCACCTGGCTTAAATCCATGAACCCAAGGTCCGGCAGGCCGAGGTGCGTATTGGTGAGGCCGGCGCCGGTCAGATAGACGGCCTTAAAGCCAAGATCGGCGATGATCCGTGCAGCGAGCGCGTTTGGCGCGCCGGGCAGAACGACGCCCCGCTCCTCGCGCAACATCCCTCGCAGCGCCTGAATATGAGAAATGGGCATCACTTCCCTCCTGTTCTCTAGATCGATCCAGGTTCACGCCAGCCAGGCCCAGCGTTGCCGGACCCAACTGAGACGTCTTTCGCTAGATCGGGTTTTCCTGGAAGAGACGCGCGACCATCGCCGAGTCGAGGTAGGCCCTCACTCTGTCGATGACGCCGTCCGCGAAATGGACCACCCAGCAGTACCGGTTGTCGAACCGCATGCCGTTCTTCGCCGTGGCGAGGGAGTGGAGCTCCACGACAGCCTCATCGTCCTTCACGAGCAGGTGCTCGACGACGAGTTGAGCCCCATTGGGCAGAACCTTGCCAAGCTTCGCGAACGTACCCGCGGCGAAGTCGGCCTTCGACCTGTAGTGACCCGCCAGCGGATGCGTGCCTTCGACGATCCAGTCGACCCTGTCGTCGACATACGCAAAGAAACCGGCGCCATCGCCTTGTTCAAGGCCTTGGAAAACCTGGCGAACGTAAGCTTCGGTGATCATGAGTTCCTCCTGTCAATGCGCGAGCAACTGCTTGCTCGACGAGGACGAGATGTCCTGCCGCAAGACGTAGAACTGGCCACCTCATTGATCCAATATATGCTACAGGCTCTCTTGATCTGTTTTGGAGATGGCCGTGGAGCTGCGCCACATCCGGTATTTCCTGGCAGTCGCCGAGGAACGGCATTTCACGCGGGCGGCGGCCAAGGTTGGCATCGGGCAGCCGCCACTGAGCCAGCAGATCAAGGACCTGGAAAGAGAGGTTGGCGCGGCGCTGTTTCGTCGCTTGGCCCACGGCGCTGAGCTCACCGAGGCGGGCAAAGCCTTCCTGGCTGGCGTGAAGGAGATGCCGTTCATTGCTGAGAGAGCGACCCTGGCGGCGCGGCGCGCGTCGCGGGGCGAGACCGGATCGCTGCGTATTGGCTTCACCCCGTCGACGACGTTCAACGGCGTGGCGCCGTCCGCAATCCGCGCCTTTAGACGCGCCTATCCGGAAATCCATCTCACGCTCGAAGAGGCCAATACGGCGCGGCTCGTCGTCGGTTTGCAGGAAGGCGCGTTCGATGCGGCGTTCCTGCGGCCAGGCGCGTCCGCCGGCGAAGAGTTGCAACTGAAGCCGCTCGCGGAGGAGCCCATGGTGGTCGCCCTTCCAAAGGCGCACCGGGCGGCCGCCCTCAAGAGGGTCGATCTCGCAATGCTGGCGCACGACCCGTTTCTGCTGTTCCCGCGGGACGTCGCGCCAACGATCTACGACACTATTGTCGACGCCTGTCGAAAGGCCGGCTTCGAACCGGACATCAGCCAGCTCGCGCCGCACTTTTCCACGATCGTGAATCTCGTGGCTGCGGAGCTGGGCGTGTCAATCGTCCCGGCCTCGATGATGCAAATGCGCGTAGCGGGCATCGCCTATCGTCCGATCGCCGGCCAGTCGCCGACGACCCAACTCGCCCTCGCTTACCGGCGCGGAGAGACATCGCCCGTCGTGCGCAATTTCATAGCGCGGGCGGGGTCCTGACTCCCAGGAAGACGAGAAAACCAGGTGATGTCCGGTGAGGGCGCCCTCCGAGGACGGGCCCGGGCGACCCGCCACGCATCAAAAACTTGACTCCGGCCTCGACCTATGTTCTTGTTTTGTTCATGTCCGACCCCACCGCCACCGCTGAACGCCGGGAAGAGATCCTGGGCGAGCTGGCCGAGTGGATGCATGCCGCGGCGCGGGAGGCGCAGCGGCGACTGCTGGAGGCGGAGACGACGGACGACTTCGTCAAGCTGACCGGCTCGCTGGCCAAGCTGGCGCGGGGCGTGCGCCAGTCGATCCTGATCCACCGCAAGCTGGAGGCCGAGCGGCTCGAGGCTGAGCGTCTGGCGGGCGAGGCGGCCGCGCGCGAGCCTGAGCTGCATCCCGAACTCATCCCCCGCCACGTCAAGCGCGTGCGCCTGCGCACCGCGATCACCCGCCATGTCTGGAACGAGCTGGAGGACGACGAGGAGGCGGAGCTGTTCCGCGACGACCTCAACGCCCGGCTGGACGAGATGGAGGGCGAGGACGACTTCCTGGACACGCCCATCGACGACCTGATCGCGCGCCTCTGCCGCGACCTCGGCTTCGCGCCGCCCCTCACCTCCCCCGTCGCGGCAGCGACGGCGGGAGGGGGACCGGCCGCCGAAGAGCGGCTGGTGGAGGGGGCGAGCCTCACCCGCCCCGGCCCCGCCGTCCACGCGCCCAACACGTCCTGAGCGCTGCGACCGCGGGTTCGTCTTCGGGCCTCCGCGCAGCGGAGGCTCAGTCTTTGAACACCAAGACCACCAAGGACACGAAGATCACGAAGACGCCCAGCCTGGCGCGGCGCCACCGCTTGCGCGGCCCCTTCGTGATCTTCGTGGTCTTTGAGGCCTTCGTGTCGCCTTTGCGATCTTGGCGTTCTTGGTGTGCTTGGTGTGCTTGGTGGTGAAATGACTGAGGCTCCGCTCGCGCGGAGCCTCGGAAGACCAGCGCACTTCGCCGGTGTCTTCCGTGGTCGTAAAGAAACCCCGGCGCCGCCCGATCAGTTGCCGCCCTTGGCCGCCGCGGCCGCCGCCGCCGCTTCCTTCAGGCGGGCGCCGCGGAGGATGCCGACCATCGCGTAGTTCCCCTCATGGCAGGCGTATTCGTAGATCTGCCCCTTGGAGGGCTTGAAGGAATACTCGCCCGACCAGGCCTGGGTGTAGTGCGTCGGATCGTCGACCGTGAACTGATAGAGCAGTTCGTTCTTGGCGATCCGGGTGAACCGTTCGGTGACCGTGCCCTGGGCCGAGACGGGGGTGAGCGTGCGGCCTTCCTGGATGGGGTTCACGTTCTTCGTCTCGGTGACCAGGGTGTCGCCGTCCCACCAGGCCACCGTGTCGCCGAGCCACGGCCGGATCGTGGCCGGCTGGTGATGCGCGCGGGCCTCTTTCGCCGACGCGAAGATCGGGGCGATCCGGACGTCGTGGTTCATCTCCAGATTGATCACGAAATAGCCGGGCGTGACGACGAAGCTGTAGTTGTTGTTGTAGATCGCGTTCAGCATCACCGGCCCGCCGGCGTCGCTCTGCGAGATCAGGCAGCGCTCGCGCAGCGGCAGGTCCTCCGGATCGGTGTAGGCGCCCTTGCCGGACTGATACTCGACCCCGTCGCGGTTCATCAGCGCGAGGCTCTTCGCGCGGTTCTTGAACGGCATCTTCCCGTCGGCGGGGCTGGTGATGAACGAGGACCGCGCCTCGCCGCGGACGCGCATCAGGCTGTCGCCGCTGTCGATCCAGAAGGCGTTGTAGCCGGCGGTCGCGTTCTCGTCCTTGAAGTTTCCCTTGCTGAGGTCCGAGTCGCCGTTGGCCTGGGCGTTGCGCGCCTTCGTGGCCTTGGCGACCTCGTCGGCCTGGGCCTTCGGCACGACCAGCGTCGAGAAGCTTGCCGGGCGTTCGAGCCGGGTCACCGTGGCGTTGGTCCAGACGCCGCTGAAGTCGCGGGCCAGGGCCTTGGCCGGGGCGGCCGGGGGCGCCTTGTCGGCCTGAGCTTGGCCTTGGGCGAGCGCCGGGCCGGCGAGCAACACCGCCGCCATGGCGGCCGCAGACATCGTGCCTCTGGTCATCGCGTCGTCCTCCTGCCCTCGCCGCTTCGCGGTCTGCCGCCAGTTTGGCGCCGAGCGTCCGCCAAGTTCAAGCACGCGTCAGTTGAAGCGGCCCGAGGTGGGCGGCGACTTGTGGCCTTCGCCGCTGCCGTTCTTGTCCGAGTCGCCCGACGGCGGCGGCGGCGGCGGGTTGCAGTCGCCGCGCGCCGGTTGCTTGGGGTCGAGCGGGACCCGGGTCGGCGCGCCGGGGGGCTTCAGGTAGCGATCGAACCAGTCGATGGCGGCGTTGATCGCCCGCGTCCGCTGCCAGACATAGATGTCGTAGTGGGTGGCCTCGGGCAGCATCACCATCTTGCGCGGCCCCTTCACCTCCTCGCAGGCCAGCTGGCCGTTGTGGGTGTTGGAGAACAGCTCCTCCTTTTGGGCGAGCACGAACAGCGCCGGCGCGGTCACATCCTCCGCCTGGTCGATCGGGGTCCAGCGCGCCACCTTGTTTCCGACCGGTATGCCAAGAAGGGGGCGCGCCGGCTCGGCCGGATACTGCGCCTCGCCGGTGGCGAGGCGCGAGGCGGCGGCGTCGGCCTCGGCGATCACCCGGGCGGGGTCGGCCTGGAAGGGCTTGGAGGGGCGGGTGTCCATCCGGCTCACCTGGCTGACCAGCGCCTTGATCCGCGGCTCGAAGGCCGCCGCATAGATGACGTGGCCGCCGGCGAGATCGGACCCCAGGACGCCGATGCGCTGGGCGTCCACCAGTGGATCGGCGGCGGCATAGCTGAAGGCGTTGGACCAGTCCTCGACCTGCTCCCGCGGGTCGATGTAGCCGCGCAGTTCCCGCACCTCGCCGGTGAACGTCCCGCCCGCCGGCGGCCGCGCGCCGGTGAGCATCACCCGCCCGTCGCTCTCGCCCCAGCCCCGGTAGTCGAACAGCATGACCCGGTAGCCGGCGCGCGCCAGGTCGACGGCGTCCTGGCGGGCGGTCGCGGCCGTGGCGCCCCAGCCCGGCGCCACGATCACCGTGGGCAGTTTCTTGCCGTCGTTCTCGTCCGCCCAGAACCACTGGGCGGTCAGGCGCACGTTCTCGCTGACGAAGTCGGCGGCCTTGAAGCCGATCCCGTCTGGCGGACGGTAGTCGCGCGCCGAGGGCAGGCCCTGCAGGGTGGCCGGATCGACCGCCGGAACCTTGGGCCCGGCGTCGGTCAGCGGGAACGGGGCGTCGGGCGCGCTGCCGCCCAGCGAGATCGTCCGTTGCGCCGGCGCGGCGGTGGGCCAGGCCAGCGCCAGCACGCCGGCGCAGGCCAACGGGGCGAAACCGGATCTCATGAAACGCGACGATCAGCGGAAATAGTCATCGTAGACGCCCAGGACCCGGTACTGCATCTCCAGTTTCACATCGCCCTCCTTCTCGTGGAGGGTGACGTAGCCGCTGTAGAGATCCGGCGTTACGCGCTTCAGATTTCCGGTCTCTGTCGGCAAGTCCCAATGATCGCCGGAGGCGGAAATGCCGCAGGGCTGGAACTGCGAAAGCTGGTCCCGCTGCGCCCCCGTGGGAATCTTCTCCGACGCCAGCGGCGGCATCCAGGCCGTGCTCAGGTTGCTGCGCAGCCAGACGGTGTTGATGCAGTCGCCGGTCGGCGCGCGGAACACCCGGACCGTGCGGGAATAGGTCCAGCCCGAACCGTCGAAGACCGCCGGCCTCTGATAGATGTTGAAGACGATGCCCAGGCGGAACGCCGGCGTCGGCGGCGTGGGCTTGGGCCGCTTGGCGAGCTCGGCCTCCAGCTGCCGGATCTTCTCGGCCAGCGTCTGGATCTCGATCCTGGCCCGTTGCTCGGCCTGCTGATGCATCAGCATCAGCGCCGCCACCAGGATGAGGAACAGGAACAGGATTCCGATGAAAAGGTCGGTGAACGACACGAAGGGCCCTTCGCCCTCCTCCAGCGCCGGGGCGGCGGAGCGTCGCCGCAGCCGTCCGGGCATCACTCGCCGCTCCGCCGCGACGGCGCCGGCCCGAACGAGAGCAGGCCGCCCTTCGCATTGGCCTTGATGGCCGCGGCCGTCTCGGCGATCGCCTCGCTGAGCGGCGACAGGTCCAGCTTCTGGATCCGCGCGAAGATAGCTTCTTTCATCAGGTGCAGCTCGGCCTCCTGCTGGCTCATCGAACCCAGGTCCGGCGGGCACCAGGCCGCGGCGATGGCGGGATCGGTGAGCGCATGATCGAAGGCGTCGCCCAGCCGCGCGATGTGCTGCGCCTTCTCCGAGGTGGAGCGGTAGATCTGCACGATCAGCGCGCAACCGACGCCCACCGCGGAGATCCAGAACTTGTTGGCCGCGGTCGCCAGCAGCACCTGGATGAAGTCGCGCATGTGCGCGCTCTGCGCCTCGGCCGTCCCTTGCTCGGCGCCGATGTTCGCGCTGGCGATGGTCAGCGCCGCGATCAGGCCCATGAAGGTGCCGAGCAGCGCCACCCGGATGATGAAGTCGCCAAAGCCGCTCAGGCCCCTGTGCAGCCGCCGGTACTCGTCCTCCAGCATCGTTCGCGCGGGACGCAGGCCCTCGACGCTGTGGCGCCCCGCCGGCACGGCCGCCATCACGCCCAGATAGCTGGCGGTCGCCCTGGCGGCCGCGGAGCTGGGGTTCCGCCAGACCTTGTGCTCCCCAAGGTCGTCCGCGCGGCAGGCCGCATGGGTCAGGATGCGCGCGCCCGTGGACTCGTTCAGCAAAAGCAGTTGCGCGACCTTGCCGGACCCATCGAGGTGATGGGCGGCGTCGACCAGCTTGATGATGCCGCGGGACGCCTCGGCTTCCGCGTTGATCGAGATCTGATTGCGAACAATCGCAACGACGGTCAGGAAAATCAGCAGTCCGGAATAGACAAACAGAAATCCACTGGACGCAAACAATCTAGCGATATCCACGAATGCTTCCCCCTTTGCGCCGCGCGTGTTCGGCTGGACCCCCATTGGACCCCGGCCCGTCCGCGTTCAACTCGCTTCGGCGGACACGTCCGCAACCGGTCGGAAGCGGTCGCCGGCATGGCGGTGGAACTAGGCCACCGCCCGGTGAGCCGCGAATGTCCTATTTGTGGCGTGGACGCAATATCTCCCACTGACGCACCGATGGCGTGGGGGCACGGTCTGAAGTGGCTCCCCACCGCGGCGGTAAGCGCCGTTGCGCGCGTTTGCAGGAAAGCCCGGGTTGACGCCCCGCCCCGTCTGCCGTTCAAGCACCGTCCTGCAAGGGAGACCCGCCATGGCTGAAGATCCGCGCGACTGGGAAGTCGAGACCCGGCTGGTGCGCGGCGGCATGGCCCGCAGCCCCTACGGCGAGATCTCCGAGGCGCTCTACCTGACCCAGAGCTTCGCCTATGACAGCGCCGAAGACGCCGACGCGCGGTTCGCCGGCGGGCCGGGCTTCATCTACCAGCGCTTCGGCAACCCCACGACGCAGATGTTCGAGGACCGCCTGGCGCTCTTGGAAGGCGCCGAGGTCTGCCGCGCCACCGCATCGGGCATGAGCGCGGTGCACGTGGCGCTGACCGGCCTGCTGAAAGCCGGCGACCACCTGGTGGCGGGCCGGGCGCTGTTCGGCTCCTGCCGCTGGATCATCTCCGAATGGCTGCCGCGCTTCGGGGTCGAGACCACCTACGTCGACGCCACCGACCTGGAGGCCTGGAAGAATGCGGTTCGGCCCAACACCAAGGCGTTCCTGGTCGAGAGCCCGGCCAATCCGCTGCTGGAGGTCACCGCCATCGGCGCGGTCGCCGAGATCGCGCACGCCGCCGGCGCCAAGCTGGTGGTCGACAACGTCTTCGCCACCCCGATCTTCCAGAAGCCCTTGGCGCTGGGCGCCGACATCGTCGTCTATTCGGCGACCAAGCACATCGACGGCCAGGGCCGGGTGCTCGGCGGCGCGATCCTGGGCGCCACGGACCTGATGACCGAGTCCTACAAGGACATCCTGCGCCATACCGGCCCGGCCATGTCGCCGTTCAACAGCTGGGTGCTGCTGAAGGCGCTGGAGACGCTGGAGCTGCGGGTGCGGCGCCAGACCGAGAACGCCGGCAAGGTCGCGAACGTCTTCGCGGCCAGCGGCAAGGTGAAGAAGACCATCTACTGCGGCCGCCCCGACCACCCGCAGGCGGCGATCATCGCCAACCAGATGACCGGCGGCGGCAACGTGGTGGCCTTCGATCTGGGGAGCCGCGAGGCGGCGTTCCGCTTCCTCAACGCGCTGCAGATCGTCGACATCTCCAACAACCTGGGCGACGCCAAGTCGATGGCCACCCACCCCTGCACCACCACCCACCGCTCCATGCCCGAGGCCGAACGGCTGGAGATCGGCCTGACCGAGGGCTGGGTCAGGATGAGCGTGGGCCTGGAGGGCGCCGGCGACCTGTCGCGCGACGTCAGCCGCGCGCTCGACGCCGCCTGAACTCTTCGCGAAGCCGGCCGTTCGTGGCAGGGTGACGGACATGATGCACATGCGGGCGGCAGTATTGGGCGGGGTGATCTCGGCGGCCCTGGCCGGGACCGGCGTCTGCGCTCCGAAGCCCGCCGCCAAACCCGCCGCCGGCGATCCGCCGCCGCCGGCCAGCCTGAATGTCGGTGACGTGGAGGCCTGGGCGTCGGCCTACATCGACGCCGACATGTGGACGCTGATCACCCACGACCTGGAGGGCGCGCGCTTCGTGCGGCCGGAGGGCGGCAAGGCCAAGGGGCCCCACACCATCGAGGCCGACATCCGCACCGAGCTGTTCAAGCCGGTCCAGATGGGCGCGGGCCTGGCGCGGTCGGGGCTGGCGCACTGGTCGGTGGACTGCGCGGGCACCCGCTATTCGGTGCTCAGCATGACCATCTACAGTCACAACAACCTACAGGGCGAACTGGCCCGCAAACCCGCCGCCGACGCCGACTGGATCACGCCCAACGAATTCCAGGTCGCCACCATCCAGGTGATCTGCAAGGCGGTGCTCAGCGGCAAGCCGCTGGAGCCCCAACTCGGCGCACCGCCGGCGACGCCCTCCTAGGACGCCGGCGCGGCCTCCAAGGCCTCGGGCGCCACGGCGTAGAGCTTCGAGCAGTACTCGCAGGTAACGTGGATCTTGCCGTCGGGCTCGACCATGTCGGCGCGGTCGGCGGCGTCGAAGGACTTCAGCACCGTCTCGATCCGCTCCTGGCTGCAGCGGCAGAAGGCGCGCAGCGGCTGCGAGCTGAAGACGCGCACGCCATCCTCGTGGAACAGGCGGAACAAGAGCTGCTGCGACGACAGCACCGGGTCGGTCAGCTCGTCCTCGCCGACCGTCTCGAAGAAGGCCTGGGTGCGGATCCAGGCTTCGGTGGTCGAACCCCGCGCGTCGTCCTCGGCGACCGACTGGATCAGCATGCCGCCCGCGCGCCACAGGCCGTCCGCGAGCGAGACCGCCAGCCGCACCCGCGTCGGCGTCTGTTCGGACTGGGCGAAATACTGCTCGGCGCAGAGCGCCAGGGTCTCGCCCTCGATGGCGGTGACGCCCTGGTAGCGGTCCATGTCAGGGCCCTGGTCCACGGTCATCATGAAGTGGCCTTCGCCCAGCAGCGACTTCGCGCCCGGCCGCACGAACCCGGTGGCCGCCGCCGCCACCTGGTCGGCGTCAAAGCCGCAGTAGCCGCGCAGGCCGCCCGACGTATCGTAGTCGGCGACCACGAAGCGCACCGGGCCGTTCCCTCGCGCCTCGATGATCAGCCGGCCCTCGAACTTCAGGTTGGAGCCGACCAGGGCGGCCAGCGCGCAGGCCTCACCCAGCAGGTTCGCCACCGGCTCGGGATAGTCGTGGCCGCGCAGGATGGTATCGATCGCCGGGCCCAGGCGCGCCAGGCGCCCGCGCACCGGCTCGCCCTCGATCTGGAAGGCGGTGACGGCGTCGTCAGGAATGGGAGAGGAAGCAGGCATGGGCGCCGATATAGGGCAGAACGCGCCGATTGCGAGCCTCGCGGTGGGTCAGCCGGTTTTGCGGAACCGCAGGTTCCAGACGCGGCCGCCTTTGTAGCTCAGGCCGGTCACCTTGCCCGCCTTGTTGCGCTGGAAGCGGACGAGGGCGTAGGGCCGCAGGAAGCCGTCCTTGAACGCCGCGGTCAGGACGACCGCGTCGCTCGGGCGATCGCTCGGGACCATCGCCAGCGCCCCGTCCCTGACGCTGACCCGCAGCGTCGCGCCGGCCTCGTCGCTGACGTAGGTCCCAGCCAGCAGGGCGAGGTCGGCCGGTGTGGGCGTCACCCGCGCCTCGCGCCTGAAGGTGTCGCCGTTGTCGCCCAGGCTGACCATGCCGCCGTCCGCCTGGAAGCGGAGCGTAAAGGGGCCGGCGCGGTAGGCGCCGTCCGCCTGCCGCAGCAACGTCGGACCGCCCTTGAGCCGCAGATCGTGGCCCTCGGCGACGATCTCGGTGGTGGCGAAGGCGCCCTGCCCCACATAGAAGCCCGGTCGCGCCGCCAGCTCGGATGGCGGGGTCGGCTCAGCCGCCGCCGGGGCGGTGGGCGGGTGGGAGAGATACAGATCAGCCGCCAGGCGTCCGGCCGGAACGCTGGACGCGTTTCCCGCATTGCAGAGCATGGCGACGGAGACGCCTTCCGCCGGATAGCGGGCGAGCCAGGCGCGGTACCCGGCCGTGGAGCCGCTGTGACTGACCTCGGCGACGCCGCGGTGGCTCTCGTTCATCAGGCCCCGAGCATAGGCGATCTTGCTGCCGTCCTTGAGCACCGCCGATAGCTGCAACTGGTCGGCGACGACGCCCAGCTTGCGGTCGGTGAGCGCCTGGTTCCAGATCAGAAGGTCGCCCACGGTCGTGAGCAGAGCGCTGTTGCCGTGGACGTTCTCGAACGGCATGTCGAGTTGATAGGACGCACCGATACGATCGTAGGCTTGGGCGCGGCCCGGCACGATGCGGCGGAAGTCGTCGCGCCAGCCGGTGTGGGCCATGCCCAGAGGCTTGAACAGGCGCTCGGCGGTGAAGTCAGCCAGCGACCGGCCGCTCACCCGCTGCACGATGATGGCCGCAAGGTTGTAGCCGGTGTTCGTGTACGAATAGGCCGTGCCCGGCGCGTAGTTCAGCGCCTTCTGGCGTGCAGCGATCTGCAACACCTCGTCGTGGGTGTAGATCCGCGAGCCGCGCGGCCAGCCGGCGATGTCCTCGACCTCGCCCCAGTCCCGCAGGCCGCTGGTGTGGGACAGCAGCATGTCGACGGTGATTGGCGCGGAATAGGCCGGCATCTCCGGCAGGTATTTCCGGATGTCGTCGGAGAGCGCGATCTTGCCGTCAGCGACCAAGGTCAGGATCGCCGCGGCCGTGAACTGCTTCGAGACCGACCCCGCCTCGAAAATTGTGTCCGGCGTAATCGGAACGCCGTGCTCCAGGTCGGCGGAGCCATAGCCGCGCAGGAGGGTCGGCTGACCGGCTCGGGCCACGCCGATGGCGCAGCCTGGCGTGTCGGCCTTGTAGCGGGCGAAGAGGTCGTCCAAGGCGTCGGCCCGCGCCGAGCTGGCGATGACAAACGCCGCAAGCGCAATGGATAGCTTCATGTAACGGTCCCCGCGTCCGAGGGACGCTACGACCTCGCGCCGCGCCTCGTCACATGAAATGTCGGCTCGCAGCGCCTTTGGCGTCAGATCGCGCCGAAGCACCAGGCGAGGATCGACTTCTGGGCATGCAGGCGGTTCTCGGCCTCGTCCCAGATCAGCGACTTGGGCCCGTCGATCACCTCGTCGGTGACCTCCTCGCCGCGGTGGGCGGGCAGGCAGTGCAGGAAGACCGCGTCATTCTTGGCGAGATCCATCAGGGTCTCGTCCACCTGATAGGGCTCCAGCGCGTCGATCCGCTCGTCGTGGTCGGTGTCGCCCATGGAGACCCAGGTGTCGGTGATCACCACGTCGGCGTCCCTGACCGCCGCGCGCGGGTCGTCAGACGCGGTGACCATGCCCTGCTCGGCCGCCGCGCGCGCGAGGTCGCGCAGGTCGGGGTGGTAGATGGCGGGCGAAGCGATGTTGAGCCGATAGCCCAGCTTCGGCGCGGCGTGGATGAAGCTCGCGCAGACGTTGTTGCCGTCGCCGACGTAGGCCAGCGTCTTGCCGCCCACGGGCCCGCGATGCTCCTCTATGGTGAGCAGGTCGGCCATGATCTGGCAGGGATGGCTCTTGTCCGACAGGCCGTTGATCACCGGCACGCTCGACGCCAGGGCCAGGCGTTCGACGTCCTGGTGGTTGTTGGCGCGGATCATCACCGCATCGACCATGCGCGAGAGCACGCGCGCGGTGTCCTCGATCGGCTCGCCACGGCCAAGCTGCATGTCGGTGGCGTTGGAGATCAGGGTGTCGCCGCCGAGCTGGCGCATGGCGGCGTCGAACGAGAAGCGGGTGCGGGTGGAATTCTTCTCGAAGATCATCGCCAGCACGCGCCCGTCGGCCACCGCGTCAGCGTCTGGGCGGCCCTTGGGCCAGCCCAGGCGAGCGGCCTTGCGGCGCTTGGCGTCCTCCAGGATCGCGCGCAGGTCCGAGCCCTCGAGCTTCCACAGATCGAGGAAGTGGCGCGGCGCCTGGCTCACGCGGCTTCCTTCGCCTTCGCTCTGGCGGCCTCGCACGACGCCTCCAGCTTGCCGACCGCCTCGCTGGCCTCTTCGAGGGTGAGGTTCAGCGGCGGCAGCAGGCGCACGCAATTGTCGCCCCCGCCGGCCAGCAGCAGGTGGTTGTCGCGGGCGTGCTGCATGAACTCGCGGTTCGGCGTCTTCAGCTTCAGGCCGATCAGGAGGCCCTTGCCGCGGATTTCCTCGACCACGTCGGGGAAGCGCTCGGTGAGACCGGTGAGCTGCTGGGTGAAGAAGCCGGCGATCTCGCGCACATGCGTCATCAGCTCAGGCTTCACGATCTCGGCCAGGGCCGCCTCGCCAACCGCCATGGCCAGCGGATTGCCGCCGTAGGTCGAGCCATGGCTGCCCACCGTCATGCCCTGCGCCGCGTCCCAGGTGGCGACGCAGGCGCCCACCGGGAAGCCGCCGCCCAGCGCCTTGGCGAGCGCCATGATGTCGGGGCCGGCCTCGCCCGCCCACTCGTGGGCGAAGAGCTTGCCGGTGCGCCCAAGACCGCATTGGATCTCGTCGTAGATCAGCAGCGTGCCGGTTTCGTCGCAGAGCTTGCGGATGTCGCGCAGCATCTGCTCGGGCCAGGAGCGCGCGCCGCCCTCGCCCTGCACGGGCTCCAGGATAATCGCCGCGGTGGTCGGGCCGACGGCGGCCTTGATGGCGTCGAAGTCGCCGTAGGGCAGATGGATGAAGCCCGGTAGCGGCGGGCCGAAGCCCTCCAGGTAGTTCGGGTTGCCGGACGCGTTGATGGCGCCCAGCGTTCGACCATGGAACGAGCCCTCGAAGCCGATGATGCCGATCCGCTCCGGATGGCCCTTGGCCCAGTGGTGCTTGCGCGCCGTCTTGATCGCCACTTCGATCGCTTCCGAGCCGGAGTTGGTGAAGAACACCACGTCGGCGAACGACGCGTCGGTCAGCGCCTTGGCGAGCCTGGCCTGGCCGGGGATCGTGAAGATGTTGGAGACGTGCCAGAGCTTCTCGGCCTGGTCCTTCAGCGCCTTGACCAGGATCGGGTTGGCGTGGCCCAGCGCGTTCACCGCAATGCCGGCCATGCAGTCCAGATAGGCGTCCCCATCGGCGGTGTAGAGGCGCGCGCCTTCGCCTCGCTCGAACGCCAGCGGGGTGCGGCTGTAGACACCCATGATGTGGTCGGCGGGAACGGGGGCGGCGGACGTCTTGGTCACCGGAGGAGCCCTCCTTAAAACGGAAGCATCCCCGCCGCGTGGCGACGGGGACTGGAAGGCTTGGCGTTCTCGTCTTCTAGGGCCGCGAAGTCAACGACAACGCCGTCATGTTTTGATCTTGTAGCCGGTCTGGAACATCCGCAGGCTGGCCCAGCCGAGGAACAGGACCAGCACGCCGGTCATGGTCGCGCCGACGGCCAGCGAGCCCTCCGCCTGGCCGATGAAGCCGTACCGGAAGCCGTCGATCAGATAGAAAAACGGGTTGAACTTCGAGAAGCTGCGGAACGGCTCGGGCAGACGGTCGATCAGGTAGAAGGTGCCCGACAGGAAGGTCATCGGCATGATCACGAAATTGGTCACCGCCGCCATGTGGTCGAACTTCTCGGCCCACAGGCCCGCCATGATGCCGATGAAACCCATGATGAGCGCGGCGCCCAGGCCGAAGTAGGCGATGGCCCACGGCTGGGCGATCGGCGGCCGGGCGAAGAACCACACCGCAATCGCGCTGATGGCGCCCACGAAAAGGCCGCGCGTCGCGGCGCCGGCGCCGAACCCGACCAACTGCTCGAACGGCGACAAGGGCGGGGTGACGAAGTCGCCCATCAGGCCGTTGAACTTGGCCTGCAGCAGGGATGAGGAGGAGTTGGCAAACGCGTTGGAGAGGATCTGCATCATGATCAGGCCGGGCGCGACGAAGGCGCCATAGGCCACGCCATTGACGCTGCGCCCGCCGCCGACCGCCACCACGAAGACCAGCATGTAGAGCAGCGCGGTGACCACCGGCGCGGCCAGCGTCTGCATACCGACCTTAAAGAAGCGCCGGACCTCGCGGACATAGAGCGTCTGCAGGCCCACCCAGTTGATGCCAGGGTACTCGCGCGCCACCGGCGGCAGGACGGCTTCCGAAGCAGGCATATCCTTCATGCCCCTCATGTGCGCCCGAGCGCGCGCCATCGCAAGACCGTGAGCGTGAGACCGCGCAACCGCCTCCAAACTGCGGCAGGGCGACGCAACATCTAGTTCCTGTGGACGAAAGCCAGGGCGCCTATTGTGGCTCTTAAGGAGTTGTTTACTACTGGTGGTGGTTGGTGAGCAGCGAGACTGCTGGGCGCCACAAGATGTTGAATCCGGGACCGCTGGGGTGCGGTCCGGACGACAAAAATGGGCGGGAGGCGAACATGGGCTGGACGGACGAACGCGTCGAACTCCTCAAGAAGCTCTGGCAGGACGGGCTTTCGGCCAGTCAGATCGCCAAGCAGCTGGGCGGCGTCACCCGCAACGCGGTGATCGGCAAGGTCCACCGGCTGGGCCTGTCGGGCCGCGCCACGCCGTCGAAGCCCGCGCGCACCACCTTCAAGGCGCCGCGTCCGGCGCGCCCGGTCTCCAGCGCCCCCTCGGCGCCGCGCCGGCTGGCCGAGCCCAGCTCGGTCGCGCATCACCATCCGGCGCCCGTCCGCTATGTGGAGGAGGCCCCCGGCACGGCGACCGTGCTGACGCTGGGCGCCCACATGTGCAAGTGGCCGATCGGCGACCCGGCCATGGACAATTTCACCTTCTGCGGCCGCCGCGCCGGCGATGGCCCCTACTGCCACGAACACAGCCAGGTGGCCTATCAGCCGGCCCAGGCGAAGAAGCGCTCGGGTCCCAACGAACTCGCCAGGAGCCTGCGCCGCTACATCTGATCCCGCGCGCCAGTCAGGCCGCGGCTTACAAGATCCGTTGGGGATGGGGGCGCGTCCGGCCCGCGGCGGTTTTCCGCCTGCAGGGCCGGGCGCGTCCTTTTCCTTATCTGCCCTACCGCATCGGCCCCACCCACCTCGGGGTCATCCCGGAAGGCGCGTAGCGGCTGTCCGGGACCCATACACACGGCGTCTGCGAGTCTGGCGCAATCGTCTGAACATAGAGGTCGTCCCAATGCGGATTGTCCTCCTCGATGAGACGAATCTTCCAGTCTCGGCGCCAGCGTTTGAGACGTTTCTCGAAGCCGATCGCCGGCATCACCTCCCCGAAGCCGCAATAGAAGACGAGGTGGTCAACGCCATATTTCTTTGTGAAGCCGGGCGCTTCCGCCGCCCGATGCTCAGCGATCCGACGTTCGAGGCTATTTGTGACCCCGACATAAAGCGTGCCGTGCTTGCGGCTGGCGAGGATGTAGACCCAGTAGGTCATCGGAGGGTGTCGCGTTTATGGGTCCCGGACATGGGCTGCGCCCATTCCGGGATGACATTGGTAGAATGGAACATTTAGAGAACATCGTCAACTGTTGCACCTTGGGATTTGAACGCGCCGCCGTTACCTTCTCGCGATGACCGATGTGGCTCCCGAGTCTGAAGCGCCCGCCCCAGAAGGTGAGGCGAGCGGCAACGCCAAGCCCTATTCGGTCTCGGAGCTGGCGTTCGCGCTGAAGCGGACGCTGGAGGACGCCTATGGGTTTGTCCGGCTGCGCGGCGAGATTTCCAAGGTCACCCATCACGCCAACGGCCACGTCTATCTGACGCTGAAGGACGAGCGCGCCGCCATCGATGGCGTGGTCTGGAAGGGCCAGGTTCGGACCTTAAGCATCCGGCCCGAGCAGGGGCTGGAGGTGATCGTCACCGGCAAGATCACCAGCTATCCGGCCGGCTCGCGCTACCAGATCGTCATCGAGACCATGGAGGCGGCCGGCGTCGGCGCCCTGCTGGCCCAACTGGAGCGGTTGAAGGCGCGGCTGGCGGCCGAGGGCCTGTTCGCTCAAGAGCGCAAACAGCCCCTGCCCTCGATGCCCGCCGTGGTGGGCGTGATCACCAGCCCGACCGGCGCGGTGATCCGCGACATCCTGCACCGCATCCGCGACCGCTGGCCCTGCCGGGTGATCGTCTGGCCGGTTGTGGTGCAGGGCGACGCGGCGGCGGCGCAGGTTTCGGCGGCGATCCGCGGCTTCGACGCCCTGGACGGCTCCGGCGCGGTCCCCCGGCCCGACGTGCTGATCGTGGCGCGGGGCGGCGGCTCGGTGGAGGACCTCTGGGCCTTCAACGACGAGGGGCTGGCGCGCACGGTCGCCGACTGCCGCATCCCGCTGATCAGCGCCGTGGGCCACGAGACCGACACCACGCTCATCGACTTCGTCTCCGACCGCCGCGCGCCGACCCCGACGGCGGCCGCCGAGATCGCCACCCCGATCCTGGCCGAGTTGAAGGCCTTCGTCGGCGACCTGGGCGCGCGCATGCACCGCTGCGGCGGCCGCGCCGTGGAGGACCGGCGCGGCCGGGTGGAGGCCGCTGGGCGCAGCCTGACCCGGGTCAGCGACCTGGTGGAGCTCGCCACCCAGCGGTTCGGCATCGTCTCGGGGCGGCTGGCCGCGGGGCTGGCGAAGAACGCCGCGGCCCATGAGCGCGACCTGGTGCGGGTCTCCGCGCGGCTGTCGCCCCTGCTGCTGCAACGGCCGCAGGCGGTGCAGAGGCAGCGCCTCGACGGCGTCGCTGCGCGGCTGCAGCCCGGGGTCCTGCGCGGTCTGGAGCGGGCCACCGAGCGGTTGGGGGCGCTCGCCAAGCTCTATGCGTCCGTGGACCCCGACCGGCCGTTGCATCGCGGTTTCGCCCGCGTCACCCGCGCCGACGGCTCGATCGTCCATGCCGGCGCGATCCTCGCCGGCGGCGAGGAAGTGGCGATCAAGTTCGGCGATCAGGTCACCCGCCAGGCGGTGATCGAGGGGATGCCTGGCGCCGTGGCGGCCCCCTCGCCACCCCGCCCCGAGAAGACGCCGAAGCCGAAACCGCGCTCTTCCGCACAGGGCGACCTGTTCTGAGGGCGCGCCACGCGCTAGATAGACGGCCATGAACGCACACGACCCTGACTTCACGGGCGCGGACCTGGCCAAGCTGCACTACGGCGACGGCGATTTCGCCGTGCTCAAGCCCGGCCGCTATGTGGTCTGCGCGGTGACCGGCAAGAAGATCCCGCTGGAACAGCTGCGCTACTGGAACGCGGCCCTGCAGGAGGCCTACGCCGGCCCCGCCGAGGCCCTGCAGCGCTGGAAAGAGTCAGAAGGCGCCTAGGCCGCCTTCTTCCGGTAGGCCTCCTTGGGCCAGCGCTTGTGCACCCAGAACCACTCCTCCGGCCGGTCCAGCACGCGCTCCTCGATAAAGCTGTTGATGCGCCGCACCCCCGCCTCGATGTCGGCCTCGCTGTCGCCGGTGTCCTCCAGCAGGAACGGCTCGTGCAGGACGACGCGGAAGTGCGCCTTGTGGATCCGCTGCACGCTCATCGGCTGGATCGGGATACCGAACCGCAGCGCGAAGCTGGAGGGGCCTGGCGCCGTATGGGCCATGACGCCGAACAGAGGCGCGGCCACGCCGCCATTGAACTTCTGATCGTTCATCAGGGCGACGGATTCGCCGCGTCCCAACGCCCGCAGCAGGGCCCGCGCGCCGGACAGCCCCTTGGGCGCGAACAGGCGCACGCCATAGCGCCAGCGGCTCTCCCGCAGGCGCTCGTCCACATAGGGGTTGTTCATCGCCCGATAGGTGATCTGACAGGTCACGCCGGAGTGCACGATCACCGCCGACATGATCTCGAACGACGAGAAGTGGCCTGAGATGAAAACCGCGGGGTGGCCGTCGGCGATCTGCGCCAGCCGCTCGGCGCCCACCACCTCGACCCGAGCCGGATCGGCGATGATGCGGTCGAGGGTGGGGAATTCGGCGATCCAGCGGCCGGTCTCCTCCCACTGGGCGCGCAGCAGCCGCGCCATCTCGTCTGACGTGGCGTCCGGGAAGACGATCCGCAGATTGGTGAGCGCGGTGCGATGCCGGCTGGTCAGCGGCCCGACCGTCCGGAACAGCCAGGCGCCGAAGTCGGAGACCGTATCGATGGGAAAGAGGCGGGCGAACGCCTGGGCGACATCGTAGGCCCGCTCCTCAAGGCGCCAGATAATGTCCTGCCGCCGTGTCGTCGGAGCTTCCGTCATGCCGCAGCACTAGATGTTGGTGAGCCGACATTGGCAACGCGCGAATTGGCGCGGCCGTCCCGGAATGGTCAGGCCGCGCGTCTATAGGTCTCGTTAGGCCAACGCTTGTGGACCCAGAACCACTCCGTCGGCCGGGCCAGCACGCGCTCCTCCATGAAGGCGTTGATGCGGCGGACGGCCGCTTCAATGTCGGCGTCGCGGTCGCCAGTGTCCTGCAGCCGGAAAGGCTCGTGGACGGTCACCTTGAAGCGGGCCGGGCCGGTGCGCTGAACGCTCATCGGCTGGATCGGGATGCCGAAGTGCAGGGCGTAGGTCGATGGCCCGGGCGCCGTATAGGCGAGCCGGCCGAAGAGCGGCGCGGCGATCCCGCCGTTGAACTTCTGATCGTTCATCAGGGCGATGGACTCGCCACGCGCGATGGCGCGGAACATCTCGCGCGCCCCGCTCGTGCCCTTGGGCGCGAACATCTTGACGCCGTAAGCGCGGCGGCCGGTGACGACCCGTTCGTTGAAGTAGGGATTGTTGGTCGCGCGGTAGGTCACCTGGCACTCGACGCCGGCCCGCATGATCGCGAGGGCCATCACCTCGAAATTCGAGAAGTGACCGCTGATCAACACCGCCGGATGCTTGCCATTCAGGGCCGTGAGCCGCTCCATGCCCTCGACCTCGACCCGCTCCGGCTCGGCCACGATACGGTCGAGGATCGGGAATTCGGCGAGCCAGCGGCCGAACTCGTCCCATTGGGCGCGAAGCAGCCGTTTGATTTCAGGACCGTCCGCATTCGGGAACACAATCCGCAGATTGGTTTCCGCTACGCGGTGCGCACTGGTTAACGGCCCGAACGTGCGGCCGACCCATCCGCCAAAATCCGAAACTGCTTCGATCGGAAACAGGTGGGCCAAAAAATGAGCAAAATCATATGCCCAAGCTTCCATTCGCCACAGGCGATCCTGTCGCATCGGGGTCTGAGATTCTGTCATGCATCTTTACTAAGGCTGGCTTCGTAACCTTAGCAACGCGTGGGTTTGGCGCGGAGCTTGCGACAAACCCGGCGTGCCGTCCCGCAGTGGGACATAGGGGTTTGAAGAGGATGGGCGTCTGATCATGATGGATCTGATCGATATTCATCTGGGTCGTCGGCTTCGCCGTCGCCGCCGGATCCTGGGCCTGACCCAGCAGCAGCTCGCCGGCGCCTGCGGCGTGCGCTTCCAGCAGATCCAGAAGTATGAGTGCGCAGCCAACCGTATGTCTGCGGCGCGTTTGTGGCAGCTCGCCGAAGTGCTCGAGGTGCCCGTCTCCTACTTCTACGAAGGCCTCGGCCAGGACTCGGCGATCGACCGCGAGCCGGAGCCGCCGGAACCCTATGCCGGCAAGGAGACCAAGGATCTCATCCAGGCCTTCTACAGCCTCTCGGAACGCCCGCGTCAGCGGCTGCTCGATCTGGCCAAGTCTCTGAACGAGACGGAGCCGGAAGTTGTAGGGCACGCGTTTCCCTGAGACGAGCCAAGGGGTAAAGCGGTCGGATGACCGCTCCGAACCCTGAGACTGTTTCCTCCCAAGTGACTGCTGAGCTCGACGCGTTCCTTGTCGAGCTCAACCGGGCAGCGGCGGGCGCGATCCTGCCGCTGTTTCGTTCTGACCACGGCCTGATCGACAAGGGCGGGGCTAAGGGCTTCGACCCCGTCACCGAGGCGGACAAGGGCGCCGAGCGCGCCATCCGCGCCCTGATCTCCCAGCGCTATCCGAGCCACGGCGTCATCGGCGAGGAATATGGCGAGGACCGGCCCGACGCCGAGTGGGTCTGGGTTCTGGACCCCGTCGATGGCACGCGCGCCTTCATCGCCGGCCTGCCGGTCTGGACCACGCTGATCGGCCTGCGCCACAACGGCACACCCGTGCTGGGCTCCATCGGCCAGCCGTTCCTGGACGAGATCTACATCGGTCACGCCGGCGGCTCGCGGCTGATGAGCAAGGGGTCGAGCCGGCCCCTGAAGGTGCGGCCCTGCCCGGCGCTCTCCGGCGCGCTGATCGCCACCACCGACCCGGCGATCTTCCAGGGCGCCGAGCGCGAGGCGTGGAACCGCGTGCGCGCCGCGGCGCGGCTGGCGCGCCTGGGCTGCGACGCCTACGCCTACGCCATGGTGGCGGCGGGCACGATCGATCTGGTGCTGGAAGCCGGCCTGAAGTCCTGGGACATCGACGCGGCGATCCCGGTGATCGCCGGCGCCGGCGGCCTCACCACCGACTGGCAAGGCGCGCGCGTCGGCGCCCACGGCGGACGGGTCGCCATCGCAGGCGACCGCGCCTGCCTGGACGAGGCGCTGGTCGCCCTGAAGGCGGTCTGAAGGCGCTTAGGCCTTCTTCGGCGCGGGCTTCTTGGCCGCAGGCTTCTTGGCGGCGGGCTTTTTCGCAGCCGCTTTGGGAGCCGCCGGCGCCTTCGCCGCTGCGGGCTTCTTGGCCGCCGCAGGTTTGGCGGCGGGTTTCGCCGCAGGCTTCTTCACCGCGGCGGGCTTCTTCGCAGCGGCCGGCTTGGCGGCGGCCTTCTTCGCCGGAGCCTTCTTGGCCGGGGCCTTTTTCGCCGCCGCGGGTTTGGCCGCGGGCTTCTTCACCGCCGGGGCCTTGGCGGCCGGCTTCTTGGCCGGAGCCTTCTTGGCGGCGGGCTTCTTCGCCGCAGCGGATTTGGCGGCGGGCTTGGCCGCGGCGGCCTTGGGGGCCGCGGCTTTCGCCGGGGCGGCCTTGGCGGCGGGCTTCTTGGCCGCCGGCTTTTTCTTCGCTGCTGGCTTCTTGGCGGCGGCCGGTTTGACGGCGGCCGGCGTCGGCGCGGCGGCGGCCACCGGGGCCGGCGCAGGCGTGGGAGCCGGCGCAGGCGCCGGCGCGGGAGCGGCCTTCGGCGGCGCGGCCGGGGTCGGGGCTGTGCGGCCAAGCAGCCCATCGAGGGCCCTCTGGAAGATATTACGCATGGGATCGGTCTCCATCAGAATTTCGTGGCGGGCGCCGGGGACGGTGATGAACTTGCCCTGCGGCAGGTGACGGGCGGCGGCGGCCTGGGCGGCCTGGTCGACAAGCTGATCTTCTCCGGCAGACACAATAACAACCGGTACAGTTACGTTCCGCAAAACATCGGGACGCGCCAGATAGGCGGTGGCGCGAAGGGCGAAATCGATCCAGGCCCAGGTGGGCGCGCCAAGCGCCAGCTTCGGCTCGGCCGCGACCAGACCCCAGCTGCGCGCATAGCGCACCGGATCGTGGGTCAGGACATTGCCTTCAAAGGTCGCGTCGAAGGGTTTTCCGGGCCCGCCCAGCGTATAGGTTTTGCCGCGTCCGGCCACGACATTGAGGCCGGTCAGCACCTTCGAGAACAGCAGCGGGAACGGGGTCTTCAGACCCAGCATGGGCGCCGAAAGCACCGCGCCCGCGAACCGCGTCTCGCCCTGCGCCATGGCCAGCAGCGTGAGGCACCCGCCCATGGAATGGGCCACCGCCGTCCACGGCTTGGGCAGCCGGTCGCTGTAGGCGCCCAGAAGCGCGCGGAAGTCGTCGAGATAGGTCTTGTAGCCGCGCACGTAGCCCTTCAGGGGATCGGGCAGGTCGCGCTGCGACAGCCCCTGGCCGCGCCAGTCGTGGGCCAGCACCACGAAGCCGCGGTCCATGAGCTCGCCGATGAATTCGTAGTACTTCTCGATGGGCTCGGTGCGGCCGCCGGAGAGCACGATCGAGCCGCGCACGGGTCCGGCCTTGGCGTCGGGCGTGAACAGCGCCGCCCGCAGCTTCGCCCCGCCGGCGCCGGTGAACCAGGACGCCTCGCCGCCGGGCGGCGCCTTGGCGTCGGCGGTCTCGATGAGGGGCGCGGGCTCGAGCATGGCGGACGCCCTAAGCCGCCTTGGAGAACAGAGACTGAATCTTCGGCTGCAGCCGCATGGCCAGCGCCATGTCGGAGAGCCGCAGGCGCCCGGTCATCATCGCCCGCGTCGGATCGAGCTCGCCCTTGCCCAGCGCCGCCAGGTCCCGCAGGGCCACGGTGACCACCAGGTCGGCCGGCAGGTCGTCGTTGGTGACCGCGGCGCCGTCGATGTGGATGACGCCCTCGCCCTTCAGGTCGAGCTTGATCGAGGAGCCCAGGCCGGAACCCGGGGCGGCGCCGGCCTCGGCCGTCGCGGCGCGACGGATCCGATCGGTCAGCTCCTCTAACGTCGCCATGCCCTTGAGAACTCCCAGACCCCGCCAACCTTAGGCTGAGGGCGCGAGCTTCGCTTCTGGCGTGTGGGAAGTAAACCGTCAGCCGCGCGGCGAGCCGGGCTTCGAGGGGGGCTTCACGAACTTGAGCGTCATTCGATCGCTTTCACCGACAGCGTCGTACCTGGCGTGGTCGAAATTGGGATCGGGCGGTTGTCCGCGTGGGGAGGATCGACGCACCGGCGGCAGCGTCCAGACACCGAACGGGTGGTTGCGATCGTCCTTCGGATTGGCGTTGATCTCGCTGGCGGCGGCCAGCGTGAAGCCCGCCTCCTGGCCGAGCTGGATCACATAGGCCTGGGGCACGTAGCCGCTGGCCGCCATGACGTCTGGGACGGCGGCCGGATCGGCCCGGTGCTCCTCGACGCCGAGCACGCCGCCAGGCTTCAAGGCGGCGAAGGCGTCGCGGAAGGCCTTCTCCGCGAGGCCGGCGGCCATCCAGTTGTGCAGATTGCGCAGGAACAGCGCCAGGTCCGCCGACCCCGCCGGCGCGACCGGCCCGCTGGTCGGGCCGAAGGCCGTGAAGGTGACCTTGCCGTAGGTCTCTGGGCCGGCTTCCAGCCGATGGCGGTACGCCGCTTCCATCGCCCGGCCGTCGGCGTCCGACGCCTGCAAGCCGGCGGCGTAGAACTTGCCGCCGGTGGCCGCCAGGTACGGCGCGACGATGTCGGTGTACCAGCCGGCGCCCGGCCAGAACTCGACCACCGTATGTCCGGGCCGCAGACCCCAGAACCGAAGCGACTCGACGGGGTGGCGCCAGGGATCGCGCGCCCGGTCGGCCGCCGCGCGCCAGGACCCGGCGACCGCCGCCTCGATGGTCTTGGGTCCGTCCGCGCCGCTCGGCCGCGCGCCGCACGCGCTGAGCGCGGCTGCGCTCAGCAGGACCGCGCGCCTGGAAAGAAGATTGACCGATTGCGTCATACGACCTCGCCACGCCCCCCGGCGTAAGCTCAAGCCCAGGCCTACGCCGCGGAGGAGCCCTGGTCAAAGTGCGCGACGCCGCAAGGCCTTGAACGGAGAAATCGGCCGCCTACCTCATCGCGTGGAGGCGCTGGATGTCCGGGCCTCTGGACGCGCGAGGCCTGATGGCTCGCAGGCGCCCTTTGAATTGCAACCTTGCTTTGAAAGAAGGATGTGAATCCATGCGAACGATTGATTTCTCCCCCCTCTACCGCTCCGTCGTGGGCTTCGACCGCCTGGCCGACCTGTTGGACAGCGCGACCGCCGATGGCGCGACCAACGGCTATCCGCCCTACAACATCGAGCGGACTGACGAGAACGCCTACCGCGTCGAGATCGCGGTCGCCGGCTTCCGTCCGGAAGAACTCAACATCGAGGTGAAGGAAAACCTCCTCGCCGTCACCGGCCGCAAGGCCGCCAACGACGAGCCGCGCCGCTTCCTGCACCGCGGTCTCGCCGAGCGGAACTTCGAGCGCAAGTTCCAGCTCGCCGACTATGTGGTGGTGACCGAGGCCGCGCTCGCCGACGGCCTGCTCTCCATCGCGCTGAAGCGTGAACTGCCGGAAGCGCTGAAGCCCCGCCGCATCGAGATCGCGGTCGGCCAGCCCGCCAGCCTGATCGAAGGCGAAAAGGCGGCCTAAGCGTTCTGAGAATGGCTTGACGAAGGCCGGCGCGAGCGATCGCGTCGGCCTTTTTCGTGGGCGCTAGATCGTCTCGTCCAGGCCGCGGGCGCCGTGGCGGGCGACGCCGGTGAAGTTGGCCTGCTTCAGCAGCGCGCCGGTGAAGTTGGCGCGGCTGACGTCGGCGTCGATGAACAGGGCGTGGCGCACGTCGGCGCCGGTGAGGTCGGCGCCCTTCAGTTCCGAGCGGCGCAGGTCGCAGGCCAGCACCCGGTCGGCGCCGAGCAGCAGCGGCCCCATCTGGGCCTCGCGCAGGTCGGAGCCGGAGAGCTTGGCGTCGGCGAGCTTGGCCCCGCGCAGGTCGGCGCGGCGTAGGTTGCAGTTGCGCAGGTCGGCGCCTTCCAGATGCGCGCCCTGAAGTTGCACGCCCTCCATGTCGAGGCCGTAGAACACCGCGCCCTTGGCGGACAAGGCGGTGAGGTTGTAGCCGCGGACGGTCTCCAGCGCGCGCAGGTCGGCGCCGTCGAACACCGAGGGCGCGCCGTGCGTCCCGCCGGTCTCGCACCAGCGGGCGTGATCCTGGATCATGGTCTTGTAGGGCAGGCTGGCCGCGGCGATCCCGGCCGGCTTGTCGGTCAAGGCGCCGGCCATGTTGGCGTTGGAGACGTTCCACTGCAGGGTCTTGGCCCCGACCAGCACCGCGTCGCGCAGGTCGGCGCCGGCGAGGTCTGCGCCGGAAAGATCGGCGCCGGAGAGGTTGGCGCCCTTCATCGTCGCCTGCTTCAGGTTGGCGCGCACCAGGCGCGCGTCTTTCATGATGGCGTCGGTGAAATCGGCGCGCACGGCGATCACGCCGGAGAGCTTGGAGCGTTCGAGGTTGGCGCCCACCAGCTTGGCGCCCTGGGCGTCGCCCACCTTGGGGCCGCCGGCCTCGATGCGGCGGAAGCCGACCTTGGGATCGGCCGCGGCCAGCACGCCTTCGCGCAGGTCGGCCTCGAACATGTCGGCGCCGGTCAGGTCGGCGTTGCGCAGGCAAGCGCCGCGCAGGTCGGCGCGGCGCAGGGATGCAGCCCGCAAATCCGCATCTTGCAAATCAGCGCCGAACAGGACGGCGTTGTCGAGCCGCGCGCCCTGCAGCTTGCAGCCGGCGAGCACGGCGCCCGAGAAATCGGCGTCGCAGAGATTGCGTCCGGTGAGGTCGACGCCCGACAGGTCGGTCCAGGCGAAAACGGCGCGGGCGCCGCCGGGCTTGGAGCTCCACAGCCGGTCATGGCGCGCGCAGATTTGGTCGGCCTCGGCCTGGGTGATCCGGCGGACGATGTGGCTGGCTTCGGACATGGATTCCGATCGGGGTGTCTTTGCGGAGCCGAGCGCGGCGAACAGGATGGTTACCCAACCCTAGGCGCACAGGATTAACGCCGCATTTCCAAGGTTTAGCGGGATACCCGCGGTCGGTAGCCGTCGTAGAGCACGGCCGCTTCGGCCCGCAGCAGGCCGACCTCGGTCTCGATCCCCGCCTCGCGGAGCTGCTCCAGGCCGCGGCCGGCCGCCATGACGGAGGGATCCTCCCAGGAGACGACCACGCGTGCGACGCCAGACCTCGCCAGGCGCTGGCCGCAGGACGCCGCCCCGGACGACCGCTCGCCGCAGGGCTCCAGGGTGAGGTAGGCCGTCGCGCCGCGCGCCCGCTCGCCGGCCAGCCCCAGCGCAACCTCCTCCGCGTGCGGCCGACCGCTCGCCGCGGTGGCGCCTTCGCCGACCACGGCCTCGCCCTGGACGATCACGCAGCCCACGACGGGATTGTCGCCGGTCAGGCCGAGGTTGCGCGCGGCGAGATAGATCGCGCGCCGCATCCAGAGCTCGTCCTGGGACCTGTCCATCGCGCCTACATGGCCCTTCGAGCGCCTGGAGAAAAGCCGTCGCCCAGCCGGACCGCGCCCGCCTAGGCCAGGGCGGGCAGCGGTTGGGCGCGGGCGGCGTCGAGGTAGCGCGCGGCGGTCGGCTTCAGCCCCGCGTCGAGCTCGATCAACAGCGGATTGCCGGTGGGGATCTCGACGCCGACGATCGCCTCGCCGGAGAGACCGAACAGCAGCTTGACGATGGCGCGCAGCGAATTGCCGTGGGCGGCGATCAGCAGGGTCTCGCCGGCGGCCAGGCGCGGGACGATCTCAGCATCCCAGTAGGGCTGCACCCGGAACAGCGTGGTCTCCAGGCTCTCGGTGTCGGGCAGCACGGCGCCGGCGTAGCGGCGGTCCTTGGTGAAATCGAACTCACCACCGGGCGCCAGCGGCGGCGGCGGCACGTCGTAGGAGCGCCGCCAGATCTTCACCTGGGCCTCGCCGTGCTCGGCGGCGGTCTCAGCCTTATTGAGGCCGGTGAGGCCGCCGTAGTGGCGCTCGTTCAGCCGCCAGTCCTTGGTCTCGGGCACGAAGGCCTGGCCCGCCGCCGCCAGCGCAAGCCAGGAGGTGCGAATGGCGCGGGTCAGCACCGAGGTGAAGCAGCGGTCGATGACGATCCCGGCCTGGGCGATCAGTTCACCGCCCTTCTTCGCCTGCGCCTCGCCTTCGGCGGTGAGGTCGACGTCCACCCAGCCGGTGAAGCGGTCCTCCAGATTCCACTGGCTCTGGCCGTGACGCAGCAGGATCAGGGTGGGCAAGGCGGCGGGCTTTCGTTCAAGCAGGGGACTGCAGCGCTTTCTATCGGCTGGCGAAAGGGACGCAACGGGATTGGTCCGGCGCGGGCGAAGCGGCTATAGAGCCCGCATGGATCGCCTCTATCTCCCCGTCGTGGCCCTGCTCGCCGTCGCTGCGGTGGCGCTGGCCAGCGTCTGGCCGCAGGGCTACGGCGACCGCTCGCCCGCCCCCTTCGGCTCCGAGCCCTATCAACGCACCCCGGCCATGCGGGCGGCGATGCAACGCGCCAACGCCTCGGCGCAGCGCCGCCTGACGCAACAGCGCGCCTCGGTGCGGGACCTGCAGTCCCAGGCGCTCGCGCCAGTCCAGTGATCAAGGGCCAGTGATGAGCGCCGCGCCAAGCGCCTTCGACGCCGTCGCCGTCGGCCGCCGGGTTCTGGCCGCCGAGGCCGAGGCGCTTGGCCAGCTGGCGAGCGGGCTGGACGACGCCTTTACGCGCGCGGTCGAGACCCTGTTCGACGCCAAGGGCCGGATCGTGGCCACCGGCATCGGCAAGTCGGGCCACGTGGCGCGCAAGATCGCCGCGACCCTGGCGTCCACGGGGTCGGTCGCCATGTTCGTCCACGCCACTGAGGCCAGCCACGGCGACCTCGGCATGATCGGCGCCGACGACGTGATCCTGGCGCTCTCCAAGACCGGCGAGACCCGCGAACTGGCCGACGTGATCGCCTATGCCGCGCGGTTCCACATCCCGCTGATCGCGATGACCGCGGTGGCCGACAGCGCGCTCGGCCGAGCCTCGGACGTGGTGCTGCTGATTCCCGACGCGCCGGAGGCCGCCGACGAACTCAATGCGCCCACCACCTCGACGACCCTGCAGATGGCGCTCGGCGACGCGCTCGCGGTCGCCCTGCTGCAGCGGCGGGGATTCAAGCCGCAGGATTTCCGCGTCTTCCACCCAGGCGGCAAGCTCGGCGCAATGCTGCGCACGGTCGGCGATCTGATGCATGGATTCGGCGAATTGCCGCTTGTGGGCGCCGATACGCCCATGAAGGACGCCCTGCTGGTGATGACCGAGAAGCGCTGGGGCATCGTCGGCGTGACCGATGCGGACGGCCGTCTGGCCGGCGCGGTCACCGACGGCGACCTGCGCCGCCACATCGAAGGCCTGATGGGCCACACCGCGGGCCAGGTGATGACGCCAGGGCCGAAAAAGACCGTGCCGCCGACCATGCTGGCGTCCGAAGCCCTGGCGCTGATGAGCGACCCGCCGCCCGCCGTCACCGTGCTGTTCGTGGTCGAGGCCGGGAAGCCCGTCGGCATCCTGCATATCCACGACCTGCTGCGCGCCGGGGTGATGTAGACCCGCCGCCAACCCTGCCCGCCGCTTCCAAGTCCCCGGAGTCCCGATGCTTCCCGCCCCCCGCGCCGACCTCGTCTCCAACACCTACGATTTCGAGAACCAGCCGCTGGTGAAGGCCACGGGCTTCCGCGAATACGACGCGCGCTGGCTGTTCGGCCCGGAGATCAACCTGCTGGGCGTCCAGACGCTGGGGCTGGGGCTGGGGACCTACATCCACGAACTTGGCCAGAAGCGCATCGTCGTCGGCCACGACTACCGCTCCTATTCGCTCTCCATCAAACAGGCCCTGACCATCGGCCTGGTCGCCGCCGGCTGCGAGGTGATCGACATCGGCCTGGCGACCTCGCCCATGGCCTATTTCGCCCAGTTCGACCTCGACGCGCCCTGCGTCGCCATGGTCACCGCCAGCCACAACGAGAACGGCTGGACGGGCGTGAAGATGGGCGCGCAGCGACCGCTGACCTTCGGCCCCGACGAAATGGGGCGCCTGAAGGAGATCGTGCTCTCCGGGACTTGGAAACAGCGGCCCGAGGGCTCGCTTGCCCACGTGAGCGGCGTCGCCGAGCGCTACATCGCCGACGCGGCGTCGCGCGCCAGTATCAGACGGCCCCTAAAGGTGGTCTGCGCCTGCGGCAACGGCACGGCCGGCGCCTTCGCGCCGGAAGCCCTGCGGCGCATGGGCGTGGCCGTGGTGGTCGAGATGGACTGCCAGCTCGACTGGACCTTCCCCAAGTACAATCCCAACCCCGAAGACCACGTCATGCTGCACGCTATGGCCGAAGTGGTGCGTCAGCACGACGCCGACCTGGCGCTGGGCTTCGACGGCGATGGCGACCGCTGCGGCGTCGTCGACGACGAGGGCGAGGAGATCTTCGCCGACAAGATCGGCCTGATGCTCGCGCGGGATCTGTCGGGCCTGCACAAGGACGCGACCTTCGTCGTCGACGTGAAATCCACCGGCCTGTTCGCCACCGACGAGCTCTTGAAGGCGAACGGCGCCAGGACCGTCTACTGGAAGACCGGCCACAGCTACATCAAGCGCAAGACCGCCGAACTGGGGGCGCTGGCCGGCTTCGAGAAGTCCGGCCACTTCTTCTTCAACCCGCCGATCGGCCGCGGCTACGACGACGGCATCGTGGCGGCGGCCGCGATCCTCTCCATGCTCGACCGCAACCCGGACAAGAAGCTCTCCGACCTCAAAAAGGCCCTGCCGGTCGCCTACACCTCGCTGACCATGAGCCCGCATGTGGCCGACGAGGTGAAGTACGGCCTGGTCGAGGACGTGGTCGCCGAATACACGGCCCTGCGCGACGCCGGGGGCACGATCCTGGGCCGGAAGATCGCCGAGCTGATCACCGTCAACGGTGTGCGCGTGGCGCTGGAAGACGGCTCCTGGGTGCTGGTGCGCGCCTCCTCCAACAAGCCGGAGATCGTCGTGGTGGTGGAATCGACCCAGAGTGAGGACGACATGCGCCGCCTGTTCCGCGAAGAGGTGAAGCCGCGCCTGGCCAAGCGGCCCGAGGTCGGCGCCTACAACCAAGAAATTTAAGGCCTTCAGCGTTAAGCCGCTGGCGCTCGGGCGGGCGGCGTGGTGAAAGCCCGCCGCCTAAGGATCTTTCGGGGATTTGGTTCATGCACGTGGCGATGATCGGGACGGGCTACGTCGGCCTCGTCAGCGGCGCCTGTTTCGCCGACTTCGGGCACACGGTGACCTGCATCGACAAGGACGCCGGCAAGATCGCCAGCCTGAACTCCGGCGGCATCCCGATCTATGAGCCGGGGCTCGACCTGCTGGTGGCTCAGAACGTCAAGGCCGGCCGCCTGTTCTTCTCCACCGACGCCACCGAGGCGGTTCGCAAAGCCGACGCCGTCTTCATCGGCGTGGGCACGCCGTCCCGCCGTGGCGACGGCTATGCCGATCTCTCCTATGTCTACGCCGCCGCCGAGGAGATCGCCGGCCTGGTGGACGGTTTTACGGTGGTGGTGACCAAGTCGACTGTGCCGGTGGGCACGGGCGACGAGATCGAGGCGATCTTCAAGCGTGTGCGGCCCGACGCCGACGTGGCGGTGGTCTCCAACCCCGAATTCCTGCGCGAGGGGGCGGCCATCGAGGACTTCAAGCGCCCCGACCGCGTGGTCGTCGGCACCGAGGAACCGCGCGCTCAGGCGGTGATGCGCGAGCTCTACCGGCCGCTCTACCTCAATGAGACGCCGATCCTGTTCACGAGCCGGCGGACCAGCGAGCTGATCAAGTACGCCGCCAACGCCTTCCTGGCGCTAAAGATCACCTACATCAACGAAATGGCCGACCTCTGCGAGGCCGTCGGCGCCGACGTGCAGCAGGTGGCGCGCGGCATCGGCCTGGACGGGCGGATCGGCGGCAAGTTCCTGAACGCCGGCCCCGGCTACGGCGGCTCCTGTTTTCCGAAGGACACCATCGCGCTCGTCCGCACCGCCCGCGACGCGGGCACGCCAGTCGAGCTGGTGGAAACCACAGTCAAGGTGAACGACGAGCGCAAGCGGGCCATGGCGCGCAAGGTGATCAAGGCGCTGGGCGGCGAGCTGAAGGGCAAGACCGTCGGCATCCTGGGCCTGACCTTCAAGCCCAACACCGACGACATGCGCGACGCGCCGTCCTTGGCGATCATCCCGGCCCTGCAGGACAAGGGCGCCAAGGTCCAGGCCTTCGACCCTGAGGGACATGAGGCGCGCGAGATGCTGCGCGGCGTGGACTTCAAGGACGATCCCTACGGCGTGGCCGAAGGCGCCGACGTGCTGGTGATCATCACCGAATGGGATCAGTTCCGGGCGCTCGACCTCGACCGCATCAAGCTCCTGATGAACGCGCCGGTGCTGGTCGATCTGCGCAATATCTATAAGCCCGACGACATGCGCGCGCGCGGCTTCGCCTACACCAGCGTAGGCCGCGCGGCGGTCTAGAGGCCCTCGCAGGCCGAATTCCCGCGCCGCGCGGCGGCGCATCGCCTGAAACGCGCGGCCCCAAGCGCCTAGGGTCATGGCCAGGCAAGGGAGGACGTCCATGCGTTCAGCGATCGCGGCGCTGATCTGGCTCGCGGCTCCTGCCGTGGTGTTCGCGCAGCCTGGCGACGCGCCGAAGCCACAGGCCATGGCGCCCGGTGTCTGGATGATCCCCGGGAGCTTCCGGCCGAACCGCCAGCCGGACGGCAACACGGTGGTCTTTGAGACCTTGGCGGGCTTGGTGGTGATGGACACCGGCCGCCACGCCTGGCAGCGGCAGGCGATCCTCGACTTCGCGAAATCCCGGCCGGGCGGCATCGCCGCCATCGTCAATTCGCACTGGCACCTGGATCACGTGAGCGGCAATCCGGAGCTGAAGCGCGCCTATCCCCACGCCCGCGTCTACGCCAGCGCGGCGATCGACGAGGCGCTGACCGGCTTCCTGGCCAAGAGCGTCGCCGAGGCGCAACCCTATCTCACCTCCGGCAAGCTGCCGCCCGAGACGCTGGAGGACCTGCGCAACGACACCGCCACCATCGAGAACGGCGCGGCGCTGAAGCCGGACGTGGCGATCGCGCGGTCGCGAAGCCTGCGGATCGGCGGCAGGACCCTGCGGCTGAACCTGGCGGCGGACGCGGCCACCGCCGGCGACGTCTGGGTCTATGATCGCAAGAGCGGCGTGGTGGCGACCGGCGACCTGGTGACCTTGCCCGCCGCGTTCCTGGACACCGCCTGCCCCGAGGGCTGGCGCGCGGCGCTGGACGCGATCTGGGCGACGCCGTTTACGACAGCGATCCCCGGCCATGGCGCGCCGATGACGCGGGAGGGGTTCGCAAGCTATCGGGCCGCCTTCACCGCTCTGATCGACTGCGCGCACTCCGACGCGGCGAAGAGCGTCTGTGCGTCGCAATGGGTGGGAAATGTCGGCCCGCTGCTGGGCGATGACGCGCGGGAGCGGTTACGCGCTCAGGGCATGACGGAGTACTATGTGGACGCGGTCTTGCGCGCCAAGAGCGGCGCGGGGGCGGAATGCAGGACGGCCGTGAGCTAGGCTCTAGAAGCCGTAGCCGACGATCCGCAGGATGGCCTGGCCGATCCAGACGGCCCCGGCCCAGAAGCAGACACCGAGAAGGGCGACGAATGCGAGGCAGGCGAGCGAGCTGACGCCCTTGGCCATCGGCCGTGCCCGACCCCCGTAAACGAGGTGACGCGCCATTGTTTCTCCCAAGCTCTTTTCTTTAGGCCGACCCGGTCGAGCGGATCAGCGCATTACGAGAATGTCATAATGTTTACGGCTTGGGTAGGGTTGCCGTGCGTTAGGGTTAAGCGGCGCCCCATCGGCCCCGCCAGGCCTGCGCCAACCTGACCGGCGCCGCGCCCAAGGCTCCCAGGACCGCGGCGAAGATCGGACTCAGCAACAGGTGATAGAAGCCCGCGCCCATCAGGTCCTGCACGGTGAAGGCCTTGAAATCGCTCAGGCCTGAGCGGCGGAAGTCGTCGAGATCCCCTTCCGCCCGGAAGACCGCCATCTGCGCGGCCGTCCCACGGAAGGCATAGGTCACCGCGAGCAACACGGCGTACCAGACGAGCGTCGCCACCACCGCCGTCCAGAGCGCGGCCTGCAACGCCGGCCACATCCGCCGCGACCGCGCTGCGCCGCCCACCCCGGCCATGGCGAAGCAGGCGAACACCGCGGCGAACTCCACCAGACCCCAGGAGGTGTTGTCGGCCGGCCGGACGACGTATTCGAGGACGATCTCGCCGGCGTAGATCGCCGCCGCCGCAAAGCCCGCCCGCTGCGCCCAGCCCACCACCTCGGGACGGCGCCGCGCGGGCGCCAGGCCCCAAAGGCCGAGGACGCCATAAACGATCGCGACACCACCCGCCCCCAGCGGACCGAGCCACCCCGATCCTGCGGTGAGCACGCCCGGCGTGGTCACGACGCCAAAGACGACCAGCGCCACCGCAGCGGCGGAGGCCGCCACGATGGTCCAGCGCAGCGCAGCGCCCGGCGGCATCAGGCGGCCGCGGCGGCCTTCTTCACCGCGCCGGCGATTTCCTTGACCACCTGGCTGACCAGTTTCTCGTCATCGCCCTCGGCCATGATCCGAATCAGCGGTTCGGTTCCCGAGGCGCGCACCAGCAGCCGGCCACAGCCGTTGAGGCGCTGCTCGGCGTCGGCGATGGCGCCCTGGACCGAGGCGTCCTCCAGCGGTTTGCCACCGCCGAACCGGACGTTTTCCAGCTTCTGCGGCACCGGGTCGAACTGGCGGGCGAGCGCGCTCATCGGCTTGTCGCCCTCCTTCAGCACCGCCAGCACCTGCAGGGCGGCCAAGAGGCCGTCGCCGGTGGTGGAAAAGTCCGAAAGGATGATGTGGCCGGACTGCTCGCCGCCCAGGTTGAAGCCGCCTTCGCGCATCCGCATCATCACCGCCCGGTCTCCCACGGCGGTGCGTTCCAGCTTCAGCTTGCGGGCCTGCAGGAAGCGCTCGAGGCCAAGGTTCGACATCACCGTCGCCACCACGCCGCCGCCGCGCAACTTCTCGCGCCGCGCCCAGTCGCCGGCGATCAGGGCCATGATCTGGTCGCCGTCGACGACCTGCCCCTTCTCGTCGCAGATCAGCAGACGGTCGGCGTCGCCATCCAGCGCGATACCGATGTCGGCGCGGTATTCCTTCACCGCGGCGATCACCGCGTCCGGATGGGTCGAGCCGCACTCGGCGTTGATATTGGTCCCGTCCGGCTCGACGCCGATCTTGATGACCTCGGCGCCCAGTTCGTAGAGCACCACCGGGGCCACCTTGTAGGCCGCGCCATGGGCGCAATCGATCACCACGCGCAGGCCCGAGAGATCGAGACGGCGCGGGAAGGTCGCCTTGGCGATCTCCACATAGCGGGCCTGGGAATCGTCCACCCGGGCCACGCGGCCAAGCGCGGTCGGGGCGGCCAGGCCGTCCCCCAGGCCCTGATCCATCAGCGCCTCGATGGCCAGTTCCCGCTCGTCGGAGAGCTTGTAGCCATCGGGCCCGAACAGCTTGATGCCGTTGTCGACATAGGCGTTGTGCGACGCCGAGATCATCACGCCGAGGTCGGCGCGCAGCGAGCGGGTCATCATGGCGACCCCCGGCGTCGGCATCGGGCCCAAGAGGCGCACATCCATGCCGACGCTGGCGAACCCCGCCACCAGGGCCGGCTCGACCATGTAGCCGGAAAGCCGCGTGTCCTTGCCGATCACCACCAGATGGCGGCGGTCGTCCTTGGACATAAACAGCTTGCCCGCCGCCATGCCGCACCGAAGCGCGACCTCGGCGGTCATGGGAAAGCGGTTGGCCTCGCCGCGGATGCCGTCGGTGCCGAAGTAGGCGCGTTTGTTCATCGAAACGATCCGAAACCCAGATTTAGTCGACGTTCGTCGGGGCAATGATAAAGCCGCACTCTCGCGGCTCAACATCCCCGCCCGACGCACTACCACATAAAGGACGCCATACCCCATGTGCGGCATCATCGGCATCGTCGGACGAAGCTCCGTACAGGAACGTCTGATCGACAGCCTCAAGCGCCTGGAATACCGCGGCTACGATTCCGCGGGCGTCGCAGGCGTCGAGGACGGCCACGTGCAGCGCCGCCGCGCGGCGGGCAAGATCAAGGCCCTGGAAGAGGTGCTGGCCGACGATCCGCTGAACGCCACGGTCGGCATCGGCCACACCCGCTGGGCGACGCACGGCGGCCCTTCCACCAAGAACGCGCACCCGCATACGGCCGGCCGCGTGACGCTCGTCCACAACGGCATCATCGAGAACTACGCCGAACTGCGCGACGCGCTGAAGGCCAAGGGCCGGACCTTCGAGAGCGAAACCGACACTGAGGTGATCGCCGCCCTGATCGATTCGGAGCTGGAGAGCGGCAAGCCCCCGGTCGAGGCCCTGAAGGCGGCGCTCGACCAGCTCTCGGGAGCCTACGCCATCGGCGTGCTGATCGACGGCGAGAGCGAACTGATCATGGGCGCGCGCAAGGGCAGTCCCCTGGTCGTCGGCTACGGCAAGGACGAGATGTTCCTAGGGTCAGACGCTCTGGCCGTCGGGCCGTTCACCAACGAGATCGCCTATCTGGAAGAGGGCGACTACGTCGCCATCGACCACAAGAGCGCGCAGATCTTCGACGTCGCCGGCAAGCCGGTGAAGCGCGAGGTCCGCACCGTCGCCGCCTCGGCCGCCCTGGTCGAAAAGGGCAACTACCGGCACTTCATGGAAAAGGAGATCCATGACCAGCCGGAGGGCTGCCAGCGGACCATCGCGGCCTATGTGGACACGCTCACCGACCGCACCGCCATGCCGGGCGGCATCGACTTCACCACGCTGGACCGCATCCAGATCGTGGCCTGTGGGACCTCCTATATCGCCGGCCTGCTCGGCAAATATGTGATCGAGCAGCTGGCCGACCTGCCGGTGGACGTGGAGATCGCGTCTGAGTTCCGCTACCGCCAGCCGGCGCTCAGCGCCAAGTCGCTGGTGATCGCCATGTCGCAGTCGGGCGAGACCGCCGACACGCTGGCGGCGCTGCGCTTCTGCCAAGCCAAGGGCATGCGGAGCGCCGCGGTGGTCAACGCCCAGGAATCCACCATGGCCCGCGAGGTCGATGTGGTCTGGCCGATCCATTGCGGGCCGGAGATCGGGGTCGCCTCGACCAAGGCCTTCACCGCCCAGACCAGCGTGCTCACCGCGCTCGCCGTCGCCGCCGCCCGGGCGCGCGGCCGGATCGACGAGGCCGAGGAACAGCGGCTGGTGAAGGTGCTGATCGGCGCGCCGCGCCTGATCGCCGAGTCCATCAACCTGGAGGACTCGGTGAAGGCGGTGGCCGTCGAGATCGCCAAGGCGCGCGACGTGCTCTTCCTCGGCCGCGGCCCGATGTACCCGCTGGCCCTGGAGGGCGCCCTCAAGCTGAAGGAAATCAGCTATATCCACGCGGAGGGCTATGCCGCCGGCGAGCTGAAGCACGGACCGATCGCGCTCGTGGACGACAAGACGCCGATCGTCATCCTGGCGCCCTTCGACAGCTATTTCGAGAAGTCGGCCTCGAACATGAGCGAGGTCATGGCGCGCGGCGGCCAGGTGGTTTTCATCACCGATCCGGAGGGCCAGCAGCACGCCCCGGCCGGCGCCCGCGTCGTGGTGACCGCCCCCAAGAGCGATCCCCTGATCGCGCCGCTGGTGATGGCCGCCCCGATCCAGCTGCTCGCCTACTACGTCGCCGTCCAGAAGGGCGCCGACGTCGACCAGCCGCGCAATCTCGCCAAGTCGGTGACGGTGGAGTGAGTCCCCTCCCCAAGGGGACGGGAACAAAAAGAAACGGCCGCCCCGTGAGGGGCGGCCGCGCCTTTAGTCCTAACCTCTAGGGTTTGGAACTTACTTCTTCGGCGGGGTCGACGCCATGGCGCCGGCGGCCGGAGCAGCGGCCGGAGCGCCAGCGGCGGGAGCCGCAGCGGCGTCGGCAGCCGGAGCCGCGGCAGGAGCCGTGGCGGAAGCGTCGGCGGCGGGCGGGGTCGCAGCGGCCGGAGCGGCAGCGGCGGCCGAGTCAGCGGCCGGGGTGGTGGCGGCCGCGTCGTCGGCCTTCTTTTGGCAAGCCGAGAGGCTCAGAGCGAGACCGGCAGCGACGGCAACCGAAGTGATGATACGCAGGTTCATGGAATTGCTCCCCTGGAGGACTATGGAGGACTATCCCCCGACAATGGGCGACTCTTACACGGCTTCGTGAATTCCCGAAATCGTGATCATGCGTCCGGCGTGATTTTTCGTCGCAGTCGCGGTGGATTTCAAGGCATTCCTCCTCTAGTGCGGCCTGCGGCTGTGGACGGATCGGTGCGTAAGGTTGCGGGTTCGCCGCCGCGGCGCGAGGGAACGGCCCCGCCGATTCGGGGCGAAAAGGGGTCGTCAGAATGAGCAAGCGGGTGCGCAAGGCGGTGCTGCCGGTGGCCGGGATGGGCACCCGCGTGCTGCCGGGCGCCAAGACCACGCCGAAGAATCTCCTGAACGTCGTCGACCGCCCGATCCTCTCCTATGTGGTCGAGGAAGCGCGCGCGGCCGGCATCGAGCACTTCGTCTTCATCGTCGGCCGGGGCCAGGGCGCCATCGAGGACTATTTCGACGCCAATCCGGAGATCGAGGGCGCGCTGGAGGCCAAGGGCAAGGCCGAGATCCTGGCCGACGTCCGCCGCGACCTCGGCAAGCCCGGCGAGATGAGCTTCATCCGCCAGATGGCTCCGCTGGGCCTGGGCCACGCGGTTTGGTGCGCCCGCGAGGTGATCGGCGACGAGCCCTTCGCGGTCATGCTGCCCGACATGCTGATGGCCGCCGCACCCCCCGCGCTCGCCCAGGCCGTCGACGCCTACGAGAAGGTCGGCGGCAACATCGTCGCCGTCGAACCGGCGCCGGAGGGCGAAACCCATAAGTACGGCATCGTCGCCCTGGACCGAAAAGGGGGGGACGGACAGAACGGCCGCCTCAACCGCATGACCGGCATGGTGGAAAAGCCGCCGCTGGGGACCGAGCCCTCGAACCTGTTCATCTCCGGCCGCTACATCCTGCAGCCCGAGATCTTCCAGATCCTGGAGACCCAGCCGCGCGGCGCCGGCGGCGAGATCCAGCTCACCGACGCCATGGCGACCTTGATGACGCGCCAGGATTTCCACGCCCTGGAATATGAGGGGACGACCTACGACTGCGGCGACAAGATCGGCCTGCTGCGCGCCAACGTCGCCTTCGCCCTGGCCCGCCCCGACCTGGCCAACGAGGCGCGCGCGGCCATCGAAGCCCTTCTCTAGAGCCCAGTGGACGCGGCGCGGCGCCTCTTCGTCTTCGGCTTCGGCTACTCCGCCCGCGCGCTCTCCGTGCGGCTGCAGGCCAAGGGATGGCATGTGGCCGGCACGATCCGCCGCCCGGTCGAGCGGGGGCGGCTGGAGGCGCTGGCCGTAACGCCCGTGCCGGTGGGCAATCAACGCGAGATGCAGCGCGCCGTGCGCGAGGCCGACAGCGTGCTGGTCACCGCCGCGCCGGACGAGCAGGGCTGTCCGGGCCTGCGCGCCCTGGTTCCCGCCATGGCGCGGGCGGGCGCCTTTCCCGACTGGATCGGCTATCTCTCGACCACCGGCGTCTATGGCGACCGGCACGGCGGCTGGGTGACCGAGCAGAGCCGGCTGGCCGCGCAATCGACCGAGAGCGCGCGCCGCGTCGGCGCCGAGCGCGACTGGCTGGAGGTCGCGCGCGGCATGGGCCTGACCGTCACCGTCTTCCGCCTGCCCGGCATCTACGGCCCCGGCCGTTCGGCCTTCGACCGGCTGCGCGCCGGCGAGGCCCAGCGGATCGCGGCGCCGGGTCAGGTGTTCTCGCGCATCCACGTGGACGACCTGGCGGCGGGCCTGGAGGCCTCCATCGCGAAGCCGCGGGCCGGCGGAATCTACAATCTCTGCGACGACCAGCCCTGCCCGAACAGCGAGGTCATCGCCTATGCGGCGCAGCTGTTGGGGCTGGCGCCGCCGCCGGAGGTCGCCCTGGCCGACGCCAAGCTGTCGCCGGCGGGCCTGCGGTTCTACGCCGAGAGCAAGCGGGTTTCGAACGCGCGGGCCAAGGCCGAACTCGGCTGGCGCCTCGCCTATCCGAGCTACCGCGAAGGCCTGGCCGCCATCCACGCCGCCGAGCGCGCCGCGCCATGAGCAACGCGGAACTGGCGGCCCTGACCGTCATCGCGCTTGGCCTGCACCTGCTGGCGCTCACCGTGGCCCTGTGGCGGCGCAGGCCGCAGGTCGCCGCGCGGATCGACCTGATCTTCGCCGTAGCGATACTGGTCATGCTGGCGTCGAACCTGCGCTGGCCCCTGCCGCCCTGGAACGGGCCGCTGGTCGGCTTCGCCGTTCTGGAACTGGCCATCGCGGCCGTGGCGCTGAGCGCGATGCGAACCACCACACGCTGGGCGATGGCCGGCGTCTGGGCGGGCTTCGCCTGGCATACGGCCCTGAGCGCGCTGGCGGTGCTGTTCGCGCTCACCTTCAAGATGAACCGGCTGTTCTAGCCCGCCAGTTCCGCCATCGCCGCCAGCAGGCGCTCGATGTCCTGCGGCCGCGACAGCCGGTGGTCGCCGTCCTTGATCAGGGAGAAGACCACATCCTGGCCCTTGATCGCCTGGGCCAGCTCAAGCGCGTGGCGCCAGGGGACGTCGGGGTCGGCTCCGCCCTGCAGGACGCGCACCGGGACCTCGATCGGCACAGGCTCGGCGCCCAGGATCGACCAGCGGGCGCCATCCTCCAGCAAGGCCCGGGTGATCGGATAAGGATCGCCGTACTCGGAAGGCCGCATCCAGACGCCATCGGCCGCGAGCGCCGCATGTCCCTCCGGCGGAATCTCCGGCGCCATCAGCTTTTCAGTGAAGTCCGGCGCCGGCGCGATGAACACGAGGCTCTGAATGCGCTGTGGCCGGGCCATGGCCGCCAGACAGGCGATCCAGCCGCCCATGGAGGACCCCACCAGCACCAGCGGGCCTGCGGTCAGCTCATCGATCGCCGCGAGCGCGTCCTCCCGCCAGCGGGTGATGGTCCCCTTGGCGTGGAAATCGCCGCTGGATTCGCCGTGGCCGAGGTAGTCGAACCGGACATAGGCGCGGCCATTGGCGCTTGCCCACTCGGCCAGGGCTTCGGCCTTGGTCCCAGTCATGTCGGAGCGGAAACCGCCCAGCCAGACCACCGTCGGCCCCGCGCCGTCCACGCGGCGCCAGGCGAGGGTTTCGCCGTCTGGGCGGTCGAGGGTCCCGGCCGTTTCGATCATCCGCCGACTGATAGCGTGAGGTTGTCTTTACGCCACCCCGTTTCGCGCTATGGGAAGGACGTGGCCCTGCCCCCTGACTTCACTCTTCTGCAGGTTGTCCCGGAGCTCGAAACCGGCGGCGCCGAGCAGACCACCATCGACGTGGCGCGCGCGGTGATCGCGGCCGGCGGACGGGCCCTCGTGGCCACGCGCGGCGGGCGGATGACCGCGCGCCTCGAGGCCGACGGCGCGCGGCTGGCGCAGATGCCGGTACAGTCCAAGAACCCGCTGGTGATGCTGGGCAATGCGGCGCGGCTGGTCGACCTGATCCGCACGGAAAGGGTCAGCCTGGTGCACGCCCGGAGCCGGGCCCCGGCCTTCGCAGCGCTCTGGGCCGCGCGCACCACCGGCACGCCGTTCGTCGCCACCTATCACGGGGTCTACAAGGCGCAGTCCAGCCTGAAGCGCTGGTACAATGCGGTGATGACCCGGGGCGACCTGGTGATCGCCAACTCCGAATACACCCGCGCCCACGTGCTGGCCGAGCACGGGGTCGATCCGGCCAAGGTGATCGCCATCCCGCGCGGCGTCGATCTGGACCGCTTCAACCCCTCCTGGGTGACGCCGGACCGGGTGGAGGCGCTGCGGCGCGCCTGGGGGATCGCCGAAACGGATCAACGCACGCGTTTCCTGCTGGCCGGGCGGCTGACCCGCATCAAGGGCCACCTGACGATCATCGAGGCCGCGCGGCGGATGAAGGACGCGGGCCGAATGGACTTCCTGATCCTCTTCGCCGGCGACGACCAGGGCCGCACCGGCTACGGCGAGGAACTCGCCAAGGCGATCGCGCAGGCGGGCCTGGGCGATCAGGTCCGGGCGGTCGGCCATTGCGACGACATGCCTGCGGCCTATCTGCTGGCCGATGTGGCCCTGTTGCCGACCACCGTTCCGGAGTCCTTCGGCCGCACCGCCGTCGAGCCGCAGGCCATGGGCCGCCCGGTGATCGCCTCCAATCACGGCGGCACGGTCGAGACGGTGGTCGACGGGGTCACCGGCTGGTTGGTCGCGCCGGAGGACGCGCCCGCCTGGGCCGCCGCCATGACCCGCGCCATCGACCTTGGCCCCGGCAAGCGCGGCGAGATGGGCCAGACGGGCATGAACCGCACGCGCCAGCTCTACCGCGTCGACGCCATGTGCGCCGCGACGCTGGCCGCCTACGAGCGCGTGCTGGAGGCCCGCCCCTGATGCCCAAGCGGGAAGTCCAGAAGATCCTGGTGATCAAGCTTTCGGCGCTCGGCGACTTCGTCCTGGCGCTGGCGGCCATGAAGAAGATCCGCCAGGCGCACCCCAAGGCGCACATCACGCTCTTGACCACGCCGCCGTTCGAGGCGCTGGCCAAGGCCTCTCCCTATTTCAACGCGGTGTTCACCGACGGCCGGCCGGAGGGCTTCGCCCAGTGGATGACGCTCCGGCGGCGGCTGCGGGCGGCGCGTTTCAACCGCGTCTACGACCTGCAGACCTCGAACCACACCAACCGCATCTTCCAGCTTCTGCGGCCCAATCCGCCGGCCTGGTCGGGGATCGCCTTCGGCTGCTCGCTGCCGCACAAGAACCCGTTGCGCAACCAGATGCACACCCTGGAGCGGCAGGCTGACCAGCTGATGTACGCCGGGATCTGGCCGGACGCCCCGACCGAGGCCGGAACGGCCCCGGGGCCCGACCTGTCGTGGGTGCTGAGGGCAGAGGGCCAGCGACCGCCGACGCCCGGCGTCGCGGCCAAGCCCTATGTGATGTTCGTGCCCGGCGGCTCGGCGCACCGGCCGGAGAAGCGCTGGCCGGTGGAGAAGTACGGCGAACTGGCCCGCATCCTCTATGCGCGGGGCCTCGACATCGTGGTGATCGGCGGCCCGCAGGAGACGCAGCTCGCCCAGGCGATCCAGCGCCAGGCGCCCCGCACCCGCGACCTGACCGGCCGCACCGACTTCGCCTCCATCGCCATCTTGGGCGCCAAGGCCGCGCTGGCCATCGGCAACGACACCGGGCCGCTGCATCTGGCGGCGGCGGCAGGGGCGCCTACGGTTGTGCTGTTCTCCAGCGCGTCGGACCCGGCGCTGTCGGCGCCCAGGGGCAAGGTCGCCGTCCTGCAGGCCCCACAGCTCTCGGAATTGCCTGTGGCGAAAGTGGCGCAGGCGGCCGCCTCCGTGCTCCCTTCCCCCTAGGGCGCGGCTTGATAGCGCCGGGGCGCTAAATCATATAGGTTGAGTAGACCGGAGCGCCGCCACGCGCCCCGGAGTCGCGCGCTGAAACAATCTTAGGAGTCTCGCCTATTCGCCGTCCCATGAACGCGCCCCCTGTCAAAGACGGGCTGCGCATCAATGATGAAATCCGCGTCCCCAAGGTTCTGCTGATCGATCAGAACGGCGAGAAGCAGGGCGTCATGCCCACCTCCTCCGCCATGGAGGCCGCCGAAGAGGCGGGCCTCGATCTGGTCGAGATCGTGCCCAACGCGGATCCGCCCGTTTGCAAAATCCTGGACTACGGCAAGTTCAAGTTCCAGGAGCAGAAGAAGAAGAACGAGGCGCGGAAGCGGCAAAAGGTCCAGGAGATCAAAGAGATCAAGCTGCGGCCCAATATCGACATCCACGACTATGAAGTGAAGCAGCGCTCGATGAACCGCTTCTTCGAAGAGGGCGACAAGGTGAAGGTCACCCTGCGCTTCCGCGGCCGCGAACTGGCCCACCCGGAGCTAGGCATGAAGCTGCTGCAACGGGTCCGCGCCGACTTCGAGCCGATTGCGAAATGCGAGTACGAGCCGCGCATGGAAGGCCGCCAGATGATCATGATCCTGGCGCCGCGCTGACAACCACAAGGATACGGGATGAACCGTCTAGATTTCGGCATCCTCGGAACGGTCGCCTTCACGGCGGCCGTTTTCGTTTCGGGGGCGCGCGCGCAATCCGCGGACTCGGGCCATGAGCCGTTTCCGCCGTTCAAGATCGCCGACCAGCTCTACTACGTCGGGGCTTCGGACTATTCGTCCTACCTGATCGTCACCAAGGCCGGCCTGATCGTCATCGACGGCGGCGACGCGCCGGTGGGCGTGCAGGTGGTCAAGAACATCAAGACGCTCGGCTTCGATCCCAAACAGATCAAGATTCTGCTCAACACCCACCAGCACTTCGACCACGCCGCCGGCCTAGCCGAGGTGAAGCGGGCCGCCGCGCCCGACGTGAAGTTCTACGCCAGCGCCGCCGACGGGGCGATCGTGGCGGCCGGCGGCAAGGGCGATCCCTTCCTGAAAGGCGCGCGGTTCGAATACGAGCCAGTGAGGGTGGACGTGACGGTGAAGGACGGCGACAGGGTGAGCCTGGGCGGCATGACGCTGACGGCGCATGTCACCGGCGGCCACACCGCCGGCTGCACCACCTGGACCTTCCCGGTGACGGTCGGCGGCAAGACCTATCAGGCGCTTGACCTCTGCTCGGCCAGCGTGCTGCCCGGCTACAAGCTCGGCAAGACTGAGACCTACCCCGGCCAGACCGCCGACTACGAGAAGAGCTTCGCCTTCTGGAAATCGCAGCCCTGCGAGGTGTTCATCGCCAGCCACGGCGCCTTCTTCCACATGCACGAGAAGAAGGCCGCGCTGGACGCCGGCAAGACCGACGCCTTCGTCGACCCCAAGGGCTGCAAGGCCTTCGTCGCCGGCGCCGAGACCGCGTTCCGCACGGAGCTGAAGAAGCAGAACCCGTAGGGGCTGCGCTTCCTCCTAGCTGTGGCGCCGCGCCAACGGTGACCCGCGTTCGGCCGCGACGCTCGTCCTAAGCCTTGCCGCAGCGGGAACCCGGGCTTACCAACCCCGCCCATGTCCGACACTGCGCCGCGGGAGGCGTCGCCGCCGTCCCCCTGGGCGGCGCCGTCGCTGATCGCGGTCATCTTCATCAACATGCTGGGCTTCGGGATCATCGTCCCGTTGTTGCCCTTCTATGCCAAGTCGATGCACGCCTCGCCGGGCGAGATCGCGCTGATCTTCTCGGCCTATTCCATGGGCGGCTTCTTTGGTGAACCGTTCTGGGGGCGCCTATCCGACCGGCTGGGGCGCAAGCCGCTGCTGATCTCGACGATCAGCGGCAACTGCCTCTGCTACCTGGCGCTGGCCTTCGCGCCGAACGTCGCGACCGCCTTCATCGTGCGCTTCCTGGGCGGGCTGATGAGCGGCAATGGCGCGGTCGTGCAGGGCTATATCGCGGATGTGACCCCGCCCGAGCGCCGGGCGCGGATGCTGTCGCGGCAGAGCGCGGCGTGGAACGTGGGCATGATCGTGGGACCCGCGGTCGGCGGCGCCTTCGCCAACACCCACATGGGTCCGATCGGTTTCCGCATTCCGATGTTCATCGCCTCAGCCCTTTCGGCGCTGGCGGTGACCGGCATTATCCTCTTCATCCGCGAAAGCCGCATCCGCGACCAGTCGATCAGCCACCGTCCGAGCCGCTGGGCCGCGGTGGGCGAGGCGGTGCGCAATCCGGTGATCGGGCGGCTGATGCTGCTGACCTTCCTGGTGGGTTTCGCCTTCACCGGCATCGAGTCGACCTTCGGCCTCTGGGGCCTGGCGCGGTTCGGTTGGGGGCCCCGGCAGATCAGCGTCTGTTTCGCCGCCGTCGGCGCGGTCGCCGCGCTCACCCAGTTCTTCGTCACCGGCCCCCTGTCGGAGCGCTATGGCGAAGGCCGCATGCTGGCGATCGGCATGTCGATGACCGTGCTGGGCTCGCTGTTGCAACCCTTCTCGATCGGCCTGCCGACGACGACGCTCTTGATGTGCGTCACCGCGGTGGGCCAATCGGTGGCCTGGCCCAATGTGGGCGCGCTGATCTCGCGCACCGCCGACCCGCACCGCCAGGGCCAGATCCTGGGCCTCAACAACGCCGCGGGCTCGTTCGCGCGGTTCGTGGGGCCGTTCTGCGCCAGCCAGTCCTTCACCTGGATCAGCCTCAACGCGCCCTTCTTCCAGGGCGCGATGGTCGTGGCGCCGGCGATCTTCCTGGCGCTGAGCGCCGCGCGCCGGGCGCCGCCGCGAACGGTCCAGGGCCATGTTGGCGAAGAGGCGGCGATATGAGCGTCGCCCACAGCCAGACGCCGGCGGAGGAACGCCGCGCGCTGATCGTGCTGCTGAGCGTCATCTTCCTGATGATCGCGGGCTTTGGCCTAGTGATCCCGCTGCTGCCGTTCTTCGCCAAGGCGTTCGATGCGCCGGCCTGGCAGGTGACGCTGCTGTTCTCGGCCTTCTCGGTCGGCCAATTCCTGGGCGAACCCTTCTGGGGGCGGCTCTCGGACCGCATCGGGCGCAAGCCGGTGCTGATCATCACCATCACCGCCGTGGCCCTGAGCTACGGCGCGCTGGCCTTTGCGCCGAACATCCTGGCGGCCTTTGCGATCCGGTTCGTGACCGGCCTATTCGCCGGCAACATCTCGACCCTGCAGGGCGCCATGGCCGACATCACCCCGCCGGAGAAGCGGGCGTCGCGGATGGGGATCATGGGCGCCGCCTTCAGCGCGGGCTTCACCACCGGCCCGGCGATCGGCGGCCTGCTCGCCCAGCCCAGCCGCGGAGCGCTCGGCTTCCAACTGCCGCTGCTGGTGGCCGCGGGCTTCGCCATCGCCTCGGCCCTGGCGGTCGTGATCTTCGTGCGCGAGAGCCGGCCGGAGCGCACCGCCGACAGCGCGCCGCAGCGCTCGCGGATCGCCGGGCTGAAGGACGCCGCCGAGCACGAGATCATCGGCCGCATCCTGGCGATCAGCGCCATCGTGGTGATCGGCTTTGCCGGCATCGAGGCGACCTATGGCCTGTGGACGCAGGTGCGGTTCGGCTGGGGGCCGAAGCAGATCGGGCTGGCCTTCATGGTCATCGGTATCCTGGGCGCCTTCTGCCAGGGCTATCTCTCGGGGCGGCTGGTCCGCCGGTTCGGCGCGCCCTCGACGCTCATGGGCGGGCTCTGCTTCATGGGCCTGGGCCTGGTCACCCAGGGCCTGGCGCCGGTCTGGCCGGTGGCGATCCTGGGCTTCGCCTTCGTCTGTCTGGGCCAGTCGATCTGCTTCCCGAACCTCACCGCGCTGATCTCTCAGGCCGCGCCGCCGGACCGGCAGGGCGAGATGCTGGGCCTCAACATGAGCGGCATGGCGATGTCGCGGATCGGCGGGCCGGTGTTCGCCGGCTGGCTGTTCTCCAGCGTGGCCCCCGGCGCGCCCTTCGCCTCGGCAGCGCTCCTGATCCTGCCCGGCCTGTGGCTGGCCGGCCAGGTCCGCCAGCGGGTCCACGCCCTGGCCTAGGGCCCCCTCTCGACCATGGAAAGCCGTGGAGTGGAAACGCGCTTGCGTCCGCGGCTACTGCGCGCTACACACTGTATGGCATACACTATACGGCACGCAGGTTAGAGTGGGCGCAGAGGGCGATCTTTATGAGAGCTACCGGCTGGAGCTGCGGCGCGGCTCGCTGATGCTGGGCGTGCTCGCCCGGCTGCGCGAGGAGCGTTACGGCTACACCCTGCGCCAGGCGCTCGCCGCCGACGGTTTGGAGATGGAGGAAAGCACCCTCTATCCCCTGCTCCGCCGGCTGGAGACCCAAGGCCTGCTGATCAGTGAGTGGCGCGAGGAGGAGAAGCGCAAGAAGCGCTTCTACCGCCTCTCGCCGGCGGGCGAGATCATGCTGAAGCGGCTGCTCGAAGAGTGGCGGCGGATCTCGGGCTCGCTCGACAAAATCGCCGAAACTTGAAGGAACTGAGGGGGCGTCATGGACCTCGTGAACGAATATCTGCGGGCGGTCGCGGCCCTGCTGCCCAGGGCGCAGCGGGACGACATCATCGCCGAGCTGCGCGACACCATCCTGACCCGGATCGAAGAGCGCGAAGCCGATCTGGGCCGCCCGCTCACCGACGACGAGGTCGAGGCGGTGCTGCGCGAGGTGGGCCACCCGGTGGTCATCGCCGCCCGCTACGCCGAGGGGCCGCAGCATGTGGTGGGGCCGACGCTCTATCCCTACTGGCTGTTCGCGGTGAAGGCGGCGATCGTGTTGCAGGTGGCGGTCGCGGCGATCGTGATCGTCGTCCACACCTTGACCTGGAACAATTTCTCCCTGGCGCTGGGTCAGGCGATCGGTTCGGCCGTTACCGGAACCCTGGTGCTGATCGGGGTCGTGACCTGCGCGGCATGGTTCATCGAGCGGCGCGGCGCGCGCATCGACTACCTGGACAACTGGCGGGTGCGCGACCTGCGCTTCCTGGAGATGGTCGCCTGGGATTTCGCCGCCTGGCGCGAGTGGTTCGCGCGGCATGCCCACGACCCGCACGCCCACCGGCGGGATGCTGAAAAGCGGCAGGCCGACAGGCCCCGCGAGCGCGCCCGGCCAGCCTCGGCCACACGCGCGAAGGCGCCAAAGGCCTCCAGACCACCGATGCCGCCCATGCCTCCGTCGCCGGAGTGGCATCCGGCCATGCGGCCCATGGCGCGGGGTCTGGGCTTCATCGCGCTCGGTACGGTGCTGGTGTTGTGGTGGACGGGCGTGCTGCCCCTGGACCTCGGCCTCGACGCCACCGACTGGGAGACGCTGGACCTCGATCCCGGCGCGCTCGGCAAGGTCGACTGGATGGCGCTGCGGGCGCTGGTCTTCTGGCCGGTCCTCGCCTACGCCACCGTCATCATCCTGCAGGGGGCCTTCATGCTGGCCTACCCCTTCGCGAGCCGGCTGAACGGCCTGCTGGAAGCGGTGCGGGGCGGCGCCCTGCTGACCTTCTGCCTCTGGCTCTGGAACGCGTCGCCTCTCGCGTCGGCGATCGGGGCGGCGAACGGCCACGAGTTCGCCCAGCGGATGGCGATGCTGCGCGACGCCCCGCCGCTGCCGCTGGCGCCGATCGTGACCCTCGTGGTCCTCAGCGTCGGCCTGACGGCCCTGATCCGGATGCTGACGGGCCTGTGGAACCTGGCCTTTGGCGGGATGCACGACCACGCCTACGGCCCATCGCCGGGCGGGTATCCGCACGCCGGCGTCTGATCACCCCGTCTCCAGCGTCATCCCGGAAAGGCGCGAAGCGTCTTGTCCGGGACCCATAGACGCCAGGGCTTCAGACCTGACCCCGCAGTCGCAGCGCAATCCCGGACGCGGCGTTTATGGGTCCCGGTCTTCGCGTGCCGCGAAACCGGGATGACCCAGGGAGTGAAGGCGGGCGTCGGCTTAAATCTCATGCCGGCCAGTTTGCCTTGGGGCCTTGGCTTCTCAAGGACCGGGCTTAGGCCCGGCCGCAACGCGGCGCGCCGAAGAGCGCGTCCTTGAGAAGCCAAGGCCCCAAGGCTCGCATCGTCCGTGAGATTTAAGGCCAGGAGGCATCTGGCGATGCTTCTCCTAGAAGAGCTTCGGCCGGCAGGCCGCAGCGAGATATGCTACTAAGACAGCGGCGGTTCGTAGCTCAGCCGGAGTAGAGCGCCGGCTTCTGGCCGGAAGTCCCCCGTTCGAATCGGGCGAGCCGCCGCCCAGCCTTGCATTCCGCGGCCGTTTCCCCTACTAACCCGCCCCTTCGGAACCGCCTGGCCCAAGGCATGCCATGGCGGTTCATCAACACGACCTAGAGGACGGGGCCTTTATGGCTCCGCAGTGAAATGCCCAAACTGAAGACCAAGTCAGGCGTGAAGAAGCGCTTCAAACTGACGTCGACCGGCAAGATCAAGGCCGGCGTCGCGGGCAAGCGCCACCGCCTGCTCAGCCACAACGCCAAGTACATCCGTCAGAACCGAGGCACGAAGGTGATGAGCGCGTCCGACGCGAAGATCATCAAACTCTTCCTGCCCTACGGCCTCTCTTAAGGAGCACTGACAGATGGCTCGCGTCAAAAGGGGCGTCACCGCCCACGCCAAGCACAAGAAGGTTCTCGAGCAGGCCAAGGGCTTCTACGGGCGCCGCAAGAACACCATCCGCACCGCCAAGGCGGCCGTGGACAAGGCCGGCCAGTACGCCTACCGCGACCGCAAGGTCCGCAAGCGTCAGTTCCGCTCGCTGTGGATCCAACGGATCAACGCCGCGGCCCGGGTCGAGGGCCTGACCTACGCCCGATTTATCCACGGCCTTGACCTGGCCGGGATCGAAATGGACCGCAAGGTCCTCGCGGACATCGCGGGCAACGATCCGAGCGCCTTCAAGGCCATCGCCGACAAGGTTCGCGCCGCGCTGGCTTGATCGCCTGGAGCTCTGCTCCCGCTGATTTCAAGAAGCCCTTCGGTGCGAACCGGAGGGCTTTTTGCTGCGCCCTTTCCTTCACCTCCCCCGCGCAGCGGCGGGAGGGGGACCAGAGGCCGAGCGCAGCGAAGAGCCGATGGTGGAGGGGGCGAGCCGCAAGCGCCGAGCCGCCGCTTGCCCCCTCCACCACGCGCTCTCCGGCGCGCGGTCCCCCTCCCGCCGCTGCGCGGGGGAGGTAGGGATTTCCCTTCAGCCCCAGCCCCTCTAAGAACCGAACGCACATGACCGATCTGACCAAACTCGAGGCGGAACTTTCCGCCGCCGTCGCCGCCGCGCCCGACGTGGCGGCCTTAGAAGCCGTGCGCGTGGCCGCGCTCGGCAAGTCCGGCTCGATCTCCGAGCTGCTCAAGACCCTGGGTTCGATGAGCCCGGACGAGCGGCGCGAGCAGGGGCCGGCGATCAACGGCCTGCGCGACCGCATCGGCGGCGCGATCGCCGCACGCAAGGCTGAGCTGGAGGCCGCCGAGCTCGACGCCAAGCTGGCCGCCGAGCGGGTCGACCTGACCCTGCCGCCGCCGCCCTCTCGCCGCGGCCGGGTGCATCCGACCATGCAGGTGCAGGACGAGATGATCGCCATCTTCGCCGAGATGGGCTTCGGCCTAGCGGAAGGCCCCGACATCGAGGACGACTTCCACAACTTCACCGCGCTCAACTTCCCGCCCAAGCACCCGGCGCGCGAGATGCACGACACCTTCTGGCTGCCCGAGGACGAGAAGGGCGAGCGCAAGGTGCTGCGCACCCACACCAGCCCGGTGCAGATCCGCGCCATGCAGCAGGGCCAGAACGACAAGCTGCCGTCCTGGATCGCCACCAGCCAGGAACCACCGATCCGTATCGTCGTGCCCGGCCGCACCTATCGCTCCGACAGCGACGCGACGCACACCCCGATGTTCCACCAGATGGAGGGCCTGGTCATCGACCGCGCCATCCACATGGGGCACCTCAAGTGGACGCTGGAGACCTTCATCTCGCGCTTCTTCGAGACGCCGCTGGTGGAGACCCGTTTCCGGCCACACCACTTCCCGTTCACCGAGCCCAGCGCCGAGATGGACGTGCGCTGCGACCGCTCCCGCGGCGACGTGAAGATCGGCCAGGGCGACAGCTGGATGGAGATCGTCGGCTGCGGGATGGTGCACCCCAACGTGCTGCGCAACTGCGGCCTCGATCCCGACGTCTGGCAGGGCTTCGCCTTCGGCTTCGGCATCGACCGGCTGGGGATGCTGAAGTACGGCATGCCCGACCTGCGCGACATGTTCGCGAGCGATGTGCGCTGGCTGGAGCACTACGGCTTCTCGGCCTTCGCCGCGCCCAATCCCGCCACCGGCCTGAGCTAAAGGAGAGCGACATGAAGTTCACGCTTTCCTGGCTCAAGGAACACCTCGACACCGACGCGACCGTCGATCAGGTCGTCGACGCCATGACCATGGCCGGCCTCGAGGTCGAGCATGTGGAGAACCCGGCGGCGAAGCTGGCGGCCTTCTCGGTCGCCAAGGTCGTCGAGGCAGTGCAGCACCCCAACGCCGACCGCCTGCGGGTCTGCCAGGTCGACACGGTCGATGGGCGCAAGGAGATCGTCTGCGGCGCGCCCAATGCGCGGGCCGGGCTGACGACGATCTATGCGCCGCTCGGCGCCTATGTGCCCGGCAGCGGCATCACGCTGGAGGCCCGGCCGGTGCGCGGCGTCGTCTCCAACGGCATGCTCTGCTCGGGCCGCGAGCTGGAGGTGGCCGACGACGCCGACGGGATCGTCGAGCTGGACGACGCGCTGGCGGTCGGGACGCCAGCCGCCGAGGCCTTTGGCCTGGAAGCGGTCATCGATTTCGAGGTGACGCCGAACCGGCCCGACTGGCTGGGCGTGGTCGGCATCGCCCGCGACCTGGCCGCCGCGGGCCTGGGGACGCTGAAGGACCCGAGCGTGGCGCCCGTGCCCGGCAAAGGTCCGACGCCGATCGAGATCCGCGTCGATGGCGACGCCTGCCCGACCTTCGCGGGCCGGCTGATCAAGGGCGTGAAGAACGGCCCCTCGCCCGCCTGGCTGCAACAGAAGCTGCTCGCCATCGGGCTTCGGCCGATCAGCGCGCTCGTCGATATCACCAACCTGATGTCTTACGACCGCTGCCGGCCGCTGCACGTCTATGACGCGGCCAAGCTGACCGGCGGGGTCATCGAGGCGCGCCTGGGCCGCGAGGGCGAGACGCTGGAGGCGCTGGACGGCAAGACCTATCCGGCCGGCCCGGAAGTCTGCGTCATCGCCGACGGCTCCGGCGCCGTGGGTCTGGGCGGCGTCATGGGCGGCGAGTCGACCAAGGTCAGCGAGACCACCACCGACGTCTTCGTGGAAAGCGCCTGGTTCGACCCGATCCGCACGGCCCAGACCGGCCGCACGCTCGGCCTGACGTCGGACGCGCAGTACCGCTTCGCGCGCGGCGTCGACACCGGCTTCGTGGTTCCGGGCCTGGAGATGGCCACCCGGCTGATCGTCGAGATCTGCGGCGGCGAGCCCTGCGAGGTCCGGGTCGCCGGCCACCCGCCGGCCGCTCCCGCGGCCTTCGAGTTCGACCACGGCTACGTCGAGAAGCTCTCGGGCCTGCGCGTCGACGGCGCCCGGATCGACAAGATCCTCACCGACCTCGGCTTCGAGGTGCGGGGCGAGATGGTGACGCCACCGACCTGGCGGCGCGACGTGGAAGGCAAGGCCGACCTGGTCGAGGAAGTGGCCCGCATCGAGGGCTTCGGGGCGCTGCCCTCCACCGCGCTCCCGGAAATGCCGCGCGCGGTCGGCGGCGTGCTGACCGTGCGCCAGACCCGCATGCGCAACGCCAGGCGGGCCATGGCCGCGCGCGGCTATGCCGAGGCGGTGACCTGGAGCTTCATGCGCACGGAGTGGGCGAGGCTGTTCGGGGGCGGCGACGAGAAGCTGCGGCTCTCGAACCCGATCGCGTCCGACCTCGACTGCATGCGGCCTTCGATCCTGCCGAACCTGATCGAGGCCGCGGCCAGGAACGCCCGGCGCGGCTTCGCCGACGCCGCCTTGTTCGAGGTCGGGCCGGTGTTCGACGGCGACCAGCCGCAGGACCAGCGCACGATCGTCACCGGCCTGATCGCCCCGCACCCGCCGCGCAGCTGGGACGGGACGGCGGCCGACCCGCTGTTCGAGCTGAAGGCTGACCTGTTGGCCCTGCTCGAAGAGATGGGCGCGCCCGGCCTGCAGGTCGTTCAGGGGCAGAACGCGCCCTGGTGGCATCCCGGCCGCTCGGCGCGGCTGCAGCTGGGGCCCAAAACCATCGTCGCCGAGTTCGGCGAGCTGCATCCGCGCGTGCTCAAGGACCTCGACGCCGAGGGGCCGATGCTGGCCTTCGAATTGGACCTGGGCGCGATCCCGGAGCCGAAGCGGAAGCCGACTAAGACCAAACAGGCGCTGACGCTCTCCGACCTGATGCCGCTCAGCCGCGACTTCGCCTTCCTGGTGGACGCAGCGACGCCGGCCGGCGAGATCGTCCGGCCGATCCTGGGGGCCGACAAGACGCTGATCGCCGGGGCCCGGGTGTTCGACGTCTACCAGGGCAAGGGCGTGCCGGAGGGGCAGAAGTCGGTGGCCGTCGAGGTCACGGTGCAGCCTGTCGAAAAGACCCTCACCGACGCCGAGATCGAGGCGCTGTCGGCCCGGATCGTGGCGGCGGCTGAGAAGGCGGTCGGGGCGAAGCTCAGGAGCTGAGCGCCGCTGCCGGGCCTAGGCTTTCGCCTGGGCGGCGGCCCCCCGCGCCGTGCGCGACTTGCCGAAATAGGGCAGGAAGAACATGTAGATGCCGCTGATCGCCAAGAGGGCGAGCGGGGCGAGCGGCGTGTAGGAGACCCACATGGGTCCCTTCTTCGCCAGGGTGACCCAGGTGATCAGCACGATCACCACGAAGGCGGCCGAGAGCCAGCGGTGGGCCTGGCGTATGAAGCTGCTCAAACTCATGGCTATCTCCTTTGAAGGGGCTGGTGGCGCAGAGTGGCGTGGCGGGTCTCAATCCAGCCCGGCCAGAACCTCGTCCAGCTTGGTGGTGAAGGCGGTCCAGCCGTACTGGGCGCCATTGAAGTAGCGGTCGGTGGAGGGCTCGGTCGGGAAGCCCGACTGCGCGACCTTCAGGTGCGTGCCGGCGCCGGTCGGCGTCAGCTCGAAGCTGACGACCGTGCCCATGCCCATGGCCGTCCAGGTGTAGGTGAGCGCCTTGTGCGGCTCGATCTCGGTGACCTCGCAGTCGACCGAGCCCCAATCGCCGGCCAGCTTGAAGCGGTGGCCGAGCGCCGGGACGAAATCGTTCTTCATCAGCCAGGCCTCGATCAGGTGCGGCGTGGTCAGCGCGCGCCAGAGCTTTTCCGGCGCATGGGCGAAGTCGCGCTCGACGACGACGGTGCGGGTTTCGGTGGCGACGGACATCGGTTGTTCCTTCGGTCCTCTATTGATCCATGCGGTTGAGCAGGTCTTCCAGGTCGTCGAAACGCTGGCTCCAGAAGCGGCCGTAGAAGGCCATCCAGTCGAACAGGGGTTTGAGCCCCATCGGCTGGGCGGCGTAGCGAATGAACCGCCCGTCGCGCCGCTCGGTGACCAGGCCGGCCTGGCGCAGCACCGCCAGGTGCTGCGAGACGGCCGGCTGGCTGACCCCGGCGCCGGCGGTGAGGTCGCCGACGCTCAGTTCGCCCTTGGCCGACAGCCGCTCAAAGATCGCCCGCCGCGTCGGGTCGGCGAAGGTGCGGAACAGATCGGCGGCTTGCGTCTCCATGGCGTTATATAAGTCATGACTTATTTAATGAGTCAAGTCCTACCTCCCCCGCAAAGCGGCGGGAGGTGAGAGCAGTGAGCCTAGAACGGCACCAGGTTGCGTTTGCGGCTGTAGGCCAGATAGCCGACGCTCGCGCCGAGCCTGAAGCCGACGCCGGCGCGGATCGGGGCGAGCGTGATCTCGTCGGTGCGCTGGTAGTTCACGCCCAGGCCGCCGATGAAATAGGCCGAGCCCTCGACACCGGGGAACCGCTGGAAGATGTCGCGCGGGTCTTCGAGATTGTAGCAGAGGGTGAAGACGCGGGACGCGTTGCCGCCGAAATCCCAGCCGACCGAGGGGCCGCGCCAGAACACCTCCACCGGCGGCTTGCCTTTCATGTAGAGCAGGCCCCGGCCATAGCGGGCGCCGACGGCGATGGCGCCCGAGCCCTCTTCGCCGGCGATATAGGCGGTGGGCCGCCCGTTGCTCTTGAACACCCGTTCCACGGCGCCGCCGGCCGACTCGGCGGTGACCCCCAGGAAATCGGAGACCCCGTGGACGATCTCGTCCTCGGAATAGGTGCCCTGTTGCACGGGTGGCTGGCCTGAGCTGTTGGGCGGCGGCCCGGAGCCGACGCCGCCGGTCGGATAGCTCGGCGTGGAATTGGGCGGCGGCGGCGCCTGGGGCGCGGCGGCGCGCGGCTGGGCCGGCGGCAAGGGCTGACCGTAAGCCACGCTCGCGGCGCCCAGGGTCATCAGTCCCGAAACGATCAGGGTTCGGCGGTCCATGGGCGCAATGTCCTCCTTAGGGTCGTAGATTTCAGCTCCGCCCAGATGTCAGATGGAATGTGTCGCCTTAACGCCCGATTAACCGTGTTGTCAGGGCGACCGACCACATCTCGCACCTGCACAAGAATGTGCTAGACGCGGGCGCAACATGACGACGCCTCTCGACCACATCCGCAATTTCTCCATCGTCGCGCACATCGACCACGGCAAGTCGACGCTCAGCGACCGGCTGATCCAGGAGACCGGCGCGCTCACCCAGCGCGAGATGACCGAGCAGGTGCTCGACAACATGGAGATCGAGCGCGAGCGCGGGATCACCATCAAGGCCCAGACCGTGCGCCTGAGCTACAAGGCCGACGATGGCGAGACCTATGTCCTCAACCTCATGGACACACCCGGGCACGTCGACTTCGCCTATGAGGTCAGCCGCAGCCTCGCCGCCTGCGAGGGCTCGATCCTGGTGGTGGACGCGAGCCAGGGCGTCGAGGCCCAGACGCTGGCCAACGTCTACCAGGCCATCGACAACAACCACGAGATCGTTCCGGTCCTGAACAAGATCGACCTGCCGGCCGCCGAGCCGGAGCGGATCCGCCAGCAGATCGAGGACGTGATCGGCCTGGACGCCTCGGACGCCATCCTGACCTCCGCCAAGACCGGCGCCGGCATCCACGAGTTGCTGGAAGCCATCGTCCACCGCCTGCCCGCGCCCAAGGGCGACGCCGACGCGCCGCTGAAGGCCCTCTTGGTCGACGCCTGGTACGACGCCTACCTGGGCGTGGTGGTGCTGGTGCGGGTGATCGACGGGTCGCTGCGCAAGGGTCAGCGGGTCCAGATGATGCAGCAAGGCTCGACCCACCTGATCGACCGCATCGGGGTGTTCAACCCCAAGCGCACCGAGGTCGAGAGCCTGGGTCCCGGCGAGATCGGCTTCATCACCGCCCAGATCAAGGAAGTCGCCCAGGCCGCGGTCGGCGACACCATCACCGACGAGAAGCGGCCGGCGGAAAAGCCCCTGCCCGGCTTCCGCGACGTGCAGCCGGTGGTGTTCTGCGGCCTGTTCCCGGTGGACGCCGCCGACTTCGAGGACCTGCGCGCCGCGATCGGGCGGCTGCGCCTGAACGACGCCTCGTTCAGCTACGAGATGGAGACCAGCGCGGCGCTGGGCTTCGGCTTCCGCTGCGGGTTCTTAGGGTTGCTGCACCTGGAGATCATCCAGGAGCGTCTGAGCCGCGAGTTCGACCTCGACCTGATCGCGACCGCGCCCAGCGTCATCTACAAGATCGGCCTGACCGACGGCTCGGAGGTGGAGCTGCACAACCCCGCCGACATGCCCGACCCGGTGAAGATCGCCACCATCGCCGAGCCCTGGATCAAGGCGACGATCCTGACCCCGGACGAGTACCTGGGCAGCGTCATCAAGCTCTGCCAGGACCGGCGGGGCTCGCAGCGTGAGCTGAGCTACGTCGGCAGCCGCGCGCTGGTGGTCTACGACCTGCCGCTGAACGAGGTGGTGTTCGACTTCTACGACCGGCTGAAGAGCGTTTCCAAGGGCTACGCCTCCTTCGACTACGCCATCGAGGACTACCGGGTCGGCGACCTGGTGAAGATGTCGATCCTGGTCAATTCCGAGCCGGTGGACGCGCTCTCCATGCTGGTGCACCGCGACCGGGCGGAGGCGCGGGGGCGCGGCATGGTCGAGAAGATGAAGGAGCTGATCACCCCGCACATGTTCCAGATCCCGATCCAGGCGGCGATCGGCGGGCGGATCATCGCGCGCGAGACGGTGCGGGCGCTGCGCAAGGACGTGACCGCCAAATGCTATGGCGGGGACATGAGCCGCAAGCGTAAGCTCCTGGACAAGCAGAAGGCGGGCAAGAAGCGCATGCGCCAGTTCGGCAAGGTGGAGATTCCGCAGGAAGCCTTCATCGCCGCGCTGAAAATGGACGCCGACTAGTGCGTGGGCGGGGCCTCGCCGGCGCCGCCCTGGCGGCCGCGCTCGCCACGGCGTCCGCCGCGCCGGCGCAGGCGCCCGCGGCCAAGCCTGCCCCGCTGCACACCGTCATCTTCGAGACCGAGACCCTGCGAACGGGCCCGATTCCGGCCGAACTCCTTCAAAAGATGGGGCCGATCCACACCCTGCAGGGCGTCGAAGATCTCCTGAAGCAGAACCGCATCAGCTTCGGGTGGCAGCACCAGGATGTGGATACGGCCACCCTGCCCGTCGACCTCGCCATGCAGATCAACAACCTGCCGCCGCACGAGGTCTTCGTGCTCAAGCAGGGCGAAGGCTGGCTGATCGGCGTGGTGCTCGGCAAGCACTGAGCCCTCGCCGTCAGGCGCCTCGCCACACCGGGACCAGCCACCACATGGCTGCGACCAGGGCGAACAGCGCCAGGTAGATCGCGGCGAACGCCCAGATCGGCAGGGGCCAGTAGATGGCGTTCTCCACCCAGCGCTCGATCAGCGGCGGGTGGGCCTGGGCGCCGGTCAGTTCGTCCTGCCAGAGCGTCAGGAAGCACGCTCGGCCGAGCACCGCCTGCACCGCGACGACCGCCCAGGAGGCCAGGTGCGCGAGCCGCCACCACCGCACGCGCACCCAGCGCCACCCCAGGGCCGCGCCCAGCGGGATGGCGGCCAGGCCCAGCACATTGAAGGCGATCACGCCTAGGTGGACCGCCAGGATCGCCTGGGCGAGCGCGCCGCCGCTCACACCACCCCGAACGCCGCCCAGGCCGCCATGGCCAGGCCGAAGGCGCGCATGTCGCCGGTGGTTGTGCCGGCCATCTTGTTCATGGCGTAGGAGAGCGTGGTGCGGGCCTTCATGTCGATCATGATGATCGAGCCGCCGTAGCCGCCCCAGTACATACTGTCCTGCGGGTTCGGCAGAGGGACCGTTCCACCGGCCAGGCCAAAGCCCATGCCGAAGCGGGCGGGCATACCCAGCACCAGGTCGGGGCCTTCGATCTGCAGCTCGAGCGCCTTGCGGCAGCCGGCCTCGGACATGAAGCGCTTGCCCTTGGCGACGCCGCCATTGGCCAGGATCGTGTGGATCTCGGCGACCGAGCGGGCGTTGCCCGTGCCGCCGGCGGCCGGGATCTCGGCGCCGCGCCAGCCGCGCGTCCTGGTGGCGGAGACGTCGACGGTCGGATTGTTGAAGCTGATCTTCTGGATCTCGGTCTGCTGGCCTTCACCGGCCCCCTGCCCGGGCGGCGGCGGGATCAGTTCGGCGACCCGCGCGTCCTCCGACGCCGGCAGGCCGATCCAGAAATCCGCGCCCAGGGGCTCGGCGATCTCTTCGCGGAACACGGTCCCGAGCGACTTGCCGGTGATGCGGCGGACCACCTCGCCCACCAGATAGCCCTGGGTGATGGCGTGATAGCCCGACGCCGTGCCGGGCTCCCACAGGGGCGCCTGGGCCGCCAGCAGGGCGCAGACCTTGTCCCAGTCGTAGAGGTCTTCGGTGGTGACCCGTTCCCGCCAGCCGGAGAGGCCCGCGGAATGCGCCATCAGGTGGCTGACCTTGATGTCCGCCTTCCCGTTGGCGGCGAACTCCGGCCAGTAGCGGGCGACCGGCGCATCGAAGTCGAGCTCGCCACGGTCGGCGATCAACAGCGCGGTCAGGAAGGTCATGGTCTTGGTCGTCGAGTAGACGTTGACGATGGTGTCCTTCTCCCAGGGCCTCGTCTTGGCCGCGTCGGCGAACCCGCCCCAAAGGTCGACCACCGTCTCGCCGTCCTGCGTCGCGCAGAACGAGGCGCCGACGTCGGCGCCGCTGGCGAAATTGGCCGCGAAGGCCTCGCGGACCGGTGCGAATTTGTCCTGGGTGAAACCCGCGACGGAACCGTCGGCCATGGTCGTCCTCCTGTTGATTGCGCCACCCTAGCGGGGCGCGGCCGGCTGGTCATCCGCGGCCTCTCGCCCTTCGCCGCAAAGGCCGACGCGTCGCAAAACATTCACAAGCTTGACCTCAGGCCGCGCATCGTGGAGATGGCGTCCTGAAGTCTGGGGAGTTCTCTATGCGCAAACTGATCGTGCTCGCCGCGGCTGCGTCCGCCCTGCTGGTGGCCAGCTGCAACACCGTCGCTGGGGTGGGCAAGGACGTGCAGGCCGCCGGCCACGCCGTCACCAAGACCGCCGACGACGTCAAGAAGTAGCGGACCGCGCGAGGCGGCCGAAAACTCACAGACGCGGCGCCAAAATAGCCTGCGGCGGATGCGCCGGGCCACCTTCCCAACGGGGACGTTCGGGCCCATATCGGCGCCATGGCTGAGATCATCCATCCGTTGCGGCGTTCGGTCTTCCGGGGCCTCGCGGGCCATTGCCCGGCCTGCGGCAAGGGCGCGCTCTTCTGGAAATACCTGAAGGTCAACGGCCGCTGCGAAACCTGCGACACCGATCTGGCGCGCTATCCGGCCGATGACGGCCCGGCCTATCTGACCATCGTCGTCATCGGGCACCTGGTGGTGGCGCCGATGCTGCTGTTCCCGATCGTCTGGCGCTCGAACCCGGCCTATTCCCTGCCGCTGATCCTGATCCCGCTGGCGGCGCTGACGCTCACCCTGCTGCCGCGCATCAAGGGCGGCTGGATCGGGCTGATGTATTCGCTGGGCGTGCGCGACACCGACGCCCACCTGCACACCGCCGACGCGGCCGACTAGGCCCTCTCAGACCCGCACCCTGCCGGAACCTCCGCCGTGACCGTCCGTTGGCTTGGCCTTGGACAACAGACGGAGGAGAGACGCTGTGGGCCTGATCCTGATCATCATCCTGGTGCTGCTTTTGCTGGGCGCGCTGCCCACCTGGGGCCACTCGCGCAGCTGGGGCTACTATCCGAGCGGCGGCCTGGGCCTGATCCTGGTGATCATCGTCGTCCTGGTCCTGCTCGGGAAAATCTAGCGAGCCTGACGCGGCGCTAAATCTCGCCTAGCATCCCCCTGAGCAATTTCCGGGGGGATGCATGGCGACGGGCGCGTTGACGGCGGAGCGACCGAGATCAGCCTTCTCGCGGATCAAGGCGATCCTGGGCGGGTCGGCGGGCAACCTCGTCGAGTGGTACGACTGGTTCGCCTATTCCTCGACCAGCCTCTATTTCGCCGCCCAGTTCTTCCCCAAGGGCGACGCCACTGCCCAGCAGCTGCAGACGGCCGCCATCTTCGCCGCGGGCTTCGTCATGCGTCCGATCGGCGCCTGGCTGATGGGCATCTACGCCGACCGGGCCGGGCGGCGCACGGCGCTGACGCTGGCGGTGGCGCTGATGTGCCTGGGCTCCTTCGCCATCGCCATCCTGCCGACCTACGGCCAGATCGGCGCGCTGGCGCAGTACGGCCTGCTGGCCGCGCGCCTGGTGCAGGGCCTCTCGCTCGGCGGCGAGTATGGCGCCAGCGCCACCTACATGTCGGAGATGGCCGGCAAGACCCACCGGGGGTTCTGGTCGTCCTTCCAGTACACCACCCTGATCGGCGGCCAGGTCACCGCGCTCCTGGTTCTGGTGGTGCTGCAGAACACGCTCTCGCCGCAGGACCTGAACGCCTGGGGCTGGCGCATCCCCTTCGCCATCGGCGGCCTGCTGGCGATCGTGGTCTTCTGGATGCAGACGCGGCTGGAGGAGACCAGCGCCTTCCTCACCGAGACCACAGCGGCCACCGAGCGCGGCCGCACCGGGACGCTGGTGCGCGAGCATCCGCGCGAAGTGGCGATCATCATGGTGCTGACCGCCGCCGGCTCGCTCAGCTTCTATGCCTACACCACCTACATGCAGAAATTCCTGGTCAACACCGCTGGCTTCTCCAAGGCGACCGGGACCTCGATCATGGCCGGCGTGCTGGTGCTCTACATGCTGATCCAGCCGCTGGTCGGCTGGCTGTCCGACAAGGTGGGGCGCAAGACCACCATGGCCGTCGGCCTGGCGGCGGGCGGTTTCGCGACCTATCCGGTGATGACCGCGATCAGCCACGCCCATGCCGCGGCCGCCGCCTTCGGCCTGATCATGATCCTGGTGCTCTGCCACTCGGGCTACGCGGCGGTGAACGCGGTGGTGAAGGCCGAGCTGTTCCCCGCCCGGGTGCGCGCGCTCGGCGTCTCGCTGCCCTACGCTCTGGCCAATGTGCTGTTCGGCGGGACGGCGGAATATGTCGCCGAGTGGCTGAAGAAGAGCCACGTGGAGAGCCGGTTCTACATCTACGTCGGCGTGGTCATGCTGGCCGGCGCGGTGGTGGCGGCGCGGCTACGCAACACCAACGTCACGAGCCTGATCGAACATGATTGAACTCGACCCCCTGAACATCGCCGCCTTCGCGCTGTTCGCGGTGTGCTGGCTGTTCTATCAGCCGCTGCTCGCCCTGCTGGGCCAGCGCGGCGGGGCGGTGATCAACGCCGACCTGACCGTCCTGCGCGTCGCCTGGATGCGCAACATGGCCAGGCGAGAGAACCGTCTGATGGACGGCCAGCTGCTGGGCCAGACGCTCAGCTCATCGTCGTTCTTCGCGTCCTCCAACCTGCTGCTGATCGCCGCCTCCTCCGGCGCCCTGTTCGGCGGCCAGGCGTACCAACACGTCTCGAGCCTGGGCGTGGTGCAGACCTCCTCGCGGTTGCTGTTCGAGGGTCAGTTGGCCCTGGTCGTGATCACCCTGGCGCGCGGCCTGCTCGACTTCATCTGGGCGATCCGCCAACTGAACTATGCGCTCGCCGCGGTCGGCGCGACGCCGCCGCACGTGGATGAAGAGACCAGCCGCGCGTTCGGCGAGCTGGTCGGCCGCCTGTTGAACCCGGCGCTCAGCTCGTTCAGCAGCGGGGTGCGCGGCTACTATTTCGCGCTCGCCGCGGCCGCCTGGCTGTTCGGGCCGATCCCGTTCATCGGCGCGACGCTGGGCGCCATGGCGCTGATGGTCTGGCGCCAACGCAGCTCGCCGGCCGCCGCCGCCATCGCCCAATTGCGCCGCCTGGTCGAAAACTACGTCCCGCCCGAGAGCCGCTGAATCTCGCGAGGGCCTGTCGAATGCGCCGGGTTCCGCACGTCTCTCCCGTGACGCGGCCATTCGCGTCGGCCAAGCTGGCGCAACCGAGCAAGGACGAGGACCATGCAATATCTGCTGATCATCTATAGCGACGAGACGTTCCGGGGAGACGAGGCGGCGATGCAGGAGATCACCGCCGCGCATATGCGCCTGGGCGCCGAGCTGCAGGAGAAGGGCGCCATGGTCGGCGGCAACCGCCTGAAGCCCTCGGACACGGCCACCACCATCCGAACCTCGGGCGGGGTCCAGACCCTGCACGACGGCCCCTACGCCGAGACCCGCGAGCAGCTCGCCGGCTACTATCTGGTGGAGGCCGCCGACCTGGACGCGGCGATCGCCTGGGGCAAGAAGATCCCCGGCCCGCCCAACTACGCCATCGAGGTCCGGCCGGTCTGGCCGTTGGGCTGAACGCCAAACACGCGGAGACCTGCGATGAACGCGGAGGCGGTCCTGGCCCAGACGGTGCGCGAGGCGGGCGACCGCATCCGCTCCGCGCTGGCCATCCGCTTCCGCGACCTCGACATGGCCGAGGAAGCCTTCGGCTTCGCGAGCCTCAGGGCGCTCGAGACCTGGGGCCGCGACGGCGCGCCGCGCGACCCCGCCGCCTGGCTCTATGCGGTGGGCCGCCGCCGGGCCTTCGACCTGGGCCGCCGCGCCAAGGTGCGCGCCGAGGCGGTGCATGACGCCCCGGAGCCGACGCCCGACCCGGAGACCATCGCCATGGCGGCCTTCGAGCCGATCCCTGACGAGCGGCTGCGGCTGATCTTCGTCTGCTGCCACCCGGCGCTGGCGCCGGAGGCGCGTATCGCGCTGACGCTTAGGACCCTGTGCGGCCTCTCGGTGGAGCGGATCGCCCGCGCCTGGCTGACCAGCGAGGTCGCCATGCAGCAGCGGCTGACCCGCGCCAAGGGCAAGATCCGCGACGCACGCATCCGCTTCGAGATCCCCGAGCCCGACGCCTGGCCTGAGCGGCTGGACGCGGTGCTGGCCACGCTGGAGATCGCCTACGGCCAGGCCTATGAGGACGCCGCCGGGGCCACCGAGGCCGCCGACCTCGCCGGCGAGACGCTCCGGCTCTCCGGCCTGCTCGTCGACCTGCTGCCCGATGAGCCGGAGGTGCTGGGTCTCGCCGCCCTGATCCGGCTCGCCGAGTCGCGGCGCCCGGCAAGGCTGGATGCGAGCGGGGCCATGATCCCGCTCTCCGAACAGGACGTGGGCCTGTGGGACGCGCGGCTGATCGGCGAGGCGGCCGCCCTGATGCGCCGGGCCGCGAGCCTGGGCCACAGCGGGCCCTATCAGCTGATGGCGGCGATCCACGCGGCCCACGCGGCGCGCCGCGAGACCGGCTTTGTCGCCTGGGGCGATATCGCCACGCTCTACGACTATCTGCTCAGCGTGCGGCCTTCGCCGGTCGCCGAGGTCAACCGCGCCGTGGCGCTGGCCGAGGCGCTCGGCGCCGAGGCGGGCTTAGACGCGCTCGCCGCCATCCAGGGCCCGGCGCGCTTCACCGAATGGCTGCCCTACCAGGCCGCCCGCGCCGGCCTCTGCGCCAAGGCCGGCCGCGCGCAGGAGGCGGCCGAAGCCCTGCGCCGTGCGCTGGCCCTGGATCCCGCGCCGGCCGAGCGGCTGTTCCTGGCCCGTCGCCTGGCCGAACTCAGCGCCTAGCTCTCGGTCTGAGCCGTCCCTTCCGCGCTTCCCTTCTGTGTTGGGGCTTGGAATAAGGCTCTGGCCATGAACGCCGAGCTCAATCTCGCCACCGCCCCGTTCCGCGACGCCCGCTATGCGCCGCGGCGCCTCGACATCGAGCATCGCGCCGGCGGCGAGATGGTGCTGAGCAATCCGACGCCCTACTCCACCCGCTTCCAGACCATGACCGCGGCGCTCGCGCACTGGGCGATGAAGACGCCCAGCCGGGTGTGGCTGGCCGAACGGTCGGGCGAGGGCTGGCGCACGCTCACCTACCGCGAGGCGCACGAGCAGGTGGAGGCGATCGCCGGCGCGCTGGCGGCCATGGGCGTGGTGCGGCTGGAGCCCCTGCTGATCCTGGCCAACAACGGCATCGACCACGCGCTGATCAGCTATGCGGCCATGAGCCAGCGGATGCCGATCGCGCCGGTCTCGCCACAATACGGACTGAGAGGCGCGAACCCGGCGCGGCTGGCCATGGCGTGCCGCGTGCTGAAGCCGGCGTGCATCTATACCGACGACGCCGAGCTGTTCGCCGAGGGCCTGCTGCAGCCGGGGCTGTCCGGCCTGCCGGTGGTGACCTCGAAGAACCCCGGGCCGCGCCATGTCCTCTTCGAGGAGATGCTGAAGGGCCGCCGCGAGGTCGCCAACGCCCGGCCCGCCGACCCGGCGAAGTACCTGCTGACCTCGGGCTCGACGGGCCACCCCAAGGCGGTGATCTGCAGCCATGGCAACATTAGCCTGAACTCGGCCCAGATCGACGCCTGCTTCGACGATCCCGAGCCGCCGGTGATGGTCAATTCCGCGCCCTGGAGCCACAGCCTGGGCGCCAATTCGATCCTGCACATGTCGGTCCACCGGGGCGGCACGCTCTACATCGACCACGGCCAGCCGACCGCGGCGCGGTTCGGCGAGACGGTGCGCAACCTTGGGGACATCTCGCCCACCTATCAGAACATGGTCCCGGCCGGCTGGATGCTGTTCGTCGACGAACTGGAGAAGGATCGGAAGCTCGCGCGGCGGTTCTTCGAGAAGGTGCGCGTGCTGCAATATGGCGGGGCGGCGCTCGGCCAGGCGGTCGCCGACCGCATCCAGGCCGTGGCCGTCCGCACGGTGGGCGAGAAGATCAGCTTCGCCTCCGGCTATGGCGCGACCGAGACCGGGCCCACCGCCTGCAACGTCCACTGGCCCAACGAGGTCATGGGCCTGATCGGCCTGCCGGCGCCGGGAACCTCGGTGCGGCTGGTCCCGACCGCCGGCAAGTTCGATTTCCGGGTCAAGGGGCCGCAGATCACCAAGGGCTACCTTGGCCAGCCGGAACGCTCGGCCCAGGCCTTCGACGACGAGGGGTTCTACATCCTGGGCGACGCGGCGCGGTTCGTGGACCCTAACGATCCGCAGCAAGGCATGATCTTCGACGGCCGGCTCTCGGAGAACTTCAAGCTCGCGTCTGGGACCTTCGTCGGCGTCGGCGACCTGCGCATCGCGGCGATCTCGGCGATCGGCGGGGCGGTGACCGACGCGGTGGTCTGCGGCGAGGGCGAGGCGTCGGTGGGCCTGCTGCTCTATCCCAACCCGCGCCTCTCGCCGCCGGCCATCGCCGACGCCGTGCGCAAGGGCCTGGAGGCCTACAACGCCCAGGCCCGCGGCTCCGGCGGCAAGGTCGCCCGCGCCCTGGTGCTGCCCGACGCGCCCGACGCGCCGAGCGGCGAGATCACCGACAAGGGCTACATCGCCCAGGCGCTCGCCCGCCAGAGGCGCGCCGGCGCCATCCTGCGGCTGTTCGCCGATCCGCCCGCTCCAGATGTGATGGTGTTCTCATGAACGGCGCCGACGCCCTGCTCTCGACCCTGGTGGCCAACGAGGTCACCGCCTGCTTCGCCAACCCCGGCACGAGCGAGATGCAGTTCGTCGCCGCGCTGGACCGCAAGCCCGAAATGCGGCCGGTGCTCTGCCTGTTCGAGGGCGTGGCGACCGGGGCGGCGGACGGCTATGGCCGCATTGCCGACAAGCCCGCCTGCACCCTGCTGCACCTGGGTCCCGGCTACGCCAACGGGGCCGCGAACCTGCACAATGCGCGCCGCGCCTTCACGCCGATCGTCAATGTGATCGGCGACCATGCGACCTATCACCGGCAGTACGACGCGCCGCTGAACTCCGACATCCCGGCGCTCGCCGCGCCCAACTCGGTGTGGGTGAAGTCGGCCGACAGCCCGGACGACGTCGCGGGCCTCGCCGCCGAGGCGGTGGCCGCGAGCTTCGGCCCGCCGGGTGGCCCAGCCAGCCTGATCCTGCCGGCGGACTCCGCCTGGCTGGAGACCGAGACGCAGATCGTGATGGCCCAGAAGCCGGTCCGGCCCGCGCCCTCCGGCGCGGCGATCGACGCGGCGGCCAAGGCTTTGCGGGCCGCCGCCAAGCCGGTGATCCTGCTCGGCGGCCAGGCCTGCCGCGCCGAGGCCCTGGCCCAGGCCGCGCGCCTGCAGGCGGCCGGCGTCACGGTCTATAGCGACACCTTCGTCGCGCGCCAGCCGCGGGGCGCCGGCGCCTTCCAGCCGAAGAAGATGCAGTACTTCGGCGAGATGGCGCTGGCGGAGCTTGAGGGCGTCGACCTGATGGTCTTCGCCGGCACGACCCAGCCGGTGGCGTTCTTCGCCTATCCGAACCGCCCCAGCGTCCTGGTCCCCGAAGGCTGCGCGACCCTGACGCTCGCCGCGCGGGCGGAGGACGCTGTGGCCGGCCTGGCGGCGCTGGCCGACGCCTTGGGCGCGCCCAAGGCCGGGCCCAGCCAGCCGCTGACCCTTCCGGACGCCGCGCCCAGCGGCAAGCAGACGGCCTACACGGTCGGCGCCTCGATCGCCCGGCACATGCCGGAAGGCGCCATCGTCTGCGACGACGCGGTGACCTCGGGCGCCGGCGTCGCCGCGGCGGGCATGACCGCGCGGCCGCACGAGGTGCTGGCGCTGACCGGCGGAGCCATCGGCATCGGCCTGCCGCTGGCGGTCGGCGCCGCGGTCGCGGCCCCCGAGCGCAAGGTGATCTCGCTGAACGGCGATGGGGCGGCGATGTACACCATCCAGGCGCTCTGGACGCTGGCGCGCGAGAACCTCGACGTCACCGTCGTGGTCTTCGCCAACAACAGCTACCGCATCCTCAACATCGAGATGATGCGCACCGGCGCGGGCGAGGCCGGGCCGCAGGCCGCCAAGCTGCTGGGCCTGGGCGAGCCCTCGCTCGACTGGATCCCGCTGGCCAAGGGCCTGGGCCTGCCGGCCGTGCGCTGCACGACCGCCGAAGAATTCGAGGGGGCCTTCGCCGGCGCCATGGCCCAGCGCGGCCCGATGTTCATCGAAGCGGCGATCTAGTCTCCCCTCCCCGTTTCGGGGAGTGACAGGCCGTGAAACGGCCAGGGTGGGGAACTATGGGTCAGGGCGCCGACTCAGCACGCCGGCCCACTGTTCCCCACCCGTCTCGCGTTCGCTCGCCACCCTCCCCAGGCGGGGAGGGAAAGCGCCTAGCCCTTCTTCTTGTTGGTCGGCAGGACGCAGTTGCCGGCGAAGCTGCAGGCGGTCACGTCCTTGGGCGTCTGGGCGTCGGTGAACTGGATCATGTAGCCCGGCAGGCCGTCGGAGCAGGCGACTTCCAGGCGGATCGTGCCATCGGGCGCCTTCAGCGGCTGGCCGGTGGACGACACCACGCATTCCTTCTTGTCGAACTTCTTCAGGTCGTTGGTCAGGCCCGTGTAGTCGACCTTGCCCAGGGTGCACTTGAAGCCGGCGATCAGCGCGTGGCCGCAGTCCAGCACCATGCCCTTGCCGGTGGCTGGGAAGATGCCGATGGCGCCGTTGCCGTCGCCGCAGACCATTTCGACGGTCTCCTTGTCGCCCTGCGCCGGGAAGACGGCGTACTTGGTGACCGCGCAGTTGGAACCCGCGGCCTTGGCGAGCTTGGTGTAGAGACCGGCCTGCTCGGCGGTGGCCGCGCGGGTGTCGGTGAGCGTGCAGCCGCCGCCCGACAGCTTGGCGCAGTCCAGCGTTTCGGCCAGCGTGCCCTTGCTGGTGATCTTGGCGATGAAGCCCTTGCCGCTCTGGCAGGCGAACTCATAGCCGTCGGTGCCGTCGGCCAGCGGGCCGATGTAGCGGCGGTCCTTCACCACACAGGAGGCGTCGGAAAGCTTGGCCAGCCCATCCTCGGCCGCCAGGCGTGCGGCGGCGTCGGTGAACAGGCATTTGGCCGACGCCGAGGTCTCGGTCTGCAGGCAGTTGATGATGGTCGCCGGCTTGGTGGCGTCCAGCGGAACGCTGCCGCTCATGACGAAGTCGTGCCCGTCGGCGCAGGCCACCTCGAACAGGGTGTTGGACGAGGTCTGCCCGATGGCGCGCACCTTGTTGGGCGCGCAGGGCGCGTTGGACTTGGCGGCCAGCGCGTCGATCGCCGGGATCAGGTCGATGTTGGCCGGCAGGATGCAGGGGCTCGTCGGCTTGCTCATGTCGGCGGGGTAGTTGGAGCCGATGCAGCTGAACACCTGGGGCGCGGCGGCGCCGTTGGTCTGGATCAGGAAGCCCAGCGAATTGGGGCCGCAGGCGACCTCGTAGACGGTGGCGCCCAGCGATCCGGTCTTCTTGTCGGGCTGGGTCTTGCCGGCCAGGCGGGCGTCGGAGACCTGGCAGGTCATGCCGGCGGCCGAAACCAGGGCCGGAGCGTCGGCCATGCCTTGCTTGCGCGCCTCGGAACTGACGCTGGGCGCGGCGGCGGCGGCGTGCGCCATCGCGGGCGCCATCACGGCGACGATAAGGGCGGCGAGAAGCCCCAATCTCATTGGCCTCATGACTTCGGTATCTCCCAGACGTTGCTCAGGCGCTTTAGCCCGTTCGGCGCACATAAGCGCCAGATACGTCTCGGGGGTCAAGATGACCGTGCGAAACCGCGAAACTTCAACGCACTTCCAAGGGCTTAGCGAACGGCGTTGGGCATCGGATAATGCAGCCGATGATTGAAACTCAGGCGGCGCGGACCTTCAGGCGCGCACCGGCGACGCCGGTGACCTCGACGCGCGCGCCGGCGTTCAAAGCCTGGGCGTCGTCGGCCTCGGCCGCCCATTCCTTGCCGTCGACGAACACCCGGCCGCTGCGGTCGTGAAAGGCGGTGACGACGCGCCCCTGGTGACCGACCAGGCGGGCGACATTGTCGTTGATGTCGTTGTCGGCGCGGCGCAGCAGCGACTTGGGCAGATAGCGCCGGGCCAGCAGCACCGAGGAGATGGTGAGCAGCGCGAAGACCAGCACGGCCTGGCCGGGGCTCAAGCCGCCGTAGGCCGCGGCGAAGGCCACCACCGCCGCGCAGCCCGCCGGCCACAGCATCCAGCCGGAGCCCGTCAGCACCTCGATGACCAGCAGCACGCCGGCGAGCGCCAGCCAGGCCCAGAGGGGATGGGCGAGATAGAGGCTCATCGGGTCTCCCATGGCTTAGCCTCCCGCCGGCGGGACGGTCGTGCCACCGCGCGTCGCGGGCCGGGCCGAACCGCCACGGTTCGCCTGGCCCGCGGGCGGGACCGGCGGCTGCTCGGACTGGGCGATCTTCACCATCTCGCCGATGCCGGCGATGGAACCGACCAGAGCGGCCATCTCGGCGGGCACGATCACCGTCCGCTGCTGCGGGCTCTCGGCCAGCTTGCCGAAGGCCTCCACATATTTCTGGGCGATGAAGTAGTTGATGGCGTTGACGTCGCCGGCGGCGATGGCGTTGGAGACCATCTCGGTGGCCTTGGCCTCGGCCTGGGCGGAGCGTTCGCGGGCCTCGGCGTCGCGGAAGGCGGCTTCCTTGCGGCCCTCGGCCTGGAGGATCGCCGACTGCTTGGAGCCCTCGGCGCGGGCGATGGCGGCGGCCTTCTCGCCCTCCGCCTCGGTGATCACCGCGCGCCGCTCGCGCTCGGCCTTCATCTGCCGCGCCATGGAATTGGTGATGTCCGGCGGCGGCTGCAGGTCCTTGATCTCGATCCGCGCCACCTTGACGCCCCAGGGGTTGGTGGCCGCGTCGATCACCTCCAACAGGCGCGAGTTGATGTGGTCGCGCTGCGACAGGACCTCGTCCAGCTCCATGTTGCCGACCACGGTCCGCAGGTTGGTCATGGTCAGCTGGGTGATCGCGAAGTGCAGGTTGGTGACCCGGTAGGCGGCGGCCGCGGCGTCCATCACCTGGATGAACACGATGGCGTCGACCTGGACGGTGACGTTGTCCTTGGTGATCACCTCCTGCTGCGGGACCTCGAGCACCTCTTCCATCAGGTTGATCTTCTGGCCGATGCTCTCGACGAACGGCGTCAGGAAGCTGATGCCGGGCTTGAGCGTGCGGGTGTAGCGGCCGAACCGCTCGACGGTGTATTCGCGCCCCTGCGGCACGATCTTGATAGCCCCGAGCGCGACCACCAGGGCCAGCACCACAAACACGCCTGCAACGATGGCGAACGCCATGAAATCCTCCCCGACCTTCGGTCGAGCTTAGTCATCCGCATATGGGAACGCCACGGAAACCGGCCAAGGCCACGCTCGCGCGAGACGGCGAGGTCTGCTAGCCCTCAGCCATGCCGTTTAAGACTCCGGCCCTGCTGGCCTGCGCCCTGCTGATCCCGGTCTCGGCCGCCGCCGCCACGCCGAAGCCGAAGGCCGCTGCGGCGCCCGCGGCCGCTGCGCCCGCCCCGGCCAAGGCCGCCCCCATCCCGTCGCCGGTGGCCAACTTCGACGCGCGCAATCCATCCAGCGTCATGGCGATCTTCAACCTGGCCGGCGGCAAGGCGACCCTGGTGGACAAGGACAGCGAGGCGGTCTTGCTGAACGTCACCTCGGTGGCGGCGAACTTCACCGTGTTCTTCGCCTCCTGCGACGCCCAGGGACGCGCCTGCAAAGCGCTGCAGTTCGACTATCCGGACGACAAGCCGGGCCCGACCTTCGCCCAGATCAACGCCTTCAATCAGACCTCGGCCCTATGCCGCGCCTACGAGGACAAGACCGGCAAGGCGCACGTGGTGCTCTCGACCCTGCTGTTCGCCGACGACCCCTACGAGCACTTCCGCGGTCAGACCCAGGCCTGGTTCGGCTGCATCGACGACTTCCGCCATTTCCTGCGGGACCCCAACGGCTACCTGGCGTCGGCGCCGTAGTCAGTTGGGCGTCGGCTCCGCGTACTTCAGCGGGTCGGTCACCTTCGGCTGGGTCGGGAGCACGTTGCGCGGCAGGGGTTTGTCGGTGTCGGCGGCGTCCAGCAGCATGGTCGCCAGGATCACGGCGGCCTGGCGCAGATCCTCGGGCCTGGCGTGGTCGAAGGTGTCCAGGTTGGTGTGGTGGGTGACCGAGCCGTAGTCCAGCGGGTCCTGGATGAACTGGAACGCCGGCAGGCCCAGCTTGACCATGAACACGTGGTCGGTGGAGCCGGTGGGCTCGGCCACCACCGTCGTCGCGCCCAGGCTCGCGAAGGGCGCCAGCCAATCCTTCAGGATCGGGGCGGCGGCGAAATTGCCCTCAGCATAGACCCCGCGGATCTTGCCGGAGCCATTGTCGAGGTTGAAATAGCCCTGCAGCTCGTTGAAGCCCGGCAGCGGCGTGATCGGGAAGGCGCTGTCCGAGGCGAAATAGGGACCCAGCGTCGCGTACTTCGGATCCACCGGCGGCCGGTGCGCCAGGTACTGGTCCACATAGGCGAAGGAGCCCAGCAGCCCTTCTTCCTCGCCGGCCCAGAGCGCGAAGCGGATGGTCCGCTTGGGCTTCACGTGCAGGGCGGCGAGGATCCGCGCGGCCTCCATCACCACCGCAGAGCCCGCGCCGTTGTCGGTCGCCCCGTCGCCGGCCACCCAGCTGTCCAGGTGCGCGCCGGCCATCACGTAGCCGGCCTTGGGGTCGCTGCCCGAGATCTCGGCGAGCACGTTGTTGGCCTTGGTGTCGCTGTCGTCGAAGTGGACCTTGCTGTCGATCTCCAGCCGCACCTCGCCGACCTTGGCCAGCCTGGCCAGGCGGCGGTAGTCCTGCGAGGCGATCTCGACGCTCGGCAGCTTCGGCGTCTGGCCGACCTGGTAGCCGGAGCCTTCGCCGTGGACCAGGCCGTCATCGCTGCGCGACATGGACGCCGAGGCCACCGCGCCCTCCTCGGCCAGGAAGGAGTCGACCTGACTGCGGAACAGGCGGCGCTCGGCGTTGCGCGTGGAGGCCTCCGGATCGTAGCTCGGCTCTTGATAGACGTTCATCTTGCCGAGGTCGGCGTCGGTCAAACGGCTGAACGGCGCCCGCGTCGCGTCGGCCACCGGCGTCGGCAGGGACGTCAGCACGATCTTGCCCCTGAGCTTGCCGCGCCAGGCGGCGAAGTCGCGGGGCGTGCGCAGCGGCGCCACGATCACCGGCGCGGAGAGCGGCCCGCTGGTGGGCGGCGTCCAGGCGATCGGGATGGCGTGCAGCATCACCGGACGCGGCGCGACCATGCGCACGCTGGAGGATTCGATCCACCAGCCGCGTCCGAACTCAAACGGCTGCAGATGCACGTTGCTGAGGCCCCAGGCCTTGTAGCGGCCTTGCGTCCAGGCCTCGGCCTTGCGCATGGCCGGCGAATTGGTCATCCGCCCGCCGATCTCGTCGGAGAGGTAGGCCAGGGTGTCGGCGACTTCGCCGTGATTGAAGCCCTGGTCGGCGATCTGGTTGATGACCTGCGGCTCGACCGGCGGAGCGGCCAAGGCGGGCGCCGCGACGAGGCCCATCGAGAGGGCCAGCGCGCCCCACTGAAACCGGATCATCTGCCGCCCTCCCCGCCAAATCACCGCGTCAGGGCTAGGGCGAAGCCGCGCGAAAAACAAGCGCGGCCCCCGGTTTCTTGGGCGCAGCAAAAAGGCGCCGCGGGAACCCGCGGCGCCTCTCGCCATCGGATCTAGGGCCTAGAATCTGACCCAAACGCCATCGCGCCAGTAGCCCCGGCCGCGGTGTTCGCGCCAGCGGTAGTGCTCGTCGTGGTTCCACCGCCAGTTGTCGGGGTGCACGACGATGTTCCATTCAGGCTTGTACTCGGGTTGCGGGCCGCGGACGTGCCAGCATTCGTTCTGGGCGTTGCAGACCACGGCCGCCGAGGCGGAGGTGGCCGCGAGGCCCGCGCCGCTCAAGGCAATCGCGGCGGCGAGCGCGCATTTCACAGTCAGTTTCATGGATCGTCTCCGTTACGTCCTGGGGGGCGAAACGACTACGAAGGCTTCGGGTTTCACGCCCGGCTCACGAAATTCGTGCGGTCAGGCGCTCGCCTTGGCCCGCAACGCCGAGACCCGCTCAATGGCGGCTTCCGCCTCGGCCATGATCCGCGCCACGATCTCGCCGGCCGGCAGCACGTCGCGCACCCCGCCCGCCGACTGGCCCATGGCGAAGGCGGACTTGTCGATGTCGAGGTTCTCGATCTGGCCGCCGATGCCACCCATGGCCCCGGCCCGGCTGGAGAGGATGGCCTGCTGTGGGAAGGGCTGGATATCCGCGGCTCGGCTCTCCCAGTCCTCGACCCAGAGGTTCTTCTTCACCCGCATCGGCTTGCCGGAATAGGAGCGGGTGCGGACGGTGTCCTCGTCGGAGGCCTCGACGATCACGTCGCGGTACATCTGACCCGCGTGGGCTTCCTGGCTGGCGATGAACCGCGTCCCCATCCAGACGCCGACCGCGCCGAGGCTCAGCGCGGCCGCCAGGCCTCGGCCGTCATAGAGCCCGCCCGCCGCCACCACCGGGATCTTCACCGCTTCCACCGCCTGGGCCACCAGCGGGAGCGTGCCAACCAGGCCCGTGTGCCCGCCGCCCTCGCCGCCCTGGCAGATCACCGCGTCGCAGCCGGCCTGCTCGGCCTTCACCGCGTGCTTCACCGCCCCGCACACCACCATGACCTTGAGCCCACCCTTCTTGAGCTTCTCCATAATCGGCATCGGCACGCCCAGCCCGGCCACGAAGGACGAGGCGCCCTCCTCGATGATGATCTCGACCGACGCGGTCAGGCTGTCGGGGCTGGCCGCCAGCAGGTCGACGCCGAACGGCTTGTCGGTCAGGGCCTTTACCTTACGCATCTCCTCGCGGATGAAGTCCGGCGAGCGGCCGGCCATGCCCAGCACGCCATAGCCGCCGGCGTTCGACACCGCCGCCACCAGCTCTGCGTAGGAAACGCCGCCCATGCCCGCCAGCATGATCGGGCGCCTCACGCCCAGGAGGTCACAGAGCTTGGTATGAATGGTCATGGGCGCGTTCCTCGATTTTGCGCCACGATGGCGCCGCCGGCGGACGAAGCAAACCTTGACGTGGAGGCAGGCGGGGCGATGGCGGATGAAACGGCGAACCTGGCGACGGCCAGGGCCTATCTGAAGGCGCTGGAAGAGGGCCGACCTGGCGACGCCCAGGCCCTGTTCGACCCGGACATCGTGCAGATCGAGCACCCCAATTCGTTGAAGCCGAACGGGGACCGGCGCACCGCCGCCATGATGGCCGCCGACGGCCAGCGGGGCCTGACGATCCTGCAGCGGCAGACCTATGAGGTCGTGAACGCGATCGCCCAGGGCGACCGGGTCAGCCTGGAGGTCCTCTGGACCGGCGTGCTGGCCATCCCGCTGCGCGACCTCAAGCCCGGCGACGAGATGCGCTGCTTTTCGGGCATCTTCCTCGACTTCAAGGACGGCAGGATCGTCGGCCAGCGCAACTACGACTGTTTCCCGCCGTTCTGAGCGCCGAACGGCTTGCAAGGACGCGGCCGGCGCCCGATCAGAAGCGCCGCCATGACCGAAACCCTTGCCATCCGCATCGACGACCTTTCGGGCGAACCCACGCGTCGCCTGCTTGCCCTGCACCTGGCCGGCATGCAGGCCAACACGCCGCCAGAACATGTCCGCGCGCTGGACCTATCCGGCCTCCAGAAGCCGCAGATCACCGTCTGGACCGCCTGGCGCGGCGAGGCGATCGCCGGGGTCGCCGCGCTCAACCAGTTCGCCGCCGATCAGGGGGAGCTGAAGTCCTTCCGCACCCATCCGGACCATCTGCGCAGCGGCGTCGCCGCGGCCCTGCTGGACCACATCATCGGCGAGGCGCGCACGCGGGGCCTGGCGCGCCTGAGCCTGGAGACCGGCCGGGGCGAGGCCTTCGAACCGGCGCTCGCCCTCTACCGCACCCACGGCTTCACGGACGGCGAAGCCTTCAGCGACTACGACGCCTCGTACTTCAACCAGTTCCTGCACCTCGACCTCTAGGCGTCAGAAGATCGCGTAGCCGCCGTCGATCAGGAAGCTGTCGCCCGTGTGGAAGCGGGACGCGTCCGACGCCAGGTAGACGGCTATACCGCCGAAGTCCTCCGGCTCGCCCCAGCGGCGGAACGGCACGCGTTTGATCACCGCGTCGTTGAACTTGTCGTTCCCCTGCGCGCCCGCGGTCATGTCGGTAGCGATCCAGCCCGGCAGAACGGCGTTGGCGCGCACGCCATAGCGGGCGTGCTCGACCGCGATGGCGCGGATCATCGAGATCACCGCGCCCTTGGTCGAGGCATAGGCCTCATTGCGCGCGGCGCCGTCGATGGCGCTCAGCGAAGAGGTGACGATCAGCGAGCCGCCGGCCTTGTCGCCGCTCCCGGCGCGCTCGACCATGTGCTTGCAGGCCTCGCGGAAGGTGAAGAAGACCCCGTCCAGATTCACCGCCAGCACGCGCCGGTAGGTCTCGGTGGAGAACTCCGAAAACGACGGCGCGCCGCCGCCGACGCCGGCGTTGGCGATGACCGTGTCGACCCGGCCGAATTCGGCCACGGCCTGCGCCATCCCGGCCTTGACCGCGGCCTCGTCGGATACGTCGATCTTGGCCGTCATGACCTTGCGACCGTGCGCCTTGAGGCTGGCCTCGGCCGCGGCGTTCTTTGTGGCGTTGGTGCCCCAGATCACCACGTCGGCGCCGGCCTGGGCCATGGCGTCGGCCATGCCCAGGCCGATGCCGCTATTGCCGCCGGTGACCAGCGCCACCTTCCCCGTCAGGTCGAACGGCTTGTAGGCCATGCCCGGAGCCTCCTTCTCTCGTCTTTCAAACAGGCGTTGGGTGTTCAAAGGCCCGGATCGTCTCCACGCGTCAAGGGGCCCGTAAACAGCGCCGTCAAGCGGGCGGCAGCGTAACCTTTGACCGCCGCATGCGAATGGAAGGCGGGGTGTCCGTGCGCGACGCCGCATTCTCCGGAGACCGTGATGAAGCTGACCGCCGCCTTCGTCCTTGCCATGACCCTAGTGGCGCCGCTGGCCGCCGCCGCCGCGGCTTGGGACGTGGGTCCGCCCGTGGGCGAAAAGGTCCCGGCGATCCACGCCACCGACCTGAAGGGCGCGCCGGTCGGGCTTAAGGACCTTTCCGGAAAGAACGGCGTGGTGCTGATCTTCTTCCGCTCGGCGAAATGGTGCCCCTATTGCCAGAAGCAGTTGATGGACATGAAGGACGCGCCCGGCCCTCTGGCCCAGCGCGGCTACAAGCTGGCGGCCCTCAGCTACGATCCGACCGACGTGCTGGACGGCTTCACCGAGAAGCGCGGCATCACCTACCCGCTGCTCTCCGACCTGGGGTCGGTGACCATCGACCGCTGGAAGCTGCGCGACGTCCGCTACAAGCCCGACAGTTTCGCCTGGGGCGTGCCCTACGCCTCCATCTATGTGATCTCGCCCAAGGGCGTGCTGCAGGCCAAGCTCGCCGAGGAGGACTACAAGGTCCGCCCGGAGCTCAGTGTCCTGCTGGCCACGATCGACGGCCTTCCGCAGAAGCGCTGAGGGCGGGCGCCGATCAGTTGGCCGTCCAGCCGCCGTCGACGCTGAGCGCGGCGCCGGTCGCCGAGGCGCCGACGTCCGACACCAGATAGAGCAGCATGCCGGCCAGGTGGCTGTAGTCCACGAAGGTCTTGTTGGGCTGGGCCGCCAGGATCACGTCCTCGATCACCCGCTCCTCCGGGATGCCGCGGGTCTTGGCTTGATCGACCACCTGGGCCTCGATCAGCGGCGTGCGGACGTAGCCCGGGCAGATGGCGTTGACCGTGATGCCGGTGCGGGCGAGCTCGACCGCGCAGGACTTGGTGAAGCCGACGACGCCGAACTTGGCGGCGCAATAGGGCGCCTTGAACGCCGAGGCGACCAGGCCGTGGGCGGAAGCGATGTTGACGATCCGTCCGCGGCCCTGGCCCTTCATGATCGGGATCGCCGCCTTGGTGGCGTGGAAGGTCGACGACAGGATCACCGCGATCAGCGCGTCCCACTTTTCCTCAGGATATTCGTCGACCGGGGCGACGTGCTGGATGCCGGCGTTGTTCACCAGGATGTCCAGGCGGCCGAACTCCTTGTGCGCATAAGCGATCAGGTCGCGGATCTCGGCCGGCTTGGTCATGTCGGCGCCGTGGTAGCGCACCGCCGCATTGGTCTTCTGCTGGATCGCCAGCCGGTCGGCCTCGATCTTCGCCGGATCGCCAAAGCCGTTCAGGATGACATTGACGCCCTGTTCGGCGAGCGCGGTCGCCAGCGCCTGGCCGATGCCGGAGGTGGAGCCGGTGATCACGGCCACCTGGCCCTCAAGCTTATAGTCCACGGCCATGGTCAGGCCTCCTCTTTCAGCCGGGCTTTCGCGGCGGCGCGGGTTTGGGCCCGAATCTGGGCGATGGGCGGCGGCTGCGGCCGGGCGAAGGTGAATTCCTCGTCGCTGGAGAGCGAGGGCTGGAACCGGTAGCCGTCCAGGTCGAAGGCCTTCAGGTCGGCGGCGCGTTCGAGGCGGTTGTCGATGGCGAAGCGGGCCATGGCGCCGCGGGCCCGCTTGGCGAAGAAGGACATGATGCGGGCCTCGCCGTCCTTCTCTTCCAGGAACCGGCAGCTGACCACCGGGGCCTTCAGGGCCGCGCGGTCGACGGCGCCGAAATATTCCTGGCTGGCGCAGTTCACGACCGTGCGCTCCTTGTGGCCGACCAGCGCCGCGTCGAGCGTCTGCGAGACCTTGGGACCCCAGAAATCGTAGAGGCTCATGCCCCGCCTGGTCTTGATCCGCACGCCCATCTCCAGGCGGTAGGGCTGGATGGCGTCGAGCGGCCGCAGCACGCCATAGAGCCCCGACAGGATGCGGACGTTCGCCTGCGCCCAGCTGAGCGCCTTCTTGTCCAGCTCGCGGGCGCGCAGGCCCAGATAGACGTCGCCGTTGAAGGCGAAGGCCGCTTGCAGGCCGTCCTCGCTGTCGGGATCGAAGGCCTGGAACCGCTCGCGGTTCAGCTTCGCCAGCTCATCGGAGATATCCATCATCCGCTTCAGGTCGCTGGCCCTAAGCTTTTTGGCCGCCTTGGCGAGTTCGGCGGTGTCGGCGGTCAACTGCGGCGCGGTCAGCGGCGCGGCGGCCGGTGCGGCGGTGAAGTCGAGCGATTTGGCGGGAGACAGCACGATGAGCATCGAGCGATGCTTTGCCGCGTCTCGCGGGGCAAGCCAAGACCTTACGAGGCTTGAGGGCCGGGCGGTTGTGAGCCATCACAGACCCATGCTGTTTCGCCGCGCCGCCTGGACGCCATTCATCGGTCTCGTGGCGGCGCTGGCGGTCGGCGGCGGGGCGCGCGCCGGCACGCTCGGCGCCTGCGTCTGGGCCAAGCTCTCGCCGGCCGAGCAGACGCGGGTCCTCGCCGCCTATCAGGGCGATATGGCCGCCGGCGCCGCGGCGCTGGAGCGGCTCAGCCGCAAGCTGCAGCCCGCGGCCGCAACCTGCGCCAAGCGCGCTGACGTCTCGGCGGATTGGGTGCAGACCATCGCCGGATCCGAGGCCGTGCAGACCTATGCCGCCGAGGCGCTGGCGGTCAGACGGCTTGACCGGGGCAAGCTCGACGCCGCCTGGGCCGCGGCGCCGCCCGACGTGGCGGCCTGCGTGCGCGCCAACGGGCGGCTGGCGTTCTTCTCCAACGGCCTGGGCTGCAGCAATCCGACCGCCTCGGCCTGGCTGCTGAAACGGCTCGGCCTGGATCAGAACCAGCAGCCGGCGGCGCGCCAGGCGCTCTACTATTTCAACGCCAAGGCGATCGGCGAGTGGGGCGACAGGCTGGTGGCCGATCTGGCCAACCGGCCCAAGGGCTAGAACAGCACCCGTGGGTTCATGATCCGCAAGGGGTCGAGCGCCCTGCGAATGGCCTCCAGCGCCTCGATCTCCACCGGCGACTTATAGCGCCTGGCTTCTTCGGTTTTCATCGAGCCCAGGCCGTGTTCGGCGCTGATCGAGCCGCCCATGGAGGCCACGATGTCGTGGACGATGCGGCTGCCTTCGTCGCGCCGCGCGGCATGCGGGGCATCTGGGGCGCCGTCGCCGCGCAGGACGTCGTAGTGGATGTTGCCGTCGCCCATGTGGCCGAAGGCGGCGATGCGGCAACCGGGGACGAAGGCGCGCATGGCGGCGTCCGCCTCGCTGAGGAAATCGGCGACGCGGCTGACCGGCACCGAGACGTCGTGCTTCCAGGTGGCGCCCTCGGGCTTCTGGGCCGGCGACTGGTTCTCGCGGATCGCCCAGAGCGCCTTGGCCTGGGTGTCGGTCTGGGCGACCACGGCGTCGCGGATCAGGCCCGCCTCCAGGCCGGCGCCAAGGAACCGCTCCATCGAAGCCTCAGCGGAACCCGGCTCGCCGGACGAGAACTCGGCCAGCACGTACCAGGGATGGGCCTCGCTCAGCGGATCGCGCGTGCCGGCGATGTTCTTCAGCGCGAACTCGACACCCAGCCGGCCCATCAGTTCGAAGGCCTCGACCGCGCCGCCGGTCTCGTCCTTGGCGCGGACCAGCAGTTTCAGCGCCGCGTCCGGGCTCTCGACCCCGATCATGGCGACGGCGCGCGACGCCATCACCGGGAACAGCTTCAGCGCCGCGGCGGTGACGACGCCCAGCGTGCCCTCGGCGCCGATCAGGAGCTGCTTCAGGTCATAGCCGGTGTTGTCCTTGCGCAGGCGCTTGAGGCCGTTCCATATCTCGCCATTGGGCAGCACCCCCTCCAGGCCCAGCACCAGATTGCGGGTCATGCCGTAGCGCAGCACCTGGGTGCCGCCGGCGTTGGTGGAGACGACCCCGCCCACCGTCGCCGAACCCTCCGAGGCCAGGCCCAGCGGGAAGCGGCGGCGCATGTCGGCCGCAGCCTCGTGCACGGCGGAGAGCGTCACCCCGGCCTCGGCCACCAGCACGTCATCGAACGCGTCGGTCTCGCGGATCGCGCGCATCCGTTCGGTGGAGAGCAGGACCTCGCCCTGCGGGATCTGACCGCCGACCAGGCCGGTGTTGCCGCCCTGGGTGGTGATCGGCGTGGCGGATTCCCGGCAAATGCCGACGATGGCGGCCACGTCGGCCGTGGTCTTCGGCAGCGCCAGGAACGGCGTCTCGCCGCTCCAGCGGTCGCGCCATTCCAGCAGCTTGGGCGCCAGCCGCTCGGGGTCCTGGCTCCAGCCGCCCTCGCCCAGCACGGCCTTCAGGCGGGAGAGCACATCGGCGGGAACGGGCGCGGTCATGGGGCCAATGTAGCGCCGAGCGCCTAGCCGACAAACCCCGCCGCACGCCTAAGCCGGTCGTTGATGGCCTCGCCGAGGCCGATGTCCGGGATCGGGGCGACGGCGATACCGGTGGCGCCGTCGGCAAGATCGGCGGCGCGGAGATAGGCGAAGAGGTTGGCGGCGGCCTCGGCGAGGTCGCCATCGGGGCTGAGGTTCAGGCTTCCCGCGCCGCCCCGGCCAAAGCCCAGCCAGACCTCGCCGGCCCGGGGTTCTTCGACATTGAGCCGCAGCGGCAGGTTCGGGGCGTAGTGACGGGCGAGCCGGCCGGGCGAGCGCCGGGCGTCGGCGTCGGCTTCGGAGAGTGGCCCGATCAGGGCCTCGATCTCCGCGCGGGTGACGGCGCCGGGCCTGAGCAGGCGTGGTTCGTCGAGCAGCGCCACCACCGTCGACTCCAGGCCGATCCGGCAGGGTCCGCCGTCGAGCGCGGCCGCCGCCGAAGCGCCGGTCTCCGCCACCGCGTCGGCGAGGGTCGTGGGGCTGGGCCGGCCGGAGCGGTTGGCCGAGGGCGCCACCAGCGGGCCTCCGAAGGCCTGCAGCAGCGCCTGGGCGATGGGATGGGCAGGGCTGCGGACCGCCACCGTGTCCAAGCCCGCACGCGCCAGGTCGCACACCGCCGCCTCATCGCCGATCGGCAGCACCAGGGTCAGCGGCCCGGGCCAGAACGCCGCCGCCAGCCGCTCGGCGCGCTCGTCGAAGACCGCGATCCGCCGCGCCACGGCGACGTCGGCCACATGCGCGATCAGCGGATTGAAGGCCGGCCGGCCCTTGGCCTCGTAGACCTTGGCGACGGCCCGCGCATCGCCCGCGTCCGCCGCCAGGCCATAGACCGTCTCGGTGGGCAGGATGACTAGGCCGCCGGCCCGGAGCGCGGCGGCGGCGTCTTCGATGTCGGCGGTCTTGTCCACGGCGGCTGGTTACACCGCCGGGGCCACGCCTCCTACCTCGGCTTGCGGAACTTGTAGATGAACTGGTCGGTGTGGCCGCGGATCGCCTTGTCGAACACCACCTTCTTCAGGTCGTCGGCGGGGTTCTTCAGCGCCTTGCTCTCGCCCTCGAACTTGAAGCCGGCTTCCTCGACCTCCTTCCTGACGATGGCCGGGTCGATCCGGTGCAGGGTGTCGGTGTCCCGCAGGCCCGAGCCCGCCTCGGCGGTGTGGTCGACCACCAAGAAGACGCCGCCGGGTTTGAGGGCGTTGTAGACCTGTTTCGAGAAGGCCACCGGGTCCAGCTTGCCCATGAACTTGTCCGGATAGTCGTGATAATTCTGGACCGTGAACACCAGGTCCACCGGCTCGGGGGTGCTGAACGCCGCGCCCGGCTGCAGGATCACCGAGGTGTTGGGATAGCCGGTGCGCGCCAGGCCCTGGTTCTTGACCGGGTCGGGCTGGGCCTCCTTGGCGTACTCGTTCGGCCAGATCATGAAGACGTGGCCCTTGGGCCCGACGATCTTCGAGAACACCTTGGTGAAGTAGCCGGAGCCCGGGATCAGGTCGACCACCTTGTCTCCCGGCTTGACGCCGGAGAAGGCCACGACTTCGGCGATGTGGCGGCGCGCGTCATCGACGGTATCGTCGGCGCGGCCCTTGTCGGCCACCGCAGCGGTGACGTAGGCGGGAATGGCCGGCGCCGCGGCCGCGGAGACCGTGACAAGACCGGCCACGGCGCAGGCGGCCAGGAACAGGTTTTTCATGGGACGTCCCAGGTTGTTGCGAAGCTTGCGGCAAGCTCCGGCTGACCCGTCCGCCTGTCAATCGGCCAAGCCTACCGCTTGTCGCTTACAGCATTCACTTGGACGCGGATCGCGACCTTCGCCGGCACCTGGTCGGTGGCGGTGAACTCGCCCTGGCCGACGCCGAACAGGGTGCGGTCGAGGCTGGTCTCGCCGCTCATCTGCGCCTTGTCGCCGACGATCTTCAGCTTGAACGGCAGGTCGACGGGCTTCTTGACGCCGCGCATCTCCAGCGCGCCGTGGGCCACATAGGCGCCCTCACCCGTCTTCTCGAACTTCGTGGCGGTGAAGACGGCCTTGGGATGGGTCGCGGCGTCGAACCAGTCGCCGGAGGGCAAGGAGGCGTCGCGCTGCTCGTCGCCGGTCTTGGCCGAGGTCATGTCGATGGTGACCGTCACCTTGGATTTGTCGAGCGCGTCCGGGCCGAACAGGATGTCGGCCTTCCAGCTGTTGAAGCGGCCCTGCACGGCGTCGCCGCTCCACTTGGTCTCGAAGTTGAGGCTCGAGCCCGGCGCGACCTTCCAGGCCACGGCGCCGGTGGCGGCCGGCGCGGGCGCGGCGGCGGTTGTCGGCGCGGCAGCGCTGGGGGCCGGCGCGGCCGGCGTTTCGGGCAGGAAGGCCTGGGCGGGCGCCGCCTCCGCCGGCGGCGGGCCGCTCGCGGGATGCGGCGGGTTCACCAGTTGGCCGAACGCGAACACACCAAGGACCGCCAGTCCGATCAGCAGGAGCCTGGGGTCCCACCAGCGCCCGGGAACGGCGCCCGGCGCCATGCGCGGCAGGATCGGAACGCTGCGGTCGAAGAACTGATGCTTCAGCGCCCCGCCCACGTGCAGGACGAAGAGCCCGTAGAATCCGAACGCCAAGGCGCTGTGGCCTGTGTGGCCGATGGTGTCCCACATGTGCTTGGCCGGCGCGGCCAGCCCACCGATGCCGGGGATGTTCGGCCAGGGGATCACGCCGTAGAGCAGGGTCGGGATCTGGGTCTTGCTGGCCGAGACCATCAGCCAGCCGGTCAGAGGCATGCCGATCATGATCGCGTAGAAGGCCCAGTGGACGACCTGCGAGGCGACCTTCTCCCAGGCCGCCAGGCCGGCCGGCTCCGGCGGCGGCGGATTGATCAGCCGCCAGCCCAGCCGGATCAGGCTGAGCAGCAGGACCGTGATCCCGATCGACTTGTGCAGCTGCGTCAGAGCGAACGCGGTCGGGCTATGGTCGTCGCCGAACCGCCAGGCGAGGCTCACCTGGGTCACGATGGCCAGCGCGATGATCCAGTGGAGCAGGATCGCGCCGGTGGCGTAGCGGTTGCGGCCAACAGGCGCGAAACGGACGGAGGTCATGCGGGGCCTTCCTGGCTGCAGTCTATTTCTTCTCGAACTCGACCTCGAAGATCACCTCGACGTCGTCGCTGGTGAACTGATTGAGGATCACGCTACTGACTCCGAAATCGGACCTCTTAATCCTGGCCGAGCCGGAAAATCCGAGCCGCGTGCCCAGGGGCGTGATCCCGTGGCCCGCGCCGTCGAAGGTGACGTCCAGCGTCACCGGCTTGGTGACCCCGTGCAAGCTCAGATCCCCGGTGACGGTTCCCTTGCCGTCTTCCCCGCCGGCGAGCGCGGTGGAGACGAAGGTGATGGCCGGGAACTTGTCGGCGTCGAGATAGCCCGCGATCTGCTTGTTGAAGGCCGGATCGTTGGTGTCGACCGACTTCGGATCCACTGTGAACGTGAGCTTGGTCTGCTGCCAGTTGGCCGGGTCGTAGGTGAAGGACCCGTCCAGTCCGTCGAGCCGCAGGGTGTAGTGCGAGAAGCCCATGTGGACGATCTTCACCGTCAGGCTCGCGTGGCGCTTGTCGAGGACATAGGCGCCCGCCGGAACCTTGGCCGGATCGGTGGTCGAGGGATTGGCCAGCGCCGCCCCGCCCCAGGCAAGCGTCGCGGTCAGGGCGAGGACAGCGGTACGGATCATTGGCGAAGCTCCACTTTGCCGGGGCAAGATGGTGGGCGCGGAACCTAGCCGAAAGAGTGGCCGGGCCGATTTACGGCGTATGGGGGCTGATGGGCCCTGACGCTTGCCGGGCCGCCGCCTGCGACCTATCGCTTACGGCGTCAGCGGGAGGGTGATTTGATCCGGATCGGCTTGAGCGTCGCGGCGATTGCGGGGGCCTCATTGCTGGCGGCGGGCGCGGTCCGCGCCGCCGATGCGCCGGCGCCGCCGACGCTCTATCGCCACGCGACCCTGATCGACGGAACCGGCGGGCCGGCGCGGGCGGACATGTCCGTTCTGGTCGAGGGCGAGCGGATCAAGGCGGTGGCGCCGGACGCTGGGCTTGCCGCGCCGCCCGGCGCCACGGTCGTCGACCTCACGGGCAAATACCTCGCGCCCGGCCTGATCGATTCCCACGAGCACCTGGCGACGCCGCCCAACCGCCACGCCGCCGAGGCCAACATGCGCCGCGACCTCTATGGCGGGGTCACCGCCATCCGCGACATGGCCGACGACCTGCGCTCGGTGGGCGAACTGGCCCGCGAGAGCCGCGCCGGCGAGGTCCCGGCGCCGGACATCTACTACGCCGCCCTGATGGCCGGCCCGAGCTTCTTCGTCGACCCGCGCACCCATGCCGCCAACTTCGGGGTCGAGCCCGGCAAGGCGCCCTGGATGCAGTCGATCGACGCCAAGACCGACATCCGCAACGCCGTCACCCTGGCCAAGGGCACCTCGGCGACCGCCATCAAGATCTACGCCAACCTGCCGGGCGATCTGGTGAAGAAGATCGCCGCCGAGGCGCACCGCCAGGGGATGCTGGTCTGGGCTCACACCACCGTCTATCCGGCCACGGCGGCCGAGGTCCTGGCCGCCAGGGTCGACGTGGTCTCCCACGCCTGCGGCCTGGGCCATGCGGTGGCCGGCACGCCGGCGACCTACCAAGCTCGCACGCCGATGGACCCCACGCCGTTCCTGGCCGCCGACAACCCGACGATCGGCCGGCTCTACGAAACGATGAAGGCGCAGGGCACGATCCTCGACGCCACGGTCAGCATCTATGCCGAGCAGGATCGCCAGCGCGCCGCCAATCCGAAGCTGAAACCCGCGCTCTGCAGCGGCGCCATGGCCGCGGCGCTGACCCGCCAGGCCTGGCGCGCGGGGGCGCCGATCACCACCGGCACCGACTGGCAGGCGCCCTGGGACGATCCGTGGCCGACCGTCAGCCATGAGTTCGCGGCGCTGGCCAGGCTCGGCATGTCGCCCGGCGAGATCCTGCATTCCGCCACCGAGGTCGGCGCCCGCGCCGCCGGCCAGGCCGCCGACATGGGGACGGTCGCGCCCGGCAAGCTGGCGAACCTGATCGTGCTGACCCGCGATCCGACGGCCGACATCGAGAACCTGAAGAGCCTGGAGCTCACCATCAAGCGCGGCCGGGCCTATCCCCGCAGCGCCTTCAAGCCGCTCGCCAAGGGCGATATCGAGGACGACGAATGACGCTCTCCCGCCGCACCGCGCTCGCCCTGGGCGCCGCCGCCCTCGCGAGCCCCGCCCTCGCCGCGTCCGCCGACCCCATCGCCGGATGGACGGTGATCAATGCGCTGGGCGGCCTGAACGACCCCAACCATCCGGACGCCAAGGGGGTGACGCCGCGCATGCTGGCCGACGCGCACGCTTCGGGCCAGACGGCGGTGAACATCACGCTCCCCTACGTTTTCGGTCCGGGCGATCCCTACCAGGAGACCCTGAAAGGCATCGCACAGGGCGACGCCGACATCGCCGCCCATCCGAAGGATCTGCTGAAGATTCTGACCGTCGCCGACATCGCCCGCGCCAAGGCGGAAAAGAAGATCGGCCTGATCTGGGGCTTCCAGAACTGCGCCATGGTGGGCCAGGACGCCCACCGCGTGGACCAGTTCGCCAAGGCCGGCGTCAGGGTCTTCCAGCTGACCTACAACAACGAAAACCAGCTCGGCGGCGGGTCGATGGCCGACGAGCACCTGGGGCTGACGCCGTTCGGCCGCGAGGTCGTGGACCGCATCAACGCCAACCGTTGCATGGTCGACCTTTCCCATTCCGGACGGCAGATCTGCCTGGACGCGGCGCGGACCTCGAAACAGCCGATCTCGATCAACCACACCGGCTGCCGCGCGCTGACCGACCTGCCGCGCAACAAGACCGACGAGGAGCTGCGGCTGGTGGCCGACAAGGGCGGCTTCGTCGGCATCTATTTCATGCCGTTCCTGAACCTGTCGGGCCACGCCAGCGCCGCCGACGTGGTGGCACATATCGAGCATGCGCTGAAGGTCTGCGGCGAGGACCATGTCGGCATCGGCACCGACGGCGGCACGACCCAGATCGACGACCTGGAGGCCTACAAGGCGGCGCTGACCAAGGAGCATGAGGACCGGGTCAAGGCCGGCATCTCGGCGCCCGGCGAGCGGGCCGACACCCACCCGTTCGTCGACGACCTGCGGGGCCCCGACCAGTTCCGCAAGCTGGCCCGGCTGCTTGGCCAGCGCGGCCACAAGCCGGCGCGCATCGAGAAGATCCTCGGCGGCAACTTCGTCCGCTACGCCCGCGACATCTGGGGCGCTTCGGCCTAAGAGACGCGTCGATCTGATCGGAGAGCCGTCCATGACCTTCCGCGCGCCCGTCCGGGACCTCGCCTTCGCGCTTTCGGCCGTCGGCCATGACGCCCTGATCGCCCGCGCCTATCCTGATCTCGACGCGGAGACGGTGGCCGCCGTGCTGGAGGCCGCGGGCGCCTTCACCGCCGACGTCCTGGCCCCGCTCAACCGCAAGGGGGACACCGAGGGCGCGCGCTACGAGAACGGAACAGTCACCGCCGCTCCGGGCTTCGCCGACGCCTACGCTCAGTTCGTCGAGGGCGGCTGGAACTCGCTTTCCGCCGATCCCGAGCACGGCGGCCAGGGCCTCTCCAAGGCCATGGAACTGGCCGTCTTCGAGATGGTCCACGCCGCCAACATGGCGTTTGGCCTCTGCCCCATGCTGACCCAGGGCGCGATCGAGGCGCTGGACCTGCACGGGACCGAACGCCAGAAGCGCCTCGTGCTGCCGAAGCTGGTCAGCGGCGAATGGACCGGCGCCATGTGCCTGACCGAGCCGCAGGCCGGCTCCGATCTCGCCGCCCTGACCTCGATCGCCCGGCCGGACGGCAAGGGCGGCTGGCTCCTGTCCGGCCAGAAGATCTTCATCACCTGGGGCGACCACGACGCGGCCGAGAACATCTGCCACCTGATCATCGCCCGCACCCCCGACGCGCCGCCCGGGGTGAAGGGCATCAGCCTGTTCCTGGCCAACAAGTTCGAGGTCAGGGACGACGGCAGTCTCGGCCACCGCAACAGCTTCCGGGCCGGCTCCATCGAGCACAAGCTCGGCATCCACGGCTCGCCCACCTGCGTCATGCTCTATGAGGACGCGCAGGCCGAACTGGTCGGCGAGTTGGGCCAAGGCCTGCCGCATATGTTCGTGATGATGAACGCCGCGCGCCTGCAGGTCGGCGTCCAGGGCGTCGCCATCGCCGAGCGCGCCTTCCAGCAGGCGCTGGCCTTCGCTCAGGAGCGCAAGCAGGGCCGCACGGTCTGGGAGGCGGACGGGACGATCTACGGCCATCCGGACGTGCGCCGGATGCTGATGCTGATGAAGGCCAGGATAGAGGCCGCCCGCGCCATCTGCCTGACCACCGGCGTGCTCTCCGACCTCGCCAAGCTCGCCGACAGCGAGGAGGAGCGCGCCGCGGCCAAGGCGCGCCAGGAGCTGCTGACCCCCATCGCCAAGGCCTGGTCCACCGACGTCGGCGTGGAGGTGGCGTCGATGGGCGTGCAGGTGCACGGCGGCATGGGCTTCATCGAGGAGACCGGGGCGGCCCAGCACTACCGCGACGCCCGCATCGCCCCGATCTACGAGGGCACCAACGGCATCCAGGCCATCGACCTGGTCGGCCGCAAGGTGCGTATGGCCGACGGCGCGGTGATGCGGAGCCTCTGCGCCGAGCTGGCGCTGACCGCCGAAAGCCTCACGGAAGTCCCCGACCTCGCGGTCGTGGGCCGCCGCCTGGCCGCCGGCGTCGCGGCCCTGGAGCGGGCCACCGACTGGGTGCTGGCCAACGGCGGGCCGGCCAGCCTCGCCGCCGCCACGCCGTACCTGAAGCTGGCCGGCGACGTGATCGGCGGGGCCATGCTGGGCCGCCAGGCGCTCGCCGCCGCCGGCTCGGATGACCCCTGGCTGAAGGGCAAGGCCGCCCTCGCGCGGGTCTTCGCCGGCCAGGTGCTGACCCAGGCGCCGGGAATCGCCGACGGCCTGATGGACGGGGGGGACGACCTGGAGGCCACGACCGCGGCGGCGCTGGCGCCCACCTAGACCCACGTAGATTCACGTAGTGGATTCTCCGAAGATTCACATTTGACGGCCATCCTCGCCGGCGGGTGAGGGGCAGATGAAGAAGCCGGTCTGGGAATTCGCGCGGGCGCGCGCCGCCGGTGAGGCGGCCGACGAAGGGGTCAGCCTCTATCACCTGACCCTGCACGGGATGTCCCATCCGCTCAGCTTCTTCGCGACGTTCAACGCGGTCGCGGGGGTCGGGCTGGCGCTGCTGGGCCATCCCCTGACCGGCCTGGCCGCCTTTGTCGGCTATTGCGCCATCGACGCGGTCAACCAGCACTTCATCCGCCGCTGGCTGGCGGTCGCGGCTGGGGCCGACGAGGTCCGCGGGTTCCGCAAACTGGCGGTGCTGAGCGCGCTGCGCATTTCAGGCTATCTGGTCCCGACCACCCTCATCGCCATGAGCGGCCATCTGGGCGACGTCCTGTTCTTCAGCCTGCAGGCCTGCACCCTGCTGGCGGTGGCGATCTCCACCGGCACCCTGTCGCGCCGGGTGTTCTGGGGGTTCGCGATCCCGGTTTTCGTGGCCATCGCCGTGCTGGCGGTCAGCTCGCTCAGCCCGATCCACGCCGCCGCCGTGCTGCTGAACCTGACAATCCTCGTCGTCCTCGTCGCGCTGATGGCCGAGAGCACCTTCCGCACGATCCGCGTGCTGCACGACGCCTTCAACGACAACGTCGCCCTGATCCCGGAGCTGGAAAAGGCCCGCGACCAGGCGCTGGCCGAACGCGCCGCGGCCAACGACGCGCGCGAGGAGGCCCGCCAGGCGAGCCGCGCCAAGGCCAACTTCCTGGCGACCATGAGCCACGAGATCCGCACCCCGATGAACGGCGTGCTGGGCATGGCGCAACTGCTGCAGCGCGACGAGACCGACGCCGGCCAGAAGGCGCGGCTGGAAGTGCTGATAGACAGCGGCGAATATCTGCTGGGCATCCTCAACGACATCCTCGACGTCTCCAAGATCGACGCCGGGCGGCTCGACATCGTGCCCGCCGCCGAGGACATGAGCCTGCTCCTGGAACGGCTGGTGAGCTTCTGGGGCCCGCGCGCCGACGAGAAGGGCGTGGCGCTGATCCTCGACATCAAGCCCAGCGCCCCGGCCTTCGCCCTGGTGGATGCGCTGCGCCTGCGCCAGGTGCTGTTCAACCTGGTCGGCAACGCCCTGAAGTTCACCGATCAGGGCTCGGTCACGGTGACCGCGCAGGCGACCCCCAACGGCGAGGGCGCGACTCTGCTGCACATCGCGGTCGCCGACACCGGCATGGGGATCGCGCCGGACCTGCTGCCGCAGCTCTTCACGCGCTTCACCCAGGGCGACGAGACCGAGGTGCGCCGGTTCGGCGGCACGGGTCTTGGGCTTTCCATCGCCAAGCAGCTCGTCGAGCTGATGGGCGGGCGGATCTGGGCGGAGAGCGAGGTGGGCCAAGGCTCGGCCTTCCACATCAAACTGCCGCTGGCGCTGGCCGCCGGCCCGGCCCGGCCCAAGGCCGTCAGCCGCGGCGATGAGCCCGTCCCGGCCGCCACCGCCCTGCAGATCCTGGCGGTGGACGACAACGCCGTGAACCTGCTGGTCCTCGACCAGTTGCTCTCCAGCTTCGGCCACGAGGTCGCCAAGGCGGCGAGCGGCGCCGAGGCGCTGGAGCTGATGGGCGAGCGCCCCTTCGACCTGGTGCTGCTGGACATCCAGATGCCCGGCATGACCGGCGTCGAGGTGCTGCAGCAGCTGCGCGGCGCCGACGGCCCCAACCGGACCGCGCCCGTGGTGGCGCTCACCGCCGACGTGACCTCAGGCGGCCGCCAGCGCTACCTCGACCTCGGCTTCACCGAGCACAGCCCCAAGCCGATCCAGATCGAGGCGCTGATGGAATCGATCACCCGCGCCATGGCCGCCTCCCCCGAGGCCCGCAAGGCGGTCGCAGCAGCTTGAATTCACGATCCTCCTCCCCTTGTGGGCGGAGGAACATTTGAGCCTAGGCCGCCTGCAGCGACGGAATATCGTGCAGGGCCAGGTCGAGGCCCTTGCCCATCAGGTCGATGAAGTTGTCGCGGAAGAACGCGCGGCGGGCCTGATCGGAGACCCCCTGCAGGCTGTCGTTGAACCGCTTCAACGGATTGCGCCCGCCTTCCACGTGCGGGAAGTCCGAGGAGAACAGGCACATCTCCTCGCCCGAATTCTCGATGATCCAGCGGGCGTTCTCGTGCGGATAGGGCGTGGCGCGGAACTGGCGGCGCAGGATCTCGCTGGGCCTGCCTGAGAGCTTCTGCAGCCGCTCCTCCTTGCCGAAGGCCGCGGTCCCGGAATCCAGGAACTGCATCAGGCTCGGCAGCCATGAGGCGCCCAGCTCGATCGCGCCCCACTTCAGCCGCGGGAAGCGGTCGAAGACCCCGTCGATGACCAGGGCCGACAGCGTCTGCCAGATCGACAGCGGAATGGTCATGAAGGTCAGCGAGGTGAAGTTCTCGTCGCCGCCGTGGAAATCCTTCACGTAGGGCAGGCCGTTCTCCAGATAGGCCTTGGCCATCTTCTCCTCGCCGCCCACGTGGAACAGGATCGGCAGGCCGGCCTCCTGCGCCAGCGCCCACAGCGGGTCGAGCTCGACGTGGCTGGGCGAGAAGCCCGGCGGATGGCGGGACGCGATCACCAGCGCCTTGGCGCCCATCTCGATCGCCTCGCGGGCGATCTGCGGCGCCTTCTGCCGGTCGACGAGCGGCACGTAGCCGGTCGCCAGCAGGCGGCGGTCGACCGAGCAGAACTCGGTCATCATCCGGTTGTGGGCGCGGGCGGTCTCCAGCGCCAGTTCGACCTCGCCCATCTGCTCCAGGCCGAAGTTGGAGAGGCAGGCGGTGGTGAACACCAGCTGGCTCGCGAAGCCGAAGTGGTCGAGCGCCTTGGGTCGGTCGGCCGAGCGGAAGGCGCCCAGGGCCTCGTAATTCTTGCGCAGCAGCAGGTTCGCCTCGTCGCCGGCGCGGAACTCGGGATCGTCCTGCTTGGCCTCGAACTTCGCCGACCATTCCGGCAGCAGCGCCTTGGGGCCGGCCAGCTCGATGAACCGGTCGCGGAATTTCGGGGCGACGTAGGGGTTGAGCGTGCCCGGCAGCTCCATGATGTGGCTGTCGGCGTCGTGGATGGTTTGGCCCTCGACGTATGGCATGCGAAATCCTCCCGAATGAATGACGCCATTTCGCGCCCCGAGACCCTGCGGCGTCAAGCCGAGCTGTTCGCCATGCATTCGTCGCGGGCGGCGCCGGCCCTGATCGGCTGGACGCTCACCTTCGACGGCGTCGGCGGCCGCATCGTCGAGACCGAGGCCTATGACCACGAGGACCCGGCCTCGCACAGCTTCTCCGGCCCCACGGCGCGCAACGCGGTGATGTTCGGCCCGGCGGGCGCGATCTACGTCTACCGCTCCTACGGCATCCACTGGTGCATGAACCTGGTCTGCGCGGGGCCGGCCAGCGCGGTGCTGATCCGCGCGATCGAGCCCACCGAGGGCCTCGACGCGATGATCGCGCGGCGCGGCCTGGAGGATCCGCGGCTCCTGTGCTCGGGCCCGGGCAAGCTCTGTCAGGCGATGGGCGTGACCCATGCCCAGAACGGCGCGCGCATCGACCGGCCGCCCTTCGACCTCGTCCCCGGGCCCCCGGCGCAGGTGGCGGTCGGGCCGCGCATCGGCATCACCAAGGCGGTCGAGGCGCCCTGGCGGTTCGGGGAAAAGGGCTCGCGCTTCGTCAGCAGGCCGTTCCCGAACGCCTAGGCCAGGCGGAAGAACAGCAGGGCGATGTAGGCGGCCATGACCAGGGCGCCGATCGGCGTGACGATCTCGTGGAAGCGCGGCTTGCGGATCAGCGCCGCCAACAGCGAGAAGGTGGCGAAGACGCCGTGGAAGGCCAGGTTCTCCGGCGCGGGCAGGTGGCCATCGAGCACGAAGTCCTTGCTGACGCTGACCGCCAGCAGCAGCAGGAAGGCCAGGTAGAAGGGCCGGCGCTCGCGGTAGTAGTGCGCCTTGAGGTCCACCGGCGCGTCGGCCGGGATATCCGGCAGCACCAGGCCGGCCATCATGTAGAGCAGCGCCATCTGCAGCAGCACCACGCTGAACTGCAGGAAGGTCCAGTCGCGGTGGCGCGCCAGGCCGAAGCTCGACCACCAGTTCTGGGCGGCGATCACCAACAGGAGCGCCGACCAGGTGATCGCCGGCGCGTAGAACCGCACCCGGCCGCGCGCCAGCAGCAGGCCGCGATAGCCCATCAGCACCTGGGTGATCGCCAGCCCCAGGATGATCGAGAGCAGAACCGAGAGGTAGGAAAACGCGTCCACGCCAAACCCCCGACCGCGGAACTCGCCACCCTGTTAGCGGATCGCGAAGGCCCTGGCGATCAGGGCCGGTCGCCGCCGCCCGCCTTGGCCATTGGCCAAATGCCCGCCCCACTTGCCACCTAGGGTTACCCGGCGGAACATCTGGCGGTTGAGTCGGGTTCTCGCCGGTTTCTCTGGGAGTTCGCCATGGCCTCCGTTCAGCAAGGCACCCTGCGCGCCGAGGGCGCGTCGATCTTCTACCGCAGCTGCGGGCGCGGCAGTCCGGTGCTGATCCTGGCGGGCGGCGACAAGGACGCCGACGGCGCCGACCCGCTGCGCGACGCGCTCGCCGAGCACCACCGGGTGATCACCCTGGATCGCCGCGGCCTGTCGCGCAGCCGGCCGGACCCGGGCGCGGCGCCGCCGACCATCGCCACCCACGCCGAAGACGCCCATGTGCTGCTGGCCGCGCTTACCGACGAGCCCGCCTATGTGTTCGGAACCAGCATCGGCGGCCTGATCGGCCTGGAGCTGATCACCCGCCACCCGGAGCAGGTGAAGATGCTGGTGGTCCACGAGGCGCCCACCGGCGAACTGCTGCCCGAGGCCGAGCGTGACGCCCTCAGCGACGCGCAGCAGGCCATGCTGGACGCGTTCCACAACGAGGGGCTCGCGGCCGCGGCGAAGAAGAGCGCCGAACTCGCCGGCATCGACCCGGAGGACCGCGAGCCCGATCTCCCCCCGCCGCCGAAGACCCCCGAGCCCGAGCGGAACATGACCGTCCTGCTGGAGTCCGACGTGCCGCAGGCGATCGCCTACCGGCTGGACGTCCCGCACCTCGATGTCCAGGCGCACAAGATCACGCCGGCGGCCGGAACCTCGACGCGCCGCACCCTGCTGCACAAGTCCGCCGAGGCGCTCGCCGAGATCCTGGAGCGGCCGTTGGTGGAATTCCCGGGCGGGCACACCGGTTGGCTGCTGCGGCCCAGGGCGTTCGCCGCCCAGCTGGTCCAGACCTTCGCCCAGGCCGACCGCCGCGACTGGCGGCTGCGCGACGGCGCGAGCCCGCGGCCTGGCGGGCGCGCCTAGGCCCGGTCAGCGGCGGTTGTCGGCGGCGGCGCGCGCCCGGGCGTTGGACGCCGCCAGCACCGCGTCCGGAATCTCGGCCAGCTGGCTGGGGTCGAGCTTGGGCGGCGGCGCGTCGGGATCGCGGGGAGCCGGCGGCGCGATGCGGGCCGCGGCGATATCGCCAAGCGCCTGCTGGGTGCGCTGGGCCGCCTGCATCACCGCCAGCTGATTGGTCAGCGCAATGTCGCGGTCGCGGGCGGCGCGGGCCTCGGCGGCGCGCCCCGCGTCCTGGGCATAGGTCAGGTCGCGGAAGGGCTGCGCCGCGGCCGGAGCGGCGGCGCTGAACGCCAGCAGGATGAGGAGGCTGCGCATCCCGACAGAACGCCCGGCTTACGCTTTGCGCTCCACCTACTCTTTCCGCTCCACATGGAAGCGGGCCAGTTCGGTCTTCGGCGCGGCCCAGTCCGGGCTGAGCTCGACGGCCTTCTGGTAGTCGAAATAGGCCGACTTCTCGTCGTCCATGCCCTCATAGGCCAGCGCCCGGTTGAAATAGACCTTGGCCGGCTCCTCGACGCCCAGCTGCAGGCCCTTGTTCAGGTCGGTCAGGCTCTCGGCGTAGTGGTGCTGGCCGATCAGCACGGCGCCGCGGTTGACATAGGCCTCGCCCATGTCCGGCCGCACCCGCACGGCTTCGTCGAAGTCCTTGGTGGCGCCCGCCCAGTTCAGGCGGCGCATCTTCAGGACGCCGCGGTTCACCAGCGTGCCGGCGCGGTCGCGGCTGGTCAGCACTTCCATCTCCAGCGCCTTGGTGCAGGTCTCCTCCAGGCGCGCGTCGACCTTGCCGGAGAGCGCGCCCTTGGAGCAGTCCTCCGCCAGCCCGCCGCCGATCACCGTCACCGAGGCGCGCGCCGCCCCGCTCGTCAGCAGACCGCCCGCCAGCAGGGCGACCGCGATCGCCGCCACACCCGCCGCACCCACCGTCAGCCGCTTCATCTGGATCGCTCCCTAAGCTCTCTGCCGCGGGCGAGGCCCGCGTACCGGCGTTCTGGGTGCAAGACTCCTCCTGCAACCGCAGCCTGTCAACGCGAAGCTGACGCCGCGTCAGCCCACACAGGCCGGGAGATCAGGCGGCCACCGTGGCGCGCCGGAAGCGCACGAGCTCGCGGTGCAGGATGTAGATGCCGCTGGCGGCGACGACCAGGGCGCCGGCCAGCGTCGCGGCGTGCGGCAGTTCCCCCCAAACCAGATAGCCCAGCCCCGTCGCCCAGATCAGCTGGGAATAGTCGAAGGGCGCGACGACACCCACCGGCGCCACCCGGATCGCCTCGGTCAGGAAGAGCTGCCCGACCCCGCCGACCAGGCCGCCGGCGATCAGCACCACGAGCGTCATCGGGTCCGGCGTCACCCAGTTGAACAGGGAAACCGCCCCGCCCAGCACCGTGCCGGCCAGGGTGAAGTAGAAGACGATGGTCGGCCCCTTCTCGGTGACCGCGATCTGGCGGATCTGCACCATGGCCAAGGCGGACCCAAGCGCCGCCGTCAGGCCGAAGCCGACGCCGGCGACGTTCATGTGGCCGGGTTCCGGCCGCACCATGATCAGGACGCCGACGAAGCCGACCACCACCGCGCCCCAGCGGTGCCAGCCCACCGGCTCGCGCAGCATCAGCGCCGAGAGCGCGGTCATGAACAGCGGGGCGCAGAAGGTGAAGGCGGTGGCCTCGGTCAAGGCCAGATGCTGCAGGGCCGAGAACGAGCAGGTCATGCCGATCAGCCCGACCACCGAGCGGTGCAGGTGGCCGAGCGGAAGCTTGGTCTTCAGCACCGAGAAGCCGGTGGTGCGGGCGATGTAGGCGAGGATCGGGACGAAGGCGAAGGCGTTCCGGAAGAACACCATCTCGAACACCGGCACGCCCCGGTGGCCCGACCACTTCACCGCCGCCGACAACAGGGCGACGCAGACCATCGCCGCCATCCGATAAGCGATGCCGAGTCCGTTGCGGTGGTGGGCGGCGTGGGTGGGCGCGATCACGCCCCGGCCTATCGGGGAGAGTGACGGCCGGTCAACCGCTCAAGCTCAGCTATTTCCCGTCCACCGAGAAGGCCAGCAGCAGGTTCGACGCCCCGGCGCTGCCGTTGTAGCCGGAGTGCACGAACATCATGCCGCCGGCCACGGTCGGCCCGCCCATGTCCAGCGACCCGCCGGGCGCCGCCTTGATCCCGTTCACCGTGTCCTGCGGCGTGGTGGTGTCCCATTCCCACAGGACCTTGCCGTCGGCGGCGGAATAGGCGCGCAGCCGCCCGTCCTGGGCGCCCGCGAACACCGCGCCCGGCACCGCCGTCACCGCCTGCGAGAAGCTGGGGGAGCAGCGGCCGGAGGGCACGTTGCAGGGCAGGCCCTTGGGCGCGTCTGCGCGCCAGAGCTCCTTGCCGTCGGCGATGTTGAGCGCCACCAGGCCGGGCCGGCCGCGGCCGGGCGGGTCGGCGAGCGCGGCGTAGAAGGTCTTGCCGTCGTTGGCCGGACCCCATTCGACCCCGCCCAGCGCGCTGCCCTGGCCGAGCTTCGGCGTCTGCCACACCGTCTTCCCGGTGGCCGGATCCATTGCGTAGACGATCGAGGACTTGTTGCCGGTGATCACCAGGGACTTGCCGTCCGGCAGGGTCACCAGGTTGGGCGAGGAGCCGAAGTCGAAGTCCGGCCCGCGCGTCCCCAGCGGGCCGTTGACCGTGCCGGACATGAAGTTGTCTTCGGCCAGCACCTGGTTCGCCCAGCGGATCTTGCCGGTCTTCAGGTCCATGGCGAGCACGGCGTCCGACGTCGGGTGCTCGACCTCGGTGTAGCTGTCGCCGGTGGCCACATAGAGCTGGCCGGCCTTGGCGTCGATGGTCGGCGCCGACCAGATGGCGCCGCCCGCCGGCCCGTACATCTGGGTCCCGGCCGGGTTCTTGCGCGTCGCGTGCGGCTTCTCGTCGAGGATCGGCCGGGTCCAGAGGATCTTGCCGTCCGTGGCGCTCACCGCCACCACCGTGCCGATGAAGGTGCAGCAGCTGTAGGCCGCCACATTGCCCTGGCTCTCCTCCGAGGCCGAGAGCGGCACATAGAGCACGCCCTGATAAAGCGCCGGAGAGCCGGTGATCCGGCCCACCTTGTGGTCGCCGACCACGACCTTCCAGAGCTCCTTGCCGGAGGCGGCGTCGAAGGCGTGGACGAACATGCGGTCGTCGCCGAGGTAGAGCGCCCAGCCGCTGGGCGCGGCCTTCAAGGGGCCGATGCTCATGGAGGCGCGCGCGCTGCCGCGCCAGTCGTAGCGCCAGTGGACGCAGCCGGTCTTGGCGTCGAGCGAATAGAGCTTGCCGCTCATCGAGGCCACGAACACCCGGTCGCCGAACACCAGGGGCTCGGTGTTCTTGGTGCCGGGATAGGCGAAGGCCCACTTCACCTTTAGCTTCGGGATATCGGCCGCGGCGAAGCCGGGCTTCGGCTGATAGCGGCTGTTGGCGACGTCGCGGCCCCAGCCGTTCCACTGCGGCCCGTTCGGCTGCAGCGGGCCGTTCGCCTTGCAGAGGTTCGCATCGGCGACCGGCGGCGCGTTGGGCACCGGCGACTTGCCGGTGATGAAGCGCGTCACGCCATAGAGCTCGGCCTCGCTGAGGCCCGCCGCCATGGGCTTCATCGCGCCGATGGTGAGCGCGTCATAGACCTCTTCCGGCGCGCGCGCGGCGAGCAGTTCCTTAGGCGGCGCGCGGCCCACCGCCGGCTCGTGGCACTGGGCGCATCTGGCCTTGAAGATCGGCTCGCCGGCCACCGGATAGAGGCCCGCGGAGTTCTCCGGCGGCACCACGTAGCCGGGCTTGGGTGTCGGTCTTGCCTGTCCTTGGGCAGGCGCACCGCCGGCTGGAGGTTGCGCCAGAACCGTGGACGCGGCGAGCAGGAGCCCCGCCGCCGCTGCGAGAACCCCTGTGAGCCGCATGTCCGCCGAGCCCCCTACTTGCCGTCGACCGAATAGGCCAACAGCACGTTGACCCCGTTGGAGCCTACCCGGGCTGCGCCGTTGTTGCCGCTGGTGATGAACACCATGCCGCCGGCGATGGTCGGACCCATGCCGTCGATGCCGCCGCCGGGCTGGCCCTTGATGCCGTTGACCGTGTCGTAGGTCCGCGCGGTCGTGGAGTCGGCCCAGACGATCTTGCCGGTCTTGGAATCGTAGGCCCGGAACCAGCCGTCCTCACCGCCTTGGAACACCAGCCCGGGGATCACCGCGGGCGCCGCCGGCTGGGCCTTGGCGCAGCGGCTGGGCCGGCCCTTGTCGCTGGCGTAGACGCAGGGCGCGTCGGGCGCCGGCGCCGACCAGACGAACTTTCCGTCCGCCGGGTTCAGGGCGTAGATGCCCGCCTTGCCCTTCGACGCCGTCGCCGGGTTGAACAGGTAGACGAGGTCGGAGATCGGCACGTAGACGTATGAGTCGTCGGCGCCGATGCCCCACTCGATGCCGCCCAGCGCCGAGCCCGCGCCGACGATGGTCTTCCAGATCAGTTCGCCGTTGTCCGGGTTCACGCCGTACATGATCCCCGACTTCTGGCCGGCCAGCAGCACCTGCTTGCCGCCCTTGAGCGTGAACAGCACAGGGGCCGCGCCAAAGTCGTAGTCGGGGCCGAGCGGCGTCGGGCAGTTGCCCGAAGGCCCCGTCGGGCCGCAGCCCATGACGAAGTTGTCGTGCTCGGTCACCTGGCGGCGCCACTTCATCGCGCCGGTCTTGAGGTCCAGGGCGACGATGGCGTCGTCGCCGTTGGTGTCGACGTCGGTGTAGCTGTCGCCGGTCACCGCGTAGACGAGGCCGCGCTTCATATCGACCGTGGGCGCGGCCCAGACCGCGGCGCCCGCCGGACCCTGGACCTTGCCGCCGGCGTCCTTGTCGCGGATCGTCTTCATCGGCCCGTCGATCATCGACGTCTTCCACAGAAGCTTGCCGGTCTTCAGGTCCAGCGCCGCCAGCGAGCCCCGGAAGGTGCAGCAGCTGTAGGCCTTGCCCATGGCCGCGGCCTCCTCGATCGAGGAGATCGGCACGATCAGCCGGTCACCGGCGACCATCGGCGTGCCGGTGAGCGTCGAATAGGGGTGCTCGTCGAGCTGCGGCGACCGCCAGATTTCCTTGCCCGTCTGGGCGTCGAAGGCGCGGACCTTGCGGTCGTTCTGGGCGATGAAGGTCGCCCAGCCTGACGGCGCGAGCGGCGACTTGACGATCATCGGGGTGGTGCGCGAAACGACGTCGCCCAGCGCCCAGTGGACGCAGCCGGTCCTGGTGTCGAGCGCATAGAGCTTGCCGGACCGGTTGGTCACCCACAGCCAGTCGCCGACCACCGCCGGCTGGCCGCCGCCGGTCATCGAGAAGGCCCACTTCACCTTCAGCTTCGGCACGTCGGCCGCGGTCAGGCCCGGATGGCGCTGGAAGCGGTCGTTGTTCGGATTGACCCCCATGTTGGACCAGTCGGTGGGACCGGCCTTGATCGGGGCGTTGACCGCGCACATCGGGTCGATGCCGACCACGCCGTTCTTGATCTCGACCTGCGGCATCTCCGCGCCGGTGGGCCGCGCGGCGCGCGCGGGAGCGGCGGCGGCTTCGGCCGGCGCGGCGGTGAGGAACTTGGCCACAGCCTGCTTGTCGGCGTCGCTGAGGCCCTGGGCCATCGGCTGCATCAGGCCGCTGGTGAGCGCGGTGACGATGTCGGCGGGCGCCCGTTGCGCCAGGTCGGCGCGGCTGGGCGCGCGCGGGTTGCCGCCGTCATGGCAGGCCTTGCAGCGGGTGTCGTAGATCGCCGCGCCATCCGGCGCGCCCTGGGCGTGCGCGGCGACAGCAACGGTGGAGGCGGCGGCCAGCGCGGCGCCGAACAGCCAGGAACGAATGGACACCTTGGAAATCCCCCCGAACTTATCTTGGTCTCTTACGGACTATCTTGGTCTTTTGAATCGAACGCGCCGCATCATGCCTGTTGACGCGGCGCGGGTCACCTGTCCTCCGCTGGGCCGGCGGCGTCGCCACCGGCCCTTTGGAGGTGTTCGATCGTCAGCCTAGCGCGAGGCCGGCGAGGCCGCCCCGACCGACGCCACCGGCGTCGGCTTCGCCTCAGCGGTCTTCGGCGCTGGGCCGCGGCTGCGCTGCAGCAGCTTCGTGGCCGCCGCCAGCTCCTGCGCGTCGAGGGCGCCGTCATGGTTGGTGTCGATCATGTCGAAGTACTTCAGCAGCATGGTGGCCGGGCCCTGCGGGCCGCCCTTCAGCTCAGCCTTCTCGATCTTGCCGTCCATGTTGTCGTCGAGGATGCCCATCATCAGGTTGGCCTGGAGCAGCTTCTCGTATTCCGGCGTCTGGTGCGCGACCGTCTCGTCCACCCAGCGGTAGTGCAGGTAGGTGGCCATCATTTCCGACGAGGTTTGCTCGCCTTCATAGACGGTCTTGGTCGGGTCCGGGTTGCCGGGGTTACGCGCCGAGTTGTCGTAGGTCCACTTGGCGAGGATCTTCGAGCCCGCCGGCACCTTCAGCGGCGTCTTGAGGAAGTACTCGTACTGCCAGTTGAAGTTGTAGCGCGGCAGGGCGAGCAGCATCTCCTGCTTGCCGTTGGGATAGATGATCGAGACCTGGGTCGAGCCGCCGCGCACGTGGGCGTGCGGCGTGATGCCGTAGAGGATCGCGTCCTTCGGGAACTCGATGTAGCTGGTTTCCTTGTGCCACTCCTCGCCCGGCGGGATCTCGATCGAGAAATCGAAGATCAGGAAGGTGCGCAGGACGTACTTCGGCTCCTCGCCTTTCGGATAGAAGTAGAGGCCCATCTGGGTCTTCTCTTCCGTCTCCTTGCCGTAGGGCGTGTAGTGGTTCTGGAAGCCCACGCCGCCGGCGGCCGGCACCCAGACGCCGGTGTCGATCGGCTGGATGTTGGAGCCGCGGCCGGGACCGTAGCCGCCCAGCGAGGCGCCCCACTGGGATTCGGAGAAGGTGTCGCCCTTGTGATCGGTGGCGACCGTGCCGGAAAGAATGTGGTGCACCACCTGGCGGTCGGTGACGCGGAAGGTCGTGGCCTTCAGCCAGCGTCCCTCCGGTAGCGTCATCGGCACCACCGGGTGGGTGTAATCGAGCACGCCGGAGGCCGGAACCTTCACCGCGGGGATGTTCAGCGTCACGTCGGGCTTGCCGAGCGGCCATTCGGGGGCCTGGAACTTGATCTTCTGCAGCGGGTCCTCGCCCGCGCCGCGCGGCGCGCCGGCGTCGATCCAGTGGACCAGGGTCTTCATCTGGTCGGGCGTCAGGCGGTCGTCGTCCTGGAAGGCGCCGACGGTCTCGTCAGCCAGGTAGGGCGGCATCCGGTGCGTGCGGATCACCTCGCGGATCATCGGCGAGAAGCCCTTGATCTGCTCGTAGTTGGTGAGCGGCATCGGGCCGATCCCGCCCGGCTGGTGGCAGGTGGCGCACTTGGCCTGGATGATCGGGGCGACCGTGTGGGAATAGGAGATCTGGGCGTAGGTGTTGGCCTTGGCCCGGTCCGGGAAGGCGATCATCTGGCCCTTGGCCTCACGGGTGGTCAGCGCCACCTTCTCGCCGGCCATCAGGGCGTCGACCGCCGCCTTGGCGCCGTCCACCGGCCCGCGGTAGGCGATGGTCCAGGTCTTCGGGTCGATGACGATGACCTCGGCGGCGCGGGTCACGCCCAGCTCCTCGCCGACCAGTTGCTCGTAGTCGAACAGGATCGGCATATCGAGGCCGGCCGCCTTGGCGTCGGCGATCACCGGATCGCGCTTGTCGCCGATGCGGCTGTCGACGGCCATCATGTCGAACTTCTTGCCGGCGTAGGCGGCTTTCAGCGCCATCAGGGCGTGGGCGTCGGCATGCACTTGCTTGTCGGCGCTGGCGTAGGTGACGAGCACTACGGCCTTGTCGTCGCTCATCCGATAGAGTTCGCGGCCCAGGAGGTCCTGGTCGGCCAGCAGGAAGTCGTCGACGCGGGCCGGGCCGGCGACCTTGGTCGCCTCGGCCCTGGCGGCGGTCACGCCGTGCGGCGAGGCCATCAGGGCGAGCGCGCTGGCGGCGGTCGCCAGGGCGCCCAGGCCGATCGCGGTCTTGCGTGAAATGCTCATTCGCCTCTCCCTACCGCCGGTTTCCGGCGTCCCTTGCGTGCCGATCGTCGCGTCGTCTGCGGAATCAGCGTTCGGTCAATAGTCCGACAATATTGCCGGAGCGTGTCTGGTCTGGCCTCACCGCGGCAGCCTCACCTTGCGGAAGGCTTTCGCGCGGTTCACAACAGCCCTCCGGCCGAAGTTACGATACACAGTGGATCATAGTGGATTCTGACGCCCAAATGTCAATGGTTTCCGACGCGCGCGTGGTGCGCACCCGCGATGCGCTGCGCCGGGCGATGACCGAGCTCGCCGAGGAGAGCCCGCTGGATTCCATCACCGTGCGCGCCATCGCGTCGCGGGCCGGCGTCGGCTACGCCACCTTCTTCCGCCACTACGCCGATAAGGACGCCCTGCTGGCCGACGTGATCGACGCGCTGGTGCGGGAGTTCCTGGCGCAGGCCGCGCCGTGGCTGCAGCAGCGCGACCGGCTCGGGTCGGCCAAGTTCATGTGCGATTTCGTCCTCGCCCGCCTGCCGATCTACAAGGCGCTGATCGCTGGCGGCTCGGGCGAGACGGTCCGCGGCGAGATGCTGCGCCAGACCATGGCCACCATGGCCCAGACCCGCGAGCGCCGGCCGCAAGGGGTCCGCGACGACCTGGTCCTGTTCCAGATGGTCTCCGGCATCCTGAACCTGCTCGCCTGGTGGCTGCGCAATCTCGACACCGTCAGCGCCGAGACCATGGCCGAGATCATCGACCGCCTGGTGCTGACCCCGGTCAGCACGGTGCGCCACGAGCCGCCCGCCGGGCTGTAGCACCGGATATTTTGCGGAGCGCTGTCGGAGGCGGCTAGGCTGGGGCGTCCTAGGCCCGACCAGGAAAGCCCCGCGCCATGCTCTACGCCCTGCTCTGCTACAATTCCGAAGAGGCCGTCTTCGCCTGGAGCAAGGCCGAGGACGACGCGGTGATGACCCGCCTCCTCGCCGTGCAGGACAAACTGTCCGCCCAGCGCAAGCTCGGCCCCTCGCTGCGGCTGATGCCGACGACGGCGGCCACCACGCTGCGCAAGACCGATCCGCCGATGGTCATCGACGGCCCCTACGCCGAGACCAAGGAACAGCTGCTGGGCCTCTATATCCTGGACCTGGCGAGCCTCGACGAGGCGCTGGACGTCGCCCGCGAGCTCGGCCGCGCCAATCCCGGCGGCGCCTATGAGGTCCGCCCGCTGATGCTCTATATGCCGGGCGTGCTGTCGCCCGATGAGCTGCTGGCGGCGGCGGGGTGAGCGACCTCGCCTGGATAGACGCGGCGCTGACCTCGGCGCGGCCCCAGGCGATCGGCGCCCTGCTGCGCTATTTCCGCGACCTGGACACCGCCGAGGAGGCCTTTCAGGAGGCCTGTCTGCGGGCGCTCAAGACCTGGCCCGACAAGGGCCCGCCGCGCGACGCGGCCTCCTGGCTGATCATGGTCGGGCGCAACGCCGCCCTCGACGGCGTGCGCCGAAAGAGCCGGCTGACCGAACTGCCGGACGAGGACCAGATCTCCGACGTGGACGACGTCGAGACGCCCATGGCCGAGCGGCTGGACGGGGCGCACTACCGCGACGACATCCTGCGGCTGATGTTCATCTGCTGCCACCCGGACCTGCCGGCGACCCAGCAGATCGCGCTGGCGCTCCGCATCGTCTCGGGCCTCACGGTGAAGCAGATCGCCAAGGCCTTCCTGGTCGGCGAGGCGGCCATGGAGCAGCGGATCACCCGCGCCAAGGCGCGCATCGCCAGGGCCGAAGTCCCCTTCGAGGCGCCGGGCGCGGTCGAGCGGTCGCAGCGGATCGCGGCGGTGGCGGCCATGGTCTACCTGGTGTTCAACGAGGGCTATTCGGCCGGCTCCGACGCCGCCGAGGCCCGCGCGCGCCTCTCGGAAGAGGCGATCCGGCTCGCCCGCCTGCTGCTGCGGCTCTTCCAGGCCGAGCCGGAGATCATGGGGCTGACGGCGCTGTTCCTGCTGCAGCACGCCCGCGCCGCCGCCCGCTTCGACGCCGACGGCGCGATCATCCTCTTAGAGGACCAGGACCGGACCCTGTGGAACCGAGACATGATCGGCGAGGGCCTGGCGCTGATCGACAAGGCCATGCGCCACCGGCGGCCCGGGCCCTATCAGATCCAGGCGGCGATCGCCGCCCTGCACGCCCGCGCCGCGACGCCCGCCGACACCGACTGGGCGCAGATCGAGGCGCTCTACATCGGGCTGGAGCAGCTGACGCCCTCGCCGGTGATCACGCTCAACCGCGCCGTCGCCGCCAGCAAGGCGCGCGGGCCCGCCGAGGCGCTGGCGCTGATCGAGCCCCTGGAGGCCCAGCTTGGCGGCTATTTCTATTTCTTCGGCGCGCGCGGCGCCTTCCTCCTGCAGCTCGGCCGCGACGACGAGGCGCGCCAGGCCTTCGACCGCGCCATCTCGCTCGCCAACACCGCCGCCGAGGCCGCCCACATCCGCGGCCAGATCGACCGCCTGCAGGCGGACGCCCGCGCCCGGCGGGGCTGAGCAGACCCCAGGCCTAGCGGATCTTGATCTGCACCGACCCCTGCGGGCTATCGAGCGTGAAGGTGTCGCCGGACTTCTTGTCCTTGGGATAGGCGATGCAGGTGACGTTGGGATCGAAGTTGGAGCTGGTGCACAGCTTGTCGCCGTCGATCTTCCACGTGCCGGTGACCTGGCCGTCGGCGGCGGTGAACTTGCCGTCCGGCGTGTAGCTGACCTCGATGTTCATATCGCCCAGCATCAGGACGATGCCGTGGGACGTGACCTCGGTCAGGGTGTCGGCGAAGGCCGGGGTGGCGAGCGCGGCGGCGGCCGCGGCGACAATCAGCAGGTTTCGCATCTGGGTCTCCTTGGCGGACGGGCTCTCACAAGGTTTATGATGTAGACTTGTTTATCCAGAAGCGTCAAGCACGCCTTCTCGATGGTCGAGGCGGGATCACCGGCAGCAGCACCCGGCTGGGCCGGCTCGCATCCACGAACACCGTGTTCCTGGCCACCCGCCGGGTCAGGCCCGTCCCTTCCGGCGCGCCGGTGTTCGGGTTGACGTCGAAGTGCGGAAAGTTGCTGGACGAGACATCGAGCCGGATGCGGTGGCCGGCCTTGAACAGGTTCGACGTCGGAAACGCCGCGACCTTGATCCTGTAGGCCTGGCCCGGCGTCATCATCGCCGGATGCTCCCAGCTGTCGCGGTAGCGGCAGCGCAGGATGCCGTCTGTGAGGTTGAGCGCATAGCCGTCGGGGTAGTCGGCGCTCGGGGGATAGACGTCGATCAGCTTGATGGTGAAGTCGGTGTCCGGCCCGTCGGATGCGATCCACAGCTCGGCCTCGACGGCGCCGGTGACCTCGACGTCGGCCTTCAGCGGCTCGGTCTGGAACACCAGCACATCGGGCCGCGCCTCCAGCGGCAGATAGGGTTGGCGCGAGCCGTAGACGCTCGGCCCCTCGCGCTGGTCATAGCCGCCGCCGCGCATCAGCGGCTCACCCGACGTGATCGTCCCGCCGATGCTCGGGACCGGATGGTTCGGGTCGAAATCGTAGGCGATCGGCTCGGCCCTCTCGACCGGTTGGGCCGTTGAAAGCGCGCCGTCGCCGTGCAGGTGGAAGGCGGTGAGCCTGGCGTCGGCGATCGGCCAGGCGGCCTCCGTGCGCCAGGCGCCGCCGTGCATCAGCCGGCCCTCCGGCGTCTTGCGCCCAGACCCGCCGCCCATCACGAAGATCCTGACCGGCGGGTCGGGATCGGCGAGGCTGGAGCCCTTCAGGTGACGGTCGAACCAGGCCAGCCGCTGGGCGTCGTAGTCGCCGTGGCCGAGCGCATCCAGGGTCGCGCCCGGCCCGAACTCGATGTCGCCGGAATAGGTGGTCGAGCGCGCGCCATGGGTCCACGGCCCCATGATCAGCCGCACAGGCCCCTTCTTCAGCTTCGACAGCGCCACGTAGTTGTCGGTCGTGGAGCGCGAATAGGCGTCGTACCAGCCGCTCATGTGGATCATCGCCGCATCGGCGTATTGGCCATAGGAGCCCTCGGCGTAGATGCCGACCTGCTTCCAATAGGCGTCGAAATTCCCGTGCCGCCACTGGTCCAGCACATAGGCCTCGTAGTCGGGGATCAGCGACAGCGGCGTGTGCCCGGGCTTCCACGGCATGGAGGCGAACCAGGCCTTCAGGTCGACGCCCTTCAGCGCCGCCATCAGCCGCGGATCCTTCTGCGCCTCGGGACTCTCCAGGCCCAGGTTGTAGGCCCAGGTTACCTGCTTCAGCTCGAAGGCGCCGCCCTGGCGGATGCCGTCCTGGTAGGCGTTGGAAAAGCCGCCGCAGTCCAGCACCATCGCCTTCAGCCCCGGCGGGTTGAGGCAGGCCAGCGCCCCCTGCGTGTGGGCGGCGTAGCTGAGGCCCATGGTCCCGATCCGCCCGTCGCTCCAGGGCTGCGCGACCAGCCAGCGGCAGGTGTCGAAGCCATCGGCGCCCTCGCTCAGATATTTGACGAACTGGCCTTCGGAATCGTAGCGCCCGCGGCAGTCCTGGAAGACCACCACATAGCCCGCTCGCACATAGGTCGCGGCGACCTCGGCGCGGGTCTTGGGCGTCTTCGGATTGGCCTGGGTGATGTCGCGGAAGCTGGTGACGTTCCGCCCATAGGGCGTGCGCTCCATGATCGCCGGGAAGCGTCCAGGGACCGCCTTGCCGCCGCGCGCCGGGCGGTAGACGTCGGTCGCGAGCTTCACGCCGTCGCGCATGGAAACGCGGACGTTGCTCTCGAGCACGACCTCGTAGGGGCCCTCGGCGGATCGGGCCGCGCCGGCGGAAAGCGCGAAGGCGGCGGCCAGTTGCGACAGCGCGCGGCGGGTCAGTGAGTCCGTCATGCGAAAAGAGTTCGCACGCGGCGCCGGCGCCGCCTAGACCCTGGCCGTATTGGACCAGGCGGCGGTCACCAGCTCCTCGAGCACGCGCGCGTCCACGTCGGCGAGCTTGTTGATGTAGAGGCAGCCCTTGCCGGTGGCGTGTTTTCCGAGGCGGCGCAGACGCTCATCCCAGCCTTCGGCGTGCTTGATGTAGAAGACCAGCGACGGCTTCCGCGGCGAGAAGCCGATCGCCATGATGCGGCCCGTCCTGCCGCCGGCCAGCTCGTATTCCCGCTCGCCGAAGCCGACCAGGGTCGGCCCCCACATCTTCGGCTCAAGCCCGGTCACCTTGCGCATCATGGCGCAGACCACGGCCCCGTCGGCGGGCTTCGGCGAGCCGGCGATGAAAGCGTCGACGTCGACGTCCGTCGCCTTGGTCTTCGCTTCGTAGGCCATGGCTGCGCCCCGCCGCTACTTGCCCCCGACGGAGAAGGCCAATAGCACATTGTCCGGCCCGCTGGAGCCCGAGGCGCCGTTGAAACCGGCCATCACGAAGCCCATGCCGCCGGCGAAGCTCATGCCGGTGGCGTCGAGGTTGCCGCCGCGCTGGTTCTTCACGCCATTGACGGTTTCGTAGTGACGCCCGGCAGTGTCGTAGTCCCAGATTTCCTCGCCGGTCTTGGCCACGAAGGCGCGGATGTGGCCGTCCTGGTTGACCGTGAAGAGGACCCCGTTGGCGATGCTGGAGGGGCCGGAATAGCCGTTGCCGCAGCGGCCTTCGAAGCTGCACTTCGGCTCGGGCGCGCGATGGCGCCAGACCAGCGCCCCATCGGTGAGCCGCAGCGCCGAGATCGAGGGCAGGCTGCGGTCAGCGATGCCGACGTAGAGATTGTCGTTGTCGGCGCTCATGCCCCATTCGACGCCGCCCAGCGCGCTGCCCTTGCCGATCCGGGTCTGCCAGATGATCTTTCCGTCATCGGGATCGAGGCCGTAGACCTGGCCCGACTTCTGGCCGGCGAACAGCATGTCCTTGCCGCCCTTTCCACCCTTTCCTGGCATATGCTTCAGGATCGGCGAGGAGCCGAAGTCGAAGTCCGGCCCGTTGGGGGTCGGGCAGTTGACGCCCGGCCGCTGTTGCGGACAGCCGACCAGGAAGTGGTCCAGCTCGGTCATCTGGTGCGCCCATCTGATTTTGCCCGTTTTCAGGTCCATCGCCTCGACGGCGTCGGAGTAGTGCTCCTCGACGTCGGTGTAGCTGTCGCCGGTGGCGACGTAGAGCACGCCGCGCTTGGGATCTATGGTCGGCGATGACCAGATCGCCGCGCCCGCCGGCCCGTACATCTGAGTGCCCACGGCGTTCTTCTTGAACGGCGCCGGCGCGGTCGGGATCGCGTAGGACTTCCACTTGATCTTGCCGGTGGCCACGTCGATCGCCGCCACCGCGCCGCGCTGCTTGCAGCACTCATAGGCGGCCAGGCCCGCGACGCCCTCCTCGAAGGACGAGAGCGGCACGTAGAGGGTGTCACCCCAGAGCGAGGGCGCGCCGGTCAGGATGCCGCGGCCGCCGGAATCGATCAGGACGTTCCACAGCTCCTTGCCGCTGTTCGCGTCGACGGCCACCTGGTTGCGGCTCATGTCGCCGAAGTAGGCCGCCCAGCCGGAGGGCGCCTTGGGGTTCTTGCCCACCGAGACGGTCACGCGGACGCTGCCGCGCGCCTTGTAGCTCCAGGCGACGCAGCCGGTCTGTTTGTCCAGCGCATAGACCTGGCCGGAGGACGAGGTCACGAAGACCCGGTTGCCGACCACCGTCGGCTGGCCGTAGCGGCCGCCCTGGTAGGCGAAGGCCCACTTCACGGCGAGCTTCGGCGCATTGGCCGCGGTGATCGTCGTCGAGGCCGCGACGCGGGTGTTCTGCTTGTCCGGACTCCAGCCGTTCCACGACGGGCCGGCGGGATTGAATTTCGCGCCCGCCGGGCAGGCGTTGCGGGATTCCCCGGTCAGGTCGAAGTGGGCGTCCGGCGCCTGGCCGGTGACGAACACCGCGATCGAGGCGATGTCGTTGTCGGAGAGGCCGCTCGCCATGGCCTGCATCTTGCCCGTCTTCAGCGCGTCAATGATCACATTGGGGAACTGGGCGGCGAGCTCGGCGCGCGACGGCGCGTGCTCCACCGGGGGCATGTGGCAGCTCTTGCAGCGCTGGCCGAACAGCTCCTCGCCGTGGGCGGCCATCTTCGCCTGGGCGGCGGCCTGCGCCTGGCGGGCGGCCAGCGCATTGCCCGCGGCGGCGGCCGGCGGCCGGTCGTTCTCGCCGGCGACCGACTGCCCGGCGGCCGGACCGCCCCACAGGCCCGCGGCGCCCGCAGCCACGATGATCGCCGCCGCGACGGCTCCGCCCCATGTCGTCGTCATATTCGCTCCCGCATTTCCTCGCGCGCCGACTGTCGCGGCGCTTCGTAGGGCCACCATAGTCGCGTATTAAATTTCAGTCAGATTTCGCGGCTCGCGCGCCGCCAAAGACCTCTCCGACCCTCGTCGGCATAAGAAATCCATAACGCTCGCGTTGCGGCGCGGTCATGCAGTTGCAGTCCGGGAAGGTTCCGACGCAGGCCAGAAAGACGCCTGTCATGGGGAGGCCTTAGTAAGCGACCAGCTAGCTTGGCAAATGCTACCCATTCAGCGATGAGCGGGGAACAGCGTTCGCTGCGTGATCGTTATTGTAGAGCTTGCGGCCTTGTGCAGTTGCGCGGGGGCGCGCCCGGTCCGCAGGTGACCTCGGAGGAATGATGGATAACCGCGACCGCCTGGGGGCGACCAGCCAAGGCCACCCGCTTCGGCGCCTTCTGATCATCGGCGTCGTCCTGGCCGCCCTGGTGGGTCTGGTCTGGTTCGCGGTCCACACCGCCAACAGCAGCAAGGCCGGCGGACGCGGCGGCCCGGGCGGCCCGCCCGGCGCGGCCGGCGGTGGCGGCGGCGGCGGCGGTTTTGGCGGCTTCGGCGGCGGCGGCGGGCGCAGGCCTCCGACCACGGTCGGCGTGGCCACGGCCTTCCCGTCCGACATCCCGATCACGCTGGACGGCCTGGGCACGGTGACGCCCGCCGCGACCGTGACGGTGACGCCGCAGGTCTCCGGCGTGATCACCCAGATCCTCTTCAAGGAAGGCCAGCTGGTCAAAAAGGGCCAGGCGATCGCGGTGATCGACCCGCGCCCGCTGCAGATGGCGCTGCTCCAGGCGCAAGGCAATCAGCTGCGCGACGAGGCCCAGCTCGACAACGCCCGGCTGACGCTCAAGCGCGACCAGACCCTGCTCAGCGAGGATTCCATCGCCCGCCAGGACGTCGACACCCAGGCCGCGCTGGTGAAACAGCTCGAAGGCACGGTGAAGACCGACCAGGCCGCCGTCGGCACGGCGAAGCTGAACCTCGGCTACAGCCGCGTCGTCTCGCCGGTCGCGGGGCGCATCGGCCTGCGCGCCGTGGACCTTGGCAACTTCATCCAGGCGGGCAGCGCCACGGGCCTGGCGGTGGTCACCGAGATCACCCCGATCGACGTGCAGTTCACCATTCCCCAGGACTCGGTCCCCAACGTCCAGCAGCAGGCCGCGCACGGCAAGCTGCCGGTGACGGCCTATGACCGCACCAAGACCGTGGTCCTCGACCAGGGAACCTTCTCGACCCTGGACAATCAGGTCGATCCGACCACCGGCACGGTGAAGGCCAAGGCGCGCTTCCCGAACGCCGGCGGCAATCTGTTCCCGAGCCAGTTCGTCAACGTCCGCGTGGCGCTGCAGAGCCTTCACAACGTGATCGTGGTGCCGGTGACCGCGGTGCGCACCGGACCGCAGGGCGATTTCGTCTGGATCCTGAAGCCGGACAAGACGGTGACCAAGCGCAACGTGACGCGCGGCCCGGCGACCCCGACCATGACCAGCATCACCCAGGGCCTAAACCCGGGCGAGCGGGTGATCACCGAAGGCGGCGACCGCCTGACCGAAGGCGGCAAGGTCAACCTGCCGACCGACCGGCCGAGCCCGATGATCGCCTGCATGGCCGACATACAGAAGCTGTGCAAAGGCAAGCAGGGCCGCGACGCCTTCATGTGCCTGCGCGAGAACAAGGCCAAGGCCAGCGCCGGCTGCCAGGCGGCGCTGAACGCTCCGCGCGGCGGCGGCTCCGGCGGCGGCGGTGACTCCAGTGGTGGTGGCGGCGGCGGTGGCGGCTACGGCGGCCAGAGCGCCGGCGGCTACGGCGGCGGCGCTGGTGGCGGGGGTGGCGGCGGCGGCTTCCAGATGCCGCCTGAAATGCAGGCCGCGCGCGACGCCCGCGACAAGGCCTGCGCCGCCGACAGCAAGAAGCTGTGCCCCGGTCAGGAGGGCCGTGAGGCCGCGATGTGCCTGCGCGAGAACGTGGCCAAGACCAGCAAGGCCTGCCAGGACGCCTCGGCCAAGGTCCGCAGCATCATGAGCAGCATGGGCGGCGGCGGCTTCGGCGGCGGCCAGGGCGGCGGTGGCGGCGGCGGCTTTGGCGCGAGCCAGGGCGGCGGGGGCCAGGTCGCCGCTCCGGGCGCGGGCGCCCAGGGCCGCAGTGGCCAGGGCGGCGGTGGCCAGGGCGGCGGTGGCCAGGGCGGCGGCAATCGCGGCGCTGGCGGCGGTGGCCAAGGTGGCGGTCAGGGCGGTGGCGGCGGCTTCCAGATGCCGCCGGAGATGCAGGCCGCGCGCGACGCCATGCGCAAGGCCTGCGACGCCGACATGAAGAAACTCTGCCCGGGCCAGGAGGGCCGCGAGGCCTTCATGTGCCTGCGCCAGAACGAGGATAAGCAGTCCGCAGCCTGCAAGGCGGCCACGGCCAAGATGCGCGCCCTGCGTCCGCCTGGCGGCGGCGGCGGCGGCGGTCAGTAAGCGTCAGAACAGAGAACCGGTCCCGATCGGATGAACCCCTCACGCCCCTTTATCTTGCGACCCGTCGCGACCGCGCTGCTGATGGTGGCGATCGTGCTGGCGGGGCTTGTGGGCTTCAAGCTGCTGCCGCTCTCCGCCCTGCCGGAGGTGGACTATCCGACCATCCAGGTCTCGACCCTCTATCCGGGCGCGAGCCCGGAGGTGATGGCCCAGACCGTGACCGCGCCGCTGGAACGCCAGTTCGGCGCCATGTCCGGCCTGGAGCGGATGACCTCGACCTCCTCGGCCGGGGCCTCGGTGATCACCCTGCAGTTCACGTTGAAGGAAAGCCTCGACGTCGCCGAACAGGAAGTTCAGGCGGCGATCAACGGCGCCCAGACGCTGCTGCCCGCCGACCTGCCGGCGCCGCCGATCTACGCCAAGGTGAACCCGGCCGACGCCCCGGTCCTGACGCTGGCGGTGACCTCCGACACCCTGCCGCTGACCGACGTGCAGAACCTGGTCTATACGCGGCTCGCCCAGAAGGTCAGCCAGGTCTCCGGCGTGGGTTTGGTGACCCTCAGCGGCGGCCAGCGGCCGGCGGTGCGCATCCAGATCGACACCGACGCGCTCGCCGCCAACGGCCTGACCCTGACGACGGTGCGCAACGCCATCAGCGCGGCCAACGCCAACGCCGCCAAGGGCAGTTTCGAAGGCCCGACCCGCAGCTACACCATCAACTCCGACGACCAGCTTGAGACGGTCGCCGACTACCAGAACCTGATCATCGCCACCCGCAACGGCGCCTCGGTGCGGATGAGCGACATCGCGACCGTTGTGCAGGGGCCGGAGAACGTCAATCTGGGCGCCTGGTCGGGCAAGACCCCGGCGATCATCGTCAACGTCCAGCGCCAGCCAGGCGCCAACGTCATCAAGACCGTCGACGCCATCAAGGCCCAGCTGCCCGACCTCACCAGCTCCCTGCCGCCGTCCATCAAGGTCGCGGTGCTGGCCGACCGCACCAACGGCATCCGCTCCTCGGTGCATGACGTGGAGATGGAGCTGCTGCTCGCCATCGTCCTGGTGGTGCTGGTGATCTTCTTCTTCCTGCACTCGATCCGCGCCACGATCATCGCGGGCCTGGCGGTGCCGATCTCGCTGATCGGCACCTGCGGGGTGACCTATCTGCTGGGCTTCTCGCTCAACAACCTGAGCCTGATGGCGCTCACCATCGCCACCGGCTTCGTGGTCGACGACGCCATCGTGATGCTCGAGAACATCTCGCGCCACGTGGAGGACGGCGAGCCGCCGTTCGAGGCGGCGCTGAACGGCGCCAAGCAGATCGGCTTCACCATCATCAGCCTGACGGTCTCGCTGCTGGCGGTGCTGATCCCGCTCCTGTTCATGGGCGACGTGGTGGGCCGCCTGTTCCGCGAGTTCGCCATCACGCTGGCGATCACCATCCTGATCTCGGCGGTGGTGTCGCTGACGCTGACCCCGATGATGGCCGCCCGCTGGCTGCGCGAAAACGAAGGCAATGAACCCGGCAGCTTCGGCGAGAAGACGCAGAAGTGGTTCGACAAGGTGGTCGGGCGCTACGACAAGGCCCTGCAGTGGGTGCTCGACCGCCAGGCCGCGACCCTGATGGTGGCCATCGGCACCTTCCTGCTCACCGTCGTGCTCTACATCGTGATCCCCAAGGGCCTGTTCCCGGTGCAGGACACCGCCCAGCTGCAGGCCCGCATCCAGGCGCCGGAGACCGTCTCCTACGCGCGCATGGCGCAGATGACCCGCGACGTCACCGCCGCGGTGATGCAGGACGAGGCGGTGGAGAATGTTTCGTCCTTCGTGGGCGTCGACGGCGCCACCAATTCGACCATCAACAACGCCGAGCTGCTGATCAACCTCAAGGAAAAGCACGGCTCGCAGACGAAGGTCATGCAGCGCCTGCGCGAGGCCGTCGCCAAGGTCGCGGGCGTCCAGCTCTACATGCAGCCGACCCAGGACCTGACGGTGGACGCCGAGAGCGGGCCCACGCAGTACCGGGTGTCGGTGGAAGGCGCCAACACCCAGCAGGTCAACGACTGGGCCATGAAGCTGTCCACGGCGCTGACCGAGGAGAAAAAGCTCCAGAACGTCACCACCGACGCCGGCGACAAGGGTCTGTCGGCCTATGTCGACCTCGACCGCGACACCGCCGCGCGCCTGGGTATCACGCCCGCCTCGGTGGATGACTCGCTCTATTCGGCGTTCGGTCAGCGGATCGTCTCGAACATCTTCACCGAGACCAACCAGTACCGGGTGATCCTCGAAGCGCGGCCCACGGACGCGACGCCCCAGGGCCTGAGCGGCGTGCAGCTGCAGTCCACCGGCGGCTCGACCCCGCTCTCGGCTGTCGCCACGATCAAGGAGCAGACCGCGCCCCTTCAGGTGCACCATGTGGCGCAATTCCCCGCGGCCACCGTGGGCTTCGACACCGGCAAGGGTGCGTCGCTGGGCGCCTCGGTCGCGCAGATCCGCAAGACCGCCGACAAGATCGGCAAGCCGGCGGGGATCACGCTTACCTTCCTGGGCGCGGCCGGCGCCTACGAGAACTCGCTGAACAACGAGCTGTGGCTGATCCTGGCCGCGGTGGTCTGCGTCTACATCGTGCTGGGCGTGCTCTACGAGAGCTACATCCACCCGCTGACCATCCTGTCGACCCTGCCCTCGGCCGGCGTCGGCGCGCTCCTGGCCCTGATGCTCACCGGCAACGACCTGGGCGTGATCGGGATCATCGGCATAATCCTCTTGATCGGCATCGTGAAGAAGAACGCGATCATGATGATCGACTTCGCGCTGGACGCGGAGCGCGAGCAGGGGATGTCCCCGCGCGACGCCATCCACCAGGCGGCCCTGCTGCGCTTCCGCCCGATCCTGATGACCACCATGGCGGCCCTGTTCGCCGCGGTGCCGCTGATGCTGGGGATCGGCATGGGCGCGGAGCTGCGCCGCCCGCTCGGCATCGCCATCTTCGGCGGCCTGATCCTCAGCCAGCTGCTGACGATCTTCACCACCCCGGTGGTCTATCTCTACTTCGACCGGCTGGTCCCCAAGCAGCGGAAGACGCCGACCCGCGCCGCCGAGGGCGAGCCGCCCGCGCCGGAGCCGGCGGAATGAACCTCTCGGCCCCATTCATCAAGCGCCCGATCGCCACGGTCCTGTTGACCATCGGCCTGGTGCTGTCGGGGGTCGCCGGCTACCTGGTGCTGCCGGTGGCGCCGCTGCCGATGGTCGACTTCCCGTTCATCGGGGTGCAGGCGAGGCTGGCCGGCGCCAGCCCGCAGACCATGGCGTCGGACGTGGCGACGCCGCTTGAGCGACGCCTCGGCGTGATCGCCGGCGTCAATGAGATCACCTCCCAGAGCTCGACGGGCTCGTCCAACATCAACCTGCAGTTCGATGTGTCCCGCAACGTCGACGCGGCCGCGCGCGACGTGATGGCGGCGATCAACGCCGCCCGCGCCGACCTGCCGACGACGCTTCGCCAGAACCCCAGCTACCGCAAGGCCAATCCCGCCCAGCAGCCGGTGATCATCCTGGCGCTGCAGTCCGACACGCGCACGCCCGGCCAGATCTACGACGCGGTGAACAACATCGTCTCGCAGCGGCTCAGCCAGGTGACCGGCGTGGGCGACGTGAGCATCGGCGGCTCGTCCCAGCCGGCGGTGCGGGTCGAGGTCTCGCCCTTCGCGCTGAACCGTTTCGGCATCAGCCTGGAGGACGTGCGTACCGCCATCCAGTCGGCCAACGCCAATCGCCCCAAGGGCACGGTCACCGACGGGGCCGGTCGGCGCTTCCAGATCTACACCTCGACCGGCGGCATCCACGCGGCCGACTATGCGCCGCTGATCATCGCCTACCGCAACGGCGCCGCGGTGCGCCTCGCCGACGTCGCCGACGTGACCGACAGCGTGGCCGACGTTCACACCATGGGCCTGTTCAACGGCCAGCCGGCGATCAACGTACTGGTCACCCAGCAACCGAACGCCAACATCATCGCCACGGTGGACGCGGTGAAGCAGGTCCTGCCGCTGCTCGCGGCTCAGATCCCGCCCGACATCCGCATCACCGTGGCGTCCGACGCCACCACCTCGATCCGCGCCTCCCTGCGGGAAATCCAGATCACGCTGGCCATCGCCATCGTCCTGGTGGTGCTGGTGGTCGCCATCTTCGTGCGGCGGGTGAAGGCGACCCTGATCCCGGCGGTGGCCACGGTGGTCTCCCTGATGGGCACCTTCGGGATCATGTACCTGATGGGGTTCTCGCTGAACAACCTGAGCCTCATGGCGCTCACCGTCGCTTCGGGCTTCGTGGTCGACGACGCCATCGTGGTGCTGGAGAACACCAACCGCCTGCTCGAGCGCGGCATGGGGCGCATGGAGGCGGCGCTGGCCGGCGCCAAGCAGGTGGGCTTCACCGTCGTCTCCATGAGCCTGTCGCTGGTGGCGGTGTTCATCCCGCTGCTGTTCATGGGCGGCCAGGTCGGCCTGCTGTTCCGCGAGTTCGCCGTCACCCTCTCGGGCGCAGTGATGATCTCGCTGGTGGTCTCGCTCACCACCACCCCGATGATGTGCGCCTACCTGCTGCGCGCGAAGGAAGAGGAGAAGCCGGAGGGCCCGATCGGCCGCGCCTTCGCCAAGGGCTTCGACTGGATCCACAGGTCCTACGAGCACAGCCTGGATTTCGCGCTCTCGGCCAAGCCGCTGATCATCCTGGTGCTGATCGCGATCATCGGGATGAACGTCTATCTCTACATGGCCATCCCCAAGGGTTTCTTCCCGCAGCAGGACTCCGGGCGCCTCCAGGGCGGCCTGCGCGCCGACCAGTCGATCTCTTCGGCCGAGATGGGCCGCAAGCTGCAGCAGATCGTCGGCATCATAATGAAGGACCCGGCCGTCAAGACGGTGACCGCGTTCACGGGCGGCGGACGCGCCGGCGGCGGCTTCCTGGGGGTTGACCTGAAGCCGCGCGGCGAGCGCGCCGACAGCGGCATGATGGTGATCGCGAGGCTGCGGCCGCAGATGGCCAAGGTCACGGGCCTCACCGTCTTCCTCAATCCGCAGCAGGACGTTCGCGCCGGCGGGCGGCAGTCCAACGCCACCTACCAGTACACGCTGAAGGCCGACAACACGGCCGATCTGAAGACCTGGGCCCAGAAGCTGAACGACGCCATGTCCGAGCACACCGACGTGCTGGTCGACGTCCAGACCGATCAGCAGGACAACGGCGTCGAGGCCTACGTGGACGTCGACAAGGACTCGGCCTCGCGCCTCGGCGTGAACCTGCGCGACGTCGACAACGCCCTCTACGACAGCTTCGGCCAGCGGCCGGTGGCCAACATCTACGAGGACCTGAACCAGTACTCGGTGATCCTGGAGACGGCGCCGGCCTACAGCTACGGGCCCGACTCGCTGAACAACATCTATGTGCCGGCCTCCAGCCCGGTGAACGCGCCCACGCCCAACACCAACGTGCCAGAAGCCACCGCCCGCGCCGCCGCCGGCCGGCTGAGCGCCGCCCAGGTCGCCGCCGCCAACGCCGCCGCCACCCAGGCCAGCGCGTCGACCACCGGCTTCAGCTCCGGCTCCGGCGGCTCCAGCGGGGCCAACGGAACGGCCCAGGCCCAGGCCGCCAACCCGGGCGCCCGCGACCCCGGCACCGGCAGCGCCTTGAACACGGTCGCGCGCAAGATGGTGCCGCTCTCGGCGATCGCGAAGTTCTACAACCGCTCGACCCCGTCGGCGATCAACCACCAGGACGGCGAGCTGGCGACCACGATCTCGTTCAACCTGGTGGACGGCAAATCGCTGTCCGACGCCACCGTGGCGATCCAGCAGGCCGAGGCCGACATCGGCATGCCCACCAATGTGCGCGGCGCCTTCGCCGGCACCGCCAAGAGCTTCGCCGACAACCTGAAGCAGGAGCCGGTGCTGATCCTGGCCGCCCTGATCACCATCTACATCGTGCTGGGCATCCTCTACGAAAGCCTGATCCACCCGATCACCGTGATCTCCACCCTGCCCTCGGCGGGCTTTGGGGCGTTGCTCATGCTGATGATCTTCAAGATGGAGTTCTCGGTGATCGCGCTGATCGGCATCTTCCTGCTGATCGGCCTGGTGAAGAAGAACGCCATCCTGATCATCGACTTCGCGCTGGACGCCCAGCGGAGCCGCGGACTTTCGGCCGAGGAGGCGATCCGCGAGGCCTGCCTGCTGCGCTTCCGTCCGATCCTGATGACCACGCTCGCCGCGGGCCTGGGCGCGCTGCCGCTGGCCATCGGCTTCGGCGAAGGCTCGGAGCTGCGCCAGCCGCTGGGCATCGCCATCATCGGCGGCCTGATCGCCAGCCAGCTGCTCACCCTTCTGACCACGCCCGTGGTCTACATCTATCTCGACCGGTTGCGGCGTCAGCGCGACGAACGCCACCTCAGCCGCCTGAGCGGCCAACAGGGCGGCGGCGACCGCGGCCCAGGCCAGGTCCAGCCCGCATGAAGCATCTCCCCTCCAAGCTTACCGCCGTCCTGATGGCCTCCGCCGCCCTTGCCGGCTGCGCCGTCGGGCCCAACTATGTGCGGCCCTCAGCCCCATTGTCGCCGACCTTCAAGGAGGCGTCCGGCTGGTCGCCGGCGGCGCCCGCCGACGCGCTCGACCGCGGCGACTGGTGGTCGCTGTTCGGCGACCCGATCCTGAACGGCCTCGAGGCCAGGGTGCAGGTCAACAACCAGAACGTCATCGCCGCCGAGGCGGCATATCGCCAGGCCCGCGCCATCGTGGCCGAAGACCGCGGCCAACTGTTCCCGACCATCACCCTGAACGGCAGTGGGACGCAATCCGGCAGCGGCGGCGGCGGCAAGGGCAGCGTGGTCACCGGCGCTGACGGCACGCCGATCATCACCGGCGGCGGCGGCGGCACTTCCGCCAGCTCCTACCGCGCCAACGTCGGCGCCTCCTGGCAGCCGGACGTCTGGGGCCGTATCCGCCGCACCATCGAAGGGGCCAAGTCCAACGCCCAGGCCAGCGCCGCCGATCTGGAGTCGGCCAAGCTGTCCGCTCAGGGCGAACTCGCCACCGACTACTTCGGCCTGCGCGAGGCGGACGCGGAGATGGCCATCGACCGGGCGACGGCTGCGGACTACCAGCGCGCGCTGACCATCGCCCAGAACCGCTACAACGCTGGCGTCACCGTGCGTAGCGACGTCTACCAGGCCCAGACCCAGCTCGCGAACGCCCAGGCCGATCTGGCCGGGACCGAGCAGACCCGCGCCAACTTCGAGCACGCCATCGCCGTGCTGGTGGGCGAGGCGCCGGGCAATTTCACGCTCTCAGCCGCGGCTTGGGTCGCCACCGTGCCCGGCCTGCCCGCCACCGTGCCCTCGGCGCTGCTGCAGCGCCGCCCCGACATCGCCGGCGCCGAGCGTCGGGCTCAGGCGGCCAACGCCCAGATCGGGGTGCAGGTCTCCACCTTCTTCCCGAACATCACGCTGACGGGGTCCTACGGCTATGCCTCCAACCAACTCGCCAACCTGATCAGCACCCCGAACTCGCTGTGGAGCTATGGTCTCGCGGCCGCCGAGACGCTGTTCAACGGCGGCGCCCGCGTCGCCGCGGTGAGGAGCGCCAAGTCGGCGCGCGATCAGGCGGTCGCCAAGTACCGCGAGACCGTGTTGGAGGCGATGCAGGACGTGGAGAACCAGCTCTCGGCGACCGACGTGCTCGGCCGCCAGGCCGATCTGCGCCGCCAGGCCTCCGCTGCGGCCGATGCCGCCGCGACCATCGTCTTCAACCAGTACAAGTCCGGCCAGGTGGCCTACACCGACGTCGTCACCGCCCAGACCGCGGCTTACACCGCCCGCCGCGCGGTGGTGCAGACCGCCGCCCAGCGGCAGACCACGGCCGTGGCGCTGATCCAATCGCTGGGCGGCGGCTGGAAGGCCGGCAGCGACCCTAAAGCTTCTCGCTGATCTTGATCGCCGCGCGGCAGCCGGTGCGGATCACCGCCGACAGCAGGGCGTAGCCCGGGGCCTCGCGCGCGCCTTCCTCGACCGCCAGGTCGCGGTGGGCCAGTTCCTCGTCGCGGAACGCCGAGAGTTCGGCGGCGAGCTCCGGCTCGCGGACCGAGAGTTCGGCGATCTGCTGGGCGTAGTGCTCTTCGATCACCGTCTCGACCGCGTCGGTGCAGGCGTGCGCGGCCTTGTCGCCCATGAGCGCCGTGCCCGCCCCCAGCGCGAAGGCCGCCGCGCGCCAGACCGGGGCCAGCGCCGTGGGCCGCACCCGGCGCTCGGTCAGGAGCTTGTCGAAGCGGGCCAGATGGACGGCCTCCTGAGCCTCCAGCTCGGCCATCTGGCCGGCGATGCGCTCATGGCCCTTGGCCTCGCCCAGCACGACCCGCTGGCCGCGGTAGATGGCCACGGCGGCCATTTCGCCCGCATGGTCGACGCGCAGGATCTCAGCCATCCGCGCGGCCTGGGCGCCGCGCCCGGGGCGCGCGGGAATGGGCTTGGGCGGCATCGGTTGGTCGCTCATGTCTTGCGCCGCTCCCGGAGCGCGGCGGCCACGCTCAAGGCCGTGAACACCACGGAAGCCAACGCATTCCAGCCGGCCATGGAGACGCCCAGGAACACCCAGGCGGGCTTGTCGCAGTCCGGCATCTTCACCCCGCCGCCGTTCAGCAGCGCCTTGAGGTCGGCCATGGAGACGTGGCCGCCGCCGGAGCAGCTCGCGGGGCCGGGCCAGAACTTCCATTCCACCCCGGCGTGGTAGCCCGCGATCCCGACGCTAGCTGCGAACACCAGGGCCAGCAGCCAGCAGGTCGCCTCGCGCCAGCGCGGGCCGCCCGGCAGGCGCACCACGATCATGGCCGCAGCGCTCACGCCCATCGCCACCCAGTAGACCGTCCGCTGCTTCAGGCAGAGCTCGCACGGCGCCAGCCCGCCGAAGGTCTGGAAGGCGTGGGCCGTGGCCAGCATGGCGCCGGAGATCAGGAGGGCGACGAACCGCCAGCGGTCGAGGAAGGGGCGCAGGAGGCCGGACATCGCGGTTCTATAGCCCGGCTTCGAGGCCGCAGCCTAGTGAACGAACTTCAACGCCAGGACCAAACCGACGATCACCAACGCCACGGCGCTCGCCACCAGGGCCAGGCGCCGTTCGACGAAGGCGCGGATCGGTTCGCCGTAGACTTTCAGCAGCAGGGCCTCGCCGCCGAAGCGCAGACCCCGGACCAGCAGCGAGACCAGCAGGAACTGCCAGTAGACCACCTGGCCGAAGCCGGACGCGATGGCGGTCAGCTTGTAGGGGATCGGCACCGCGATCAGCACCAGGCCGTACTGGCTGTACCAGCGCTGGAAGGCGTGCAGGTCGCCCCCGGTCAGGGACAGGATCCAGGCGCCGACCGGCTGCAGGAAATGGCCCACCGCAAAGCCGCAGGAGCCGCCGGCCAGCGAACAAACGACGGTGATCGCCGCGTAGCGCAGCGCCCGGCTGCGGTTGCCCAACACCACCGGCATCAGCAGCACGTCCGGCGGAATCGGGAAGAACAGTCCCTCGCAGAAGGCCAGCAGGCCCAGCGCGGCGGGCGCCTGCGGCCGCGCGGCCAGCGACATCACCCAGTCATAGGTCTTGCGGAGCATCGGGGTCCTGAACGCGGCTTACGACGTTCAGCTATCAGGCTGGCCGAGTCTTGTCTTCCCGCTACCGGGAACTAGTTTCATATGATACCAACTCATCCGAACAGGAGATTCCGCCGATGACCGTGCAGACCCAGGCGCCAGGCCGCGACCTTTTCGAGAATCCGCTGGGCACCGACGGCTTCGAGTTCGTGGAGTTCACCTCGCCGGAGCCGGAGCGGCTGAAGGGCCTCTTCGAGTTGATGGGCTTCACGGCGGTCTCGAAGCACCGCTCCAAGAACGTGCTGCGCTTCCGCCAGGGCGACATCAACTTCATCCTCAACATGGAGGCCTCCGGCCAGCCGGCCGACTTCCGCCAGGCGCATGGCCCCTCGGCCAACGCCATGGCGTTCCGGGTGAAGGACGCCGCCAAGGCCCTGCAACTCGCCGTCGAGCGCGGCGCCAAGGCGGTCAGCGGCCCCGTCGGCCCCATGGAGCTGAACATCCCGGCGATCGAAGGGATCGGCGGCACGAACCTCTACCTCGTCGACCGCTACGGGGCGCAGGAGATCTATGACGTCGACTTCGTCGCCATCCCGGGCGCCGCGGAGGCGGAGGCCGCCAACGGCGTCGGCCTCACCTACCTCGATCACCTGACCCACAACGTCCACCGCGGCCAGATGGCCAGGTGGGCGGAGTTCTACGAGCGCATCTTCAATTTCCGCGAGATCCGCTACTTCGACATCGAGGGCAAGCAGACCGCGCTGATTTCCAAGGCCATGACCAGCCCGGACGGCAAGATCCGCATCCCGCTGAACGAAAGCCAGGACGAGCACTCGCAGATCGAGGAGTTCCTGAAGGACTACAAGGGCGAGGGCATCCAGCACATCGCGCTGGGGACCGGTGACATCTTCGAGTCGGTCGAGACCATGCGCGAGCGCGGCGTGGCCTTCCAGGACACCATCGACACCTATTTCGACGGCATCGATGAGCGGCTGCCCGGCCACGGCGAGAATGTGAACCGGCTGCGCGCCGACCGCATCCTGATCGACGGCGCGCCGACCGAGGGCCAGGGCCTGCTGCTGCAGATCTTCACCGAAAACATGATCGGCCCGATCTTCTTCGAGCTGATCCAGCGCAAGGGCAACGAGGGCTTCGGCGAGGGGAACTTCAAGGCGCTCTTCGAATCCATCGAACTGGACCAGATGCGCCGCGGCGTGCTTCCGCCTAAGTAGGGGAGATGAGCACTCCCACCTGGTCCCTGGTCCTGCACGGCGGCTCCGGCGTCATCGACCGCGCCGACCTGACGCCTGAGCAGGACAAGGCCTATCGGGGCGTGCTGGCCCAGGCGGCGGAGACCGGCGCGGCGGTGCTGCGCGGCGGCGGCGCGGCGCTCGATGCGGTCGAGGCCGCGATCCACGTGCTGGAGGACGACCCGCTGTTCAACGCCGGGCGCGGCGCGGTCTTCACCGCCGAAGGCTGCGTGGAGCTGGACGCGGCGATCATGGACGGGGCGACGCTGGAGGCCGGCGCGGTGGCCGGCGTCACCCATGTGAAGAATCCGATCACCGCGGCGCGCCGGGTGATGGAGGCCTCGCCGCACGTGCTCCTGATCGGCCGCGGGGCCGACGCGTTCGCCCAGGGCCAGGGGCTGACGAGCGTTCCGACCGGCTACTTCTTCGTCGAGCGCCGCTGGCGGGCGCTGGAGAAGCAGCTCGCCCGCGAAGGCAAGCCGATCCCGCCCAGGCCGGCCGGCGCCGATACCGACGAGCGCCAGGCGGCGCTGGCCCATGACGAGGGCAAGCGCGGCACGGTCGGCGTGGTGGCCCGCGACGCGCGCGGCCATGTGGCGGCCGGCACCTCCACCGGCGGAGTGACCGCCAAGTCCTGGGGCCGGGTCGGCGACAGCCCGCTGATCGGCGCCGGCACCTATGCGTCCGACCGCTCCTGCGCCGTCTCGGGCACAGGCGACGGGGAGTATTTTATCCGCCTCTCGGTCGCGCGCGCCATCGCCGCGTTGGTCGAACTGAAGGGCCTCTCCCTGCAGGCCGCGGTCGACGAAGTGATCCAGACCGACCTCGAAGCGTTGGGCGGCAAGGGCGGCGTGATCGCCGTCACCCCGGACGGTCAGATGGCCTGGAGCTTCAACACGTCGGGCATGTACCGCGCCCGCATCGCCGACGGCGGCCCGCTGGAGGTGGCGATCTATAAGGACGAAGCCTGATGGCGACCCGAAACTGGATTCCCGTGCGCGGCGCGCAAGGCGACCACTCCCGCCAGGCCCACGCCGACATGCCCGCCGGCACCTATGAGCGGGAGATCTCCAAGGAGGGGTTCTTCGGCCCGGCCGCCTTCATCCACCATCGGCGCCCGCCAACCGGCTGGGTGAATTTCGAAGGCCCGCTGCGGCCCCGCGCCTTCGACCTCAATGCGCTCAACGCCGCCGAGCCCAGCCCATGGGCGGCCGGCAAGGTGCTCTACAATCCCGCCGTCGAAATCCGCTTCTGGAAGCTAGCCGCACCCATGCCGGCGCTGGCCCGCAACGCCGACGGCGACCAGTTGCTGTTCGTCCACTCAGGGGAAGGCGACCTCTTCTGCGACTACGGCCACCTGAGCTTCCGGGCCGGCGACTATCTCTACCTGCCGCGCGGGACCATGTGGCGGCTCAGCCCCCGTGAACCGACGGCGGTGCTGATGATCCAGGCCACCAACACCCACTTCACCCTGCCCGACAAAGGCCTACTCGGCGGCCACGCCCTGTTCGATCCGGCCATGCTGGAAACGCCCGCCATCGACGAGGCCTTCAAGGCCCACCAGAACGAGGCCGGCGAATACCGCGTCGAGGTGAAGAAGCGCGGCGAGGTCTCGACCGTGACCTATCCCTACAATCCGCTGGACGCTGTCGGCTGGCACGGCGACCTCGCGCCCGTGCGTCTCAACGTCGCCGACCTTAGGCCCGTCTCCAGCCACCGCTACCACCTGCCGCCCAGCGTCCACACGACGTTCCTCAGCGACCGCTTCGTGGTCTGCACCTTCGCGCCCAGGCCCTTCGAGACCGATCCCGGCGCGCTGAAGGTGCCGTTC